>Ga0334889_1001639_pt1 | contig 28418 bp, 22 predicted proteins | sample GraSluR1_MG_2_FD_207222 | JGI IMG/M metagenome (GOLD analysis project Ga0334889, IMG submission 207222) | Sludge microbial communities from methane-producing bioreactor in Wageningen University, Netherlands - Granular Sludge_8_08-R1 | ecosystem: Engineered > Bioreactor > Anaerobic > Unclassified...
CTACTCACCCCCTTTTATAACCCTAATAAGTCGGAAATGTGTTCGATAAGGATCAGACTCGAAGTACTTTAAAAATATACGACCATTATGAATTTGTGATACGGGATAGGACGTCATGTTATCCTGCCACGACGCTAGAATAATCCCGTCCTCATCTGAAACTACTTGATAGGAAAATCCAGAATAATCGTTTTCCGTATAACTTAGGAGTATATCTCCCTCAGGCAATATTTCTGGCATTCCAATATATTGATTTAATGAATCCGCCCACACTAATTCTAATGAATCCGAGAGATCGAAACAGTAGAGGAAGTTTTTATCATCGTTTGAAGGATATACGACAAGCAACAATCGGTTATAACCATATCCCAAGCTTACACCGCAATAAACGGTGTCAGATACAGGATATGTATATTCTTCTGTGGGTGTGCTTCTCTTTATAATCGATTCCCCAGAAGATTCATCAACATATAGTATGGAGCCGTCCGGCAGCAAACCGAACGTTAAGCCTATTCTATTAGAAGCGTAAGAAACGAGTTCTCTTGTGAAGTGCAGATTTCCAACTGTATCGAAAACTGAAATATTCCAATTCGTGTTGTAAATTGTGTTAGTATCAGGTGAAGCAACTGCAAAGTATTTTCCTGCCAATCTACATGCCCTAAAATCCCGTCCTCCCACTCTTTCTATTCCACTTCCGGGGATATCAATTTTGTAAGTTGGTTCGCCATAATTAGTTATCGCATAGTCCCAATCTGGATAAAGTATGTCGGAACCGCCGAAATCATATATCTTAACAAAGGCCCATCCGTTATCGGCTATGACCAATGGCTCTACGAATCGGTTAGCCAATTTCCATGAAGGGGAATTTCCGAGAATTGGCGTTACAACCAACGAATCGAATACTCGGTTTTTAAAGATAACGGTATCAATAATACTATCAGTTATCTCGTATATAGTATCTCCGAATTCGTAGTGCATGAATGATCCAAGAATATTGTTATCAAGTATCAGAGTGAACTCGCCCGTCGAGTAGAGTGTATCAATAATTCCCAAAGTATCGCTAATCAATACCCATTGATACTGATCTGTTGAATCTCCAAGCCAACTAGAATTTCCTAATATCCACGGTGTTCCTTCGTCGTCGAATATCCAGTCTGTCGGGGTAAAGTCTTTCCCCTCCCATATTTCCTCAGTCAATACGGTATCAAAGGTATATTCCTCTTCTTCCGGCACAATCACCTCCACGCTGTTTTCCGCTGTGTAGGTGGCGGTGGTGGCTTTCACTTTTGCCAAGAGGGAGTCGCCGGGGGTGTAGGTGTGGCAAACGCTGTCGCCGGCGTCGGTAAGGTCGTAGGTTGCGTCGTTTTCCCAGTCATAGTCGTAGGTAAATTCCGGCGGGGTGGGCAGGAGGCCGAAAGGTTGATCTGTACCGCCAGTTAAAAGGTTTGCTACGAATATTAGTGCGCATATTATAATTCTATTTTTCATCTCACTCACCCCCTTCGATTACTATTACGCCTTTTTCGGGCAAAGGGCTTTCCCCACACCTGAAATAAATGTAATTCAATATAGATTGTCTTTCTCTTCCGACAAAACTCAAAGAGCATGTTTGGAAATCATCAGGAAACATTCTCAACACATTGCCATTAGTCCCATCCAACACACGGATCTTCCACCCCAATAGTTCAAAAGTGGCATCTTTTTCCCAGGCGACGATATATGGATTTCCATCTGGTAGGACACCTGCATAGTCAATATGAACATCCATTGTGTCATGCCAGAGAAGTTGCAACGAGTCTGAAATGTCGAAATAATAAACGTAACTCGTAAACCATCTTCTTCCGGTATCCGACACAGCGTTTCTCGAAAGCCTGATAAGCATGCGATTATTTTCAATGAAGAAGTTTATTTTAGCTGAATCGACCGTTATATCTGGCGGAAGAATGAACGAGTATTCGTTGGTGAAGTCGGTTTTCACTACTTGAAGGCTGTCGAAGGGGCCCGTAAAATAAACCAGCGAACTATCTTCGAGTAACTCGAAGCCCGGTTCATCCAATCGATCAGCACCCATACCCCACCAGGGCATTTGATAATCGCAAAAAGGACCACTGAATATAATGGATCCATTTGAGTTTAAGACAAAAACTTCTTTGTTGTCAGAATTCAAACCGGCAAAAAGTCCGTTTTTGAATTGGCAATATGGAGAACGACATCTCCATCCTGGATTGTCCATTATTATTTCGCCGTCTTTTGTGAAAGCATATTCCCAGCCGGGATATAGTGAGTCGTTTTCTTTTGTTTTATTCATTTTAACAATAGCCCAGCCATTTTTCTCTATTCTGTCTATCCGATAAACGCTATCATAACCGACCCAATCCGGGTAATCATTATAAAGTGATCTAACAAGTGTCGAATCATATTCGAATACAGAATCTACTTCAGTCCAGAAAGAATCTTTCGAAGAAACAAACACGGTATCTATACTTTTTAATGACGAAAACTTCTTCACTAGATGGTGATCCTTCAAGTAAGAGCCTTCGAGAATATCATCAATCAATATCCTGTTTCCGCATGTATCCATTATAGCGAGTGGCCAATCTCCTTCCAGCCAGAACATACCGTCGTCATCCATAGCCACATCTGTAACTCTAAAATATGTGGAGTCGTATTCTGGAACTGCAAAAAGCACGCGGATATTGTATTCGCTTCCTTCCGGCATAATCACCTCCGCGCTGTCTTCCGCTTCGTAGGTGGCGGTGGTGGCTTGGACTTTGGCCCAGAGGGAGTCGCCGGGGGTGTAGGTGTGGCACACGCTGTCTCCGGCGTCGGTTAGGTCGTAGCTGGCGTCGTTTTCCCAGTCGTAGTCGTAGGTAAATTCCGGCGGGGTGGGCAGGAGGCCGAAGGGTTGATCTGGACCACCTACTAAAAGGTTTGCTACGAATATTAGTGCGCATATTATAATTCTATTTTTCATCTCACTCACCTCCTTCCACTTTGATAACTCGTTTTTCGTGAACAAGGTCGGGCCAGGTTCCTATTGCGGTTTCTATATAGAAATAAGGAGGTGATGATAAAGATAGCAGGACGAAAGCAGAATCCTCTAGGGTGTCTGGCCAGTAGCTCAATATGTTTCCGGTCTCTTTAGAGAAGATTCTTAAAATCCAGCTTCTATCTGGTCTTTTAATACTACTGACAGCGATTAAGTCGCCTGAATTAAGTATATTCACTTCACCAAATACGTTGTTTGTAGTATCCTGCCAGAGTAGTCCAAGCGTATCGGATATATTGAAATAATACATTCGTTTTGTTTCTACTGTATCACCGACGCTCTGAGGCATTCTATAAATCGCGACGAAAAGAAGGTCGTTATTAACTCGAAAACGGACTCGATGAGAATCCGCTGGTGAAGAATTGGGAATTGGATATTCGTATTCAGCGGTATACGATTTCATTTTGACGGTTAAATTCGCTGGACTTTCTTTAAAATATAAAAGTGAGCCATTAGATAACAACTTACTCCTTGCATCCCATGCACGATCTTGTTGTCCGCGAAAACCGCTATGTAAGAAATGCCCATCGAAGAAATCTTCGACCCTATATAGCTCCGTCCCAGTCGAATCGAAAACGTATATCGTATCATTTGAAAAAGCGGCGAAATACCCACCTTCTATTTGGCAATCTCTAACAGCTCTATATGGTATGTCAATTTTAGCGACAATATCTCCGTATTTCGCAATTGCGTAGTTCCAATCGTGGTAAGACGTATCTTCAAATCCTAATCTATTGAAAGTTAGGAAAGCATATCCATTCTCCGAGATATTCAGAGGCCTGAAAACGTCTTCCATATATTTCCAGGAAGGCCCGTCGTAGAAAATCGGTCTTACTGTCGTCGAATCGAATTTATAAATCGGGCGGAACGTTGTATCCGGTAATGTGTCAGGCCAATCGTGCCATCGTAAAAGAGTATCGACTGCAATCTGGGATTGATAAGTCGCAACCGCATGATGCCCAATTTCGGCTCCCGGTAGTTCCTCTACATATCCAGTGATATCCATTCTCGCTGGATTTCTCGCGTAAATTGAATCAGATTTAAGTTCGGAAACATATCCGAGAAACCACAAAGTGCTATCTTCATCGATAACCATTTCAGTGAAGAAGAAGTCGTTTTCTTCCCAGATATCCTCATCAACTAAGACTTCGATTTCATATTCGCTTCCTTCCGGCACAATCACCTCCGCGCTGTCTTCCGCTTCGTAGGTGGCGGTGGTGGCTTTCACCTTTGCCCAGAGGGAGTCGCCGAGGGTGTAGGTGTGGCATACGCTGTCGCCGGCGTCGGTTAGGTCGTAGCTGGCGTCGTTTTCCCAGTCGTAGTCGTAGGCAAACTCCGGCGGGGTGGGCAGTGGGCCGGTGGTCGTGACGATTGCTTTGAAACAGACCTCGCCCGAACCGCTATCGACCGAAACGACAGATAGATCGACCTGAACGCCTGTCGGTTGCCCAAACAACGCTGTCGCAAAGATTAAACAAAGGATAGCTTTTCTCATTTTGTTCTCCGTTCGTTTGGCAAATATGAAGCCCGCCTTTTCGTCTTCGGATTGGGGCGGTATTGAGGTTTTTCTTTCATCATTGTAGGGATAATTTACATCGGAAAATTTCCCAGCGCAAGGGTTTTTTGCTCGTTTAAAATCGCCGCAGGTGTGCCGGCACAGATCTCAAATTTGCCGCTCTCGGTGCAGTTGTTGTCGCTGTCGAGGCGGCAGGGCAGGAGAGTTCCAGTGGTCGGTGTAATTATAAGTCTCTTCGAGAGTCGAGTAGCCGCCGGTTTGGACGATGAAGGTGTGGTTGCCGCAGAGTTTTTGCCCGGGCTGTTCGTCGGAATCGAGAATAACGAAATGCGGTTCGCCTGCGAATACGATAGTGGTGCATACCGCGCCGGAGGCCGTCATAAGGCCGTCTGGATAGCCGGAAATATCGAAGGTGTGCTCATAGGTAACTGGTTTGGGTTCACGGAACTTAATAATTTCACTTTCGTTTGGAGTATAAACATCCGCTGTGTCGAGTGAATTCTCGACAACAACTGTATCTGCGTTATAATCGTCTCGTGTTGCGGCGACGATTACTTTTCGTTTTGGATGCTTGTCTTTTTTACCGAAAAGGTATGGTTCGGGATCGACACGATTGGCGGTATTTCTACCCCTTCCAGTATATACTTCGACATGAACATGTTGATTAGTCGAAACAGCGTTTCCAGATAAGCCCGTCATACAAAGGAAATCACCCGGTTCGTATTCTGTGCCACGATTATCTCCATTAAACTCGGACAAATGCGCGAACATTACTGTTATATTCAAATCAGGAATATAAAAAGACTGGCAATTACCATATCCAGTCATCACTATCGACTCTTCTAATATAGAACGGTAAGTAGCCAGTATCACGGTTCCTGAATCAGCTTCAAGGTCGTTACCATCATGGTGTCTTGGGCGATGGTCGCATTCGTAGGGTTCCCCAGTGGATGGACAGGTATCAGCAATTCCAACTTCTTCCCACCTCACATAAGCAGGTGCTTCATCGCCACAATTCCAATAATACGGTCTTCTATAATATCTTGGGTCGCAACGATATTCTCCGTATGGACGATAAGAAGTCCACACATAATCCGTTTGGTAATGGGTATTCTCAACTATATCGAAAAGATTATAATGAATTTCTGTTTTGACTTTTAAGGTCTCACAGGCGACGAAGCCTGAATCCGGTTCCGTTAGTTTCACGAAATATGGTTTACCCCTTTGTTCTTGGGCAATTAAGACTGAAGATATAGAAAGCAAGGTCAGGATGACTATAACGATAATTTTCGTTTTCATCTCACTCACCTCCAAATCCTATACAGGTGAATTGAGTTATCGCGGAATGTGAGAAGATATTTTCCATCTCCCGTTATCTGATAATCCTCTCGATTGCCGGAAGGTATCTCAATCAGACTATTGCCAAATCCATCCGACACTAAAATGCGACCCATTCCTGCTAATCCCACTAAATAACTCGCTACTAATACTTGATTATCTGGAAGTTTGAAAACCTGAGTTTGTGCAATAGATGTATAACGACGGTTGTAGTTTGTTGAATCCCGGTCGTGCGAAATTGGAATTGTAAATGCGTTAAGAAGCAAACCCTCATTAGTCGAGAATACACGGCAGGAATCTGCACTACTCAGAGTTTCTAATATCCACAAGTAATCGCCATTGTTCGTAACACCGTATAAAACTCGATTTAAACCCGTAATATCGGCACTTAAGCTACTGATTTGGTTCCCCGAAGTATCATAAGCTGTCGCTAATAGTTTTATTGGTCTATATCCAATTTCAGGAGTGCCTATCGTAGCTATTCTCCATAAATTACCATCGTTATCGATTTTAAGTTTAGCGTCATGCCATTTGAAATCGCCTTCCGGTTTTATGCTCCCCCAAAAATTCGGAACTTCTGCTAAGACGTTCTTTTCGTCGTCGTAAATCCAAAGAGAATCTATTCCGATTTTCCAGATTTTCGTGAAATTATCTGATAAAGATGATTCATATATTTTAGATTCAATCGAAAACCCATCTCTCAAGTAAAAATACAATATTCGGTTAGAGATTGTATCTATTATCATTATGCTATGAACGTCCCATTCGGTTGGTTCAAGTACATTATTAATAGTAGGTCTTCCCAGTTTTCCCCCGTCTTTTGAAAATTTACAGGAAATGCAATATAAGGTTTCAAATAATAAGATGCCCTCCTTTGTATATAGTCTTTGGCAAATCCTTGGATCATCGAAACCGTCGTTTAAGGAGTCAGAGCAAAGACATTCCGTCAGAAAAACCAGATTGCCGTTCGGCGAAATGTCGAACGATCGTCCGCCATAAGCATTCGGAAATGAATCCACAACCGCGCCCGTGGTATCGTAAATGCGAATCACGCCGTCGTTCATTCCGCCAAAGGTAAAACTCACCGGGAAACGGCCGTCTTCGGTCGGTTCGCCGAGCGCAACCGTATCGCCCGCCGGTATGGGAATCGAGAAAAGCAAGGTTGGCTCAATTGTTATCTCCTCTCCTTCCGGCACCACCACCTCCGCGCTGTCTTCCGCTTCGTAGGTGGCGGTTGAGGCTTTCACCTTTGCCCAGAGGGAGTCGCCGGGGGTGTAGGTGTGGCAAACGCTGTCGCCGGCGTCGGTCAGGTCGTAGGTGGCGTCGTTTTCCCAGTCATAGTCGAAAGTAAACTCCGGTGGGGTGGGCAGGAGGCCGAAAGGTTGATCTGTACCGCCAGTTAAAAGGTTTGCTACGAATATTAGTGCGCATATTATAATTCTATTTTTCATATCACTCACCTCCTTCTATCTTTATCAAATAGGGCGAGTGATCAGATACTCCTTCCTTCGGGCAACCTCCTAAAAAGACTATTCCTTTCTCGAATTTGAATCCCGGCCAACAACTAAACGGAAAAAAGCCATCAGGCCATGTAGCTAATAATTCTCCGTCGCTTTTTGAGTATATAGCTATTTTTGAAGAAAAGGAATTTTCCAGACCTTTCCCCGAACCGACAATACAAATATCTCCGTTCGCGAAAAAACCTATTCTTTCTGCCGCCATAGGTGTGTCAGAATTCCACAGCAATTGAAGCGTATCTTGAGTATTTAGGAAATAGATTTTATCCTGTATTATTAGGCCAATATCGACTACTTCCGCCGTAGCTAAAACCAAATTGCTACCTTTATTTACCAAGTTATCGATAATCAACCTATCTATCGAATCAGGATAAGGAATCTCGAATCTATATTCATTTACTCCGTCTGCTTTTACCATTGTTAAATCATTTACCGGACCTTCGAGGTAAAACACCGAGCCATCGGGCTCTAACGAATACATTTTTTGTAACCGTTCAGATGATCCCCCAAACCTGAGAAATTGATAATCCAATATACTTTTCGAATACAATTCGCCTGAAGTGGTGTCATAAACGGTAAGCTCGAACTCGTCCGGAGTTGCGCTCGATTTCTGAACGGCAAAATAACCTCCAGAATATGACCCATTATAATATGATGAATCCACGTTAAAAACCGGCTCTCCGTTTTTCCCTATAGCATAGAAATAACTCTTGCTCCCGTCGGGCAAGGTGTCTTCATACGCGAAAAGTGCCCATCCATTCTCGCCAATGACTTCCAGGTGACAATAGCGAGTCGATACCCAAGCTGGTTCGTCTTTGAACAAAGGCGTAACGCGTATGGAATCGAAATCGTATTTTTCGAAGAGCCACATCGTATCGCCAGAGGTAGTTCCCGCCCACCTTAGAGTATCGTAGTGATTAAAGGATTGGAAATACTCGATAAGATGCCCTTGGTATTCATTTGTGCCCAGAGCATTATACAATGTATCAATGTTAAGCAAAGTGTCCATTTTAACAGCATAATTAGAAGTCGAGTCGCTTTGGTTGCCCAAAAGCCATATTTTACCGGTTTCATCGGCATACATGCTGTAAACATCGACTCCGGTCTCCTCCCAATCTTCGTTAGTCATCACCACCCGAAAGGTGTAGGTCGAGTCCGCCACCGCCGCGAGGGCGAGCAGGGCGAGTGTCAGCAGAATCAGGTTTCTCATTTGTTCTCCTTTGTTATATTCCCACTCTCTTTTTTGTATGGTCTTTGCATGGCGCGGTCGGGGCGTTTGCCGTTGGTCGCGGTTCGGGTTGGGGCGATATTTTGAAAAACATGCTTCATTTCTAAAGACCAATCTAAAACAGTGGGGCGGGGTTATCAAGGATAAAATAGAGGGTCGCGAGAAAAATGTTTCGGCAGGGTTGCGCCTTTAAAGAGGGTGTTTCGCAATGGGCTGAAGGCGAGATTAGGTGTTCTGTCAATCCTCCAGAACGACCATCGCGGTGGCGTATTCGGATGTGTGGCTTATCGAGAGATGAGTAGTTACTATTCCTCGTTTCGCGGCGAGCTTTTTCGCGTTGCCTTCGAGACAAATAAAGGGGTTGCCGAGATCGTCGTTGACTATTTGGATGTCTTTCCAGTCGATTCCACCGCGAAGGCCTGTGCCGAGGGCCTTAAGAAATGCCTCTTTTGCCGCGAATCTCGCCGCGAGGTTGATTTCCGGCGTTTTTTTGGCTTTGCAATAGGCGATTTCGTTATCTGCAAAGATTTTCGAGACAAAATCTTCGCCAAACTCCTCGGCGATTTTTTTCACGCGCGGGATGTCAATTATGTCGATGCCGATGCCAATTATCATCAGTTGTATAGCCTGCCCCCCTCGTGGCGTTTGCGGAGCTTTTCGAGCATATCGCGTGTCATCGAATCGAGGTCCCAATCGTGCTTCCAGCCCCATTCGTTTCGCGCTACGGAATCGTCGATGCTCTCCGGCCATGAATCGGCGATTTTCTGGCGATAATCGGGGGCGTAGTCGATCTCGAAATTTGGGATGTATTTTTTAATTGCCTCCGCGAGTTCGGCGGGTGTAACGCTGAAAGCCGCAAGGTTGAAATCGTTATGATGAGAAAGTTTTTCGAAATCGGCTTTCGCGAGGTCGATGGTCGCCTTAATGCAGTCGGGCATATACATCATAGGCAGGCGCGTGTTCGGGCCGAGGAAGCATGTGTATTTGCCATTTTCGATGGCTTTGTAAAAGATATCGACGGCGTAGTCTGTCGTTCCGCCGCCGGGAAGGGTCTCCGATGAGATGATTCCGGGATACCGAAGACCGCGGACATCGATTCCAAAGCGTTGGACATAGTAATCGCAAAGTCTTTCGCCGCAGACTTTCGTGACGCCATACATGCTTGTAGGCCGCAATATTGTGTCGTTCGGGGTATTCACCCTTGGCGTGTCCGGCCCGAAAGCGGCGATGGACGATGGCATTATTATCCTTACAAGTTGATATTTGGAAGCGCATTGCAGGACATTCAACACGCCGTTCATGTTGACATCCCAGCACTTGAACGGGTTTTGCTCGCCGGTTGCCGACAGGATAGCGGCCATGTTGTAAATTGTGTCGATCGAGTATTCCTCGATTACCCTTTCTATTTCAATTATATTAGTAATATCGACCGTTTCGAAAAGACCCTCGGCGAGTTTGCCCTCAGATGGGCGACGAATATCCGCCGCGATGACATTGGTTTCGCCGTAAATATCGCGCAAAGCGACGGTAAGCTCTGTGCCAATCTGCCCACATGCGCCAATTACCAGGATTTTCTTCATTTCTTTCATCATCATCACAACCTTTTCGAATGTTTGAGTTCAAATTTTGAACCAAAGATACAGTGCCATCCCTCATCTGTCAACGATAAATCCGAATTTGCATAAAAGGGGGGCGTCGCAGTCGGTCGCCGCATCGAGGGTTTTGATCTCGTATTAAATTTAATTGGCGGCGACCGACTCGACCGAGCCGGTTCAATTGAGTAACATATTTTAACAATCAAGAAATCTTTGTATCGCAAAAAGCCTCCGAGCGCTCGAAGCCGGCTCGGTCGGTTCCGCGAGAATCGGGGCTATCAATTTTGGCATAACCACAGTTTTTATATCCCGATTCTCGCGGAACGCGACGCCCCCCTTCGGTAATAATCGAGAGCTTGACATTCGCGAGAAAGCTTTTATATTGCGATAGCCTTTTTTTGGGAGGATCACTATGGATCGATTTGAAAAACTTCTAAGTCTTATACCGGAAAATGCACGCTTAGTTTTGGATGACAGAAGACTTCCGGTAATAAATTCTCGGTTCGTTTTCGACGCGCTTATCGATGAGCGGACAATAGTCATGGCGGCCAATTGCAGAATACCCTATGTAATTCCGGGGATAATGCGTGCCGCACAGGAACTCGACGCCGTTGTGGCATTCGAACTTGCGAAGACCGAGGGTGACATCGATGGCGGATACACCGGACAAACCCCCAAAATTTATGCAGAAACCTGCTTCCGATATGCCGAGGAAGTCGGACTGAAAGTTCCCTTTTTTGTCCATGCCGATCATCTCACAGTGAAAGACACCGAAGAAAAAACTATCGAAGATACAACACGACTTCTCGAAGCTCAAATCGATGCCGGATACACAAGTTTCGCCATCGATGCCTCGCATAATCCTTTGCCGGATAATACAAATATAACGATTCGCCTTGCAAAGAAAATCACCGAACATAACTTCGGTCTCGAAGTCGAGGTTGGGGAGATTGCTGGAACACTTGGCAAATTAACAACCGTCGATGAGGCGGTATCTTTTATCGCTTATCTAACCGATGCCGGTCATTCGCCAAACCTTCTGGCAATTTCAAACGGCTCGAAACATGGGAATTATCGCCTCGACGAGGAAGTCCAAATCGATCTGGAGAGAACTGGCGAGATTTTCACCGCAATTCGCCCATACGGTGTCGCGATTGCTCAGCATGGCATCACGGGAACGCCTCTATCGATGATTCATAAGTTCACCGATTATGGAATACGCAAAGGAAATGTCGGAACAATCTGGCAAAATATCGCGCATCGAAATCTCCCCTTCGAACTTTTCGAGGAGATGAAACGATGGGCGGATTCAAATGGCGTCGATATCAAAAAGGCTACAAGACGTTTCAAACCGCAACTCGATGCAATCGATGACAAATGCAAACAGCTTATTGCGGACGATGCATATATTACCGCGAAAGAATTCATCACCGCCTTCCGCGCGGAAGGCACCGCTTCGATGGTCATGGATTACATTGAAGAAAAATTGTAGAGCTACATCCAATTTCTGCATTCTGTCCGGTTGGGTAACCAACCGGATTTTTTTGATCGTGCAAATATGGTTATTTTGCCAAAGTTACAGTGCCGTTGCAGACAACCTCGTTTTCGGTCTTAATGACATAAATATAAAGCCCCATCGGAAGCGGTTCTCCGGCAAAATCGGTGCCGTCCCAACGCGCCATCTCGACAGCTCCCGCTCCGCGTGAAACCGCGATCTCCTTAACCTTGATGTTACGAATGGTGAATATCGAGATAATCCCGTCCAAACGATACATCTCGGGATAATAAAACTGCGCGAAATCATTTATGCCATCGCCATTAGGGGTAAATGGATTAGGAAGACGTTCACAGGTCGTCAGCGGGTAGAACATATATTCGAAGCAATAGGTTGTGTCATTAGGACCGCAAAGGATGCAGGGACCTTCGTTTGCAGGGATAAGATCATTGGCTCTGATACAGACCTCGAAAGTATCTCCGCGTGCAATGCCAAAATCGTCCGGAAGGCCGGAAATAGTGGCAACGCCCTCGGTAACTCCACCTGCATAAGAAAGAAAACCGTCGCCCATTCTATATTCTGTCCCGTCGATAGTCATCGCAATTGTATTATACTCGATTCCTGCAGGTCTGTCTTCAAGCCAAACCGCGATAGTCATCATTCCAGTGAACTCGAAGCCCGGTTGAGGCTGAATACTCTGCACTGCAGGCGGCTCCAAATCGACCGCGAAGAAAGATGACGCAGATGCTGTGATTGTGCATCCACGAGTGTCGTCGGCACGATAAAGATTGAAAGGAACAATTTGTCCATGTGCCCATGGATTCTGCGGAATAAAAACGAGCGTATCATCCGCGTAGGTAAGTTCTGCATCCGATGAGCTGAAAGTTGTTTCTTCAACCTGCATACGAATTGTGGAACCGTCGATTGGATTATCCTCGCCGATTAGCTCAAGAATAATCGGTTGATACGGACAGGCCGTTATAGTCGTGTCTGTGGGTGCACTCGATGGTGGACAAAGAACCTGCGCCACAGGGCCGACGCAAGGCGAAATCGAATACTCGCAACAGATGGTCGTGTCATTTGGGCCGCAAAGATTGCAGGAGTCGAGACCGGGTAAAACGCCATCGGCGATGTAAACACAAGCTACAAATGTATCTCCGGGCATAATTCCAATGGCGAAAGAGTTCGCACGGAAAATCAAATCGCCGTCGCCGTATAGACCAGTGATATGGTAGTTAAGATGTCCATCGCCATGCCTGAACTCCGCGCCATCGATATGAAGAACAATGCTCGATATGTCGATTGTGCCCGGAAAATCCTCGATATGCCATGAAAAATCAATCGAGTCGCCAAACTGAAATCCGCATGGGGGGTTATAAGATGTTACCACAGGTGGTTGTATGTCAGTAATGAATGCGCCGGAAACCTCCTCGCGAAGGTCGCAACCCATCGAATCCTCGGCATCGACGAGATTATAGACGATAACACGGTTGTGTGGCCATATTTCGTCGGGTATAAAACGAAGCACACCGTCATCGAAGGTCATATTTTCGGGAAAAGCGTATTCGAGGCCATCGACTTCGAGACGTATCTTCGAGGTCTGAACTCCGCTTCCCTCGTCGTTAACTCGAATCGTGATTTCCTGATATGGGCATGCGGAAATTGCCGCGTAGGGCGGGCAAATCGGCTCGCCGGTCGGGCCGGGACATCCGCAATCGGGAATAAAGATACATCCGCGAGCAGTATCTGAGAATTCGAGGCTGGACACAACAAGGTCGAAACAAGCCTCCTGACCGATACATCCTTCGATTGAATTTATCTGCCATAAATAGCAATGCCTCTCCCCTATACTCCATGGGCCGTAGGTCTGTGGATTCTCGCTCGAGATGGAAATACAACTCCCCGGAAAAATCTCGGCTGTAAGCTCGCTAAGATAAGCACCGGTATTGTTCGTCACGCAGAAACTGATAAGCTCGAATGTATCAACCAAAGCAATTACATCACTAAAAATGACATCCCAAGTAACACCCAGTGGATACCAGTTTCCGCCGGAAGACGTGGTTGTATTCTGATACCAAAACGTCGCATCGACAGGGTCGTTCATAGCTGTGCATGGATCATCCCAGCTAATCGTGCTTGTCGATGAAAAGAGAATATATCCACCATCCACAATAGCGTTATAACCCTCAGCGCGTGTGTAATTGCAGACGCCGTCGCAACCGTCACCAAGCTCGTAAAAAGTATTGTCGGTGAAAAAGACAATAATGTGAATTGCATTTTCGCGCCAGTCATAATTATTCGCGGCGGCCATGATCGCGCAAAGGCTGTTCTCCGCGCCGTCGGCTCCACCCCAAGCTGTTATTGTGAGTAGCCACGAATTGAACTGTGTGAAATCGCTTGTCATCTGCCATCCGGTGGCAAGGTTGCCGTCGGCATCAAAAAGCTCGCGCGGTATGTCGTCCCAAGGTTCAAGATCTGGTGCTACAGCGTCGCCATAGCAAACACCGCCGAGGCGGTAGTTGTATTCTCCTAAGTCAAGCATCTCGACGAGTTCGGAGATATTGTCTCGAACACCGTTTATTGTTCCGCCCATACTTCCGGTGTTGTCGATGCAGAAAACGATATCTACGCCGCCGGCGTTATCGCCGCAGTAAAGCTCAATGGCGAATTCGCCTTCCATGATGCGTTTCAATGGATAAGCTTCGCCACGATAACTATAGATAATGCTCTCTATCTCGATACCCTTTTCCGCATCATTAAAGCCATAATTCGATTTTAATCCTGCGAAGGGTTGTGTTTCGGGCAAACTAAAATCGGATTCATGTTGAATCGATGCAGAGTGATTCTCGGTTTTGTCGGCAAATACACTGCCGTTTGTAAGCAAGAGGCCGAAAAACAGGCAACTTATGATAACTTTTCGATAACTTTTCATTTCACTTCCTCATCATGAAGTTTGGAAGTTCATATATGTAATAATTTAACATTCTTGTTAAATAAGTCAACTGAGATTTCGCGAATCCCCACAAATACTTTCCTTTGTGTAGTTTTCCAAAGGGTTGCAAAAAGATGAAGACAATTCAACTCGACAAAAAGAATATTTATTCTGACTATTTGTAAAAAGTTCTTGACATTTAGAAAAACACACTTATCTTTTCTTCGAGTTAAGTTGTTTCAAATCAAATTTAACGGAGGACGAAATGAACACCGAAAATCACAACGACAAAAAGAACACTGCTGAAATCCAAAAATCGACGACGAGAATCAAACTCGAAAGAACGAATCTCAGGAAAGCATTTACTTTTCCTCTGTAATTCGACTGATTAGAAAATATTCAATCTTGCCGATACATCTGTTGAATAATTCATATTAATGAATATATTGAAGCGATTGTCGGTCTTTATCAGGAGAAAAAATGAAATTGAAACTCATCGCGATTCTATTGTTTGCTATGGTTGCCTGCCTTATGGCGACCGAACCGTTCACGCTCGATGACGAGCCTGCCCTATTCCGCGCCCTTGTTCCTGACAGCCTCGTAAACTATCCTCCAGTGCGAATGTGGACGCTCGATAACGGCCTCGTTTGTCTATTTTGGGAAAATCATACCGCCCCGGTGGTTAGCATGCGTGTTGTTGTTAAAACCGGAAGTATGTATGAAGGGCAATATCTCGGTTCAGGTATAAGCCATTATCTCGAGCATGTCGTTTCAGGGGGAACCACAACTAAACTGAGCGAGGAGGAATACGAAGATATGCTCGCCGGCCTCGGTTCTACTTCTAACGCATACACGAGCCGAAACGTTACTTGTTATTATATAACCGGAACCAGCGACGCTTTCGAACAACAGCTCGAGATGCTCTCGGATAATGTAAGTAGATGCGCCTTCGATCCTGTCGAAGTCGAACGCGAAAGAGGGGTTATTACTCAAGAGATTTACAAGAATCAAGAAGAACCGGGCAGAATGATTTGGGATTTGTTCTATCAAACCGCCTTCCTCGATCATCCCGCACGTTACCCGATTATCGGATATATCGAGAATTTCCTTGCAATCACTCCCGAAGAGCTTCAGGATTATTATAATCGATACTACTCCCCCGACAACTCGATTCTCTCAATCGCGGGCGATCTGACATTTGAGCAGGTTCAAGCCGCGGTGGATAGTTTCTTCGGCGACTGGAAGCGCTCGCCGCATCCGGTGCATGTGCTTCCTCAAGAGCCGCCTCAGTTAGTCGCAAGATATTCCGAAGCCACCGCTCCGATTCAATCTTCCGAGATGAAAATTGCCTGGCGCGGAATAGATAAAGGCCACGAAGACAGCTGGCCGATGGATATTCTCAGCGATGTCCTTACCGACGGCAGAACAAGCAGGCTATATAAAAGACTCGTAACTGACGAGCAACTTTGCGGCTCGGTGGGTGCTTATCACTCAAACCCGGGGGACACACCCGCTCTCTTTATGATAAATGTCTCAAACTTCGATTATTCAGACCGCGATAGGATTCTCGCGATTATTTGGGAAGAGATTGACAAGATAAAACAGAAAGGTGTCTCGCCGCGCGAAGTGGAACGCCAGAGAAGGCAACTCGTGAAAAACCTCATGTATGAAAATGAGACAGTCGAAGGCCAAACCTCCGCAATGCAATACTATTATATGATTTACGGCAGACCATACGCCATCGACTTCCTTATCGAACCATATATGTCGGTTCAACATACGGATATTCAGCGTGTCGCTAAGAGGTATATAATCCCACAGACCATGACTGTCAGCGTGCTTCACCCCCCAATCGACAAAGGAGAAAAGGGTATTGTCTCCAAAGGTCGTAGCGGAATCCAATTCGAGAAATTCACTCTCGATAACGGAATGATCGTTCTGCTTTCCGAGAACAACAATGTCCCCCATTTCAATCTTCAGATGTTCTTCGAGGGCGGGTTGCGTTTCGAGCCGGAAGGGAAAACCGGCCTAAGCGAATTTACCGCAAAATACATGGCGGAAGGGGTAAAAGGTTTCCCAACGCCCGATAAACTTCAGGATTATATGGATTGGAACGGCTACAATGTTTCGACCGGAAGCGGCAATAACACCGTTTCGGTTGAGGGCACCTTTCTTCCTATGGATATAGACGCCACGATGGAACTTGTGGCAAGAATGGCTTTCGAGCCGACTTTCCCGAAAGAATCGCAGGACAAGCTCAAACGCCAAGCGGTTATGAAGCTCGCCGCCCAGCAGAATAACTGGTCGAGCGAGGCGTATTATTTCTATCGCGATAAGTTTTTCGGCAGTCATCCCTACGCGGGCAACCCGACCGGAACTATGGAATCGATCTCCAGCTTCACTCGTGAAGATGCAGTTGCTTTCCACCAAAAATACATCGCCCCGAATAATTGCGCCATAGCAATCTCCGGTCCGATGCCGACAACCGAGATGCTCAAATTCATTCAGAAGTATTTCGGCGGCTATAAACCTTCGTCGGTGCAATTCCCAAAATTAGCGGAATTCGTCCCCAGCTCGGAACCGGCGACTTTCATCAAAGAGACCGACCGCGGGCAAATTACCCTGATGATAGGATTCCCCGCACCGAAACTTGCTTCGGAAGAAACCTACCCCTTGCATGTTATGAATGGTTTCATCTCAGGCACCAAAGGCGGAAGGCTTCATAACGAGCTTAGAGGCGTTAGGGATTTGGTTTATCTCGTTTGGGCAAGCACTTTTATCGGTCCAGAAGCCGGAACCTATTATGTGATGACACAGACAAGTCCCGATAATTACGACTCGGTTTACGCCGTCATCATGAATGAACTGGAAAGGGTCAAGAAAGGCGATTTCGGCGAGGAGGAAATGGACCGTGCAAAGCGCTCCACGCGAGAATCTTTCCACAGGGGGCGGCAAGAACAGGAAAATCATGTCGTATCCGCCGCACTCAACGAACTCTACAATCTCGGCTATGATTACGATGACATCTATCTCGAACGTATCGATGAAGTTACAAAAGAGCAGATTGTGGAATGGGCGAAAAAATATCTGAACAACCCCGTTGTTACGATAATCGGCCCACGCGCAACTGATGGTTGATAGCGGAAAAATCTAAATCGATAGGGCGGGTCGTTGACTCGCCCTTTTTTTATCGATTTATCCTTGCGAAGGTCGATAGACGTTGTTATTATTTAACCTCGAACAAAGGAGAAACATGAAAATAGTGATTTTGACTCTTATAATTTTGCTTGTTATGACAGCTCAGGGCGAGGTTAAAGCTGATGAGTTTCTTGAATGTGTCAAAGGATCATCATTCAACATGTCCGCCACACAATCGGTAATGGGCGAATTTGTTTTGATAGAAAACGGTGAAACTTCCGCTATGGGTAAATACTTTTTGCTACCGCCTCAGGGAACTTTTGTAACTTCCGGAGATACTGTCGAATTTCTGAAAATGGAAGAGCTAAAAGACCCATGGTTCAGCATTCTCATAGACAGAAGCCCTATTAGCCGCGAACATCTTTACGAAGTCGAGTTTGTTGGGGATTCTGCGGGGGTTGTGTTGTTTAACTATCACTCCAATGACATCCAATTCCCGAATGTGCGAATGGGATATGACATCAATGTCTGCGAGCCTTTCACTTTAGAGCTTTATTGGCCGGACTCTGTCGGCCATGCATTCCCCGGCGTGAATGTAATAAAATACGAGCTTGAAGTTACTGACCAGTTTACTCTTGCTCCGAAACAAAGAGAATATTTGAACAAGCATGGTGAGGTCTTCCAGACCTTGATATATAACACTATAGAGACAGTTCTGTGGACTCCCGCCGATAACGACATAATCGGCCTTCTAATGGGCAAATGGAACTACGAAGATAAGGACAAATAATGGATCTGACGGTTGTTGGTTCTATGGTTGGTATTGGCTTTTTAGCCCTTTGCTTCGGTGCATTTTTGGGTTTTGCGGCGAAGAAATTTCACGTTCCCGTTGACCCACGTGTCGAACAGGTCGAAGCGGCTCTTCCGGGTGCGAACTGCGGTGGATGCGCTTTTGCCGGCTGTTCGGGTTATGCAAAAGCTGTTGTCGAGGGGAAAGCGCCTGTTGACGCCTGCGCTCCGGGTGGAGCGGAACTCGCAAAAACAATAGCCGGAATTCTCGGCGTCGATGCCAGCGAATCAAAGGCGATGATAGCCGCTCTTAAATGTCGTGGTGGCAAGAATCGCGCTCGTGATGCCTATCGATACGAGGGCATTCAAGATTGCCGCGCCGCAAAGCTCGTCCAGGGCGGCCCAAAATCCTGTCCGAATGGATGCATCGGACTCGGAACCTGCGTGGAAGCCTGTCCTTTTAATGCTATGGCTATGGACGAAGAAGACCTGCCGATTATTTACCGCGATAAATGCACAGGTTGCGGTGCATGCGTTGCTGTCTGCCCCAATAATGTTCTAGAACTGATGCCCGTCGAAGACAATGTTTGGATCGCCTGCAACAATGTTTATTCAGGGAAGCTCGTGAAACAGGTTTGCGATACCGGTTGTATAGGTTGCCAAAAGTGCGTCAAAGAATGCCCCTTCGATGCGATAGCCTTCGAAAACAATCTCGCCCACATCGACTACGAAAAATGCAAGAATTGTCAGATTTGTGTGGTTGTTTGTCCCACCGGAACAATTCACACAAAGAAATCCGGCGAAATATCGAACGATGCGCCAAAAGTCCGTGAAGCCTACGAAAAGAAAAAGGCAAAAGAAAAAGAGAAGTCGCAAGAATAAATATATCAATATGTTATGGTGCTTTGCTTAAAGTTCACAAGCGACACTAATGTCATACTTATCTCGTGATTCATTTCAAAGCTAAACGAGAGGTCGCTAATCATGGAATATGTTCTCTATACCTTGCTCGGAATCGCCTTGGCGGCATCTTGCGGCTTCCGGGTTTTCGTGCCGATGCTTGTCGTTAGCATCGCCGGATATTCGGGCTATGTAGATTTAGCCCCAAATTTTGCATGGATAGGGAGTCTGCCAGCTTTGATCGTTTTCGCAATCGCCACTATCATCGAAATAGTAGCCTATTATGTCCCTTGGCTCGATAATCTTATGGACACAATCGCGACTCCGACTGCGATTGTAGCTGGAGTATTGGTTTCCGCATCGTTTATAACGGGAATGCATCCACTTTTCAAATGGGTTCTGGCGATTGTTGCCGGCGGTGGCGCCGCGGGTCTTGTTCAAACCGCGACGGTAGGGGTTCGGACATTGGCAACCACTGCTACAGCAAGAGTGGGAAACCCAGTGTTTTCGACATTCGAAAATATAGCCGCGATTACAATTTCTATATTGTCGGTCGTCCTTCCGATACTCGGCATCATCCTTGCCTTTGCTGTAGTATTTATTTTAATATATTTCTCACTAAAAATGAAAAAGAAAATCACTAGAAAATACGCATAAAAAAGGCCGAGAAGATTAACTCCCCGGCCCTTCCTAATCTAATCCACCTCAATGTTTGAAATGACGCGTTCCCGTGTGAATCATTGCTATTCCAAGCTCATCCGCACGCTCGGTTACTCCATCGTCGCGAATCGACCCACCCGGTTGAACAATTGCCGTAACGCCAGCTTTAGCAAGCACTTCCATCCCGTCGGGGAAAGGGAAAAAGGCATCTGATGCCCCAACCGCACCGATTGCTCTTTCACCAGCCTTTTCGACCGCGAGTTTGGCGGCGTCAACACGGCTGGGAAGCCCCCCGCCGATACCGTAAATTGCCTTTTCGCCTGCAATAACGATCGCGTTCGATTTTACACATTTAACCGCCCGCCATGCGAATTTGAGTGCAACCTCCTCGTTCTCGGTAGGTTGGCGTTTCGACACAACTTCCCATTTTGAAGGTGGGACATACGGCAAGTCCATATCCTGCACAAGCATGCCGCCCTGCACACCTCTAAATTGAATTTTGCGAACAGGCAAATCAAGCGGCATGGAAAGTATCCGCAAATTTTTCTTCTGCTTAAGGATTTCCAAGGCTTCGGACTCGTATCCGGGGGCTAAAACAGCCTCGAAAAAGTGTTCCGACATTTTCTGCGCGGTGGGAACATCGACAGGACGAGAAAAGCCAACGATTCCACCGAAAGCGGAAACCTGGTCGCCTTCGAGAGCCGCTATATAGGCTTCCAAAAGGTTATCGCCAGTGCCCATTCCACATGGTCCGAGATGCTTAACGATACCCGCAGATATTTCATTCGAGAATTCCTGAACGACTGACAGAACGGCATCGAGATCGAGTATATTGTTGTAACTCAACTCTTTACCCCATAACTGCTCAGCATTGGGAACTCCGCTTCTCTCGAAGGAATTCGTGTATAAAGCCGCTTTCTGATGGGGATTTTCGCCATATCTCATCTCGGAAACTAATTTTAGGGAAATGGGATATGTTGACGGAAGAACCTCGTCGTCGAGAGTGTTCGCGATAAGGGCGTCGTAATATGATGTAGCCCTAAAAGCCTTTCCTGCAAGCCTTCTACTTGTTTCAATAGATATTTCGGAGAACTCGTCAAGCTCTCCGATCATGGGTAGATAATCTGCAGGAGAGGACAGAGTAATTACACCGCTGTGGTTCTTTGCGGCGGCACGAAGAAGCGCAACCCCTCCAATATCGATCATCTCGACGAGTTTGTCTAAATCCGTCGTCTTTGCGAGGGTGTCCTCGAAAGGGTAAAGATTCACTGCAATCAAGTCGAAAGCCGGTATATCAAGCTTTGCAATCGCTGACATATGGTCATCGAGAAGGCGATTTGCCAAAATTCCGGCAAAAACTTTGGGGTGAAGCGTTTTCACTCGACCGCCGATCAATTCGGTAAAACCTGTCAGCGAATCGAGTGGGATGACATCGACACCGCTCTCTTGAAGAGCCTTTGCGGTTCCACCGGTCGAATAGATGGCTACATTGTGGCGTTTTAGACCTTTTGCAAGTGCAACCGCGCCCTCTTTGTTCCAAACCGAGATTAGCGCATTGCGAATTTTGATTCCCATTGAAACCCCCTAAAAATGTCCTATATACATGAGTTGTAATAACAGACCTGTCAAAACCGGAACAGAAAGATTGTCGTCGATACCCAAAGGCAAAGCCTCCAAAACAGTTGCCGTAAGGGCACCCATAAAGAGTGCTGACAATTGAATGTCCGGGAAAACTGCGTATTTAACGGCAATCGCGCCAAAAAAGGCCACAATAAAGAACGCGAGGCTACCTTCGAGAGTCTTGTTCCCAATAGTTTTGTGTTTACCGAATCGCTTCCCAAAAATTGCTCCTGCGATATCTCCTAAGATTATGAATATCATAGCAATAACCATTACCCACTTGCTGAAAGCAAAGGCGCAAATTAATCCTGCCGCGAGGATATACGAAGATGAAGTAAAACGTTTTATCTCCTTAGCTCTCAACATATTACCAAATATACCATAGAAATATCTGCGAAACCCCTTGTCGTAATATTTGAGTAGATCCAAAAGAATTGCGATGAAGGCACATATTGCCAAAATTAGTTTTGCAGGGTTCTCGGGGACAATGATATAACCGATAGGGATTGTGAGCGCGAAAAAGTGGACACTCTTTCGCCGAAGTTCAGCTAAAAGACAGCTTCTAGTTGTCGAAGATGTCTTCAGGTCGTCTGCTAACTTCTTGTCGAGCATAACGATATAACTCTCTGTGTTGTTGTTCGTTGAACCATTTCGCGCCGACGTAACTTCCATAAACATTGCCAGCATAAAAGAAAGCGCTTAATACGCCAAGTGTCAAGGCAAATTCTCTATCGCTCTCCCAAAGGGCGACAGAGCCTCCAGCAGAGGCTCCGACGACAATCAGGTTAACTAAAGCATCACCCCATCGACCGCAATAGGCTCTTCCGCTTCCGGGCAAAATCGCGCTCATTGAGGCGGAAAGCAAAGGTGAACGACGTCTAAGTTCGAGACCATCTTCGCTTCTATCAAGCATAAAACCTGGCGAATTTTCGTAAAGTTCCGGTTTTAATTCTGCGAAAATATCGCGTGAAATCGAGTATTCTCGTGCGAAAAAAAGCGTCCAGCCGCTGAGGTATCCAAGAGCGTCAATTAGGCTATCAGAACCTTCTGCTGTCGAAACTCGCCTTTCGATTTCGTCTAATCTACCCAGAAAAAAGTCCGATACTCCAACGCGATAATAGGCCGATTCGCGGATTTTTTGCGAATTCAGTGGCGAATCGAGTTCGAGATAAAGACGACGCGATTTCCAATAGTCCCCTTCCCTTTCAAAACATCTCGCGGCTCGGAAAACCGCACGGGAAGAGGCTTTCGAATCCTTCTCTTCATGTGCGATTCTGAGATATTCTACAGCGGCGCGTCTAAATTCACCGAGTTCTTCGAGTTTTTCGGGGAAAGAATTCTGGCCAAAAATAGCTCCGCATAACATTATCAGTATGGTCGCGACGGTTTTTTCCATTCGGTATATCTTTCGACTGGATCGATAAGTTTTCCTCTTTCGTCTTTTGGATAATAATGATGCGCGAATTTATTGTCTCTAATCAATCTGTCCGAAGTAAGCAAAAGCCCCTTTATCAAGCCTTCACGTTCGATAGCAATCTTAGAAAACCTCGAGCAGTTCGGAGTCATCGGGCAGTTATGCGTCTCAGTTACTGTAATGCCTTTTTCATAAACGGTGAAAAGATTTCTAACAAGTGCTTTTATCAGATTCGACGACGGCTCCGTCCTTGAAGTGTCCGGCGGTGTGATCTCTCCGCGCACTGACAACATAACGGACAGAAGAATGAGCACGATTAACGATTTTTTCGACACTCAAAGTCCTCCAAAGCCTGTCTGCAGGCTCGAATATAATCACTTCTATTTTTTTCTTTCGCTATCTCTGCGGCTTTTAGTGATGCTCCGAGCCAGTAGTTAGGAGCTAAAAGCAATAAAACAGCTACCGCGCGGGCATAATAACCGCGTTCCACAGACGCGATAATAATTGACCATATCACAGAATTGACTCCAAGAGATTTTAGGCCGTTAGTCAAATCACCAGCATAGAATTGGCCACTTCCAGGAAGGATAACAGCCATAGCCTGAGCAATCGCGGGGGATTTTGTTGACGGTGGGTCTATGCCCAGCTCCTCCCATCGATTTTCTGCTATCATTTTGATTAATATATAGTTAGATGTATCAATGTCCGCTCCCCGTGTAATTGCTCTTTCTAAGCAATCAATAGCCAAATTAGGCTCGCCAGATGAAATCGCGATAACGGCGCACTCCAAAGCGGATGATTTCAATATCTCATAATCATTTGTATTGTCGATTATTATCATATATTTATTCATGCTATTTATTAACTCATTAGAGTTATCATAACATTTAGCAATATAATAATCTATATTGTCATAATCTTCGCTGTCGATGCGTTCAAACTCGAAGCGTGCATCTTCATAAAGGCCGAGATTATAAAGCCTCAATGCAAAACTTGTATCCAAATTCGCATAGATAGAGACTGTAAAAAGAATTATGATTAAAACAACTGTCTTCGACTTTAATTGGGAGAACATCTGGATTAGTCGGAAGATGTTGAGAATGAGCCGCGGCGAGCCATTGAAAGGCCGACTCTATAACTTATTGGTAGGTCTTCTTGAATCGACATTGACGCGCCGGCACGGAAACCCTCGAAAATGCGTAAATCAGCACCTGCTGTGAAATCGCGTTCGGATAATCCCCCGCGAACAGAGAAATAATCGCGGTAGGAGATTTCGAGTCCAGAAGAAGCCTCGAAAAGCTTCTCCTGAAGAGAGTAACTCCCACCTGTGCAAAGAGATGCGGCGAATCCGGCTCCGATATCGAAAGTATAGTTACCCCCCAACTCAAGCGAAGGTGCACCGAATTCCGAGGTGCCGCTACCCCAAGAGATATAGTTAGCTTTGCCGAAAATCGCACCGAGATGCAGGTTGTGAACAGGGTTCCAATCCGCTCCGAAAGACGCTACAGCGCCATATCCGCGAATATCGACGAGATCGCGAAAAATAAAACCAGCCGACGCGCCTATACGAATGCCTTCGCCAATTCTAATAGCGTAACCGGGGATCAATGCGGCATCGTGATGGCTTTCTTCACCAATTAAATAGGGGCGATTGGTCGGAGAAACTGGTGATGTTGGGTCGGGAAGGGCTGTAGTGTTTATTCCAGAGCCTCCGGCATAAAGAACGCCTATCGCAAAATCTCCGGGGCCGCCGATTTTAAGCTCGATACCAGCCGCGTCGGATATAAGGAGGCCATTATATCGTTGTTCGTGGCTAAAGAATAGGAAGTTGCCATTGCCGATAGTCGCTGGATTATTGAATATCCCACTCGCGCCTCTCGATACGAATGGTGAGCCTCCCATGGCCGAGGAGACGATATCCGAATCCATATGGAGAAAATCATTAACGAAGGAATCCGCGGAAAGGAATACGATTGCCAAAAGAAAGACGACTATGATGTAATTATTTTTCATAAGCACAATTAAAAATCCTTTTGTTAATTTCGATTTCAATCTTTCGCAATTGCCATGCCATGGTCAATTATAAAACAAAAAGGGCGATCTCCCGACCGCCCCTGTTTGACTATTGGAATAGTGTTATCCGCATTTGCTGTTGCCGCAGGAATAGCATTTCTGGCAACCTTCTTCGTAATACATTCGGCTCCCACATTCCGAGCAAATAGTTCCTGGCTCGCCGTTTTCACTATCTGTATCTGGTGGCGGAAGTTTGAAACTCACGTCCTTTTTCCGATTTGGATTCAGCGCTAATGTGTCCATTTCGGATTCCTCTTTACCCTCTTCATTTTTCCTCGCTTCGATATACCAGTATAGTGCTTTCGAGATACCGTCCGAGCAGGATTTGATCATCTCGCCCCTGTCCCATACAGGGCTGGGGCAGGCGATACCCTTTAACTGGCTGTAGATCTCTTGAGGGTCGATTCCGCTTCTTAGGGCGAGGCTTATCATCCTGCTGACAGCCTCCGACCAGCTTTGTGCACATCCACCGGATTTTCCGATATGAGTAAAAAGCTCGCAGGGCGAGTGTTCGTCTTCATTGATTGTAACATAGAGTTTTCCGCATCCACCGGCGATTTTATAGGTTGCACCCTGAGTTACTACCGGCCTTGGCCGCTTTTTAATTCTGACTGTTTTGGGAAGCCTTTCGGCGAGAATTTCCTTTTCTTCCTTTGGTTCGCTCTTTTTAACACTGAGCACCTGCTCACTGCGACTTCCGTCGCGATAGATTGTAACTCCTTTGCAACCAAGCTCGTAAGCGAGTCGATAAACTTTGCGAACCTCCTCTTCCGTGGCTTTATTGGAGAAATTGACCGTTTTCGAGACCGCATTGTCGGTGTATTTCTGGAAAGCGGCCTGAATTCGGACATGCCATTCGGGGGTAATATCGTGACTGGTCACGAAAACGTCGCGCATATCCTTCGGAATCTCATCTATGTCTGCAACTGTGCCTTTTTCGATGACCTTACGCATGAGTTCTTCGGAATATATCCCTCTGTCGCGAAGAGCTTTTTCGAAGAATGGATTGACTTCCAGCATTCTGGTGCCGTCCATGACATTACGTTCGTAAGCAAGAGCGAAAATTGGCTCGATTCCACTCGAACAGGAGGAGATAATGCTAATTGTGCCTGTAGGGGCAATTGTCGTAACAGTGGCGTTTCTAACGGCGATTCCGTCGGGATGATCGAAGATGCTCCCTCTGAAATTAGGGAAAGTTCCGCGTTTTGCGGCAAGTTCGACCGATTTTTTTCTGCCTTCGACTTGAATCGAGGACATAATTTCTTCGGCGAGACACACAGCTTTTTCTGAATTGTATGGGATGCCCATCTGGAAAAGCATATCGGCGAAACCCATTATTCCAAGGCCTATTTTGCGATTAGCGCGGGTCATCTGTTCGATTTCTTTTAAGGGATATTTGTTCGCGTCGATGACATTGTCAAGGAAGTGCACGGCTTTTTGGGTTACTTCGCTTAGGCGGTCGAAATCGAGGGTTTTATCGGCCAAGACGAAATTCGAGAGATTGATGCTTCCGAGGTTACAGCTTTCGTAGGGCAATAATGGTTGTTCGCCGCAGGGATTAGTGCTTTCGATTTCTCCAATATGTGGTGTCGGGTTATCGCGGTTGACTCTATCGAGGAAAATTATCCCCGGTTCACCTGTTGACCATGCGTGATGGACGATTTTTTCGAAAACTTCTCTCGCCTTGAGTTTAGCGACCGGAGCGCTTCCGCGCGGATTCCGAAGTTCAAATTCGCTGTCGGCATCCACGGCCTTCATAAAATCCTCTGTGAGAGCGACGGAGATATTGAAATTGTTGAGCTTGTCGAGATTTGCTTTGCACTCGATGAACTCGAGAATGTCGGGGTGATCGACACGAAGAATGCCCATGTTCGCACCACGACGGGTTCCCCCCTGTTTGACTGTCTCTGTGGCCGCATCATAGACCTGCATAAAGCTAATCGGACCGGAGGAAACGCCAACAGTGCTTTTCACGACGTCGTTGGCAGGCCGGATTCTCGAGAATGAGAAACCGGTTCCGCCGCCCGATTTGTGAATCAGAGCCGTGTTTTTGAGAGTTTGGAAGATGGCTTCCATCGAGTCTTCAACCGGAAGGACAAAACATGCCGAAAGCTGGCCGAGATTTCTGGCGGCATTCATCAATGTCGGTGAATTGGGCATGAAATCGCGATCCACCATCATCTCGTAGAAGCATTTTGCCGTTTCGGCAAAATTGGCTTTCGGGTCATAATGGAGATCTACTTCTGCAATAGCCTTCGCAACACGTGCGAACATATCTTCCGGCTTTTCAGTAACATTGCCGTGCGGATCTCTAATGAGATAACGCTTTTTCAGAACAGTCAATGCGTTATCGCTTAACACAGGTTTTTTCGAGAGCAGTTTTCGCTCTTCGGGAAAACTGATTGAGAGGTCAAGCATCCCCGGGGTCGATCTATCGAGTTCTTCGCTCATTAGGGCCGTCCTATCGAAAAGAAATTGTTAATTATCTGTTTAGCTGAAAGGCAATTTAAGGGGCGATCAAGGGGATGTCAAGAGAAAAACACAAGATATTGCGTTTTTTATTTTTTGAGCCCCAACAAGTTGTGGGTAAATTGTGATTTAACTGTTGATAAATCGGCAGTTATCAAGGTCGATTATGCTTGTTCTGAGATTTCTGATGGTTCGAAAGGGCTTTGTGTCGGCTCGAATACCGCGAGAATCCCCCATGGAGTCGGGTAGATTCGTGAGCGCATGATTTTGCCGTCGAGTTTATCGACTAAATCCTCGCTCTCTCCACTTTGAAGAACACGCATAAAGCCATCGAAGAACTTTGTTCGGCGGATTTGCGGATAAATGGACATGAGATTCTTCCACTCGAGTTGATCCGGTTCTATATTCAAAATCTCAGCGAAAGATTCGTTACAGTAAAGAATCGAAATATCGTCGCCAAGGGCTATAATAGGCGACTTGATTGAATTTAACAAGATTCTGTGTCGGGTTTCGCTTTCTTTAAGAACCTGTTCTGTTCGTTTTCGCAGACTGATATCGCGGACGAGGAGAACCGCGCCTTCGCGGTCTTTGATATTGCCGGAAATTATCTCCAACGGCATTGTCCCGCCATCTTTCTTTCTTCCCGTGGCGACTCCGATATGAAAGCCTTCTCGCTCTAAAGCAT
>Ga0334889_1001644_pt1 | contig 28367 bp, 21 predicted proteins | sample GraSluR1_MG_2_FD_207222 | JGI IMG/M metagenome (GOLD analysis project Ga0334889, IMG submission 207222) | Sludge microbial communities from methane-producing bioreactor in Wageningen University, Netherlands - Granular Sludge_8_08-R1 | ecosystem: Engineered > Bioreactor > Anaerobic > Unclassified...
TTTGTAAAATATTTTTGTATTTGTTCTACATCTTTATTTTACAGGGAGGTTCCCTTTTTTTCAACCCTTATCTTTTCTTATTACAGGAATGCTCCTTTTCCGTTAAATAGTTTTGATTCTTTCTAAGTAAATATCTCTCATTTCGTTATCAATTCTATCAATAATTTTAAATCTTTTATTTGTAGTCATTTTTAATTCCCCCTTTTTATTTTTTTTGCTAACTAAATTCTTCTGATGTTTTCCCAATAAATATTTTTCATTTCATTATCGAATTTATCGTATCCAGAGAAGTAAGAATTTCTTTTATTAGTTTTAAACATTTTACTCCACCTCCTGATTAGTTTTTGATTGATTATAATAAAATTATAATACGCAGACCAAACTTCATGTCAATAGGTAAAAAATATCTTTTTATGTTAATGTTTTGTAAAAGCAGAAGTGAGCTTGAGATATATGATTTGACAAAATTATTTTTTTATGATAATATATGAATATGTGTTCATATGAAAAGAGGTGAGTTATGAAAAAAAATAATGATGATGTTTGCAAATCAACAGTTATTCATAATGAAATTGTTGAAGAGGTGAAAAAGAAAGTTCCAGAAGATGAGTTTTTGTATGATATGGCAGAGTTTTTTAAAATCTTTGGAGATAGCACAAGAATAAAGATTTTAACGCTTTTATTTCATAGTGAAATGTGTGTTTGTGATATTTCTTTTGCTTTAAATATTTCACAATCGGCAGTTTCTCATCAGTTAAGAATTTTAAGGCAGTCGAAACTAGTGAAGTTTAGAAAAGATGGAAAAGTTGTATATTATTCTTTAGATGATGATCATATTAAACAGATTTATAACATGGCATTTGAACATTTGAAAGAGGGTGAAAAAAATTAAAAAAGAATTCAAACTTCAAGGGTTACATTGTGCAAATTGTGCTTTGAAAATAGAAAAAGAGGTTCAAAATCTTACAGGAGTTAAAAATGCGAAATTAAATTTTGCTAGTTCAACTTTATCTTTAGAAATACAAAAAGATTTTAATTCGGAAAAAATAAAAGAGATTGTTTTTAGTTATGAGCCTGATGTTTTAGTTTTTGATGGAGAAGATGAAGTTTCAGAAAAAAATGTTTCTAAAAAATTTTTGATTCCTTTGATTATAGGTGCAGTATTATTTTTATCTGCTTTTTTTATAAAAAATGAAATGATTTCAAATGGTTTATTTTTATCTGCTTACTTAGTAACTGGACACAAAGTTCTTTTAAAGTCTTTTAGAAATATTTTAAAGGGTAAAATATTTGATGAAAATTTTCTTATGAGTATTGCTACTATAGGTGCAATAGCTATAGGAGAATTCCCAGAGGCTGTAGCAGTAATGTTGTTTTATCTTGTTGGAGAAATGCTTCAAGAAAGAGCGGTTGAATCTTCAAGAAAGTCTATAAAAAAACTTATGAATTTAAGAATTGATTATGCTAATATAATGGTTAACGGAAAATTGAAAAAAGAGTCTGCAAAGAAAATAAAAATTGGCGATATTATTTTTATTAAACCTGGTGAAAAAATTCCTCTTGACGGAGTGGTAATTGAAGGAGAAACGAGAATAAATAAAGCTGCAATTACTGGCGAATCGTATCCTCAAAAAGCGATAATAGGGACTAAAGTTTTAAGTGGTAGTATTAATGAAGATTCTACTATAAGGGTAAAGGTTGAAAAACTTTTTGAGGAGTCTACAGCGTCTAAGATTATTAAACTTGTTGAAGAAGCGGCTTCAAAAAAAGCTAAAACAGAAAAGTTTATTACAAAATTTGCTTCTGTTTATACTCCTTTGGTTGTTTTAAGTGCTTTGGTATTAGCGGTAGTTCCGGGTTTACTTTTTGCACAATCTTATTCAGAATGGATTTATAGGGCGTTATTGTTTCTTGTAATTTCATGTCCTTGTGCGCTTGTTGTTTCTATTCCTTTGAGTTATTTTGCGGGTATTGGAAATCTTTCAAAAAATGGTATTTTAGTAAAGGGCGGAAATTATATAGATGTTTTGAAAAAGCTTGATACTATTATATTCGATAAAACAGGAACTTTAACAAGCGGTGTTTTTAAAGTAGTTAGTGTAGAAAGTTTTGGTAATTATTCAAAGGAAGAAGTAATTAGGTATGCTGCATATGCAGAAAAACAATCTTCACATCCGATAGCTGTTTCAATTATTGAAAAATATGGAAAAACTATCAATGACAATGAAATTATGAATTTTAAAAATATTTCGGGTAAAGGAGTTTTTTGTGAATATGATAATAAAAAGATCTTTGTGGGAAATGAAAAATTATTTGATGAAAAAGAAATTAAAGGTATAAAATTAAATAACGTTTCTACTCAAGCTATAGTATCTATAAATGGAAAAATAGAAGGTATTATAGAGATATCAGATGAAATTAAATCAAGTTCTTATGAGACTATAAAAAGATTAAAAGAAATGAAAATAAAAACTTTTATTTTATCTGGAGATAATAAAAATTCTACTGAAGATAAAGCGAAATTATTAGGGGTTAAAGATTTTTATTATGAATTGCTTCCTGAAAACAAAGTTGAAAAATATGAAGAGATTTCAAAAAATTCTGATTATACAGCTTTTGTGGGAGATGGTATAAATGATGCTCCAATACTTACAAGAGCTGATTTGGGGATTTCAATGGGAGGTATTGGCACAGATGCGGCAATTGAATCATCAGATGTCGTTTTAATGGATGATGATCCTCTAAAAATAGTGAAAGGTATAAAATTATCTAAATATATTTCTAAAATAATAGTTCAAAATTTGATTTTTATATTTACAATAAAAGTGTTATTCTTATCTTTAGGTGCTTTAGGTTATGCGACTATGTGGCAGGCTGTTTTTGCAGATGTAGGGGTTACGGTTTTATCTGTTTTGAATAGTTTGAGAATACTAAAAAGAAAATAAGAAAAGCGGGGTGTTTTATCCCCGCTTTTCTTAATCTTTAGATATAGAGCTATAATTTATGATTCGATTTCTTCCAGAGTTTTTGCCTTTATATAAAGCATCATCAGCTTTTTTTACAGTAGAGTCGATTGATGTTTCATCATATTCAGCAACTCCAAATGTCATAGTTAATGAAATTTTTTTACCTTTATAATTCATTTTCATAACTTCAATTTTTTTTCTTATGTTTTCTGCAACACATAAAGCACCTTCTTCAAGTGTTTCAGGGAGTAAAAATAAAAATTCTTCTCCTCCCCATCTGCAAACAGAATCAGACTTTCTTACAGAAGTTATAAATAGTTTAGAGATTTTTTTTAAAACTTTATCTCCACATTCATGACCATAAGTATCGTTAATGATTTTAAAATGGTCTATATCACATATGATAACAGAAAATTTTTTATTATTTCTTTTTTTTCTTTGTTCTTCTTGTTTAAGAACTTCAAGTATTCCTCGTCTGTTCATTATATTTGTTAAAATATCAGTTTTGGCATTTTTTGCAAGCTGTCTGTTTAGTTTTAAAAGTTTATCGTTTTTTCTTTTTAAAAGATCGTTAAGTTTTTCCATTTGAGAAGCATATTTTCTAACTTCTTCTTTTGATTTTTTCAGTTCAAGATGGTTTTTAATTCTAAAAGAAACTTCGATTGGGTTGAAGGGTTTTAAAATATAGTCAACTCCTCCAACACTAAATCCTTTTATAACATCTTCTACATTGTTAGAAGAATTAACAAAGATAACTGGGATATCTTTTGTTAAATTATTATCTTTTAATATTGCACAAACAGTATATCCGTCAATATCATTCATTTCAACAGATAAAAGTATTAGATCGGGTTGTTCGATTTTCGCTCTTTCAATAGCTTTAATGGAGTTTGTAGCAATTGAAATATCATATTTTTCCCTTAAAATTTCTCCGGCAAGTTTAATACTTAAAGGAGAACTGTCCACTATTAGTATTTTCATATTTTCATCCCCACCAAATTTTAATCTAATTATACCATACCGAAGCCTTTTGCTTCAAGTGGAAAGTTGTTTAGAAAAAAAGCTTTAAAAATAAAAAAATCCCCTTTTTAATAAAGGGGTTAAAAGATAAGGGGTTGCTTTGTTTTTTTAATGCATTTAAGCATTAAAAGTAGTATTTTGTAAAATAATTATAGCATTTTTTATTTTTTTAAAATAGTTACAAAAGTAATGTGAATTATTAAAAGTCATATTGAATTTAGCTTTTAATGTGTTTTTTTTGTTTTTAAGGTATACAACATATTATGTTTTTTTAAAAGTTTTTTACAGTTTCATACCATATCTTGATGTTATGATATTGTATGTGGTATAATAACACCAAGCTTTATTTTAAAAGGGGGAGAGCGTTTTGAATAAAAAAACTATTACCGGTTTGAGAAAAAGGAGTGGCGAAATAGTTCCTTTTGAAATTGCTAAAATTTCAAAAGCAATTGAAAAGGCGTTTGTTTCTACAAAGAATTTATATAACGAAGATATTCTTCAAATTTTATCTTTAAGAGTAGTTTCAAAAAGTCAATCTAATATTGTTGATGGGATTATTTTTATAGAAGATATTCAAGATAATGTTGAAAAAACACTAGAAGAAGCCGGTTTTTCTGAAGTTGCTAAAGCATATATCCTGTACAGAAAACAACGCGAAAATTTAAGAGGTATAGATAAAAATATGCTCGACTTTGCCGAAACAGTTAATAATTATTTGAAACAGTATGACTGGAGAGTAAAAGAAAACAGTACTGTTTCTTATTCTATAGGTGGTCTTATACTGCATAATAGTGGAACTGTAATTGCTAATTATTGGTTGAATGAAGTTTATGATCAAGAAATATCTGATGCTCATAAAAATGCTGATTTCCATATACATGACCTTTCTATGTTATCTGGTTATTGTGCTGGTTGGAGTTTAAAACAGTTAATTAAAGAAGGTCTTGGAGGTGTTTTAGGAAAAATTACAAGTGCTCCTGCTAGACATCTTTCAACATTAGCTAATCAAATGGTCAATTTTTTAGGGGTTCTTCAAAACGAATGGGCGGGAGCTCAAGCATTCAGCTCTTTTGATACTTATTTAGCTCCTTTTGTAAAAATAGACAATTTGGATTTTTATCAAGTTAAGCAGGCGGTTCAATCTTTTGTTTTTGGTGTCAATACACCAAGTAGATGGGGAACGCAATCGCCATTTTCAAATATAACACTTGATTGGGTAGTGCCTAAAGATATGGAAAATTCTCCAGCAATAGTTGGAGGAAAAGAACAAGATTTCACTTATGGTGATTGTCAAAGAGAAATGGACATGATAAATAAAGCTTTCCTTGAAGTTATGATTGAAGGAGATGCAGTTAATAGAGGTTTTCAATACCCTATTCCGACTTATAATATTACAAAAGATTTTAACTGGGATAATGAAAATGCATCGTTGTTATTTGAAATGACTTCAAAATACGGAACACCTTATTTTCAAAATTTTATAAATTCTGAATTGAATCCTGGTGATGTAAGAAGTATGTGTTGTAGACTTCAATTAGACAAAAGAGAGCTAAGAAGAAGAGGCGGAGGTCTTTTTGGTTCAGATGAGTTTACGGGGTCAATTGGAGTAGTTACTTTAAATATGCCAAGAATAGCTTATTTAAGTGAAAATGAAGAAGATTTTTTTGAAAGGCTTGAAAGTTTGATGGTTTTGGCTAAACGTAGTTTAGAAGTAAAAAGAAAAATTACAGAAAAATTGAATGATGCGGGTTTATTCCCTTATACAAAAAGATATTTAAAAGATTTTAACAATCATTTTTCTACTATAGGACTTGTTGGAATGAATGAAGCTACTATGAATGCCAGATGGATAAAAACACCTATTTATGAAAAAGAAGCGTATGAATTTGCTAAAGATGTTCTTGATTTTATGAGAGAAAAACTTAAAGAATTTCAGGAAGAAACAGGTAATTTATACAATCTTGAAGCAACTCCTGCAGAATCTACTTCATTCAGGCTTGCAAAACATGATAAACAAAAATTTAAAGATATAATTACTGCAGGAGATAATGTTCCTTATTACACTAATTCTACTCATCTTCCAGTAAGTTTTTCAGATAAATTGTTCGAAGCACTTGATTTACAAGAAAATTTACAAACAAAATATACAGGCGGAACAGTATTCCATGCTTTTCTTGGAGAAAAAATAACTGATTGGGAAACTACTAAATCACTTGTAAAGAAAATAGCAGAAAATTATAAGATTCCTTACTTTACACTTTCTCCAACGTATTCTATATGTTTAAATCATGGATATATAGCAGGAGAAGTATATAATTGTCCTGAGTGTGGGGAAACCACAGAAATTTATTCAAGAATAACGGGTTATTATAGACCGGTTCAACATTGGAATGATGGGAAAAGATCGGAATTTATTCAAAGAAAAACGTATCTCATTAATGGAATAGATTTCAAAGAAACTTGTAGAGTGGAACAAAATGAAGCGGTAGAAAAAGATTTTGGGAATTTATTTTTAAAACTATAAAATTTACATAACAAACCTCCACATTTTTGTGGAGGTTTGTTAATATTTTTATGTTATAATTAATAAAACCATAAAAATCTTTATGGAGGTTTATGACATTGAAAAATATTGCGATAGAAAATTTTTTGCATATTTATACCGACTTAGAAAATAATGAAAACACACCTCTTTTTATACATTCGCTTGATGTTGCGAAAACGTGTGTTGCAATTGCAGATATTTTAAAAATCGATTATGATAAAAATTATTATTTTTTATCTGGTCTTTTACATGATATAGGTCTTTTTATACAAAATTTAAGTAATAATTTAATAGAAGATCATAGTTTAAAATACAATATATCAAAAACAGCATTGTACTCTTTTGATATGTTGAGTTTGCTTGAACAAATAGATAAAAAATCTCTTCATTCGCTTGTTTCTACAAATATCATTCAATATCTTGATTTAAATTTTCCTAAGCTTTATTTGAATGTCGTTAGAAAAAGTCATAAAAATTTTTTGGGAATTTTTTTTGAATCAGAAAAAGAAAAATTATTAACTGAAGTATTATATATAGCAGATCAAATTTCAATTTTTTATAGAAGGAATATAAAAAAAGGATTGGGAATTACGGCAGATTTAATTAAAAAGCATGTGATGGGTTTAGAAATTTCAAAAGAAGTTTTAAATTCATCGTTAATATTTTTAGAAGACATTTTTTTAATGAATCTTTGCTTTGATCAAAATTTTCATAATAATTTTTTTGATAAAAATTCGATATTTTTGAATAAATTTAATATGATCAAATTTTCAAAATTATTTTCGTTTTTTATTGATTATAGATCATCATATACAAGAAACCACACAACATATGTTGCGGAACTTTCAAAATTATTAGGTAAAGAATTAGGGGATGAAGAAAATTCAGATATAATGTATTTGGCAGGAATATATCATGATATTGGAAAAATAAAAACACCTCTTTCTATTTTACATAAAAAAGGGAAATTAACTTCAGAAGAATTTTTTGTTATGAAAAATCATATTATTGATACGTACAAATTTTTTGAGAAAAGTCCTGAATTAGATTTTTTTGGAAAATACTCTTACTCACACCATGAAAGACTAGATGGTTCTGGGTATCCTTTTGGGAAAAAAGAAAATGAATTAGATTTAAATCATAGAATAATTGCTTTGGTAGATGTTTATTCAGCACTCATAGAAGATAGACCTTATAGAAAAGCTTTAGATAAAAAAGAAGCTTTAAAAGTTATTGAAAAAGAGGTTGAAAATAAAAAATTAGATTTCGTTGTTTATAATAAGCTTAAAGAATTGATTAAAAATGGATTAAATTTAAATAGATCTGAAAATATAATAAACTATTTTTTTGATATAGTTTTAGATTAAATTTAAAATATAATTAAAAAATCATTTTAAGGAGGTTTTTTTATGAATGAATTGATGAAAGTAGATAGGATAGATCAAAAATATGTTTATTTACTTACTCAAAGAGCAGGAAGTTGTAACACGTGCGGTTTAAAAGGAGCGTGTAATATAACGGGTAATCCTGATATTAGAATAAGAGCAAAAATAAATCCTGAATTAGATTTAAACAAAGATGATTTTGTTGTTGTGAAACTTCCAAAAGTTTCAGTAACAAAAATATCTTTTTTAGTATATGGAATTCCTTTAATAGTTTTTATAGCGACAACAGTTATATCTTCTTTATTAGGTTTATCAGATATTCCTTCTTTTATTATAGGTTTTTCTGTAATGATATTAGCTTATATTTTTCTGGGAATTTACGATAGAAAATATTTGAAAGATAAATATCTTCCAGAGATTTTAGAAAAGTATAAAACTTCTTCTTTACACAAGAGTAACACAATGTGAAAATTATTTCGTGAAAAAAATTTCATAGTAATAGCTATTCGTTTCATAAAAGATTCTAAACACATCTAATCAATTTTAAATGTTTTAGAATTCATTAAATAAGACTTTATTTTTTCACAAAAAAAAGTTAAAATATCATTGTAAAGAAAAGAATCCCAAAACACTTTAAACAAGGGGGCAAATTATTATGAGTCTTTTTGAAAATGCGGTTAAACAATTTAACAAAGCTGCGGACGTAATGAACTTACCTGCAGACATGAGGCAAGTTCTCATTCACCCAAAAAGAGAGTTAACAGTTAACTTTCCAGTTAGAATGGATGATGGAACAATTAGAGTTTTTACAGGTCATAGAGTACAACACAATGTTGCAAGGGGACCTGCTAAAGGCGGTATAAGATATCACCAAGATGTTACTCTTGATGAAGTAAAAGCATTAGCATTTTGGATGACTTGGAAAGCAGCTGTTGTAGATATTCCTTATGGCGGAGGAAAAGGTGGAGTTACAGTTAATCCGAAAGAATTATCTGACGGTGAAGTAGAAAGATTATCAAGAAGATTTTTCTCTGAAATTTCTATTATTGTAGGAGAAGAAAAAGATATTCCGGCTCCAGACGTTAACACAAATGGTCAAATAATGGCTTGGTATATGGATACATATTCAATGAACGTTGGGCACTCTGTTCTTGGCGTAGTTACAGGAAAACCATTAGAATTAGGTGGTTCTTTAGGTAGAACTGAAGCAACAGGAAGAGGAGTAAGAATTTGTATTGAAGAAGGTGCAAAATACTTACAAGAAAAAGGAAAATTCACTAAAAAGTTTGAAGAAATGACAGTTGCAGTTCATGGTTTTGGTAATGTTGGTACTTATGCAGCTATTTTGACTGCTGAAGAAGTTGGAATGAAAGTTGTTGCTATTTCTGATCATAAAGGCGGATTATATAAAGAAGAAGGATTCACAGTTGAAGAATTAAAAGACCTTTCAGAAAAAACATTAGCAAGAAAAGTAACTTTGTCAGACGTTAATGAAGGTTTTAAATTAATAACAAACGAAGAGTTGTTAACTTTAGATGTAGATATATTAGCTCCATGTGCTATTGAATCAGTTATAACAGAAAAAAATGCGAACGAAGTAAAAGCAAAATTAATCGTTGAAGGGGCTAATGGTCCTATAAATAATGAAGGCGAAGATATTCTTTTAGCCAAAGATGTATTCATAGTTCCTGATTTCCTTGCAAATGCTGGAGGAGTTACAGTTTCTTATTTTGAATGGGTACAAGGATTACAATGGCATTTCTGGGATTTAGAAGAAGTAAGAAGTGTTCTTCATAGAAAAATGAAACATGCTTTTGATTCAGTTATTAACACAATGAACAAATATAACGTAGATATGAGAACGGCAGCTTACGTTATTTCTATAGAAAGAGTTGCACACGCTACAAAAATTAGAGGAATTTATCCGTGATCATAAAATAAAAAACCCCCATTTGGGGGTTTTTTATTTTATGGCAGTAATCCAAGGATCTATTTCCATAGGTGCTTCAAGATTAATAACTGTTTTAATTGGTAATTTTATCAGTTCATCAACTTCTTCCATAGTTTTTAGAGTAATATTTTTTGAATAGGACTCAAATAGTTTTGCAGCAAAATAATTACCTTTATGACTAGGAAAGACACTTTGAAAACCAATCTCTTTTAACCAGTTTATAAAAGTTTTTCCTGAAGGATGATATAATTTACATACAAAAACTTTTAAAATAAAAGGCTTTAACCTTTGTATCAATTCAACTGAAAACATATTAAAAGTTATTTCTTTGCATTTTTCAAAGTAACTGAAAAATGCTTCTTTGTTTATTTTTAGGGTTAGAGAATATTGTAATGCATATTCTTCTTCAATTCTTCTGTCATACAAAAAAATTTTAATTTTTGAATCATTTATTACAGAAATCCAAATATCATTTTCCTGACCATTTTTATATCTATTCAAAGCTTCATAACCAAACCGCAACTTACCTCCTGGTTTTAAAACTCGATACAGTTCTTTTAACGTTTCTTTAGGATTAGGAGTTTGTTCAATAGATGAAGAAGCAATTATTCCATCGAAAATATCATTTCCAAAAGGAAGTTTTTCGCCATTTTTATAAGTAATAAAATTTGTATTTTTAAAACCAAGTTTTTCAGAATTTTTTCTACATACTTCAATTCTCTTTTGAGAAGCATCTACACCTACAATTTCTTTTGCATAAGGGGCAATTATTAAAGACGGCCAACCATCTCCTGGACCAAAATCTAATAATTTTTTTTCTTCAACATTTGAAATAGAATACATAAAATCAAAAAGTGCTCCTCTGTCAGCCCAATGGAAGATATTTTCTGGGTCAAAAGGTTTATAAATTATAGGAAGAGAATATCCTGATTGAGACTCCATATCATTGTAAAAAAATTCTTCTGAATTTAAATAAATAGGTTTAAATTCTGATATAATGAAATCGAAAACATCCATATTATTCACCTGCCTTTTAATGAAAATTAATTATTTTATGTATAAATAATTTTATCATACAAAACCAATAATAACAAACAATCGGCTATAAATAATATTTTTAATTGAAAAATAAATATTTTTCTTTAAAAATTATGGTATAATATTAACAAAATATGAATTTTTTATTTTTTCGAATAAAAAAGGAGGAAAAATATGAATGCGATTAATATAAAAACTAAGTTAGTTTTATTACTTGTAATAATAGTTTCATTTATAATTCTTTTGTTTTTTTTATATTTTTATCCGAAAGTAGAAAAATCATTAGACTATCTTGTAGAAAGTAAAACAAAAGAAATTGTAAATACAGGATATAATTTGATCAATTATTACTATAATCAATATTTATTAGGAATTTTAGATGAAGAAGAAGCAAATAATAAAGTTTTAGAAGTTTTAAGAAATTTAAGATATGAGGATGATGGATATTATTGGATTCATGATTATGATCACATTATTATTTTACACCCTGACGATAATTTGATGGGAGAAGACCTTGAATTCTTTGAAGACCCTTCGGGATTCAGAGTAGTTTATGAAATGAATAAAATAATTAAAGAAAAAGGAGAGGGAATAGTTTATTATTATTGGGAAAGACCGGGTGAAGAAATCCCCATTCCAAAAGTTAGTTATGTTAAAGGTTTTGAACCATGGGGATATGTTATAGGTAGTGGGATTTATATCGAAGACACCATAAAAACGAAAAGAGATATAATGATAGTTTTTTTAATAGTGTCACTATTATTAATTTCCCTTATATTTTTGGCAGTTATATTTTTACAGAATTTAGTTATAAAACCTATTGAATATTTAAGTGAAATTTCAAAAAAAATAATAACTGGAAATATAAAAATAAAAAAAGATGAAAATTATTTAAAAAGAAAAGATGAAATAGGAAATATAAGTAATTCTATTTTGCAGATGATTGAAGAAGTGATAGCAACAAACGAAGAGCTTGAAGCGACAAACGAAGAATTAGAGGCAACGAATGAAGAACTTGAAGTATCGAACGAAGAACTTGAAGAAAATTATCAAAAGTTAGAGGTTTTATCAAAAGATTTAATGAAAGCTAATGAAGCTAAAGCAATATTTTTAGCAAGAGTGTCGCATGAGTTAAGAACACCAATGAATGGAATATTAGGTGGAAGTGAATTAGTATTAGGAATGAATGATATAAATGAAATTAAAGAATACACAAAACTAATACATTTATCAGCAGAAAGATTGATGCCAATAATAAATGATATATTGGAAACATCTAAAATTCCAAATGCTTCAATGGAATTGATAGAAGAAGAAATAGAAATAAATGATTATTTAATTAGTATTGTAAAATTTCTTGAGTTAAAAGCGAAAGAAAAAGGTTTAGATTTTTTATTAGAAAATAAAGTTGAAAGAAATCTTTGGGTAAAGATAGATAAAACGAAATTAAGTCAAATATTGAATAATGTGATTAACAATGCAATAAAATTTACAGAAAAAGGAAAAATTCAAGTGAATATTGAGTATGAAGAAATCTGTGCCGACAAAATAAAGTTAAAATTTGAAATTGAAGATACAGGAATAGGAATAAATGAAAAATTTTATAAAAAAGTTTTTGAACCTTTTGAGCAAGGAGAAAATTATTTAACGAGAAAATATCAGGGTTTAGGGTTAGGATTAACAATTACAAAAGAAATAATAGAAAGAATGAATGGGGAAATATTTTTTGAAAGCGAAGAAAATAAAGGAACAAAATTTTCTTTTTTTCTAATAATAAATAAAGCAATCAAAAATATAGATAATTAAAATTTTATTATATAAAGAATTATAGTTTTAGGAGGAAGAAACATGAAAATAATTCATACTGCCGATTGGCATTTAGGTAAAATTATTTATTCGGTTCATCTTACTGAAGAACAGGAATTTATTTTGAATCAATTTGTTGACTACATAGAAATCAATCCAGTAGATGCTTTAATAATTTCAGGAGATATTTTTGATAGGTCTATTCCACCTGCAGAGGCAGTTGAACTTTTCAATAAAATTTTTACAAAAATTTCTATTGATTTAAAAATTCCTGTGTTTATGATAGCGGGTAATCATGATGGGCCTGAAAGACTTGAAAATTTAAACGGGATTCTTTCAGCTATGAACTTTTTTATTGAAGGAAAATTCAAAGAAAAAGTAAAAAAAGTTTCTTTGAAAGATGAATATGGAGTTGTAAATTTTTTTATGCTTCCATACGTTGAAACGTCTTATATAAAACAATTTGATGAAAATATCAGCTCAAAAACAGATGCTTTAAAATTTTTAATAGACAACATGGAAATAAATGAAAATGAAAGAAATATTTTGATAGGTCATGAGTTTGTTTTAGGCGGAATTGAAAGTGATTCGGAAAGACCTCTTTCGTTAGGGGGAACCGAATTTGTAGATGCTTCTGTTTTTGATGTTTTTGATTATGTTGCTTTGGGGCATCTTCACAAAACACAAAGCTTTAAGTCTAAAAAAATAAATTATTCCGGCTCACTTTTAAAATATTCATTTAATGAAGTTAATCAAGAAAAAGGAATGAATTTAATTACTATTAATGAAAAAAATAATATTACAATAGAAAAAATCTCTTTTACACCAAAAAGGGATATGAAAATAATTGAGGGGTATTTTGATGAAATAATTCAAAAAGAAGTAATAGAAGATTATTTGCTTATAAAACTAAAAGATGAAAAAACAATTTATGATGCGATAGGAAGATTAAATAAAAAATTTCCAAATGTACTTGCATTAGAATTTCCAAAAATTGATTCTGTATATAATAGGAGTTTAGACGATGTTAAAAGTATAAATCCTATCGAAATATTCGAATCTTTTTATAATGATGTTAAAAATACTGAATTAAGTTCTGAACAAAAAGAAATTTCAAAAAAAATTTTTGAAGAAGCTATAAAAAAATAATTTGTGATTTTATTTGAGAATAAATATTTTTTTATAAATTAGAATATAACTTAAGGGGTGTGAAAATTATGAAAGAAAAAGATTTTATGAAAATATTATCTTCTTCTCCTTTTGGATTTGCTCGCCATAAGATAATTCTAGATGAAAATAAAAATCCAATAGATTATTGTTTTTTAGAAGTCAACGAATCTTTCGAAAAATTAACCGGATTAAAAGCAGAAGAAATACTTAATAAGACAATTCGTGAAGTATTTCCAAATATAGAAAAAACGAGTTTTAACTGGATTAAATTTTATGGTGAAGTAGCTCTTAATCAAAAAAATGAAACATTTGAACAATATTCTGAAATATTAGATAAATGGTATCATGTTCATGCGTATTCTCATGAAAAAGGATATTTTACCACAATATTTATTGATGTTACTGAAAATAAAAAAAATATAGAAAAATTAGAAGGTTTTTTTTCGGTGAACTTAGATCTTTTATGTATTGCAGATATTGAAGGAAATTTTATAAAAACAAATAAAGCTTGGTCTCAAATTTTGGGCTACGAAACTGAAGAATTAAATAAGAGAAAATTTCTTGATTTTGTTCATCCTGAAGATATGCAATCAACACTTGAGGCGATATCTTCTCTTAAAGAAGGCGAAGAAGTACTTAATTTTACTAACAGATACCGTTGTAAAGATGGAAATTATAAATATATTGAATGGAGATCTCACCCAAAGGGAAATTTGATTTATGCTGCAGCAAGAGATATTACTGAACGAAAAAAAGTTGAAGAGGAATTGCAACGTGCAAAAAAACAAGCAGAAGATGCAAGTAAAGCAAAATCAGAATTTTTAGCTAATATGAGTCATGAAATTAGAACACCACTTAATGGAGTTATAGGATTTACCGATTTGTTGAAAGAAACTTCGCTTTCTTCGATTCAAAAGCAATATGTAGATAATGTAAATATATCTGCACACACGCTTTTAGGTATTATAAATGATATTTTAGATTTTTCAAAGATTGAAGCTGGTATGATGGAACTCGAATTTATTAAATATGATATGTGGGATTTAATTGAAAATAGTGCAGATATAATAAAATACATGGCGAATAAAAAAGATTTAGAAGTATTGCTCAATGTTGATAATAATATCCCGTGTTTTGCAATGGTTGACCCTATTCGATTGAAGCAAATTTTGGCAAATTTGTTAAGCAATGCGGTAAAATTTACTGAAAAAGGAGAAATAGAGCTCAAAGTTGAGTTTGAAATGCTTAATGATAAAAAGGGGAAATTTTTATTTTTTATTAGAGATACAGGGATAGGAATAAAGGAATCGCAAAAAAACAAGTTATTTAAAGCTTTTTCACAAGCAGATAGTTCTACTACACGTAATTTTGGTGGTACAGGATTAGGACTTATAATTTCAAATATGATTGCAGAAAAGATGGGAAGCAAAATATTTTTCGACAGCGAAGAAGATAAAGGTTCTGTATTTTATTTCGAATTAATAACTGAGATTGAATATGGTGAAAGAATAGATAAAAAAACGATTGAAAACGTCAGTCGTTGTTTAATTATTGATGATAATGAAAATAATAGAATAATTCTTGAAAATACTTTGAAAAATTGGGGGATAGTTTGTGAATCTTCCGAAAATGGATTTGAAGCATTAAAAATTCTTGAAAACTCTCAATCTTTTGATGTAATAATATGTGATTACAATATGCCTTACATTAATGGGTTAGAAACTATAAGGTTGATAAGAGATAAACTAAAACTTTCATCAGAAAAACAACCAATAATATTACTACACTCATCATCTGATGATGTAGAAGTTCTTCGTAAGTGTAAAGAGTTGGGAATCCGATTTCGACTAACAAAACCAGTTAAAACAAAAGAGCTTTTTAATTATTTGTGTAATATTTATTCAAAATCTGATTTGGAAGAAAAAAATAAAATCCCCCAAAATGTAGAGAAAAAAAATTATTTTCAAAATGAGAGTTATAAAAAAATATTAGTTGCTGAAGATGTTCCGATGAATATGCAAATGATAAAAGCATTGCTTAATATAATTTGCCCAGAGGCGATTATAATAGAAGCAGAAAATGGTATTCAAGCAGTAGAAAAATATAAGAAAGAATCTCCGGATTTAATATTTATGGATGTTCAAATGCCTGATATGGACGGACTGGAAGCGACAAAAGAAATACGTGCGTATGAGAAAATAGCTAATAAAAATATCCCTATTATAGCTTTAACCGCAGGAGCTTTGAAAGAGGAAAAAGAAAAAAGTTTATCTGTTGGTATGGATGATTTTATCACCAAGCCAATAGAATCAAAAAAAATAGAGGAATGTCTAAAAAAATATTTGAAATAAAAATAGCATTTTGCGAATCTCAAAATAGAATAAGGGGGCTAAAATGAAAAGTAAAAAAATTTGGATATTGTTAATTATATTGTTAACAATAAGTGTTTTTTTTGTGGGGTGTGTAGCGGTTAAAAATGTTTTAACTATTGAAAAAGAAGGTGAAGGTTTATTAAATCTGGATATTGGAAATCATGAATATAAAACAGGAGAAGAAATAACGCTAACAGCAACCCCATCACCTGGCTGGAGATTTAAAGAGTGGATTGGAGAAGTATCAAATAATAACGGTACGATAACAACGGTAATTATGAATAAAGACAAAACGATAAAAGCTATTTTTGAAGAAATAAAATCATCTTTAACTATTGAAAAAGAAGGAGAAGGAGAAATAACAAAATCTCCTGACAAACTACTTTACAATTTCGGAGAAGAAATAACGCTAACAGCAACCCCATCACCTGGTTGGAAATTTATAAAATGGACTGATAAAGATGATGAAGAAATAAGTTTAGCTAATCCTTATATTTTTACAATTCCATTAGAGGACATAACTTTGAAAGGGATTTTTGAAGAAATAATTCAAGGCCATATTCCTGGAGAATTGCAAAGCCATACAGTAGAAGAAGTAATTTTTGATATGAAATTAGTTCCCGGAATAAATTTTCCAACAGGAGATAAAACTATTCCAGAAATAGAAAATATAGAAGAATCATATTGGCTTGGAAAAACGACAGTGACTTATGAATTATGGTATTTGGTGAAAACATGGGCAACTGATGATGCAAGAGGCGAGGATAAATTTACATTTTCAAACTCTGGAAGAGAAGGAAGCGGTGGAACTGATGGGGCAGAACCATCAGCGGCAAAAAATGAGCCGGTTACTAGAGTAAGTTGGAGAGATACAATAGTATGGGTTAATGCTTTAAGTGAAATGTTAGATTTAGATCCGGTATATAGACATGAAGGGACAATATTAAGAGATGCAAATAATGATATATGTAATGATGCAGAACAAACAGATAACAACGGTTTTAGATTACCGACAAAATGGGAATGGAAATTAGCAGCAAGATATATAGGCGTAGAAAAACCAGTACAGAGTCCTTTAAAAGAAGAAGCTTTATTAGTAGGTGGAATATGGTGGACGCCTAGAGAATACGCAAGTGGAGCATTTGTCGATTACAATGATATTGATGAAACATCTGAGGTAGCTTGGTATGATGTTAACAGTGAAGGAAAAACACATGATGTAGGACTTTTGAGAGCAAATCAATTAGGGATATATGATATGAGTGGAAACGTCTGGGAATGGACGTTTCCAAAATCTGGTAATAATAGGATAATTCGTGGAGGAAGTTATTATAATAACAATGCTAAGCTTATGTCGCAAAGTTTTGATGGGGCTAATTGGAAAAGTGATGGAATAGGGTTTCGTTTAGCAAGAACACTTGAGTAGGTTTTAATAATTGCGACCAAAATTACAGATAATGAAAAAGGGTTAAGCGAACACATAATAAAATCAGTTGAAGAAAAGTATGTAAAAATTGAATTTATAAAAGCGACACAAAGTGGAAATACCGCAGAAAAAATATGTGAAATAGAAGTTCAAGATAATTAAAAAAACAGGGCATAAGTCCTGTTTTTTTATATGTTAATGTAATTCTTCAAAAAATAATTTGAGATATGCTATAATTATAAGAGAAGTAAAATATGATAAGGCTTAAAAGGAGAAAAAATGAAAGATATAATAAATAAAGAATACAATTTAAAAATTAATAATATCAAAGAAATATCAAAAGATATAGTATGGTTGGTTTCTTCTGATAGTGATAAATTTATTTTAAAAAGAAAAAAAGATTTGAAAATAATCGAAAAAGAGATTTTTTTACTGAAACATCTTGAAGAAAAAAGATTTAAACAAGTGTCTTATCCGATATTAAATAAAAATAATTATTATTATTTTACACATGAAGATAAAATTTATATGATTTTTAGTTATATTAATGGAGAACATATAGATTTATATAAATCAAATAATAAATATTTTTATACAGAACAAATTTGCGAATTTTTAGGCAAATTACATAAATCATTAGAAGATATAAAGAGTGAAATTTTACCCTCATCAAATTTACTGAAAACATTAAATGGATATATAAATACATTTATAAAAGAAAACCCACAAAAAATAAATAGTGAAAAAGTATTAAAAATAACAAATTATTTAAACGAAAATTTTCCAGTATTATATGAAAAACTTCCTAGACAGTTTATTCATAGGGATTTTCATATGGAAAATGTTATTTTTTTTGAAGAAAAAATAACAGGTATTATAGATTTCGAAATAGCGATTGAAGAAGTTAAAATTTTTGATGTTGCATATTTCAATTCTTCAATATTAAGTGAGCTTTTAAAGAATCAAAATGAAAATGAATGGGTTAAGTATCTTAAAAGTTCAATTAAAGGATATTTAGAAGCAAACACTATTAACGATTATGAAAAAGAGGCATTTATATATATTCTTTTAGAAATACAAATGATTTTTATAGTGTATTTTAATTCTGTAGATGATTTTAAAAGATTAAAAGAAACAGAAAAAATTCTTTTCTATATTTTTGAAAACAAAGATACTATTATTGAAATAATGAAAAGCACTAAACCTTTAATGAAAAGGAGAAAAATAAAATGATAAATAAAGAAAATATTTTCACTGAAATAGATTTGCTTTTTCAAAAGTATTTTGAAAACAAAAAAATTGTTACTGGAGATATAAGAAAAATCTCCTCGTTTTCTTTTAAACAAATTGAAAAAAAAGAACTAAATAATATTTTAGAGTTAAGCGAAATTTTATTAGAAAAAAGAAAATGGAAATATGAAGTTATTGCATATGATTGGGCCTTTAGAATAAAAAGTGAATATAATAAAGATACTTTTTATATTTTTGAAGATTGGTTGCAAAAATATGTAGATGACTGGGGTAATTGCGATGATTTTTGTACTCATGCTTTTGGAGAATTAATTGCACAACATAATGATTTATTTAAAAAGGTTTTAAAATGGGTAGATCATAAAGATTTTTGGGTTAGAAGAGCTGCTGCGGTTATTTTAATTTATCCCATAAGGAAAAATAGGTTAGGAGATATATCGCCTTATATTATTTCAGATAAATTAATGAATGATGATCATTACCTTGTTTTAAAAGGATATGGCTGGATGTTAAAAGAGCTTTCAAAATATAAAAATAAAGAGGTTTATGAATATGTAAGAAAAAATAAAGCAAAAATGCCTAGATTATCATTGCGATATGCTATTGAGCATTTTGAAAAAGATGTAAAAAAAGAATTGATGAAGAAATAATATATAGCTGGCTAGTAAAAAGTTGGTTAGTTGGAAAGAAAAAACATTTTTAGATTTATAGACTTTTGTTTTTAATGTAGTGTAACAGCCACGCGTTTTCTGCACGGCGTTACAGCACTTATGATAACGTTGGTATTTTATTAGATAGTAGGTTAGGAAATGCATTAAAACTAAATGCTTATAATAATGAAGTAGTAAATAAAGATAAAATAAACGCTCACAAGAGTTCAAATTTTCTAAAAAACAGATTTCGCACTGAGATACAATGCTAAAATTAGCAAACTCGCTACGCTCAAACATGCTAATTTCTTAACGCATTTTATCACCACCCTCAATTGTTTTTTTGACGAAAATTCTCAATTGTTCGCTACATTATTTCATCGTTATTTACCGTAAAAGCATTATTAAAAAAGACTTTTAATTAATTCTTTTCTTGAGAGGTGGCAATTGAAGATTGACGGGGTGGACAGATTTTAAATGTAGTGTAACAGCCACGCGTTTTCTGCACGGCGTTACAGCACATATGATAACGTTGGTATTTTTATAGTTAGTTTTAGGAAACGCATAAAACAGTTTTTCCTAACCAACTAAAAAAAGGGGATGAAAATTTTGAAACCTGAAATTTTAAAAATAAAGGGTTTTGGCCCTTATATTGAAGAGCAAGTTATTGATTTTAATAAAATAAAAGATAATATTTTTTTAATTAGTGGTCCTACAGGTTCTGGTAAGACTACTATTTTTGATGCTATTTGCTTTGCTTTATATGGTGAAGCTTCTGGTGAAGATAGGGGGAAAAATATTCGTTCGGATTTTGTTGCTGAAGATTTTGAAACTTTCGTTGAGTTCACGTTTAAAATAAAAGAAAAATTATACAAGATTTTTAGAAGTCCAAGATTTGAAAGAAAAAAGCAACGTGGAGATGGCACTACTGTTCAAGATGAAAAGGCTGTTTTATATGAATTTAAAGATGGAAAGTTTGAATATGTTTGTGAAAAGCTTACTGTAGTTAAAGAAAAAATTAATGATATTATAAAGCTCGATGTTAATCAATTTAGAAAGATTATAATGATTCCTCAAGGCGAGTTCAAAAAGCTTATAACTGCAGGTAGTGATGAAAGAGAAAGTATTTTAAAAAATTTGTTTGATACTTCTATTTATGAAAATTTTAAAAAAATTTTGAAAGAAAAAAATGATGCTGTAAAAGAACAGTTGGTGTTTTTAAATTCAAAAAAAGAACATATTTTTTCTGATTTAAACTTAGATGGAGAGGTTTCTTCTGTAATCTCAACAATTGATGATATTGTAAAGCAAAAAAAGGAAGATATAAAGTTAAAAAGTGATTTAGTTGAAAATCTAAAAATAGAGATTGAGAAAAAAGAGAAAGATTTGACTGAGGTTAAAAAAGATAATGAAAAAATAGAAGATACTAAAAAACAAAAAGATATTTTAGAAAGACTTAAAAGTAAGGAAGAGTTTTATAAAAAAGAAAAAAAGAAATTAGTTGATGCTGAAAATGCGGCTTTTATAAAACCTTATGAAGAATTATATAAAAATAATTTTGAAAAATTAAAAAATAAAGAGAATGAACTTAAAAATAAAAAAGAGGATTTAGATAATAATAAAAAGGATTTTGATTCAAAAAAAGAAAATTTTGACAATATAAAAAAAGAATATGATAATTTGTTTGAATATAAAAAGCAGAGAGATGATTTGATTGAAAAACTGAAAAAGATAGAGTCTGTTGATTTGTTGAAAAAAGAATTGAATGATTTGGAAAAAGAATTTGAAAAGGTAAAATTAAATAAAAAAAATTGTGAAGATGATATTAATAAAGTAAATAATGAAGTAAAAGAAAAAAGTAATTTTATTACTCAAAATGATAGTGTTTTAGAAAAAAATTTTAAATTGAAAGAAAAAATTAATTCTTATGATGAAAAAATAAAAGATTTAAAAAAATTGATTTTATTGTATTCTGAACTTGAAAATATTGAAAAAGATTATAATGAAAAATCGAAATATAAAACAAAGGGTGAAGAGGAGTTTAAAGGCCTTCAGGAAAGCAAAAATTCGCTTGAAGAAAGATATTTTAAGTCTCAAGCGTATGTTATGTCAAAAACTCTTGAAGAAGGCAAACCTTGCCCTGTATGCGGCGCTACGCATCATCCTTCTTTGCCTGAAAAACAAGATGATTTTGTTGAGAAAGAAGAAATTGAAAAAATAAAAGAAAAAATAAAAAAGGCAGAGAAATTATTAAAACAATTGGCGGATGATTTTGAGGTAGTTAGAGAATCTTTTAGAACAAAAAAATCAGAAATTAAGTTTTTGATAGATTCTATTTCTTTGGAAGAAGAGGCGGATTTAAAAGAAGAAGTTTTAAAGTTTGAAAGTGAAAAGGAAATTTTTTTGAAAGAAAAGGAAAAGTATGATAATATTTTAAAAACTATTGAAAATTATAAGAAAGATATTGCAGATTATGAAAAACAAAAGTTAGAATTAGAAGAAAAATTAAAAGGTATGGTTAAGTTATTTGATGAAGTAAATACAAAATATATTTCAAAAACTTCTATTTATGATGAAAAGAAAGTTGAAATTGAAGGAGATAATAAAAAATTAATTGATGAAGAATTGAAAAAACTTTGTAAAAAAATAGAATTTACTGAAAAACAATATGATTCTTTATCAAAAGAAATAAGAGATTTAGAGATTAAAAAAGGAAAATTAGAAACGACAGTTGAAGAGATGAAAAAGAATAAAGAATCTTTAGAAGAAGAAGAAGAAAATTCTTATAAAAATTTACTAGATAATATGAAATTAAAAGGTTTTAATTCTTATGAAATATATAAGAGTTCTTTGATGAATGAAAAAGATATGAAAATTTTGAAAGATGATATTCAAAAGTTTGAAGGTGATTTGAAAAAGCAGGAATCTATATATGATGAAAAGTTTGAAAAGTCAAAAGATTTAATTTTTAAATCTACAGATATTTTAGAGTATGAAATAAAAGAGATGGTTTCTAAAAGAGAAGATTTGATGAAAGAAATAAATTCGCTTGAAATTAAAATTGAAAATTTAATTTTAAAAAAAGATGAATTAAAAGAGATTGATTCTAGAATGTCTGATTTATCTAAAATTTATTCTGAATTAAATGATTTATATGAAATAAGTATAGGCAAAAATAGCCTCAGAATTTCTCTTGAAAAATATGTGCTTTCATATTATTTTGATGAAATTTTAAATTATTCTAATATGCGATTAGAAAAATTTACTGAAAAAAGGTATAGTTTGCATAGATCTAAAGAGAGTTTTGACGGAAGAAAAAACGCGGGTCTTGATATAAGTGTTTTTGATAAATATACTGGAAAGGAAAGAGAGGCAAAATCTCTTTCAGGGGGTGAAATTTTTATTGCATCACTTTCTTTAGCTTTGGGGTTGTCTGATGTTGTTCAAAAAAATTCTGGTGGGGTATCTTTAGATACTATTTTAATTGATGAGGGTTTTGGGTCTTTAGACACTAATGCTCTAGATAATGCAGTAGAAATTTTAATGGAATTACAAACTTCTGGAAGGCTTATAGGTATTATTTCGCATGTGAGTGAGCTTAAAGAAAGAATTCCAGATAAAATTGAGATTCAAAAGACTAAAAATGGTAGTTATGTTAAAATGGAGGCGAGTAATGAGTAAAGAGATAAAAAAAGAAACTTTAGTTTATGATTCTAAAAATAAGTTGAATGAGGAAGCAATAGGTTGGGGAAGACGCCCTTCACTTTTTACATTTAACTCAAATAAAAATAAGTTCAGATTTAAAAAATGGAATCATTGGACAATAGTATCAGAAAATCATATTTTTAACATCGCTATAGTTGATTTGAATTATGTTTCAAATACATTTGCTTATTTATATGATTATAAAGAAAATACTTTTGAAGATATAAACTATTCTAAAATTATTAAAAAGAATGTTTTTTTATCTAAAACTACTGATGGCAGTTGTTATTTTTACAATAATGATATAGAGTTAAAAATGCATTTTTTAGATAAAAAATATAAAATTACTTTAAATAACGCTTCTATAAATGCCGATTTAGAAATTTTTCTTTATGATTTTGAATCTTTGAATGTAATTGTGCCTTTCAATAAAAGAGAATTTCAATTTACTGAAAAAAATGCGAGGCTTCCAGTAAATGGATATATAACTTCAAAATCTTCTCATGTTGAACTTGATGTGGCAGATTCGTATGCTTGCTTCGATTTTGGTCGAGGTGTATGGCCTTTTAATACTTATTGGAATTGGGCAACTTTTTCGGGTAATTCAAATGAAGGTTTAATTGGAATAAATTTAGGAGCAGGTTGGACTGATGGTAAAAAAACTAATGAAAATGCCTTTTTTTTAAATGATAAAGTGTATAAAATAAACGAAGATGTGAAATTTGATTATGATAAAAGTAATTTGTTGTCTAAATGGCATATAAAAACTAAATCTGGTGATGTTGATCTTGTTTTTCAACCTTTTTACAATGTTAGCAAAAAGAGAAGAAAAATTATAATAAAAACTCATTTAAATCAAGTTTTAGGGCAATTTTTTGGTAGGATTAAAGTTGAAGATAAAATAGTAGATATATCTAATATAAAAGGATGTGTTGAACAGCATGAAGCGAGATGGTGATAAAGAGTTAAGACCTTTAAGTATAGCGGCATTGTGTGTTTTTGAAGCGGTAAGATTTATAATCATTTTTGTTTATTATTTAGTGGGTGTTTACAGCGGTGAATCCTCATTAAGTTTCGGTCTTATATTTAATTTAATAATTTGGATTGTTTCAGTCGGTGGTATTATGGCTATGAAAAAATGGGGAGTTATTATTTATATAACGGTTCAAATATATTTTTTATATAATTCTATTATGCTTAATGATTTTAATTTTATTGCATATGTTATTCCGGCTATTTTGATTTATTTTATAGTTAAAAATTATAAAAAGATGAAATAAAAAAACACTACCAACAGGTAGTGTTTTATTTTATCAATCTTACTCCATCAGATATTGTTGTATCATAAAATTCAGCATTTATTCCAGTTTTTTCAAAATATTTTTTTCCAACATATTCTTTAAATTCAGCGATTTTTTCTTTTTCAACAATAGCGATACCACAACCTCCAAAACCTGCACCGGTCATTCTTGCACCTATACAACCTTCAAATTCTAATGATGAACCAATTAAATCATCTAATTCTTTTCCTGTAACTTCATAATCTTCTTTTAAAGATTTATGGGATAATGTAAGAAGATTTCCGAATTCTTTGATTTCATTATTTTTTAAAAGATCAATAGATTTCAAAACTCTTAAATTTTCAGATACGGCATGAGTAGCTCTTTTTTTAAGTATAGTATCTTTTATTAATTCTAAATCAGTATATTCAGCTTCACAAAGATTGCTTATTTCTTTTTTTTCTTTAATTATTTTCAAAGCTTCATCGCATTCTTTTCTTCTTTCATTATATTTTGAAGAAGATAATTCTCTATTTTTATTACTGTTCATAATTATGAGTTTATAATTTTCAAGGTTTATGGGAACATATTCAAATTCTAGGTTTTTAGTGTTTAATAAAATCGCATTATCTTTTTTTCCAAAAGTTATTGAAAATTGATCCATTATTCCTGAATTAACTCCTATAAAATCATTTTCTACAAATTTTCCAAGTAAAGAAATATATTTTTTATCAATTTCTTCAGTATTTTTGAGGTCTAAATATCTAAAAATATAAGCTAATAACACTTCAAGAGAAGCGGATGAAGAAAGCCCTGCACCTATAGGTAAATCACTTATAATAAAAATATCGCATCCTTTTACAGGTAATCCGTCTTTCAATAAAGTTTTAATAACCCCCATAGGGAAATTGGCCCAGCTATGTTTTTTATCGTAATATATCCATTCTTTCGTGTCGATAGTAATTTTTTTATCAAATTCATTAGATTTTATGCATACTAAATCATCATCTCTTTCTCTTACAGCTGCATGAAGACCTATTGACAATGCTGCAGGAAAAACGTATCCTCCATTGTAGTCAATGTGTTCTCCTATAAGGTTAACTCTTCCTGGAGAAAAAAATTCATACACATATTTATTGCTCTGACCAAAATAATCGAGAAAATAATCCATTATTTTCATTTTAATCACCTCACTGAATTTTTAAAATCGAGGATAGCCTTTTTTAAAATGGGAGCTGTTTCTTCAACGGCTAAAGTGTTAGCAGCTGCCCAAGCGCCCATTTCGCTTGAAGCATACCATTTGATTTTATCTTTATCTCTTAATGGTGGATAAAATTCTATATGAAAATGGTAATAATTATTTGAATCATTATATTCTTCAGAGTTAACTGGTGTTTGATGTATGCACATCATATAAGGGAAAAGTCTGTCAAATATTTTATCAAAGCCACCTGTGAGATTTTTTAAAGTTTCCGCGAGATCCCATTTTTCTTTATCGGTAAATTGCGTGAAATTACCTTTGTGATTTTTGTTTACTATAAATGCACCAAAAGGATAATCAGTAAAAAAAGGTATATAAGTTAAAAAACTGTCATTCTCATAAACAATTCTTTCTTTAAAATTTTCCTCTTCTTTATTCATATCACAAAATAAACAGCTTTTATTTTCTTCATAATATTCTTTACAATTATCTAATTCTAATTTTATTTTTAAAGGAATCCACGAGTATGCGTAAAGTTGTCCATGGGGATGTGGCATCGTTACTCCAACTTCTTCGCCTCTATTTTCAAATGGAAATATATATTTTATATTTGAGTCTTTAGATAATTCAGAAAATCTTTCTTCCCATAGTTTTACGAGTTTATATATATGCTCTAAAGAAAGCTCTGGTAAAGTTTTATTATGTTCTGGAGAATATAAAATTACTTCACATTTACCGTAATTTTCAGCACTTTTATATAAATCAGTATCTTTAAGGTCAGGGATATCTGGATTTTGTTTTAAAGTGGGAAAATCATTGTCGTATTTAAAAACGTCATAATTTTCTGGTACTTTTTTACCTTCGCCCGGACAAAACGCACACCAATCTTTTGGAAGATGCGGTCTTTTTTGTCTATTGCTTGCCACCATTGTATAAGTTTTTAATAAAGGGTTCCATCTAAGTTCAGCCATTATTATTAGCTCCTTTTACAGTAGAATTTCTAACAACAAGTTCAACATCAAGAATTTGTTCTTCTGCATCAAATATTTTTTCGTCTAGTATTTTCATCATTAGAGCAAACGCATCTTCTCCAAGTTTTTCTTTTTGAACTTTTATTGTAGAAAGTGAAGGAGTAATTAATGTTGAAAATTTTATATCATCAAATCCAACAACCTTTATTTTTTCAGGAATTTTCACTTTTTCTTCATTTAATGCTTTTATTACACCATATGCCAACAAATCATTATAGCAAAATATTCCATCTATATCTTTATTTTCTTTTAAAAGTTTTTTACAGTTTTTATAACCTTCTTCAACGTGATTACCAATATGAATATTTTTACAAAAAATAATATTTTTTTCATTATATTTTAAATCATATTTATTTAGAGCTTGAATAAATCCGTTTATTCTTGCTTTTGAAGCGGTGTTATATATATTATCAGTAATCATAAAAATATTTTTACAATTATTTTTGATTAAATGTTCTGTAGCTAAAAAACCACCTTTGGAATCATCATTGTAAATTTCGCAAACTTTCCAACCTTCAATTTTTCTTCCAACTATAACAATGGGGAAGTTTTCTTTTACAAGTTGGTTTATGTCGTTATATTTTTGTTGCATTGGGAACATTAAAATTCCGTCAACACGCCTTTCTAAAAGTGTAGAAACGGCTTTTTCTTCATTGTTATATTGTCCCTCTGAATTCATCATTATTATTTGAAATGAAGACTCTTCTGCTTTTCTTTCGATTCCTTTGTAAACTTCAGAAAAGAAAGGGTTGGAACTATCTGGGGTTATTACTCCTATTATCTTACTTTTTTCTCCTCGTAAAAGAGTAGCGTGAGTATTTCTAACATACCCTAATTTTTTTGCAATATTTTCAATTTTTTGTTTAGTTTCTTTTTTTATGTCGTGTTTATTATTCAAAGCTCTAGAAACAGTATTAATTGAAACATTTGCTTCTTTTGCGATATCTCTAATAGTGACATATTTGTTTTTTTTCAATTTTAACCCACCTCACTTGCGGTAACGTTCACATAGCTATATTATATTGTATAATATATTCTTTAAATTAAAAAGGCCGAGTTATTAAAAAAACGATTAATTTAAGTAATTTATATTTGTTTAGCCTTTAATATTATTTTCCTATTTACTTTTCTATATAATTTGGTTTGTTTGAAAAGTTATATATGAAAAGCAAAAAATGTTTAAAAAACTGCCCACCCCGTCAATCTTCGATTGCCACCCCTCAAGAGGGGAATTAAATCAAATTTAGTTGGTCAGGAAAAAAATGTTTAAACCTTTAAATAGAGATCTTTTAGACAGTTTTTTATTATAATGCTTTGAGGGTAAATATGGATTTTAAAGTTGGTCAGCAGACAGTTGATCAGGTAAAAAAACGTATAAATGTTTAATCGGTTAAGTTTTTAAAATGATGTTTTTGGCAGTTTTTTATATTATAATGCTTTGAGGGTAAATATGGATGAAATAAAGTAGCGAGCAATTGAGAATTTTCGTCAAAAAAACAATTGAGCGAATCAAAAAATGCGTCAGAAAATAGCATGTCTGAGCGTAGCGAGTTTGCTATTTTTAGCAATT
>Ga0334889_1001645_pt1 | contig 28366 bp, 23 predicted proteins | sample GraSluR1_MG_2_FD_207222 | JGI IMG/M metagenome (GOLD analysis project Ga0334889, IMG submission 207222) | Sludge microbial communities from methane-producing bioreactor in Wageningen University, Netherlands - Granular Sludge_8_08-R1 | ecosystem: Engineered > Bioreactor > Anaerobic > Unclassified...
CTTTTGCCTGAACGGCGCAATACGGCCTGTACCCTGGCCAGCAGTTCTATAGTTTCAAAGGGCTTGACAATATAGTCGTCAGCCCCCAGGTTCAATCCCCGTACACGTTCTGCAAGTCGGTCCCTGGCAGTAAGCATAATCACGGGAATGTTTTTTTTAAGCAGGTGAGGCAGTAATTCATAACCATCCATACCCGGAAGCATTATATCCAGCAGGCAGAGGTCAAAGTCATTCTTATTTAAGATCTCCAGGGCGCTGATTCCGTCACTGGCTTTCCTGGTGACATAACCCACCATACCAAGGTTTAGGCCAATCAAGTCCCGAATAGCTTCCTCATCTTCCACCACCAGTATTTTGTACATCTTTGTCACCATCCTGTTAAATAATATTGTAAACCAATTCAGCAGGTTGTTGCTAAAAGAATACTATTCAATAAGAGATTGTAAAATTTTGCAAAGAACAGGCCATTCCCAAATTGTTTTCAAGTTGCGCTTATAGCAATTATCATGTCCAAGTTGGCTCTATTATCGCACACCGAGCTCGGGATAGCTTCGATTTGTTGCTGAGGCTGCAGGCTGTGAAGTTAATTGGATGGAATTACTCATACAGTAATAATAATAACAAGATTTAAGCTGGTAAAAAGGTGGGGGATATTCCTTGTTTTTCTCTTTAAGGATACACAAGGAATATCCTCTCTTTGTTTTAGCAGAATAATAAATTATTGACCTGTTTTCTATCTTCGGTGTATAATGCAATTGGCTCCGACCAACTGGTCGGTCGGGTTTTAATGTATTGGAATGTGGAGGGGAAAATAGTGAGTGGAAGAAGAAGGAATATTAGCCTGTTTGTTCTGTTATTGATGATCCTGTTCAGCACCTTACCGGGCTGTACCTCGGAAAAAGAGACGGAAAAAGAAATAGAGATTAGTGTTAGTACAGATGCAGCCAAGGAGGGGGAGATAGCCAGAACTGAAAGATATTCCGGAATAGTAAGAGGAAAGAATGAAGTATACATAATGCCAGCTATTCCAGCCAGGGTAACAGAAATACTGGTCAAACCCGGCGAAAGGGTAAGCAGAGACCAGGTTTTACTTAGATTGGACAGCAGTGATCTGGATGTAGCCGTTCAGCAGGCCAGAGCAAATCTTGCTGCTGCCCAGGCTCAGCAAAGCTCTAATGAAATAAGCCTGCAAAATGCCAGAGTCAATTATGAACGTATTAAAGAACTGCACGAAGCCGGCGGAGTTTCGGACAAGGATCTTGAAGCTGCCAAAATGCAATATGATTTACTCAGCTCAGGCACAATTGAAGCTGGTGTTGCTCAGGCTCAGGCAGCCATGGAAAACCTGCAGAAGCAAATTGATAATTGCAATTTAAAATCACCTATTAATGGAATGGTTGGAAGTATCAATCTATCCCTGGGAGAAATCGCCAACCCGCAATCTCCTGCTGCTATAGTGACCGATATAAGCGAAGTGGAGATTAAGGTACTGGTTAGTGAATCAGAAGTCGACTGTATATCAGCGGGCAGCGATGTCGAAGTATATATTAAGGCAGCTGGAGAGGCAGCTTTCCAGGCTAAGGTGGAGAGTGTTTCGGCAGCTGCTGATCCGGTAAAGCGCAATTATTCAGTGAAGGTTGCATTGGCTAACAAGGATAATAAGGTTAAATCAGGTATGTTTGCTGAAGTGCATCTGGCAACGGAAAAAAAGGAGAATGCCCTTTATATACCCCGCAATGCTGTAGTTCCCAGGGGGGAGAGGAATGTCGTCTATGTAGTGGATGAAGATAATAGGGCCAGGGAAAGGGAAGTTCTGACCGGTATAGAGAGCAGACAGATTATTGAAATTCTTGAGGGGCTGGAATCAGGGGAAGAGATTATTACCAGAGGAAATACCCTGGTGAATGAAGGAACCCTGGTAAGGGTCATTGCCGGGGGTGACAAATAGTGCGAATAATCGATTTCGCAGTCAGAAGACCGGTAAGTATGGTGATAATGGTATCAGTCGTTATCATCTTGGGCTTTTTTACACTTTCCAAAATTGCTGTAGATCTTTTACCTGATATGAATCTGCCAGTAGTCGCTGTAATGACCACCTATTCCGGTGCAGGGCCCGAGGAGGTTGAATCTCAGGTTACGGAACCCCTGGAAGGGATAATAAATAATATCAGTAATATCAATGAATTACAGTCTATATCCAGCGAGGGCAGTTCGATAATTATAGCCTATTTTAATTGGGGAACGGATATGGACAATGCTGCCCTGGATGTCAGCGAAAAAACCAGCATGATCGAAAAGTATCTGCCTGAAGGGGTAGAAAAGCCCATGATAATTAAAATGGACCCAACAATGATGCCTATTATGCAAATTGGTATCAGCGGGGGTACCGATCTGTATCAGCTCCAGTCCATTGCTGAAGACATTATCGAGCCCAGGCTTGCCCGGATACCGGAAATAGCCACAGTGATGATTACCGGAGGGCTGGAGAGGGAAATTAAGATAGATGTTGATCCGGTAAAGGTGGAAAACTATGGACTTTCTCTGGCTCAGGTTATTCAGGTTCTGCAGATGGAAAACTTCAATATGTCCGGCGGTAAGGTGGAACAGGGGGAAAGGGAGTATTATATCCGCAACCTGCAGCGATTTGAGACTGTAGAAGATATTGAGAATGTAGCAATTCAAACAGCTGCTGGCAATACGGTTTTTCTCAAGGATATAGCTACAATAGAGGATGCTTACAAGGATAATACTCAACTGACCCGTGTAGATGGGGAGTATGCGGTAGGGGTCCATTGTTTGAAACAAACTGATGCCAACACGGTTACAGCGTGTAATGCTGTTAGAGATGAGCTGAAGCAAATTCAGGATGAGTTGAATATTGATATAAATGTAAAGGTTGTATTTGATCAGGCGGAATATATCAGCCTGTCCCTGAACAATTCTAAAAAGATTATTGTAGAGGGAGCCTTGCTGGCTATGCTGGTTCTATTTCTATTCCTGCGCAATGCCCGGAGTACACTGATAATATTTACAGCGGTTCCGCTTTCTTTTATTGCTACATTTATTCTGATGTATTTTACCAATAATACTATAAACCTGATAACTTTGGGAGGCCTGGCCCTGGGATTGGGGAGGATGGTGGATGATTCCATTGTCGTATTCGAGAATATTTACCGTCACCGGATGTTGGGCCTGTCACCGGAAAAAGCTGCTGTGAAAGGAGCCAGCGAAGTTGGGAACGCAGTAATAGCCTCAACTATGACTATAATTGCAGTGTTTTTCCCCATATTCTTCGTCGAAGGTATTGCTTCCATATTATTTAAACCTCTGGCGGTTACTATTTCCTTCGCTATATTCTGTTCGTTGATAGTGGCTCTGACGATTATTCCCCTAATGGCATCACGTATGCTTACCGATAAATCAATGAAAAAAATCAATATTGAGAAAGATGGCCGGATGAGCAGGCTGGTTTGCAGGTTCGGCGAATTGATGGACAGCCTGGGAGAGCGCTATAAGGTGCTCCTGGGAAAATCCCTCCGGCATCGCCGTCGGGTAATAATAATTGTCAGTATCCTGATGATTGCTTCTCTGGCAGCTTTACCGCTGGTGGGAGCTGAGTTTTTCCCAAAAATGGATTCCGGGGAGATTTCCATTACTATTGAAAGTGATAAAGGTAGTGTACTGGCAGCTACTGATAAGATTACTACTCAGGCGGAAGAAAAATTACGGCAGACAGAAGAAGTGGAAACCATATTTACCAGTGTGGGAAGTTCTTCCGAGATGATGATGGATAGTGGCGGGGAAGTTGATAAATCAACCCTTTATGTTAAACTATGCAAGAAAAATGAGCGCGACCGCAGTGTAGATGAGGTTGCTGAAGAAATAAGAGAAAACATGTCTATGATAGCTGGAGCTAAAATCAAGGTAAGTGTGATGGATACCAGCAGTATGTCTGGAAGCAGTGGCCCGATTAACATCCAGATTCGGGGTGATGACCTGGATGTGTTGAAGGAGCTATCTGCTGAGATTACAGAAATAGTGCGTAATGTTCCCGGTACTTCGGAAGTAGCGTCTTCGCTTACAGATGGTAAACCTGAGCTTCAGGTGAAGGTAGACAGGCAGAGAGCTGCTGTTTTAGGTCTTAGTCCCATGGAGGTTTCCAGCGGGATTAGGAATGCCATGCAGGGCACTGTAGCTACCCAGTACAAGGTTGAAGGTAATGAGATCGATGTCAGGGTAAGATATATCAGCGAAGGGTACCAGGATCTGGATTACCTGGCTAATTTGAATTTTTTCACTCCCCGGGGTGAAGTGGTTAAATTATCACAACTGGCTACGTTTGAAATGGCTCAGGGGCCGATATCAATCTCTCGTACTGACCAGGTGCGCCAGGCAGAGATAAGTTCTTACCTTATAAACCGGGATCTCAAAAGCGTAATAGATGAAATACAAGTCCAAGTAGGCAAAATAAGCCTGCCTGCAGGATATGAAGTAATATATGGCGGCGAAAATGAGGATATGATGGAGAGCTTTGAAAGTCTGGCAGTGGCTCTTTTGCTGGCTATAATATTGGTCTATGCAGTTATGGCTGTACAGTATGAGTCTTTCTTTAATCCTTTTGTTATTATGTTTTCGGTCCCTACGGCCATTATTGGGGTGGTTCTTGGCCTGCTGCTGACCGGCAGGACCTTGAGTGTTCCTGCTTTTGTGGGGCTGATAATGCTGGTAGGGATAGTGGTTTCCAATGCGATTATTTTTGTGGATTATTTGAAACAATTACTGGAGTCGGGAATGGAACGGGAGGCAGCTATACTGGAAGCTGGTCAGGTCAGGCTTCGACCCATCCTCATGACTGCTTTCAGTACCATCCTGGCTATGTTCCCGCTCTCACTGGGATTAGGGGAAGGAGGCGAAGCCCAGGCTCCCCTGGCTACCGTAGTTATCGGTGGACTGTTGATCTCTACTCTGGTGACGCTGGTACTGGTACCGGTAGTATATACCATATTCGATGATTGGGGTAAAAAGCTGGGTAAGAGATTTAGCTCAAATAAGGAAATTAGTGCTTAAGGATACTTCTGAGAAAGCCCAAAGTATAATAGAACTGGTAAACTACTTTTCTTGGAGGGAAGATTGTGGGAGAAAAAAGTCCCAGAGAAGCAAAAAAGGAAATAATAATCGAGTCAGCTGTTAAGGTTTTTTCCCAGAAGGGCTATCATAATACCCATATGGGTGAAATAGCTGCGGAAGCAGGTATAGGGAAAGCTACCATATATGAGTATTTTGACAGCAAACTGCATCTTTTTCAGGAAATGCTGGAAAAAAGTATGGAAAAATATGACCAATGTCTTAGCAAGAGTGGAACCGAACACTATAGTGCCAAAGAGACGATTGCCAGCTTTCTTGAAGCGCATATAAGTTTTTGCCGGGAAAACAAGAATCTTACCAGGATAGTGTTCTGGGATTCAGAAATACTTGATGAAGAGTTGAAGGATTGGCTATACAATATGCGCATAGACAAGGAAAAGCGTTTAATGGAATTAGCTGAGCGGTGGATAGCCAGTGGTGAAATCAGGAAAGTGGATACATTTATACTGAATATGGTTTTGAGCGGTATAATTGGAGCTACCTGGGTTCCTATTGCTCTTGATGGATGGGAACCGGATGTCGGAGACCTGTCAGAAAAGCTGAATGATATTATATTCTATGGAATAAAAAACGACCGTAAAGAGCTTTGTAATGAAAATTAAAATATTGGGATGATAAGGGGGCCGAGCCAAGGGGGGAGCCAAGGGGACGGTTCTCCTGGTTGCTGGTTGGGGGCGAGCCCCCAACCAGCAACCAGGAGAACCGTCCCCTTGGCTCCCTTGGCTCCCCCCCTTGGCCCCTTGCTATTGTTTCCTGTTTTTCTATGTTATTATTAATTAAAACCTGCGAAAAAGGAGGGCGTTTGCTATAGAAAGAGAATTAATTGAAAAGGCCAGGAATCTGCTGAATGCCAATCACATTTCGACCACTTTAAGTACGGTGGATAGGGCATATAATGTTAATATAGCTGTAATCACCATCCTGGAAATGATAGAGGATGATAAAATAATTTGTGCCCGTTTTGGAGCTGATCGCAGCTATGCTAATTTGAAAGAAACCGCTAAAGGCGTGTTTCTGGTTCTTCTGACAGACGATGAGCAAACAAAAGACGGTATCAGGGTTTATGTTGAATTAGAAGATGACCAGGAATCCGGGGAGTATTTTGAAAGGATAAAAAAACGACTGGATAATACTCGATATGCTTCATTTCCCCTCAAAAACTGCCTGGTTTTTAGAATTACTGATATTTTGCCAGTATCTATGCTGAAACGTTAAAAAGGCAGCAGCCAGGGGGCAAGCCAAGGAAGCCAAGGGGACGGTTCTCCTGGTTGGCTTGCCAACCAGGAGAACCGTCCCCTTGGCTTCCTTGGCTTCCGTGCCCCCGTCTTTGGTGTATGGTGTAATGCTGATTTGAAGGGAGAAAACTTGATGCATTTAGGAAAAGTTATGACAGTCTTTGGGACCCGCCCGGAGGCTATAAAAATGGCCCCGCTTATCAAGGAATTAAAAAAAATCAAGGATATTGATACTGTTGTGGCAGTAACTGCGCAGCATCGTGAAATGCTGGATCAGGTGCTGACCCTTTTTAAGATTAAACCTGATTATGACCTGGACTTGATGAAAGAAGGCCAGGATCTTTTCGAGATTACTTGCAGGGTGCTGATGGGAATGAGAGATATTCTGGAAAAGGAAAAACCTGATTTGGTACTGGTACATGGAGACACTACCACAACTTTTGCTGCCTCACTGGCAGCATTTTATCAAAAAATACCTGTAGGGCATGTTGAGGCCGGGCTCAGGACCCGCAATAAATATTATCCTTTTCCAGAGGAAATGAATCGTACTCTCGCCGGAAGTCTGGCAGAATTGCATTTTGCTCCTACAGACCTGGCACGGGAAAATCTCCTGGCTGAATCAAAAGCGGGTTTTAAGATTTGGGTAACCGGGAATACGGTTATTGATGCTTTGCTGGATACAGTTCGAACGGATTATGAATATGGTTCGGAGTTTGAGAATATTAATTTTGACAAAAGGCTCCTATTGCTTACCACACACCGAAGGGAAAACTGGGGGAAAAATATGCGGGAGATTTACCAGGCTTTAATTGAACTAGTGGAGGAATTCCCTGATATTGAAGTAGTGTTTCCGGTTCATAAAAACCCGATTGTCAGAGATATCGCGGTGGAAATGTTGCAGAACAAGCCAGGATTTCATTTGTTGGAACCGCTGGACTATGAACCATTTGTTAATCTGATGAATGCTTCATATATGGTTTTAACAGACTCAGGTGGGATGCAGGAAGAGGCTCCATCCCTGGGCAAACCGGTTCTGGTTTTACGGGATAATACGGAACGCCCGGAGGCTCTTCAGGCTGGTACGGTCAAGCTGGTAGGCACCAGCCATAAAAAAATTTACCATGAAGCCAGGAATTTATTGACCAACAACACTGAATATGAAAAAATGGCCAGGGCAGTCAATCCCTATGGTGACGGCAAAGCTGCCCGGAGAATAGCGAAAGTTGTTGCCGATTGGCTTTATGTCCGCATCGGAGCACAAGTACACTGATTAATTTTGAATTATGAATGTTGAATTTTAAATTAAGGAAGAGAAGCTTATGCTTCTCGTTGATTTACGCATTACTTAAGGAATTTTGATAAAAAGAAACGCTATTGCAACACTAATGTAAGCGATCACTTGCATTAGTGCCCGGAGGGTGCGTTTTTTCCTGAATTAATAATTAAAAATTAAGAATTAAGAAGTGTCCTCTCAGGTAGACTAATAAAGGATTAAGCCTGGGAGGTAGAGAAATGAATCCTTTTTTAGAAGCATTGTTTAAAACAGTAATAGCCTTTTTCGGAATCTTGGTATATACCAGGATTCTGGGAAAACAACAGATGAGCCAGTTGACTTTTTATGATTATGTTACCGGTATTACTTTCGGCAGTATTGCAGCCTCGATTGCTATTGATCCTGGCGGCAAGACCTGGTTATACCTGTGGGTTTTGACAATCTTTACTTTTTTGAACTATATTATGGGTGTGGTTACTGAAAGAAGCCGTCCCTTAAGAAAGCTTATTGAAGGGGAACCGGTTGTTCTTATCCATAATGGAAAGATTATGGAACATAATATGTCTACAGCCAGGTATAATATGGAAAATCTCATGATGCAGTTGAGAGAAAGGGATGTCTTCAACATTAAGGATGTAGAATATGCCCTGGCAGAGACCGATGGCAAATTGACAGTTCTAAAAAAGTCGCATAAGCGTCCGGCTACACCTGCTGATCATGGCATTTCGCCATCTTATGAAGGTTTGCCGGCGGAGATTATAGTAGATGGCGAAGTAATATACCAGAACCTGAAGCAAAACAAGCTGGATGAACAATGGCTGATTGGCCAATTGCAGGCCAGGGGTTTTAATTCGCCACGGGAAATAACCTATGCCAGTCTGGATGCAGATAAGAATCTATATATTGATGAACATCAGGATAAGCTGAATGAGATAAAAGACATATCTGATTAATGGGAGTCATGGACGGCTCGGTCTTAAGGAGGATATTAATGTCACAAATAAAATTTGGCACTGACGGCTGGCGGGCCATCATTGCCAGGGAATTTACTTTCGAGACTTGTGCAGCTGTAGCCCAGGGAATAGCTAACTATGTTAACTGTCAAAATCTTAAAAAGAAAGGAATTATCATAGGCTACGATAATCGCTTTTTGTCCAGAGATTTTGCCCGGGAGTGTGCACGGGTACTTGTGGGTAATGGGATCAGTGTTTTTCTGTTCAGGAAAGTTTCTCCTACTCCGCTTACTGCCTTTGCTATACGCAGACTGGAAGCCGGAGGAGCCATAATGCTTACTGCCAGCCACAACCCTCCAGAATATAATGGAATCAAGTTTATTACTGAATATGCTTGCCCTGCATTACCTGAGGTTACCGAGGAAATAGAAAGCAAAATAAATCGGGTATTGGCTGGTGGCAAGGTGTATGAATTGAATCTGGATGAAGCTGAACAATTAGGGCTTTTTGAGGAGATTGACCTTGAACGGGAATACATAAACCACCTTATGAGCATTATAAATCGTGATTGTTTCAAAAACGGGAAAATAAAAGTGGTTGTGGATCCTATGTTTGGGGCTGGGGTTGGTTATCTGGACAGGATACTGGCTGAGCTGGGATGTGAAGTAAGGGCTATAAATAATTTTCGGGATACTCTTTTTGGGGGAACGATGCCGGAACCTACAGATAAAAATTTGAGTGACCTCAAACGAGCAGTACTAAGCTATAATGCCGATATTGGTCTGGCTATGGATGGCGATGCTGACCGCTTCGGTATTATTGATGAAAATGGAGAGTTCGTAACAGCTAATTGCTTTTTGTCTCTTCTGCTGAATCATTTGCTAAAAACCCGCAACTTCAGAGGCCCTGTTTGTCGTTCGCTGGCAACCACCCATATGCTGGATCGAATAGCTCATAAAAATGGCCTGAGTATTATTGAAACCCCGGTTGGATTTAAGTATATCGGGGAGGCCTTGAGAGAAAAGGGATGTATTTTGGGTGGGGAGGAAAGTGGTGGTTTGAGTATTCTGGGGCACGTCCCGGAAAAGGATGGAATCCTGGCCTGCTTGCTGGCAGTAGAAATCCTTGCCTATTCAGGCAAGAGCATAACAGAGTTAATTCAGGAACTGAAGGAGCTTTACGGAACTATTGTGAGTGAAAGACTGGATATTCCAATCAAGGATAAAGACATTGAGAAAAAAATCAAGGCTTATAAGCCAAAAGATATAAATGGAATAAAGGTTGAATCAGTTATTGATACCGAGGGCCGGAAAATACTGCTTGGTGACGGGAGTTGGATTCTTATGCGGGTTTCGGGAACAGAGCCTGTAGTCAGGCTATATATTGAAGCTAACAGCAGAGAACAACTGGAGAATATGAAGTTTGAGGTAAGGCAGGCTCTGGGCATTTAGAATAATTTTGAATTGTGAATTTGAATTTTTAATTAATGAAGGAGAAGCTCGCGCTTCTTAGTAAAAACCGTAGATATGGAACAGGAGTGTAGTTTTGTTAAGCATGAGGGTTCAATATTTACGGCATGAATTAGGAGACCTGTGAAAATATGACTGTAAAACAGCTTGAGCAACTGGATAACGTTTTTTCTGAATTGCTACTTACCCTTGAAAAAGGTCGTAATGATATATTCGATATTGCCGAAGATTGCCATAAGCAGTTAAACTATCTGGAAGTTGAATTGGCAGAGGTGAAATACGAGACCGACCAGATTATTGTTGAAGTAGAGAAACATGAGCGTCTGGAAAGGCATTCCCGCAATCGCCTGGCTCAGGTGAGCAAGGCTTTTCATTATTATTCAGAGCAAGATATAAAAGAGGCGTATGAAAATGCCAGAATATTACAGCTCAAATTGCTTGACCTGCATCAGAAGGAAATGTACCTTAGAAAAAGAAGGGATGAGATAAGCAGGCAGATCAAGCAATTTACAGTAATGACCCGTAAAGCAGATAATTTTCTGGAAAGCACGGGACTGGCATTAAAGATATTGCAGGGAAATCTCGAAAAAATTAATGATACGATTGAGCAATCATATCGTAAAGAGCAGATGGAGACCTGGATTATCGAATCTCAGGAAGCCGAAAGAAGAAAAATAGCCCGGGATCTGCATGATGGACCGGCTCAAAACCTCAGCAGCATGTTAATCAGGCTAGATTTGATAAAGCGTCTGGCAGACAGTGACCAGAGCCGGGTTGATGAAGAATGGGGAAATATCAGAGAAATGGGAAAAGAAAGCCTGGAAGATGTCAGGCGCATAATGTTTGATCTGAAGCCTATTCTGGTTCATGGGGAAGGACTTAGCTCAAGTTTAAAGGACTATTTCAGGGATTATGAAAGCAAATATAATTTTGATATCGATTTCGTTAGCTTTGGGGAGGATAGGAAGCTCAGCCTCTCACTGGAAATTGCCCTTTTCCGTCTTGTACAGGAGGCGATAACAAATGTCAGAAAGCATTCAGGTATGAATAAGGCAATGGTCAAGATAGAAAATACTCGAAAAGATCTCTATCTGGTGATCAAAGATGAGGGGATAGGCTTTGATCTCAAAGGTGTCCGGGCAAATAAAGAAAGTTATGGCATAATCGGGATGCAGGAGAGAGTACAACTTATTCGAGGTAGTCTGGATATTGTTTCATCACCAGGTTCAGGTACTCAGGTGATAATAAAAGTGCCGTGGGAAGAGGAGGCAGGTAATGGACAGAGTGAAAGTTATAATAGCTGATGATCATGTCCTGGTTAGAGAGGGATTAAGAAAACTCCTGGAATTGGATGATACTGTCGAAGTAATAGATGAAGTCGGAGACGGGCAGGGTGCGATAAACCTGGCACGTAAACTAAAACCGGATGTTATTCTGATGGATATCAATATGCCTGGCACAGACGGAATAGAGGCAACGCGGGTTATTAAGAGAGAAATACCTTCGATAAAAGTGATAGCGGTTACCATATATGAAGGTGAGGAAGTACTGGACATGGTGAAAGCCGGGGTATCAGCCTATGTACTAAAGGATGTTGCGGGAAGCGAATTGGTTGATACCATACATAAGGTAATGGATGGGGAGGTTGTTATTCATCCAAGGGTTGCCAAACGTCTGGTAAGGGAATTGACTGAAAAAGAAGATAAGAAGGATGCAATAAAGCTGACCAGACGGGAAAAAGACGTATTGGCTTTGCTGGTGAAGGGAAATAGTAACAAAGAAATGGCAGATACCATGTTTATCAGCGAAAAAACCGTTAAGAACCATCTTACCAGTATTTTTAAAAAACTTGGTGTTAAGGATCGAACCCAGGCTGCCGTATATGCTCTAAAAAATAATATTATTGATGAAGATTTCCCCGGCCTGGAAAACAAATGATGCTCGGATAAGGACAGAAGGAGTTCCTGTTCTCTTGAAATTACCAGTAATCAAGCTGGACTCCTCTGGCATATTATATATTAATATTGCCGGAGAGGGGTTGTTCTGGTGGCTGTTTTGCTAAAAATTCTGTGCTTATCAGTATGGCTGGTAATAATGACATCTTTGATAATAGCCAGCAGAAATATATACCGGACAAAAAATCGGGAAGCTGTTTTTTTGCGCAAAAGACAATGAATGACAGGAAGAGACACAAGGGGAGATGACAAGGGGACAGGGGGGGACACAGGGACACAAGGGACGGACACAAGGGGACGGTTCTTCTGTGTCATCTGGATGACACAGAAGAACCGTCCCCTTGTGTCCCCCTTGTGTCCCCCTTGTGTCTCCCCTTGTCATCTCGTGAGGTGAAAAGCTATGCTAAATATACTAATGGACATACTATTTCCGCAAGATTTATGCTGCATATGCCGGGAAGCGGGAAGATATAAAACCAGTCGTCCCTGGTGCAACAGATGCCAGGAACAGATGATGGAAATGAAAAATTCCCTGCCGATTTGCGACAAATGCGGAAAATATCTGCAGGAAGATAAGCATTTCTGTCTAGACTGTTCAAGGAAACTGCCGGCATTTAATATTGCCAGGGCAGTGGGACCATATGATGAGTCTTACCGAATAGCAATAAAGGTATTCAAGTTCCTGGGAAGAAAGCATCTGGGTTTTAAAATGGGCTGTATGATGGCAGAGGTAGTAAAGGAAGAAGCCCGGTTCTGGCCTCTGGATATTGTGGTGCCAGTTCCTGCATCACCGGGTAGTCTGAAGCAGAGGGGCTTTAACCAAACTGAAGTTCTGGCCAGGCAGGTGAGCAAGGAGTTAAAAATTAAAATGGATGCCACTTCCTTATACAGAATTAAAGAAACTCCTTCGCAACGGGAACTTACCAGGGAAGAAAGGGAAAAAAATCTTTTGTTTGCTTTTGAGGTTAGAAATAACAAACACATAAAGGGCAAAAATATTTTGCTGCTTGATGATGTATATACAACTGGTTCCACTAGCCGGGAATGTACCCGTGTACTATTGGGAGCAGGGGCATCCAGGGTCTCAGTGATAACATGGGCAACAGGAAAAGGATACTAAACTGTAGAAATAATTAGCATTTTTTATTATAATGTACTAATACAGTAAATTTTTCTTCCTGAAAGGTCGTGAAAATAATGGCTAATTTAAGAAATTGTCCTAAATGTGGAATGATATTCCCCTATCAGGGGCGAAATCTGTGCAAGAATTGCCTGGAAGAGGAAGAGAAAGAGTTTGAAAAAGTAAGAGAATATGTTCGCAAGCATCGGGGAGCCAGCGTAATTGAAGTTTCAGAAGCTACCGAGGTGGAGGAAGAGACTATAGTACAGTTTTTGAGGGACGGTCGTCTGGAGTCCAGGGGGCTGGCTGCCAGTATTTTTTGTGAACGATGCGGAAGGACTATTTCATCGGGGAGATTGTGTGAACAGTGTGTCAAAGAAGTTGATGCCCAGATCAAAGGTCTGGTTCCCCAGAAACGCTCTGAGCCGGAAATAAAAATAAGAAAGACAATAAGTGGCAAGAAGATGTATAGCAGGGAAAATGAATAAAATGAGAGAAATATTCTATTTTTTAGGGTTATAAATACAGGCTTGTAAGTTCAATCAAAAGGCAATCATAAAAGAGGCAGTATGATGGAGTAAAAGAGCGCTGTGGCAAGATATTCGCGCAAAAATACTGTAAATGGGCATTAAGCCCTTTCTTTTTTTTTGCGAAATATTAAATACATATAAGAAGTATTGAGGTGAAATCCATGATTATTTCCAAAGCCCAGGTGCAGCATCTACTAAAGATATATGGAAAGGACCCGGGAAACAATCGGCTTGATAAAGCTTCCAACAAGGCAGTTTCCAAGCAGGATAAGCTTGCTATTTCGCAGGAAAGCAAGCTGAAACAAAGGCTCATGCAGGCAGTAAAACAAACCGAGGATTTGCGAATCGATAAGGTTAATGATTTAAAGGAACAAATTTCTACCGGGACATATACGGTATCTGATGATGAAGTAGCCGATAAAATGATTGAGAGAGCCATTGTCGACAGGCTGGTATAGAAAGCGGTGAAACAAATGGAGAGGCTGCTCAGGGAGTTTATTGAAATGGTCGGGAAACAGAATGAAGTGCTGGATCAGCTTGCCGAAATCGGGCAGCAAAAGCAAGAGCTTATTGTGATGGGCAAGGTCCAGGAACTCGATAATTTGATTCGCAAGGAGGGCATCATAATATCCAATCTGGACAAATTGGAAGGTGCCCGCTTTAAATTGCAGGAAAAACTTGCAATGGAGTGGAGAGTCACAAAAGAAGAGCTTTCAGCGCGCAAAATGCTTTCGATGATGGAGGATCCTTATCCTGAACTGCATACAGAGCTGGATCAGATAATAGCCAGACTGGATTATAATATTACCCGCCTGAAGGCGATAAATTCACATAATGATGAATTAATCAACCAGTCGCTGGATTATATAAGTGTCATGGAGTCCGCTTTAAACGGAGATGTGGCAGGAACCTATTCCAATAAAGGAATACAGTCCGATGAAGAAAAAGTCCGCCCCAGAATCAACATTCTGGATAAAAAAGTTTAAGAAAGCAAAGCTTTCAATTTTAAATTTTTAATTGTGAATTTTGAATTAATGAAGGAAAACTATGTTTTCCAATTAGTAAATAGAAAAGAACTGTGAAGCAGTTCTCATCATAATTAAACATTAAAAATTAAGAATTCAAAATTAATAAAGAGTGAAGCGAGGGTTTATTTATGGGGAATTTTATGAGCATTGAGATTGGCAAACGTGCGGTTCTCACTGAGCAGTCAGCTTTGAGTGTAACCGGGCATAATGTAGCCAATGCCAATACTGAAGGCTACAGCCGACAGATAGCTGAGTTAGTAACCACCCATCCATGGCATACTCCGTGTTTAAATAATTCCAATCGGGCAGGACAACTGGGAACCGGTGTCACTGTCGATCAGATAAAACGAATGAGAGACGAATTTCTCGATGTACAGATAAGGGGCGAGACTGAGGCCTTGGGTTATTGGAATGCTTTGCAGGAGAGTCTTGCCAGGATAGAAGGCATTATCAATGAACCCTCTGAAGAAGGGCTCAGGGGGGTTATGGATGAGTTCTGGGAAGCCTGGCAGGATCTTTCGCTTAATCCGGAAAGCGAAGCTGTAAGGTCAGTGGTGGTCAACCGGGGTCTGGCTACAGCGGAGGCCTTTAATCATACTTTCAGTCAGTTAAGCTCCCTCAGAGAAGATGTAAATGCCACTATTGCCATCAAGATGGATGAGATTAATACCATTGCCAAGCAGATAGCGGCTCTGAATAAAGAGATAATGGCAGTTACTGCAGCCCAGAAACAACCCAATGACCTGCTGGATAAAAGAGATCTCCTGGTAGATCAGTTGAGCCAGCTGGCCAATGTGAAGACTTATGATGAAAAACACGGCATGATTGCTGTCCAACTGGGTGACAGGCTGCTGGTACAGGGGAAGGAATACACCGGCCTGGATAAGGTAAAGGACGGCGAAGGCATGTATATGCTGGTTTGGTCGGATACCCAGGCGAGAGCCCGCATCAGTAACGGGGAACTCAGAGGGCTCATGGATTTGCGGGGCAAGACCCAGCTGGAGCAGGAAAGAGAACCCACGGAGTACAAGGAAATTATTCCCAACATGATAGCTGAACTCAATACATTGGCCAAGACTATAGTTACCAAAACCAACGAGATTCACCGGACAGGTTATAGCCTGAACAATAAAACAGCTGACCCGGACGATACAGATTTTTTCGTTATGCCTGCAGAAGGTGATAGTTTTGAAAACTGGGCGAAGTTTATGAAAGTTGCTGAAAATATTAAAGAAGATCCCAATAACATCGCAGCTGCCAGCAGCAGAACCTGGAATGATGAAGGAAATAAGATTAATTTTGGCGATGGTTCCAATGCGCTCAGTATTGCCCAGCTAAAACATTCTCTTAATAGTGAGGAACTGCAGGTGCAGACTGAAAATCTTTCCAGCAAACTGACCTATCCTTTTACCGGGACTATTTCTCTGGGGCTTACCGTAGGAAGCAGTTTGCATGAAGTTAATATAGCTTCAGCCACTTCTTATAATGACCTGGCAGAAGTGGCTGCAGCCCTGGATACCGCACTGGAAACTTATGGGATTGATGTCAGTGAAGATACTGAAACTCCGAATACCCTGATTTTTTCATCTTCCGACAGCCTTTTTAAGAATATTCAGGATTTTACTCTGGATGATGGAGGAACCCCGGTAGAACTGGGAGACTATCATGTATTAACGGTCAGTGATGCCACAACTGACGATTTCTGGCGCTCTATCAGCGCGGAGATCGGTGTTATCAGCCAGGAAGCAGTAAGAATGGTAGCTAACCAGAATATACTGGTTGCTGAATTGGAGAGCAAGCGGCAGTCTATGTCCGGGGTATCACTGGACGAAGAACTGACCAATATGATTAAATTCCAGCATGCCTACAATGCCGCGGCGCGATTTATTACTTCCATTGATGAAGCCATAGATGTTATTGTCAACCGCATGGGCCTGGTTGGCAGGGCTTAATTGCTTTCGTAAAGCAATTAAGCAATTTTGGATTTTGAATTCTTGATTTTTAATTAAGGTAGGAAAAACTGGTGTTTTTCCATTTATAAAATTATAAGGAAAAGGATTGTGAAACAATCCTCACCAAAATTCAAAATTCATGATTCAACATTAAAAATTCTCGAAAGATAAGGGGGATTAGAGATGAGGGTAACCAATAATATGCTGGTAAGTGCCCTGAAAAACAACCTTAATACCAATCTTCTGCGCATGGAGGAAATCCAGCGGCAGCTTACTACAGGCAAAATAATAAACAAGCCTTCGGATGATCCGGCAGGTCTGGTGAAAAGCCTGCGTTTGCGTACAAACTTAAACGAAGGTGAACAGTATAACAGAAATATCGGTGATGGTCTGGGTTATATGGAAACGTCCGATGGGGCTTTGCTGAGTATAAACGAATTAATGCAAAAAATCCGGGAGCTCACAGTTAAAGCTGCGACAGGAACCAATGCTGAAGATGATTTTAAAGCTATTGCCAAAGAAGTGCAGGAAATGAACGAGCAGTTAAAACTGCTGGCCAATACTACTTACGGAAGCAAATATATCTTTGGCGGAACCAATGTTACGGAACCTCCTTTTACAGAAAAAGCCTGGATGGGAAATGATGAAGAATTAGTTATGGAAATAGGGATCGGGGTTACAGTCCCGGTTAATATCAAAATGAAGGATTTCTTTACCGGCCGCCTGAATGACTTGTATATTGACCCGAATTCCGGGATTAACAGTATAGAGACAGAAGATATTCAGGAAGGAGACTATGAACTGCATACCAGTTCAGTGACTGCTGCAGCTGATTCTTCAGCTCATGAAGCCCAGAGCTACCTCAGTGCAGTACCTGACAGCGGCAGCTTCTTTTTTGAGTCCCAGGGAGTAGCAGCTACTTTGGGTGTTGGTCAGAATGTGGAAACCAGCGATACTTCCTACAGCGGGTCTTTGCTTATTGAAGCCAAAAGGATTGATCCGGCAACGGAGAAATTAGGCCCTAAAGCAAGCCTGGAAACGGGAAGCACTGCCAATGGCGGGACCCTTACTTTAACCCGACCTCTATATACCAAAGATAACAATGGAAATCTGATAGCCATTGCTGATGGTGCTGATATAAGTAATTATTTCACCTATACGGGAGAGGGGACTCTTAGCTCTGCTACCTATCATTATAATGCGGCAACAGATGAAGTCTCCATAGATTTTGATACATCGGGAGGCACTCCGGAACTAGGTGATACTATAGTCTGGAACAATGACTGGGACCCTGTGGCAGGGCAAACAGTAGCTGAATCAGGAAAAGGCACCGCCTATGACCGTTATGGAAACGAATATTTGCCCAGAGAATTGACCTTTGATGATAGCGGTGGCGAATGGGTGGAAGGAACATATGATGCGGAGAACGGCTGGGAATACCATGAGCCATATGAAGCATCCCAGGTGATGGTCGATATCAAGGGCCATATTTATACCGCAGACGGAGATTATAAATATGTAGAATTGGAAAATGTATTTGTAGACATGGAAACTGGCGTAGGCGGAGAAATGATCAGGATTTCCGCCGCGGACATAGATGATCCCAACTTTACTGAAGATTTGGTGATCTGGAATAACGGTACTGAAGCTCTGGGGGGGATTAACTATATTGACCCTGAAGACCCGGATAACCCCAACACTCCACAGTTGCAGGTAGGAGATAAAACAGTTATATCTTTTTCTGCCCAGGAAACAGCCGGCAGGCAGAAAGTTAATATGCATTATGAATATACGGATATTCAAGGTAATCTGGTAAATGAGGCCGAACACAATTTGAGCTTTGATGCCGGGATATTGGACGATAATGAAACAGAGATCAATTTTTTTAGCATAAATGAACTGACAGGACTGGTCTATGATGGAAGCATTAAGATGGATATTGGAAGTTTTGGGGATTCTACTGATGGAAGCGTTTTTTCCAATCAGATGGGTATTTTTGCTTATGTAGATGACCTGGCACGCAAAATAGAAGTAGGTAAATTACCGGAAGTGGGGAATGAACTGGCCGGCAATGACATCCGTATGCAGGAATTGCTTCTGCACCGTGCAACGATAGGTGCCAGAGTTAACCGACTGGAACTGCAGATGAATCGAATTGAGTACAACAAAGAGTCATTGACCAGTCTTCTGGCAAAAACGGAAGATGCTGACATAGCTGAGGTAATAATGAATCTGCAGCTGCAGGAGAACGTATATCGTGCTTCCCTGGCTGCCGGAGCCAGAATAATACAACCATCCCTGGTCGACTTCCTCAGGTAAAGTAGTGGATAGATGATGCGACATAAGGAGAAATAGACGCTGGCTCGCTGAACTCGCACGCAGATCTATATGGATTAACACTGATCTTTTTAATATTATTAAATATACAACTCTCTAATGTTTGGAGCTCAAACAGCGGAAGCTTTAGCTTCCAGCAAAAATACAAAAGGCTTAAGAATTTTGATATAGCCTTAGTTCAAACTTTTTTAATCTTAATATAATGATTTATCAATAAAGAATCCGCGTAAATCATATAAATCACGGAAATCTGTGTCTATTATCTTGGAGGGGTGTTATGGATTTAAGCATTAGCCAGCAGTATGCCCAGGTCGGTCTGAATATTGACCAACCGGCTGCGAAATTGAACATAAAGCCCCCTAAACTGAACGTCAGCAGTGGGAAGCCGGAGGTTGAAGTCAGTTTTTCCTGGCCTGAAGTACGCATAGACCAGAGCCAGAGTTTTGCCGATATTGGTTTGCGGGATTATAGGAGGCTCAGTGAATACAATTGCTCCAAAGCCCATTCCACAGCATTGGAAGGAATAAAGAGGAGGGTCAGTGAGGGGGACAGCCTGGCGGCAATTGATAGAAAGACCACTATCCAGAGAGTGATTGCAGCCCGGGTGCAGGCGGAGGCGGAATGCCCATATAATATAGCCTATATTCCCGAACATCCCCCGGAGATAGATCCCCAGACATCTCCGGTAGAGATAGATTCCCCGGAAGCTGATGTCAGTGTTAACCTGGACTGGGGTGAAGTCAGGAATGTTTCTCCTTGGGCAGGGGTGGATATGTACCTGTTGCAAAAGCCTGAAATAAATGTCCAGTGGACAGGAAGCTATTACGATGCTATTGCTTGATATCCTTAAGTTTTCAGGGAAAAATGAAAATAAAGAAGCGGATACCGCTTCTTAACCTAAATTTAGAGTTAAGAATTCAAAATTTAAAATTGCCGACTGAGGGAGGCTGAAAATGAAGATAAAAACCAGCTTGCTGGGTGAAGTGGAATTTACGGAAAAGGATATTTTCTATTTTCCCGAAGGAATCCCGGCATTTAAAGAAGAAAAAAAATTCCTTATCATTGCTATGGGAGATGGAGTACCTTTCTACTATATGCAGTCAATTGCTAATCCAGATCTTTGTCTGGTAATGACCGAGCCTTTTATGTTTTTCCCTGACTACAGTATTGAAGTCGGAGACGAAGAACTGGCGAGACTGCAGTGTGAAAACAAGAGGGAAGATTTGCTGGTTTATGCGATTTTAACCGTACCGGAGAATTTCAAAGATAGTACGGCAAATCTCCTGGCCCCGATTATTGTTAACCAGGAAACGAAACGAGGAATACAATTTGTTGCGGTAAACAGTAAATATAAGACCAAACATCCCATTTTCCCCCGTGAGCAGGCGGAAATCGCCGCAACAGCCGGGGAGGGTTAAATATGCTGGTATTGAGCCGAAAAAAAGGGGAAAGCATCGTAATAGGCGACAATATTGAAATCAGTATAATTGATATTCAGGGTGACAATATCCGGATAGGGGTTCAGGCCCCCAGGGAAATAAGCATTTTCCGCAAAGAATTATATGAAGAGATAATAGCCGAAAACCTGAAGGCTGTTCAAAGTATAGACAACCTCCAGCCCAGCCTGGAAAAACTGAAAAACTATAAAAAAACCGATAAGTAACAGAAAAAGCCCAGCTTTTTCTACCTCTAATTAAAAATTAAGAACTCAAAATTCAAAACTAACCAACCGAAGGGAGGTTCTAACCATGATAAACAAAGAAATCGAAAGCAAATTAAAGAAACACAAAGTGGTATTACAGGAGAAGTATAAGGTGGAAAAAATAGGAATATTTGGCTCCTATGCCCGGGGAGAAGAAAGTGGAAAAAGTGATGTGGATATCCTGGTTGAATTCTATGAACCTGTAGGTTGGGAATTTATTGATCTGAAAGATTTCCTGGAGGCTATTCTGGATAAAAATGTAGACCTGGTAACGCCAGGGGCACTTAAACCGCAGTTAAAAGACCGTATATTAAACGAGGTTATTTATCAATGAAGGATAAACGGAGGTTTAAATTATTCCTGGAAGATATTATTCAGTCTATAGAGAAAATAGAAGAATATATCAGTGGTTTGAGTTATAAGGATTTTGTGGAAAGAGGCCTGATTATTGATGCAGTCGTCCGAAACCTGGAGATAATTGGTGAAGCGAGTAAAAGAATTCCTATAAATATACGAGAAAGTTATTCTGAAATACCATGGAGAAGAATGATTGGCTTGAGAAATATCGTTACCCATGAGTATTTTGGGATTGATTTAAACATTATCTGGACAATAGTTACAGTTAATTTACCAGAAACAAAACCCATGATCGAAGCAATACTAAAGGCTGTAAAAGACCAGAATTAGCTATACAAATAAAAGAAAAAGCAAAGCTTTTTCTACCTCTAATTAAAAATTAAGAATTCAAAACTCAAAATTAACCAACCGAAGGGAGGTTCTAACCATGGCGCTTCGTATAGGCGGTTTAGCCAGCGGTATCGATACTGAAGGTATAATAAACGAACTTCTGCAGGTGGAACGCAATAAAATAGACTTGAAGTTACAGCAGAAGCAGCTCCTGGAATGGAAAAGGGATGATTACCGGGAGATTAACACCAAATTGTTGGCCTTGCGGACGGCCGCATTTGATCTCAAGCTGAGCGAAACCTTCAACGCCAAATCCGCTGTCAGTTCCAATGAAAGTATCCTAACAGCTACAGCAAGCAGCACAGCGACAAATGGAAACTATTATGTTACAGTAAAGCAACTGGCTCAGAAAGCCAGCATGACCAGCCAGCAGTCGCTGGGTTCAAATGATAATATATCAAGCATTGCGGCACAGTTTGGCATTGCTGAAGACGCTGAGATTAATTTTACCATTGCCGGCAGCAAAGGGGAGATGCCATTTTCATTTCAAGCCGGCGACACCAGCCTGGCTGATCTTGTACGCATAATAAATGAAGAAAATATAGGGGTTCAGGCCTATTATGACTCCAGTATTGACCGGGTATTTCTGATGAGCACTGAAATGGGGGAATCCGGGGCCATCACCGTTAAGATGGACGGTATGAGAGATAGCATGGGCAATCCTCTGAAGAATGCGAATGGAGAGTGCCTGAGTTTTCTGGAAGATTATCTGAAACTCAATGTAGATCTAAGCAGCCTGAATGAATCTGCTCCTGCCGATGGAAGAAAAATCAGCAGCAACAGTGCCATGGTTATTCATGATGATGCGGCCATTACCTTAAGCCAGATGTACGAAGGGGGAACGGCACCTGCTACGGTCAGTTTTACCCTGGAGGGAAGCGAAGACAGTTATGATTTTACCTTTGATACCTCTATTACCCTGGAAGAAATGATAAACGAGATAAATGATCAGAGGCTTAGCACCGGAATAATTGCGGCCTATGACAGCACGACTGGTCAAGTGGCTTTCATTACCGGCGGCCAGGTTACCCTGAGCAATGACAACGACAATTTCCTGGCCGACAAACTGAACATGACCATCGGCAGTCAGCAGGAAATGGTAGCCAGCAACAGCGCGGTGCGCATCTATGATGCGGCCGATATAAAATTGAACTATCTTTATACCTGTGATGATATTCAATTCACCCTGGAGGGCGGATTGGGCAGCCGTAAGTTTTCCTTTGTTGCAGGTTCTACGAGTGTGGTCACCGTGCAGCAAATGATTGACAGCATCAATTCTTGGCAGTCCAGCACAGGGGTAACAGCTTCCTATGACGGGGAGACCGGCAAAATCACCTTCTGGGACAGTTCTCCGCTGGCAGTTCTGCAGGAAGGCAGCACGGCTGCCAATGCCACCCTGGTATTCAATGAAGCCCTCTATTCAAGCTCGGACGGAACAGCAAACGGAGTCCTGACTGCATTGAACGATGGAGAGGATATTACTGGCAGATTTACTTACAGCGGTTCAGGTTCACTTGCATCTGCTACATATAATAGTGATGGAACTATTGATTTTGAGGTGGCGGGTGCGACTGATGGTGATACCATTATCCTAAACGCCGGCCTGGATAATGTATTTGATGCCGAAGGAAATCAGCATTTGGCGGCAGCGATGGTCTATGATGCTGCTGAAGGTAGCTGGACTTACGACAGCCGGAGCAATGAGGACCGCAAAATAGCAATTCGCTATGACAACGAAGGCTTTATTGCCGATGAACTTAATATTAACATGTATGAGATGCAGGGGACCAAGGCGATAATTAATTTCAATGATGCCGAGGATTTGGAATTTGACAGTAATGAGATAACCCTGATGGACTGCATAAACCTGAATCTGAATGCAGCCAATCCCGGGCAGACTGTCAGAGTGGCGGTAAATAATGATATCGACGGAGCCGTGGAAAAGATCAAGGCTTTTGTGGAAGCCTACAATACTGCGGTAGTCCACATGAATACCGAGCTCACTGAGCGGCGCTACAATGCACGCGACAAATATGGCGGCAGTTATGCTCCTCTGACAGCAGAACAGAAAAAAGAGATGAGCGAAGATGAAATCAAGGCCTGGGAAGAAAAAGCCAAAAGCGGTATGCTGCGCGGCGATTCCATATTGTTTTCAGCTTATTCCAACACTCGCATGGCAGCTACGGATGTAGTTAAACGCCAGACAATGCCAGGCGGGAATGGACTCAGCATTGATAATCCATATACCAGTCTGGCCTCGATAGGAATTACCACTACATCATTTAATAAAAACTCGGTGGAAGGAGCCAAACTGGAACTCGACGAGAGCAAGCTGCGGGAAGCATTAACGGCAGCCCCGGACAAAGTAGCCGAGCTTTTTACTTTGGAGCAGGAGGTTCTTGATAATGAGGGTGAACCGATTCTCGATTGGAACGGCAATCCTTTATATGACAAAGGTATAGCTATGAGACTCTATGATGTCGTAAATGAAAACATAACCGCCATAAGCAATAAGGCGGGAGTGGACACATCATATGTTGATACCAGCCTGATGGCCAAGGAAATAGGACGGGTAGACGAACAGATCAAAAACTTTGAAGAACGAATGCAGGCAATGAGCGAGCGCTACTGGAAACAGTTTACGAGGATGGAAAAGCTGATTTCAGCCTATACCTCGCAGAGCGAATGGCTGACTCAGCAGATAGAGCAGTTAACATCCAACAAAAGCAATTAGAGCAGGGGTGACGGGGGGCGGTTCCCTTGCCACCCAAAATTATATTAAAGTTTTTATCAGAACAAGACGATAAAAAAAGTACTAATACATGGGGGATACTATCTTTTGCGATATGATGCAAAACAAAAAAACGATAAACAATAAAAAGGAAAACGCAAGTTTTCCTACCAAAATTGTTAATTATTAATTACTAATTATTAATTAACAATTCAGCCCCCACCAGACGGTTTTCCAGGAAAACCGCCCGGTGGTTGCTGGACGCAACATTCCGGCCGGTGTTGCGAAAAACAGCCAGAACAGCCGCAGGGAAGCGGCTGAATAAATATTCAAGGAGGAATGATTAGATGATTATTAATCACAACGTATCAGCGCTCAACGCCTACCGCAACTTATCCATAACCGATAGAGCAATGAGCAGATCACTGGAAAGGTTATCCTCGGGACTGAGGATTAACCGGGCTGCCGATGATGCAGCAGGTCTGGCCATATCTGAAAAGATGCGTGCCCAGATCAGAGGCCTTAATCAGGCCATCAGCAATGCCCAGGACGGCATCAGCCTCATACAGACAGCTGAAGGTGCCCTCAACGAAACCCATGACATCCTGCAGCGTATGCGGGAGCTGTCCGTACAGGCAGCCAATGACACCCTGACTGCATCCGACCGCCAGAACATCCAGGACGAAATAACCCAGCTCATTGATGAAATCGACCGCATCGGCAACACCACCGAGTTCAACACCAAGAAACTCTTGGATGGTACTTCTTCAGCTTTGACTACCACTGACAAGCTCTCCACCAGAGTGTTCATGCGCGACGGCCTCAGGGTGGTCGACCAGTTCGGGCAGAAGGCCGACGGCGGCGGCAACTACAAACTGGAAATCGAAGCCAAAGTAGGTCAAGCCCAGGTACAGAAGACTGACATCATGAGGGTGAAACATGGGGAAGCCACGACTAATATTGATATGGGCTTTAACCAGGCAAATGTTATTGCGACAGTTCATAGTGGTGGTTTTACTGCCAACGATGTAGGAGATATTTTCACTTTTAATTTTGAATTCGAAGATGGAGTAAATCACTCGGTCGAAGTAGAAATTACTGAGGCTACAAGTGTTGATCAGTTTACTGTAAAACTAGCAGATGCCGTGGCAGCTGATAGCGTCCTTAAGGATAGAGTTTCTATTCAAGACGGAAGTGCTGGAACCACCTTTGATATCCAGTCATTAACCAAAGGAGCAGCCGGGAACTTCCAACTCAATGTAACCCGGGATGTTTCAGGCAGTCTCACTGCTGCCAGTACCGGAACGCTCCAAATAGCCGGAACTACTATTACTGATTCTGGTACAGCAGTAATTACTCTTGATACAGCTGTTGGCGGTACTGGTATTCAGATAGGTCAGGATGTAGCCCAATCCGGCCTGGAGAATTTCACCGTCATTGGTCTGGCCCAGGGGACCTATAAAATTACCACGGCTTTAGATCCAGCTGCAACCACTGTAGCAAATAATACCGGTATCGACGTGGTTGCTCAGTATGCACAGAATAGTGCCGCCGGGCCTTTAGTTAAAAATATCGGTCTTACGACTGCAGCGGCTACAGGGACCATGATTGCTACGGCGGGAAGCTCTGTTAATGCACAGATGGTTTTTGATGTTAAGAAAATTGATGGCAGCAAGGTTACTTTACAAGTAACTTCTTATGAAATGGATCTCAGTGGCAATCGGACTCCGTATTCTGCTGAAATCGTTATAGATACTGATGCTGCTGACATAGAAAACGCATTTGCGGTAGGTACCGTGGGCTTTGCTTCTTTCGATTTGGAAGATGCTGATAACTTAACCGTAGGGGATAAATTTTTATTGAACATTACACCTGTTACCGAAGCTAATGATGACCTGGTAACCATTACCCAGACCACAGATGAAAATGGAAAGAGTGTCAGCAGGGCCTTTACCTATTATCGGGGGACTTCTTCTGGAACCGCAAACTTCGATAATACCACCACTACTGTTGATTACCTGACCCTTGACGATACAACTGGTGAGGTGGCCCACAGTGAAATTCAGCTTACCTTTGGCACCCTGGCTGATTATACGGAAAACGGGGGGACCTTCATAGGTTTTGACCGCAGTGCCGGAGTTGGTGAACTGGCTTCAGAGGGGACTCAGCTCCGGGATATAGAAGCCTTTTGGGACAAGAGCGGCAATTTCCTTATCGAAGAACAGCAGCAGATTACCATTGTCCAGGGTGATGGACAGAAGGCCCAGATTACCCTGTACGGAACCGATACCATCGGCAGTGTCAAGGAGAAATTGAATGCGGCTATTGCTGAACAACTGGGCCAGGCCGAACTTTCAGGCATAGGTGCCACCCATGCCGACAAATTTGTCTCCTTCGTAACCGATGGCTCCAAGTCAGAGGACGGACTGGAAACCGTAGCCGGTACTTTCGTCATCCGCTCGGCTATAACCGGTGACGCCGGTGAGCTAACCTTTATTGGAGATGAAAACGTAATAAAGGCCCTTAGTCTTACCAACCTGAAGGATGCCAAGGAAAATACCTTTACCGTCAATGTCACTGATGCCCATACCGGTGATTATGTAGCCAAAGATGTGGAGATAGAAGGAAACATGCTGGTGGGAACCGTACACCAGAATGTGGATGTGGAATTCGATAACATGACCGGTATTACCGTGGGATGGAATACTTTAACCAAGAACTTTGATTTAACCGGTGGTTTCGCCAATAAAGAATCCACCTATGTGCATATAGCTGACAACACCATGGTCTTCCAGATAGGGGCCAATCCCCTGCAGGATGTCGGTGCTGCTATAGGTGACATGAGAGCACGGGCTCTGGGTGTAAACAATATCCTGGTCACTGACCGTGAACATGCCAGTGATTCCATTACCAAGATTGACAGTGCCATTCAGAGGGTATCTTCAGAGCGTTCCAAGATGGGTGCCCTGCAGAACAGGTTAGACCACACCATCAATAACCTGGGTGTAGCATCTGAAAACCTGACCGCGGCCGAGTCCCGTATCCGCGACCTGGACTTTGCCAAGGAAATGATGTCCTTTACCCGCAGCCAGATTATGCTGCAGGCAGGAACTGCAATGCTGGCCCAGGCCAATATGAAACCGCAGAGTGTACTGCAACTCCTGGGATAATAAAATCCCAAAATTTTCTATGTTTATAACACTATCCTGATAATTAACAGGCCGGCTTCACCGCCGGCCTTTCTTTTATTTTCTGGGTAAAGCAAAAAGCAATGGCCCGGTAAAATAAAAGGTGTAAAAAAACCAGAGAAAAGTACGGAAAAAGACCTTTCCCGTCGGAAAAGAGAAAACTATGCAATAAGTAATCGAAAAAGGTATAAAATAAGAGAAAAAGTGAGAAAACCCACAGGTTTTCTCGCTTTTTCGACATCAATAGCCTTTTCTATTAAAACGATAAGCACAGTGAAAGGAAGTTTATTCTTGCAAAGCCAGCACTCACCAGACGGTTTTCATCTATGAAGAAAACCGCCTGGTGGTTGCTGGAGGCAGCAGCGGCCGATGCTGCAAAAGCAACCGGAATAGTCGCAGGGACGCGGCTAAAAAATATTCAAGGAGGAATGATAGAATGATTATCAATCACAACGTCTCAGCGCTCAATGCCTATCGCAATCTCTCCATAACCGATAGAGCCATGAGCAGGTCACTGGAAAGGTTATCCTCGGGACTGAGGATTAACCGGGCTGCCGATGATGCAGCAGGTCTGGCCATATCTGAAAAGATGCGTGCCCAGATCAGAGGCCTTAATCAGGCCATCAGCAATGCCCAGGACGGCATCAGCCTCATACAGACAGCTGAAGGTGCCCTCAACGAAACCCATGACATCCTGCAGCGTATGCGGGAGCTGTCCGTACAGGCAGCCAATGATACCCTGACCGCATCCGACCGCCAGAATATCCAGCAGGAAATCGACCAGTTAACCACTGAAATTGACCGTATCGGCAACACCACCGAGTTCAACACCAAGAAACTCCTGGATGGGACTTCTTCCGCATTGACTACTACCTGTCCTGTCAATAAACATTGCAAACAATTTGGCCAAAAAATAAGTTGACACTTACCCTGTATTTTTTAAAAGCTCAAAGCTTAATCTGCCTGGGCTTCCATCTCTTTTAGTAAAACTCATCCTGAGT
>Ga0334889_1001648_pt1 | contig 28339 bp, 30 predicted proteins | sample GraSluR1_MG_2_FD_207222 | JGI IMG/M metagenome (GOLD analysis project Ga0334889, IMG submission 207222) | Sludge microbial communities from methane-producing bioreactor in Wageningen University, Netherlands - Granular Sludge_8_08-R1 | ecosystem: Engineered > Bioreactor > Anaerobic > Unclassified...
GCTCGTTGAACCTCGCCGCCTCGAGGAATCTGACGACCTCGGCAGGCAACTGACTGCACGCCTCGGCGAGAAGTACCCGCACCGCCTCCCGGACCCGCTCCACCGACACGCTCCGGACCGGCGTCCGACGGCGCTCCTCCACGACAGGCCTCCTCTCCCGGGACTCAAGCGAATACTCACGGTCAAGCTTATCTCACTCCCACGAAACCGGCTCTGGAAGACCGCCCCCGCAGTGTATAGACTTGCGGATCATGGCCTGTGAGGCCGCGAGCGGCAACAATGTATGCAGCCGGCACCCGGACGGGGCGGTTCCGGCCACGAGCCGGACGGCCCCTACTGTGGGGGTAACGTCAACTCCTTGGGGATGAGAATGCGCGTTCTATCGGGAATCCAGCCGTCGGGCCGGCTTCACATCGGCAACTACTTCGGCGCAATGCGCCATCAGATCGCCCTGCAAGAAGAGCATGAGACCATGTATTTCATTGCCTCCTATCATGCGCTCACCACACTGCACGAACCGGGCGAGATGCGGGCGCTCACCCTTGACGTGGCCCTCGACTTCCTCACGCTCGGCTTGGACCCGGCCCGCACCCTCCTCTTCCGCCAACAGGATGTGCCCGAAGTGACGGAACTCGCGTGGATACTCTCGTGTGTGACACCAATGGGGCTCCTGGAGCGGGCGCACAGCTACAAGGACAAGGTGTCCCAGGGCCTCTCACCCAACCATGGGCTCTTCGCCTATCCGGTGCTCCAGGCAGCAGACATTCTGATCTACCTGTCCAATTGGGTCCCTGTGGGCCAAGACCAGAAGCAGCACATAGAGATCACACGCGACATAGCAACCAAGTTCAACAACGAGTTCGGCGAGATACTCGTGGTACCTGACGCCTACATCATTGAAGAGACCGCCGTCGTACCCGGCGTGGACGGGCGGAAGATGTCCAAGAGCTACGGCAACGAGATCGGCATCTTCGAGGAGGGAACGTCCCTCAAGAAGAAGGTGATGGCAATCGTAACCGACTCGACTCCAGTCGAAGAGCCGAAAGACCCGAGCGCTTCCACCCCGTATCTCCTCCTCAAGTTGGTGGCGCCCGACGAGGCGAAGGAGTGGGAAGAACGGTACAAGAAGGGTGGCATGGGTTACGGGCAGATCAAGCGAAGGCTCTTTGAGTTGCTCGAAGTCACGTTCGCGCCCTATCGCGAACGCCGCCGTGAGCTCGAGCGCGACCTTGACTACGTGGAAGATGTGCTCGTGGAGAGCGGCCGGAAGGCCCGCGCCCTGGCCCACCACACCATGGAGATGGTCAGGGAGGCGACCGGGCTCCCCATCGGCTATCTTCCCCCTGCGTGAGTGGCAACCGAACGGGGGGTTTGGGCACCCTTTGGCGACGGTGTACGATTCAAGATGATGAGAGGTGGACTCACGTGAACCCGGACGACCAGAGTATCGATCGGCTGCGGCGTGCAGCCGCAAACCTGGCTGCTCTGAGGCAGCTCATCGCCGGTGTGTGCCACGAGATCAACAACCCCCTCACCGCCGTACAGGGGCTCTCCGACATCCTTGCCCAAGACGCTTCCGACAGCCAAACGGCTGAAGACCTGCGCATCATCGCGCGAGAGACCGAGCGGGCCATCACCGTGGTGCGCAATCTGCGCGTGTTCGCCCGCGAGTCCGGCCCGCCGCAGCCGTGCAACATGAACGACGCCTTGGCGAACGTGCTGGACGCGCGGGGGTACGAGATGAGAGCCCGAGGGATGACGCTCTCCACGGCCACAGCGGATGACGTTCCCGGCGTCCGGGCCTCCTATGAAGAGCTGCTTCTTCTCCTCCTTCTGCTCGTCCTCTCAGCAGAACAGACAGCCCTCGCAACCACGGACGAGGACGGGCCTGCGGATGATGTCCACCTGCAGGAAGGCGGTCCCGACACCACAACTGAAGCACCGTTCCTGCACGTCGAGACGGTAGCCGAGGAAGGCGCGGTGCAGGCCGTCTTAGCCTACTCCGACCGCCTGCACCGCGCCGGGCTCGACTCATCCGCCATGGAAGCTGCGCGCCGGCTGGCGCAGGATCTGGGCGGTGGTATCACGCTGTCTACGGACCGAGAGGCCCGGGCTTCCCTCACACTCACCCTGCCCGCAAACCCCGAGTGCTGACACTGCGGCGGACTCGGCGTCACGGCGAGAGCAGTGTGGTCGGCTCGGCGCTCGGGTTGCCGGCGGATCAGCTTGAACCCACGACTCCAGCCGGGCTCAAGATGCCCCGGAAGACCACGGTGCCATTGAACCACTTCGGTGAGTACCGCAGTTCCAGTTCGTCGGTCTCGGGTCCGCGAAAGGTGAGTACAAAGTCAAGAGAGGCGCCAGGCAGCAGACTCCTCGCTACGGGGCCGGAGCGACTGGGATCGATCGAGTGCCCTGCTGAGCCCGCGATGAGAGTGAAGTCCATGGGGTCGACTCTCACCGCCTCCGACCCTCGATTGTCCACCCGCACGAGGGCCTGGCAGAAGACTTGGCCTTCAACAACACCCGACCGCGGGCCAGCGGATATCGGGAAGCTGGGCAGGAGGGGAACGAGGGTCTGGTAGAGAGCAGTGACGTGTATTGTCACATCTCCCAACTCCACCGCCTCCCCGATCTCGACCACGACCTCGGTGGCCCGGCCTCCGCCTCCTGTGGTCAACGTTGATTGCGCGGAGTCGTTCGCGTCGTCTGAGGAGCACCCCGTGAACCCCAACGCGAGCAGAACCACCACCACCGGAAGTATGAAAGGTGCTCCGCAAAGCCTCCTCACGAGGGAGGCCAAGCCCCGACGCTCCGGCGGGGTACAGGGGTGCTGACCAAAACACCGCCCCAAGGGACGGTGCGCACATGCGGGCCTCGCAGTAATGGTACGTCTTGGGACGCTCATGTCAGCGAATCTTATCAGCATTGACCGCGTGCGGCACAGACTCCCCACAGACGGCGGCACGTGCGTTCATGACCGCCATCTTAGCCATCCGCCCTCGAGTCTCATTGGTTGCGCTGCCTACATGGGGCAACAGAACGACGTTCTTCGCCTCGACAAGCCCGGCCGCCACACGAGGCTCCTGCTCGTACACGTCGAGACCCGCGGCACGAAGCGGACCTTCACGGAGGGCATCGACCAGCGCTCGCTCGTCAATCACCGCGCCGCGAGAAGTATTGATAAGAACCGAGCCCTTCTTCATGAGTCCCAACTCCCGGCGACCCAGTAGATGATGAGTGGTTTCCGAAAGAGGTAAGTGAATGGATACAACGTCGGCCGTGGCGAGAAGCCAGCGGAGTGAATCAGTGTGTTGCCACTCGGCACCCCGGGGGATGGAGTCCGGGGGGAGGGGACCGGACCGCCTCGTGTACAACACGGTCATACCAAAAGCCTCCGCCCGCTCCGCAACCGCCCTACCTATCCGCCCCATGCCCACCACGCCCAGCACCCTGCCCTTGAGCTCCATGCCCAAGAGGAGGGTTGGGGTCCAACCGACGAACTCGCCCGACCTCACCATGACGTCTCCTTCAACAACCCGGCGGCAAGCCGATAGTATGAGCGCCCACGTGAGTTCCGCAGTGGCATCTGTGAGCACTCCGGGGGTGGTCGCGACCAGAATGTTGCGGCGGGTGGCCTCCTCCACATCGATGTTGTCGAAGCCCACGGCACAATTCGATACCACCCTGAGCGACGGACCTGCCGCCTCCAGCACGTCTACGTCGACACGGTCGGTGAGAAGAGTGAGGAGGGCATCGACACCAGCCACCTCTGCCAGCATCTCCTCCCGGGTCATGCACCGATCCTCGCGGTTTCCCCGGACCTCGAAGTACTGCTCCATGAGCTCCGGACCGGGTGGGGGCAGCAATCTGGTCACCATGATAGTGGGGCGATCGGCCATCAGAACTCACCTATCCTCTCATGAGGGAACACGGCAGCCTCTGCGGGGAACAGTTCCGCTGCGGCCGCGCACGCTGCGCGCCCCGCATTCCCCGACCGTACCTCATCCGTCAACCCAAAAAAGTATACTAGGAAGACGCATGTGCCAGGTCCGCGCATACCCGCGTGACCGGTACACGAGGTGAGCGGGTAAGCCTCGGCGGCACCCACGGCCTGCCACGCGCCAGCAGGTGATTCCGCCCCGAAACGGATGCGAGCAGCCATGGAGAGCAGAACCACCAGCGAGCGACGGATGGCGATCAGGGTCGGCACCTGCTCATGGACCGACACGACGATGGTCGCGGCCTGGTATCCGAAGGACATCCGCACCGCTGAGAGCCGTCTGCGGTACTACGCTGCCCACTTCGACACGGTGGAGATCGACTCCACATTCTATGCCCTACCCCACGCAAGAACCGTCGAGCTGTGGGCCGAGCGCACTCCCCCCGAGTTCATGTTCCATGTGAAAGCCTTCGGAATGATGACAAGGCACGGCGTGAAGCCCGAGCAACTCCCCCCCGGCCTACGAGAGTCACACGACTACGAAGTCGACAAACATGGAAGAATAGCCAAACCTGCTCCCGCGCTCCGCGCCAGCGTGTTCGAGTGGTTCTCGGCAGCGCTGGAACCACTACGCTCTGCGGGAAAGCTCGGGCTCACCCTCTTGCAGTTCCCTCCCTACTTCAGAGCCTCGGACGCAGCTCGATCATACATCGTCGAGGCTGCCGAACGCCTGCATCCCGATCCGATCGCGGTAGAGTTCCGCCATGTCTCGTGGGTGGAACCATCGGAGGCCGATCGCACCTTCGACCTCCTGAGGAACCTGGGGGCAACGTACGTATGCGTGGACACGCCCCGAATACAGGACTCAAGCGTGCTTCCTCCCTTGGCCGTGACCACTTCTCCCCTCGCATACGTCCGGTTCCACGGGAGAAACGCAACTACGTGGCATTCACGAACCGGTTCTGCGGCTCAGCGGTTCAAGTACCTTTACGAACCCCAAGAGTTGGCCGAATGGAGAGAGCCGCTACTCAGCATCTCCCGAAGAGCGGGGGAGACCTACGTGCTGTTCAACAACTGCTACGCCGACTACGCTCCGAGGAACGCCCAGCAGATGATGAGCCTTCTCGACCGGGCGCTCCCACGTGAGTAGCCGCCGGTCTCTACGGCGGGGGCCCGCCGGGACAACGGGCCCTGAAGACGCCGGCCAACTAGGTGGCGCGGTGTCACCGCGCCCTGAACTGGGTGCCACGGGCGCTCCGTCTACCCCGACGTATCGCCGTTTGGGCCCGGCCGCTTGAGGTAATCTCGTAGGCAGCGTCCCTTCTACTGCGCCCTAGCCTCTTCTCGGTCCAAGGAATGACGGGTCACCACACTGCGAAATGGAGCAACAGCATGACCAAGTTGCCGCAACTCACGCCTGACACGATTCAGTTCATTCTCCTTTCCTTCGAAGGCCCCGACCAGTATTCCAACGCCGGTGGTCTCGGTGTCAGAATGAGAGAGCTGGGGCTCGAACTGGCCCGCCTTGGGTTTCACACCCACCACGTATTCATCGGTGATCCCAAGCTCCCACCGGTTGAGAGCCCCCATCCGAATCTGACGATCCACCGTTGGTCTCAGTGGCTGTCGGCCCGTTTTCCCCAGGGCGTCTACGAAGGCGAGGGGCCGAAGATGGCCGACTGGAACGCCAGCCTGCCTCCGTTCGTTGTCAACGACCTTGTCGCGCCCGCCGCCCGTTCTGGTCGATTGACAGCCGTGCTTGCCGAAGAGTGGCACACTGCCGCTTCCGTCTGCTCGCTGTCGGATCAGCTGTGGGCTGCCGGCCTGCGGGACTCAACCGTGATCCTATGGAACGCGAACAACACCATCGGATTCGACCAGGTGGACTGGGGCAGACTGAACTTCTGCGGCCAGATAACGACTGTGTCCCGCTACATGAAACACGTGATGTGGTCCCGGGGAGTCAACCCACTGGTCATTCCCAATGGGATACCATCGGACCGCATCAAAAAGGTCTCACCTTCACGGGTTCGCGCCCTCCGCCAGGCAATAGGTTCAGACGAGCTCCTCTTCAAGATAGGACGGTGGAGTCCGGACAAGCGCTGGAACATGGCCGTCGATGCGCTCGCGGAAGAGCGGGCGAACGGCGCGGATGTATCCATGGTCATACGGGGCGGCATCGAGCCACATGCGCTTGAAGTGATGCACAATGCACATGCTCGCGGACTACGAGTAGTGGATGTACGTCCGCCCCGCGATACGAACGAGGCTATCGCCACGTTCGCAAAGCTTCCTCCCGCCGACATCTACAACGTCCTCACCTTCCTAAGCGATGACCTCATCTCGGTCTTCTACGCCGCTTCCGACGCCGTCCTCGCCAACTCAGGCCATGAGCCTTTCGGACTGGTTGGACTCGAGGTCATGGCTTCGGGGGGCATCGCTTTCGTGGGCTCGACCGGCGAGGATTATGCGATCCCCTACCTCAATGCGGTGGTCTTGGACTCGGAAGATCCTCATGAGATAAGCATTGCCCTGCAGTACCTCCGTGAGCATCCGCGTGTCCGCGATCATATGCGGCACGAGGCCATGACCACAGCCCGTAACTACTCGTGGAGGAACATCATTGAGGACACGCTCCTCACCAAACTCAGATATGTTGCCGTCAGGCAGGATGTGAAGACTGCTTCACTACGCACGCCCGGGTCGGCGGCAGATCGCTCCGGTTTCTCGGCAGGCTACTCCGGTGGCTACGGGGAGGCGGGGGGATCCGACCTTCAAGATTCGCGGGAGGACCGCCCAGCATCGAGCGGCGGTGAAGAGAGGCTCGGGAACAGCGCGGGCGGAGAACACCCAACCGCCGGACCGGCCTCAGCAACCAAGCCGGAGACCACTTCCTGATGGACTCGCGCCCCACGACACCACAGCAGATCACGCTCGAGACGTATCGTCCCGACATAGCTTTCAAGCTCAAGGAGCTCAACTGCCCGCGTTTCCGGCACACCCAGGTGCTTTCCCACCTGTTCCATGATCCTGCGGCCCCGTTCTCGGAAGCTTCTTCGCTGCCCACAGACCTACGCACACAACTCGATGTGCTGGGTTCGACGATGTTTCACGTGAAACGTCGCGAGGACGACGATGAAGGAACTACGAAGCTTCTGCTGGAATCGCGTGACGGTGCAAGAATCGAGACTGTGGTCATGCGCTCCCCCGAGCGAATATCGGTATGTGTCTCCACACAGGTTGGGTGCCCACTCCGCTGCGTCTTCTGCGCCACCGGCGCCATGGGGTTCACCCGCAACCTCACAGCAGCGGAGGTCGTCGACCAAGTACGCATTGCCGATGCGCTCATAGCCGCTGAGCAAGCGCACTTCTCTCCGAACGATCCGGAGAGCAGTTCCGTGCGCACGATGTCACCCAGGTGGAGGCTCGAGCCCGGCCGGCTTGGAGCCGGAGAGAATGACGCCCCCGAGGCCGGGAGGCGTGAGCAGGGAGAAGATGAGCCCGAAGCCGGTGGGTTCGCGCCCGGTGGTCCGACAGCCGGTGAGATCACGGCCGGTGAGATCACGGCCCATAGCCACCCGGCCACTGCTCTCGCAGCCGGTGCGAGGGGCGCGGGCGAGACAGGTGCCGACCTGAGTGCCCTCAAATCTCAGGGGGCCGCGCGCAACCCACGAGCTTCCCGTGCCCGCAGGCGCATCTCTCACGTCGTCTTCATGGGCATGGGCGAGCCACTCCTGAACATCGACGCGACTCTCGCTGCCCTGTTCGTCCTCAAGAGCCCCCACGCCTTCGACCTCAGACAGCGCAGTATCGCTGTGTCCACTGTCGGAGTGCCTGAGGGCATTCGTCGACTCGCCCGCGAGGAACCCCAGGTCAACCTGGCACTGTCCCTCCACGCTGCAACCGACGAACTCAGGTCGAAGCTCATACCGTTCAACCGCAGAGTACCGCTCGACGAGGTCATGCGTGCAACCGACGACCATTTTCGCATCACGCACAGAAAGCTTCTTGTCGAGTACTTGATTCTCCCTGATGTGAATGACTCCGAATCGGACGCAGACGCACTGGCTCGACTACTGGCCCGTCGCATGAGCGTTGTCAATCTCATTCCATGGAACCCTACCGATACGATCTCGCCCCGCTCACGTAGCCGTTCCAAGAGCCATAGAGGACGCAGAAGGAAGGAGACCGGAGGCCGTAACCGGGGTAACATGGATGTGCGGGATGACAATTCGATTCAGGCGGAATCCATTGAGAGGGCCCTGCAATTCAGGCGCTACCTCGAACGTCGAAATGTCGCTTGTGTGGTGAGAAGGAGCCGCGGGCTTGTCATAAGAGCCGCCTGCGGACAGCTGGCAACAGCAAGACCGGGTAAGAGGAAACCTCCGTCGCCGGTACGAAATGAAAGCGAGTAGCCTCCGAAGAGTACGTGAAGCACCTGCAGGGAGGGTTGGTGCAAGGATCGCCTGCTGCGCCACCCGCGCTGCGCGCCCCCGCTATCGGCTATCGAATCGATGGGTGGATCAATGAAACGTCGCTGGCTATGGATCGCTCTGGCATTGGCCCTCGCCCTTGTCCTCTACCTGCCCATGCCTATCGCTGAGCGATTCACGTCACCCACCCAGCAGGGCCAGTACCTCACGAGCCCGCTTCGCTCCTACCGCTTCGTCATCGCCGCAGCGACCGTCAGTCCGGCAGCGAAGCTCAATGCTTCCGGCGAGGCCCTTGCTGCGGCCAAAGCCCTGTTCGAACCCCACGGCATCAGACCTACGAAAGTCGAGTTGCTCTTCTTCCCCGAACCGCAGCCCTATAGCTACACCTCCAGAGACGGTCATGTTCTCACGGTGCCCCACACCGGCAGATTCGTCTGGGAGGTCTGGGCACCGCTTCCATCGGACGACACGAACGCCGGTGTGGTCGACGTTGTAGGCCTGTTGGACTATGTGAGCGGCGAAGTCCTCGCCGGCCGGTTGCCTGAGGAACAGCCAACGGAGAGCGATCCCGGCTCTGCCAGCAGTACCAGCAGGACATCCTTCTCGACCGGCGCCACCATGAGGGCCATCCCTTCGTAGTCGAGAAGAAGCGTCGATAGTCCTCCAAGCTTTGCACTCCGGCCGAAGTCCATGGCGGCCACAATCGTGTCGACGACCAGCGCGGCCAAGGACTCGGGTGCGACCCCGGTCGGCCCAGCGCCCGCGGTGCCCGTGTGTGCAATGAGAAGCCCCTGGTCAGAGACCAACATGGCCGCGACGACCCCAGGGGAGCTCACATAGCAGTCCAGAACCTCTTTCATATGATCCTCGGCCATCGCCATCCCTACCTGAGCACGGTGGAGTGTTGAGTGTCAACCGACAGGACACCCGGACCATCTTGGCTCCTGGGCATCCTTTGAGTCAAAACATATGAACACCACTCATACACCGACCTCTGTCTCTCAAAGAACCCTCCTTGACAACCCCAGGACGGCCTCGTCCATCCCTCCCAGTGGACACGCTTCCAAGCCTCAGGGCTGAGTGCGGGGCTCTGCGGGTACACATCCCTGGTAGGTGGGCGTGGGGAGAGAAGGCGGGCCTTTGCGCTCCATGTGCGACACAGGTGCCGCCGCCACCGCGGAACACGGCACCATCTTCGCGAAGCACAAGCCCGACCCTGTATAGGCCGCACCCCGGCAAGACCCGCCACCGTACGGTGGCTCTTCGCGCCGGCCGGGGACACCCGCAACGGCATCCGCTGCGAAACCAAGTGATGCAGCCAACCGCGAGCACGTGCGAGAAGCGCACCGGTATCCCCGGTGCGGCGCTTGTCCGTCGCGCGCGGACAGTCGCCGCCAGCCGAGAACGTGTGCGCCACAGCACCTCCGGCCTTCGGTCCCGCTCCGGAGTGGGCCCTGCCCCCGAACCTGCGCCGGCCCCAAGACTCTTGGTTCTCTCGCGTTCGCCCACGTTGCCTGGGTCAGGCCGATTCAATGCCCTTGCCCCATGAGGTCAACTGGTGGCCAATGATCAGGCCGGCGCGACGGGCCGGCTCTTCGCCGGTGAAGACAACGCGAAGACCATCGCTGCGACCTGCGACTTCCGACAAGTACATGCAGCCGCGGACAACAGGACACCGCTCATCACACGCCACATCGTCAGTCGGCCAACTTATGAGAGGGTCATTCTGGAACAGGAGTGATGACTCGGGCTTGCTCAGACACACAGACACGACGAGCGCCCACCAGTCGCCTTCCCTCTCGATACCAAGCTTGATCTCCACTTCGAACCTCATGTCCTCGGGATCGGGTGGCCTTCGTCGGCGAGCGCTGGAGCCCCGAGGCTCCGGCCGTGAGGCCCTGGGCCGCGGAGACCCAAGCCGCCCGGCACGCGTATCCCGGACCGGACACCGTGCCTACCGGGGGCGTGCTCACAGGCGTGCCCACGCCCCCAGCTGCCCGAGACACAGCCCATACAGCTCGACCGGCGGTGCCCCTCTCTCACATCACTTCCCACACATCCAACAAGCCTCGCTCCAGCGCGCGCACGTCTCGCCGTCGATTCAAGGGAACGACTCTGGGAATATCCCCCTCATCCTTCCCAGGCCACCCCATCACTCACTCAAACGATTGATGACCGATTCCAGTTCGGTCACGTCCTTGAACTTGAGCTCCACACGGATCCCAGATGCCGAAGCCGATACTCTTGCATCCGTGTGAAATGTTCCGCGAAAGACCGCTTCCGCCCTCGCGGCCAAGGACCTCGTGATGACAGGCTTAAGCGATGGTGCACCGGCCTTTCGCTCGTCGTCTGCCCTGTCGTTCAGACGACGAACCTCAGCCTCGACCTTTCGCACCGACAGCCCTTCCCGGGCGGCCTTGCGAGCCAGCTTGAGCTGCAGCCCCCGCGACCCAAGCCCAAGAAGCGCCCGCCCGTGTCCTTCGGCCAGGTCGCCTTCCGCCAGCATCTGTTGAATCTCCGCAGGAAGCTCCAAGAGTCGGAGCTTGTTGGCAAGAGCCGGCCGGCTCTTGCCAACCTGCGCGGCCAATCTCTCTTGGGTCACCCCCAGGTCATCGAGCAGTATTTGCAGCGCACAGGCCTCATCAATGGGATTCAATTGCTGCCTGACGAGATTCTCAACCAGGGCCAGTTCCAGGCTCTCCGTGTCGCTGGCCCCCCGGACTATCGCGGGCACAACCGTGAAACCGGCCAACTGCGCCGCGCGCCACCGCCTCTCTCCCGCAATCAACTCGTAGCCCTCGCCCTGCCGGCGGACGATAACCGGCTGCACTATCCCCACACTTTCGATGGACTTGGCGAGCTCCTCGAGAGTGTCACGGTCCAGAGACCTGCGAGGCTGCCGTGGGTTGGGCGCTATTCGTGCGCACGAAATATCAACAACTGCTGTCGTCGCAGACTTCGTGCCGGCCCCAGCGTCCCGCTGCTCGCGTTCCTCCCCAGCGACACCGCGGAGGCCTGGAGCGGGGCTGCCGGTCTGGTACTCGTCGATACCCTGAGCCTGAGAATTCTCGTCAAGGGGCTTATCGCCCAGAAGCTCCGCGAGGCCTCGTCCCAAACCGCTCTTCTTCCTAACCACGGGCGACTACCTCCTGGGCAAAGTCGAAGTACGCATCCGAACCGGGGCAATGAGGATCAAGCATGAACACCGGCACCCCAAAGCTGGGCGCCTCCGCGAGACGTATGTTCCTTGGAATAACAGTCCTGAACGTCAACTCGGGAAAGTGACGCCTCACCTCGGCCTCAACCTCTCGCGCAAGATTGGTCCGGGTGTCGACCATGGTGAGAAGCAGTCCGGCGATGCAAAGCCGCCCATTCAGCCTCGTCCTGATAGCCTCAACCGTCTGCAGGAGCTGCGCCAATCCCTCCAGGGCATAATACTCCGCTTGCACCGGCACGATCACCGAATCGGAGGCCACGAGGGCATTCACCGTGAGCAGCCCCAGCGAAGGGGGACAGTCGATGAACACGAAGCCGAACCCCCCGGGACCGGAGTCGAGACCGGCCAAGGCCTCCCTCAGGCGGAATTCCCTGCGCTCGAGCTTGGGTAGGAGGACCGAGACACCGGCCATGTCGATACCCGAAGGAGCCAAGAAGAGATTGGGGACCTTGGTCGGCCGGATGATCCCGCTCAGTTCCACCTCTCCCAGCAGCACATGGAAGAGCGTGGGTTCCTTCTCCTGCACCCTCACGCCGAGCCCGGCTGAAGCGTTCGCTTGTGGATCTGCATCTATCAGCAGAACGCGCTCCCCGGCTTGGGCCAGTGTCGCCGCAAGATTCACGGCTGTGGTCGACTTACCGACGCCTCCCTTTTGATTTGCGATTGCGAATATCACGGCGTATTGCTCATTGCTCAACCGTCTCCCAGCGGCCGCTTGGCCGGAATCCCTGCCCTACGCGGATATGCGGCCGGAGTTTCCATCGTTTTCCGCCCATACACCAAATACCTGTCGGTCGCTTCCTCAAAGGGTCTTGCCTGAACGACCTCCACACGCGGCACGCCCAGTATAGCGAGAGCCCGCTCCCCGCATATCCACTCTTGGTCCGACATTGCCGCTTTCATGGCCACAAAGAAGCCTCCTACCTCAAGAAGAGGAACCGAGAGCTCAGCTACCACCGGAAGAGAGCCTACGGCCCTCGTCACCGCCACATCGAACCCGGATCGGCCGGCACCTCGACCAAAGTCCTCGGCCCGCAAGCGCTCGACCCTGGCGTTGCGCAGGCCCAGGGCCTCAACAGCAGACTGCAGGAATTCGCACTTCTTCTTGACTGACTCGAGTAGGGTGATCCGCAGCTCCGGGCGGGCGATGGCCAGCACCAACCCCGGCACGCCGTTGCCGCAACCCACGTCGACAAACCTGCCGTGTGCGCGATCCAGGAACGGTAGATTCGTGAGGGAGAGCGCGTCGAGGAAGTGCTTCTTCTCAATCTCCACCGGATCGCGGATCGCGCTCACGTTCACGCGGCAACTCAGCAACATGTCGAGGAACCGCTGTAGCGCAGTGAGCTCCTCTCCATTCAAGCCGAGCGACCTGTACGTGGATGTCTGGGTCAAGTCCATCCGCAACGCACCGCTACTCCGGCCGGTTCGCTCATCACACCGACATCTCGGCCGAAACCGTGGGTTCGCCGTCTTTCTGCATCCTCCGGCGATGCAGATAAAGCATGAGCACAGAGACATCGGCGGGGGATACGCCCGGGATGCGGGATGCCTGCCCCAGGGTCCCCGGCCGTATTCCCTTGAGCTTCTGGCGCGCCTCGTACGTCATACCCTCTAGGTCGAAGTCGAAATCCGCTGGTATGCGCAGCGCTTCTCTGCTGCTGTGCCGCCGCACTTCGGCCAACTGACGTTGGATGTATCCGTCATATCTCGCTTTGACCTCCAGTTGCTCCGCCGCCGCCTTCGATACTTCGGCCATGATATGTCGATCTCTCTCGTCGAGGAGAGGGGTGATGCTGTCGAGAGACAGCTGGGGGCGGCGCAGAAGCTGCATCACCGTCTGTGACTCCGTGAGAGGAGACGTGCCGTGAGCTTCGAGGACGCGGCTGTTCGCTTCGCTACTCTTGACGACGATACGGCCAAGCATCTCCCCGTACCGGTCGACTTGCTCCCTCTTACGCTTGACTTGTTCCATGTCGGACTTCGACACCAGGCCCAGCGCGCAGCCAAGAGCGGAGAGGCGCAGGTCTGCGTTGTCATGTCGCAAGAGCAAGCGGAACTCTGCCCGAGAAGTGAACATCCTGTACGGCTCGTCGACGCCTTTGGTGACTAGATCATCGAGCAGTACACCGATGTAGGCTTGGTCGCGACGCAGAATGAACGGTGATTCACCCTTGACGTACAAGGCGGCGTTGATCCCCGCCATGAGTCCTTGGGCAGCCGCCTCCTCATAGCCCGAGGTGCCATTGATCTGTCCAGCGGTGAAAAGACCGTGTATCGCCTTGGTCTCAAGACTGAGGAGGAGCTGCTGGGGCGGTAGATAATCGTACATCACCGCGTATCCCGGTCTGACCACGCGAGCCCGCTCAAGCCCCGGGGTAGCCTGCACAATTCTCTCCTGGACCCAGACAGGGAGGCTCGTGGTGAGACCCTGAAGGTAGACCTCGTTCGTAGAGAGGCCTTCCGGCTCAACGAAAACCGGATGATGATCCCTTGTGGGGAAATTGATCACCTTCCTGTCAATCGAAGGACAGTATCGCGGTCCCTTCCCTTGAACCGCCCCTGTGCGAATGGGGCTGAGGTGAAGGTGTTCCGCCACGACGGCGTGCGTCGTAGGGCTCGTTCTTGTCAGGAAGCACGGGACCTGCCGCCTCGGCAGAGGAGTGCTCCAATGGGAAAAACCGGGCAAGGATGGGTCCCCAGGCTGCCAAGACATCTTGCTGATGTCGATGGTGCGGCCGTCAACACGGGGAGGTGTGGCTGTCTGGAAGCGCTCGAGGGACAGGCCGATCTCCTCGAGACCAGCAGAAAGCTCAGTCGCAGGCAGCTCACCGGCCCTTCCCGCCGGGTGAGTCCGGTCACCAACTACCACCTCTCCTCGCAAGAACGTACCCGTGGCGACAACAACAGCAGGTGCTCTCAGCTCCCGGCCATCCGCCAACTTCACACCCGACACTGTTTCACGTGAAACAAGGACACGAGCCACTTCGCCCTGAAACACGTCCAAGAGCGGCGTTCGAAACAGAATCCACTTCATCCAATCCTCGTAGAGACGCTTGTCAGCTTGCGCCCGCAGGGCCCGCACTGCCGGCCCCTTTGAGGTGTTGAGCATCCTGATCTGAATGAAAGCGCGGTCGGCGTTGCGACCCTGCTCTCCTCCCAGAGCATCGATCTCCCTCGTGAGCTGCCCTTTTCCCACCCCGCCAATCGCCGGATTGCAGGGCATGAGAGCAATCTTGTCGATGCTGAGAGTAACGAGCGCCGTGCGCATGCCCATGCGCGCGGCCGCGAGGGCAGCCTCACAGCCCGCATGCCCTCCTCCCACCACGACCACCGCATAGCTACTGCTCACGACACTTCATTCTGCCTGTCCCGCGAAGCCTGCCCGAAACCTTCACTACCAGTATCGTAGCCAACTTTCGAAGCACTTCTGCCCGTAAGGCCATTGCCTCTTCACAAACCCGTGCTCTCTTCGTAGACCCTTTGACTGTTCGCGAGCCCCTTGACCTCCGACAGCCCCTTGACTCTCTCGCCAAGCGGACCAGTATATCGCGTCGCCGCACCCCTCCGCGCGCGACCCCCGGCCTCGAGCTCGTGAAGGGCTGCCCACACACTGCACACGAAGGTTTGCCGCCCATCCACACGGAACCTGTCTACCTGATCCTCCGGGCAAATGCTACATTGACTCTCGGGGACCGGACACCTGCTCCGGACCGCAAGCTTCCCAGAGAGGTCGCCATCCCCGCAGCACGGCCCACAACCCATAGCCCCTCGATTGCCTCAGGGGAATCGAGCTCGTGGTCCTTCTCCTCACCACCTTCGTCCAACGATAGGCCTATCCACATCAGGCCTCCCCCTCCTCTCTCGCTCACTGAACAAGGACCCGCGATGCCAGACGGTGCCGCGCCCGTTGATGTGGTGCCTGTTGGCGTGGGGCTCGTTGACGTGGTGCCCGTTGGCGTGGGGCCTGCCTTCCCCGGCTTCAGCACCAGACCCTCAATCGAATGCGCAGGCCTTGACACCGTCAGACCGAACGGCTCCAACCTCTCCACTCGGCTGCCCGGCGACAGATACCACTCCCCGGAGGCCGAGCCATCGGGAACGCACAGCATGGGTGTGCCCTTACCTGGAATCCCGGCCGCAAGAGATCGCTCTTCGGCGCCACGCTCTTCGGGGCCACCTTCGCAGATGGCCTCCCATGCGCACGGAGGGTCTGCAGCCGTTCCTGACTCCTCCGCATGGCGATTTCCCAGAACATCGCCCGGCCACCTTCCTCCATTCGCAGCACCTTGCCGGGGCACCTCATCGTGGCACGCCTCATGCCGGGACCCTCTCGGATGAGCCTCCTCGTGGCAAGCCATGCCGTCGTGGGGCACTTCGTGGTGAACCGCCTCGTAGTGGGGGGCGTTGTAGTGAGCCGAGTCATCGTGGAGCCGGGGTGCAGGACGACCGGCGGCCGAGCCCCAAGCGGTGGACCGGGCCCTCTCCGACGGGTGCTCCACCTTCTGACACCTCGTAGTCTCCTCAAGTGGACTCGGCCGCACGGCCACCGCAGCCCACACGCCTGTCTCGCAGGTCTGTTCGAAGGGGCCCTCGAGGTACGGGGTGTCCTCCCCGGCCGAGGCGGCCGAGTCAATAGCGGCCGCGCTCATAGCCGCGCCGCTCTGCAACTCGGCGTAGGTGGAGTGCAGATACCTCCCCGTCGGGGAGGCAGACGTGTTGTCCACAGTATGCCTGCGATCCCCGGAGTCAAGAGCGGGGAGGAGACGCAGCCACTCTACAGAACGAGGTTCAACGCCCCAGCAGTCGGCAAGAGCCTCCCTCAGCCTCCCACGCACCGCGGCTTCGGCCACTCCCTCCCTGCCGAGCCCCCACACTGAGGGACCCACGTGCAGCCGGTGGGAGACCCACTCATGCGTGCCCGCGTCACCGTCGGCAGCATAGCCCGACAGTTCCATCACCCGTAGGCTTGCCCATAGTTCGTCCGCCGGGAGTTCTCCGTGCCGCCCGCCCTCGAGCAACTGCGAGCCAATCGCCACCCGGCCGCCAAACCCCATTCCCACAGCGAGTATGCTCGCACGAGTGATGAAGCGATCGCCATAGGCGGTGTGCACCACAAGTCTCGTGCTGTCGCCTTCGCCCCCCGTCCATTCCACCCCCGTGGCGACGGCCTGCCTGAGCTCGATACCATCGGTCTCCTCCAGCAGTAGTTTCAACCTGATGGACACGGCCCTTCTGTCCATGACCAAGAACGGCATCTCGAAGGACGGCGGAGAAACGAAGCTTGTCTCAAGAACCGCCCGGCGCAGCAGGGGTGGTAGGTCGGCGAGGGACTCGAGGCCCGAGTCTCCGAGCGCAACGAGCGGTCCGAATGCGGGCTGACCCACCGTGTCCAACGAGCTGCAGAGCACGAGAACACGCAGCCCTCTCTCGGCAAGGGCCAATCCGCACGCGGATCCGGACATGCCGGCCCCACATACTACGGCGTCCCATACGTCATGATGCGCTGTCACAAGGCTATCCTCTCAATGCGCTCTCTCACTGCGCCGCCCCTGCCGGAAGTCAGCGTGCCAATAACCCCGACAGGATCGCCCAACCCCGAGTTCGCGGCGGACAACGCAATCCTTCCTCAATCCAAGACCCTTCTGGGTGCCCACCTTCACCCTCCGCGACCCTCATCTCCAACAGGAGCGCAGCTTCTTCGATCCCAATCTACTTGCCGATGCAGAAGCGGCTGAATATCTCATCAAGCAGGTCTTCCGTGATCTCTTCCCCGGTGACCTCCCCGAGCGCCCGGACCGCCTCGCGAATGTCTTCAGCCACGAGCTCCTCCGGCAGCCCTCCGGAGAGGCCCTCTGCAGCTTTCAAGGCGGCGGCGTGCGACCGCGCCACGAGGCTCCTCTGGCGCTCCGTACTCAGCATCGGCTCCTCCGGAGCAAGCCCACCCTCGCCCCCGATCACATCGGCGATGGCGGCCTTCAGCGAGTCGATGCCCTCGCCGGTGAGGGCGGAAACGCACACAACGCGCCGGATGCCATTTCCTCCGCGCGATGCTCTCCGACTCCGCTCCCGGAGGTTGTGAGGGGCATCCTCCGGGGCGATGTCCAGCTTGTTGCCCACAACCACGATTCTCTCCGCCTCCACCTCTCCCACCAGACCCTCGACCCGGGCGGTCCACAGAGCCGCGTCGTCAGGGCTTCCCCATTCCGAGAGATCGACGACCGCGAGCACGATATCTGCATTCTCCAGCGCTGCTCGTGAACGCGCAACGCCGAGTTGCTCCACCTTGTCGTCGCTCGATCTGATCCCTGCGGTGTCTATCAGAACCACCGGGACCCCTGCGAACTCAACCAACTCCTCCACTGTGTCCCGGGTTGTCCCCGGCACCTCAGAGACTATCGCCCGCTCTCTCCGGACGAGACAGTTCAGAAGTGAGCTCTTGCCCACGTTTGCGCCACCCACTATCGCCGTCTGAAGCCCCTCGTCGAGAATCCTTCCGAAGAACGCGGTGTCGAGCAAGCTCTCGAGCAGTCGGCCTGCCTCGCCAACTCGCATAGCGCACCCATCACGATCGATGTCATCAACGTCCTCATCTGCGAAGTCGACAGATGCCTCGACTTCAGCCAGCACCTCCACCAGGAGCCGGCGTACCGAGGACACCTCCCCCGAGAGTCCTCCTCTCAACTGATGGACGGCCGCCCGCAAGGCACTCGTGGAACGCGCGCGGATCACGTTGGCCACACTCTCTGCTTGAGCCAAATCGAGGCGGCCGTTGAGGAAGGCCCTCTTTGTGAATTCGCCCGGCTCGGCGGGCCGCGCGCCGCGCTCAATGAACAGCCGCAGGATCGACCGGACGGCCGCCTGCCCTCCGTGGCAGTGCACTTCGACCATGTCTTCGCGGGTGTAGCTTACGGGAGCGTACATCGCGGCCACGAGCACCTCATCCAGGGTCGACCCCACCGACGGATCGACGATGTGGCCGTATATCAAGCGGTGGCTCTCTTCGCGAGAAGGGAAGGCCTTCCCCTGGCGGACAAAGACCTCTCCGCTGATATCCAGGGCGCGCCGTCCAGTCAACCTGATCACGGCTATCGCCCCCGTTCCCAGCGGGGTTGAGAGGGCAACAATGGTGTCGTCGAGCGAGGAGGTCATTTCACTCTTGGAGGCTCCACCGCACAGGGTGCCCCGCATCGGGTTCCACCGCCCAGCGCGCCAAAAAACACACTGCTCCGCTCAAAGTAGCCCCCACCAAGGCAGCACCCACTGCAGACCCACGGCACGTGTTCCGACTCCGTCATACGCACACGCCCGGTTGCAGCCCGGCCGCCCGGCCACGGTGGCCGGCTATCGAACAGCGTGCTCGGTCACCCATAGTCGCTCACCCGCACAGTCAGCCGGCGCGGCGCCTCATCGCGCGATGCGCGCATTGTCTGGGCCTTGCGCCGACCCGCCTCAGCGTCTATCTCCGGTGGTTGGCAATCAGCCGGACGGAGAAATGACCACCGCGCGATGAGGTTCACGCCCCTGACTCTCGGTCACTACCTCCGCCCACTCCTTGAGCGCCAAGTGCACGATCTTCCGCTCGGCCGCAGTCATGGGTTCGAGCCGCACCGGTCTCCGCTTGCGGATGACCTCTTCCGCCCTTTTCAGAGCCACACGTTCTATGCCCTGTTGCCTGCGTTCCTTATAGCCCTGCACATCGACCGAGACACGTTTCCGGGCCGCAGGGTGCGGATACAGGATGACGTTGGCCACGTACTCGATCGCATCCATGGTCTGGCCTCTCTTGCCGATGAGGATGCCCAGATCGTCCCCTGTGATTTCTGCGGTGACTACCTCGGCCTTCTCGACGATGTGGATGCTTCCCGTGACACCGACCTTGGACATGATCATGCTCAGAAGTTCACGGAGCCCGGCCGAGCCGGGACCCGGCGCCTCGCCGAATGTGATCTCCGGCTCGATGACCGCCTCTTCACCCTCTTCGAGTTCGGCACCACAGGTTTCGACCGGGGCAGGGGGCAGGTCATCCGTGAGGAGCCTGACCTCGACCTGGGCATCGGTGCCCCCCACGCCCAGGAATCCTTCCACCGGAGCCACAACCACCTCCACCTCGTACTCGTCATCCTCCAACTCCCCCGGAGCGATGTCGAGTTCCGCCAACGCGCGTTGAGCCGCCTGCTCGACGGTTGAGCCACTAGCCCTCGCCACTCGCTTCCGCGAAACTCGATTCACGGAGCCGGTATTACCCGACTCAGGACCCATCGCCCGAAGAAGTGTCTCCTGATGGTCGTGGCTTGGCCTTGCGTTGTCCTCCCGAGGACTGGCCTCCGGAACCTGCCTTGCCGGAAACTCCCTTGCCGGTGCCTGCCTTCTTGGCGCCGGGTTTGGGTTTGGGGCCTCCCGGTTTACCACTGCTGGACTTGGCGGTTGTCGTGGCGCCGCGTTTACTCCCGCCGGGCTTGGTGCTACCGCTCTTGGCGCCGGACTTAGTGCTCGGCTTGCTTCCCTGGCCCTTGGCCCCTCCGGACTTGCCCCCGGACGCCTTGGCAGCCTGTACCTTCTTGGCTCCGCCACTCTTGCCTCCACTTGCACCGGCCGACGCCTCAGCAGGGACCGGCGCCGGCATGACCTTCATAATGACGAACTGCTGAGCAATGGTCCACAGGTTCGAGGTGAACCAATAGATGAAGAGGCCGGCAGGCCACTTCCCTATGAACATGATGATGCCTACGCCTATAGGCATGACATACACCAGAAAGCGCTGAGTTGGATCCTTGGTGGATGTCATGAGCGAACTCAGGAACTGGCTCGCGACGTACAGTATGAGAAGCAGGAAATCGAAACTGGCGATGTCGGCCCCGATGAGCCAACTGGGGGCATCGGGTATGTTGCCGATCCAGAGCCACGTCGCCCCCGCGAACTGGTCCTGCTGCTCCCGCAACATATAGAAGAGAGCGAAGAACACCGGCATCTGGAGAAGCAAGGGCAGACAGGACGAGAACGGGCTGACCTTGTTCTCCTTGTAGAACTCCATGGTCTTCTGTTGGAGAAGCTGCTTGTCGCCTTTGTACTTCTCCTGGATCTCTTTGATCTGCGGCTGCAGAACCTGGAGGGCCCGCATGCTCTTGAACTGCTTGTAGGTGAGGGGGAGGAGGATTATCCTGACTATAATAGTCAGCATAACAATGGACCAGCCCCAGCTGAAACCCAATCCGTGCCAGAAATCAAGGACCGCCTCGAGAACACCGGTAAGGGGGCTGAGAATCGTCTGCATCAGGCTGCTCCAAACTCCTCATGCCGCGCAAACTCCTTGGGCCGCTGGCTATCGCTGCGACAGGCACGGGCAGTGCGAGCCCGGGCGAACAAGGTCTGGCTCTCGACAGGATCGAAACCGCCATGGCTCCAGGGGTTGCAGCGCAACAGCCTCCACCCGGCCAACACAGTTCCTTTGGCCAGGCCGTGCTGCCGTACCGCATCAACGGCATACTGGGAGCAGGAGGGGTGGTACTTGCAGGAGGTGGGCAGCAGCGGTGATATGAGGAGCTGGTACGCACGCAAAGGAAGCACGGCAGCCTCTCTCATGATCTCTTTCGAGCGCCTCACGAGCCGCGGCCCTCCCCGGCCTCCTTGATCTCGAGCAAGGCCGCCTTCTCCAACACTTCCACCAGCTTCTCCCTCACTCCCGTAAGGCCACGGTCCTCAACCAGGCCGGGCAGACCTCCCCGAGCTACAAGCACCACATCATACCCGGCTTTCACACGGCTCTCTTCCAGCCGGTAGGCTTCACGAAGGACGCGCTTCAAGCGGTTTCTCTCAACCGCCCCACCAAGACGCTTGGTCACAGACACTCCCACGCGGGCAGGCACCCGCTCCTCTCGCTGATAACCCGCGGCCACCGGTGCACGACGTGAGCCGGACCCACCGGACAGCCCGGTGCGGGACAGAGCCGCCACCTTGGCCGGCCGGGAACCTCGCTTCGCGGCACGGCCGCCGTCCTCTCTGCCGCCCGGTTCACTCTGCGCAAAGTAATACAGCACGAGGTACTTGTTGGCAACAGAGCACCCGAGGCGATACACCGTGTCGAAGTCTCGAGACCGCGTCAGCCTGCTGCGGCGCTTGACCACGGGTCAGACCGTCAGACGCTTCCGACCCTTGAGGCGCCGGCGCTTGATCACAGCCCTTCCGGCCCGAGTGCTCATGCGCACTCGGAAGCCGTGGGTCTTTTTCCGTTTGCGCTTGTTCGGCTGGTACGTTCTCTTCACGTCAACCTATCCTCGTCACATAAGGAACCCGCGACCGCCGAGCTCCTTCTCCCGTATACACATCACGGCACCAATTCTGCCACGTACCCAAGTTTACTGCACCGCGGCGTCATCTGTGCGTGCAAAGGCGCAGGAGTATACAAGCCACCCGCGGCCCAGTCAATCGTACGCCTTCACGCGCCTCGGCCGAAACCCACTCCCGCCCACCGTGAGGCCCCGGCCACGCGTCCCCTTCACCCCTCGATTCCTTCTCCGGCAGGCGACACCCACAGCGTCCGCCACCCTGTGGATAATCTGGATAACCCTTCCGCCGCCATACTCTCGCCCACCCCACTCCCACGCCTCACGCGGGGCAACGAATCCTCCCGGTGCAGGCCGGGACACCCCGCGGGATCCCGGTGCCGCGGGGCCATCGGTGCCCGTCTCGGAAGTGCCCGGCGCCCGTCTTCCGTGCGCCGCGGTCTCGGTTTCACCCCCATCCCTCCACCCACCCCGCGCGCTTCGGGGGAACGCTCATCATTCCCGCTATTTCCGACAATCGTCTCCCCATGACAACGGGTGCGCGGCTCCATCGTCCGAGAAGAAGCTCCCCGGTGGTTGCTGCCCGTCCCTTTCAGCGCCCCGGCGGAAGCCTCATTTCATCACTCGCCCTTGACTGTAGAAACTCACTTTTCCCCAGTATCCCCACGGGAAGCCCAAACTCCACCGCCTGCGCCTCCTCTCCTCTCACGTTCTCCACACCTGTGGAATGTCGTGTGGAAAACACACGATGTCCCTGCATGGAAACCTTCAGCCGTCCTTCATGGCGGACCGCTCCCCTCTGTCCCAGAGCCGCGGCACCCGGAATTTGCATCGACATCCGTGCGGCCCCGCTGTGGAAAACGATGTGCCTTGCCGCTAGAATGGGGGCCCGTTTCAGCACGCCCCTCAATGAGGGATTCCGGAGCTGCTTCGACTGCAACACATGAGGGGGCCGCGGGATGTTCACCGATGAGATCCTTTCGCAACTGTCCGCCCTCGCCGACAGCGGCGAAGATGGGACGCCCGGCCTCGGCGATGAGTCCGCCCCCCGCATCGCGGTGTACGACGACCCCCGCACCCCACCCCGTACGCTCTCCATACCCGAGAGTCGGCTCCCCGACCTGATCGATGTCCTGGCCGGCCGCACGTACGATCTCGCCCGGCAGCAGGGCAGCCGCATCCCCTACACAGTGTTGCGGGAACTCATGGAAAACCTCATCCACGCGGCCTTTACCGACGTCGTCATCACCATCCTCGACGGCGGCAACACCATTCGCATCTCCGACAGGGGCCCCGGAATCCCGGATAAGCAACGAGCCCTCGATCCCGGCTTCACCACCGCCGGCCCCGAGGTGAAGAGATACATAAAGGGCGTGGGCAGCGGTCTCCCCATCGCCCGCGAATCGCTGGCCCATCTCCACGGCATTCTCGACATCGAAGACAATCTGGGCGCCGGTACAGTAGTGACAGTGCGGATGCCGCACGACCACGATGACCCGCCCTCACCTCCGGCTACTCACTCCCGCGCCAAGCTGACCGACCGGCAACTCAAGGTGGTCCTTCTTCTCGTGGAATTGGGCCCGGTGGGTCCCACACGCATCGCTCAGGAGATGGGCGTCTCACCCTCGACCGCCTACCGGGACCTCGTGTATCTTGACGGTCTCGGCCTCGTGTCCTCCGACTCCGATGGCCGCAGGTCGGTGACGGGTGACGGGCTCCAGTATCTGGAAGCGGTACTATAGGAACCGACCCAGGGTTACACTCCCTGCCGACCGGGGATCATCACAGCCGAGCTAGTGGAGAGTCCATGAACGACACACATGCGGAGTTCATCTGGCAGGAGGCACTCTCGCTGCTGGCCCAACGTGTGAACGACGGCACGTTCCGCATCTGGTTCTCACCCACCGTCGGCCTCGAGTTCTCAGAGGACCGTTTCGTGGTAGGTGTAACTTCGGACTTCGCGAAGGATTGGATCGACACCCGCTTCCGCGCCTTGATCGATGACTGTCTCTCGGAGGTTCTCGGCGATGCCGTTCACAGCCGCATCGTGGTCTCACCCGAGCTCGCCCAGAGGCTGAACCGCGAGAACCCGCTGTCTTCGACTTCACCGCCCGCAGACGAAGCGACGGCCACCACGGCATCCGCCGGTGACCCCTCTCCGCCGACTTCGGGAGGCTCCACCTCCCACTCGCCGAGCAGATCCGCGGCGGGGGGCGGCCCCGGGGCCGCCCCCCCCCCCACCCACCCACTCGGCCTGAACGAGAAGTACACGTTCGAGAGCTTTGTGACCGGACCTTCCAACCGCTTCGCCCACGCCGCCGCGTTGGCCGCCGCCGAAACGCCGGGCGCGGCCTACAACCCCCTCTTCATCTATGGAGGCGTCGGCCTCGGCAAAACTCACCTTCTCCAAGCCGTCGGCCACTACGTGCTCCGCCACACGCCACATCTCCGGGTGCGATTCGTCACCATCGAGATGTTCACGAACGACTTCATCAACTCTCTCCGCGACGACTCCATCGAGGGTTTCAAGCGCCGCTACCGCACGAATGACGTCCTGCTCATCGACGATATCCAGTTCTTGGAGCGCAAGGAACAGACACAAGAAGAGTTCTTCCACACCTTCAATTCCCTGTACGAGGCCGGCAAGCAGATTGTCATCACCTGTGACCGACCTCCTAAGGCCCTCCACACCCTTGAGGACAGGCTCGTGTCGCGTTTCGAGTGGGGACTCATCACCGACATCCAGCCACCCGACCTCGAGACCCGGATCGCCATCCTGCGCAAGAAGGTGAGATACGACTCGATTCCGCTCCGCGACGACGACGTGCTCACTCACATCGCCTCCCGCGTACTTACCAACATCCGTGAGCTGGAGGGTTGTCTCAACCGAGTCGCCGCCTACTCCGCCGTCGCCGGACGCCCTATCGACATAGCACTCGCCCGAGAGGTTCTCAAAGACATCCCCGAGACGGCCGCGGTCAAGATCACCGTCGACAGCATCATCTCAACAGTCTCCTCCGCCACCGGTGTATCTGTCGCTGAGATGAAAGGCGACAGGCGCTCACGCGCCATCGTCCAAGCGCGTCACCTCGCCATGTATCTGGCGCGCGATCTCACCGACGTGAGCCTTCCTCACATCGGTGAACGCTTCGGAGGGCGCGACCACACGACCGTCCTCCATGCCGTGGACAAGGTCACCCGTCTCATGCGCGAAGACCGCGACCTCTACAACCTGGTTCAGCAGCTCACCGCGCGCATCAAGAGCTCGCCGTGAGGAACCCACCCCAGTCCACCGCCCCGCAGGCTCGGGTCTCTCAGGCTTTCAACAGCCCCCTGTGCACAAAGAAGCCAACACCGTGCTCGTTCGTGACCTATGGCACCGCAGCCACAAGTTGCACTTCGGCCATACACCCTTCGTCCACACACCTGTCCCTTGGGCAGCCCGCTGGTCTCTGCCCCGTACGCAGCTTATCCACTACATCCACAGACACCGTTACAATGACGATATTGAGATAAAGAACAATAGTAGTAGGGCTCATCTGTGCAGAGTTCGGTCCGCCACTTGAGAGTCGCCGGGAGGAAAGAAGAATGAAGATCACAACCGCGAAGTCCGATTTGATGGAGGCTTTTGGAGCAGTCAATCGAGCGGTCTCTTCCCGCAGTTCCATCCAGGTGCTCTCGGGGGTCTTGTTGGAAGCGAAGGAGGACGGGATCCTGCTGTCGGGAACCGACATGGAGATCTCGATACGCACTCCCGTGCGAGGTAGCGTGGTGGAACCGGGGTCTCTTGTGCTCCCTGCACGGATTGTTGCCGACATCGCGAAGAACTTGGCGCCTAGAGAGGTGGTGATTGATCAGCGCCCGGGCGAGAACCAGGTAGACCTGCGGGCCGGGGAGTCGGAATTCGTGTTGAGAGTGCTTCCTGCGAGTGACTTCCCACAGCTCCCCGTTTTCCCCGCCGAAGAGGGCTTCACCGTCGATAGGAAGGCCTTCTTGGAGACGATCGATCGCGTATCGCCTGCCGCATCGAGAGACGAGACCCGGCCTGTGCTCACGGGTGTGTTGATCAACGTCGCCAAGAACGCGGTGAAGATGGTGGCCACCGACAGCTATCGCTTGAGCGTCAAGGAGACGGTAGCGCAGTCGTCCGTGAAGGAGAAGACGCAGGCCATCGTCCCGGCGAGGGCTCTTGTCGAACTGAGTCGGCTCGGCGCCGGTACCGGCGCCGACGAGATCACCGTCATACCCACCGAGAACCAGATCCTGTTCCAAGTGGGCGAGATATGGTTGATGTCCCGGCTCATTGATGGGCAGTTCCCAAATTACCGCCAGCTCGTCCCGGAGACGTTCGAGCATGAGATCCGACTTGACAGAGAAGAGTTTCTCGACGTCATCAAACGGGTGGGGCTTCTCGCCCAGAAGAGTGCGCCTATACGGTTGCACTTCAGCGCGCACACGCTCACCGTCTCAGCGCAGTCCCAGGAGTTGGGCCGGGCTCAGGAGAGCCTTCCTGTGCAGTATGACGGGGATGACTTGGAGATCGGGTTCAACCCCGAGTTCTTGGAGGCCGGTGTGGCAGCCATACGCGAGGGCGATGTCTATCTCAAGCTCATCAGTCCCCTCCGTCCGGGTCTGATAAAGGGAGAGGCCGATGACTTCCTGTATCTCATTATGCCCATCAGGCTGAGCGAGTAGATGGTGGGCGCGGTTCCAGAAGAGCTGTGGGTATCCCCTGGGACAACGGTGGGCCAAGCGTTGAAGATCGCCGGCGTGGCCTCCACGGGGGGGCAGGCCAAGGCCCTCATCCTGGGAGAGTTGGTTGACGTCAACGGCAGTCCCGAACTGCAGCGTGGACGGAAGCTCGCGGACGGAGACCGCATCGAATGCCAGGGCCACGTTCTCCTCGTGCGGCTGCACAGTTCTTAGCGCTGCCGCTCCTACCGGCCACCGCAGGTGTGAGATGACGCACATCTCTCGTGTGGAGGTCGCGAATGTCCGCTGCCACCGGCACCTCGGGGTAGAGTTCAGCCCGGGAGTCAATGTGCTGGTGGGAGGGAACGGCGTGGGCAAGACGAGCATCCTCGAGTCGGTCGCGCTCGTGATGACGGGCAGGTCTCCGAGGGCGTCATCGCTGAAGGGCATGATCCGGCAGGGAGAGGGTTCCATGCGTATCGACGTCTGGCTCTCACTTACCGAGAAAGTGTGCGCGGGCGAATACCCGGCGGAGGAGCGGTTGGGCGGCGGATCGGGGAGGCCTTTGTCGGAGACCTGGGTGGCGGCGGGCTACGGTGTGGGCGGGGAACGGCGTTTCTTCTTCAACGGCGGGCAGGTGGAGGATGGTCGCCGCCTGCAGGAGACTGCGCACGTGCGTGCGTTCCTTCCCGATGATCTGCGGCTGGTCAAGGGTGGGCCGGCGCCCAGGCGTGAACTGCTCGACGCACTTGCTGAGGTTGAATCCCCCGAGCATCGCTTGCGGCTGGATCGATACCGGCGCGCCCTGGAACAGAGAAACGCCCTGCTGCGGCAAGGGAGGCTGGGCGACGAGCACTGTCCCTGGGAGGCGGTTCTCGCGGACGAGGGCCGCTCAATAATGGAGACACGGGTCGCTGTCCTCGCCGGCTTCGCCCCCTTCTTTGCGGAAGTCGTGTCGGAGCTCGGCCCTTCCTCATCTGGTCCGGTCAAGCTCCTGTACCGGACCAACGCCGAGGGTCTCTCGGAGCAGGAGTACAGACAACGGCTGGCCTCCCTGCGCGCCCACGACGCCCGCCGCACCTTTACCCACCTGGGCCCCCATCGAGACGATCTGCGTTTCGTGAGCGCAGCTCTCGACGTGCGGGAACACGGCTCCCAGGGGGAGCAGAGGGCGGTGGTCCTGTCCTTGCTTCTGGCCGAGGTCCGCTGGCTCGAGCAGCGGGAGGCGGAAGCCGGCCTCCCTGTCGTACTGCTCTTGGACGACGTGCTGAGTGAGCTCGACGACCACCGCAGGCGTGTGCTGGGTGAGATGCTGAGGGGCGGCGTTCAGTCGTTCTTGACCACGACCGACACGCAGTGCCTCGATCAGATCCACCACGACAGCGTGCTCACAATTGAGGTGTCCGGCGGTGCCTGAGGAAGTCGAAGCATGCACGCCGGAGGGGCGCTCGGAGAGGCGCCGGGAGGGGGATCGATGCAGGCTGCCTGAAGAGAGGTGGTCTTTCGGCGACCCCGCAGGCACGGGCGGGGTCGGAGCGCGCCGCGACCCGTCGGTGACCGACGACTTCACGCGTGTGGGAGAGGTGCTCGAGGCCTTACTGCCGCGCGTGGATTCGGGCGCGGCTGCGTTGCTTCGCGCATGGGCGGAGGCGGTGGGAGAAGAAGCCGCCGCGCACAGCCGGCCGGTCAAGGTGCGCGGCGGTGTCCTCGTGGTGGCCGTGGCCTCCCCGGCGTGGGGACAGAGGCTCGCCATGAGGGAGTCAGAGATATG
>Ga0334889_1001650_pt1 | contig 28333 bp, 23 predicted proteins | sample GraSluR1_MG_2_FD_207222 | JGI IMG/M metagenome (GOLD analysis project Ga0334889, IMG submission 207222) | Sludge microbial communities from methane-producing bioreactor in Wageningen University, Netherlands - Granular Sludge_8_08-R1 | ecosystem: Engineered > Bioreactor > Anaerobic > Unclassified...
GAATGGAGAAAAGATGCCCCAAAAGAGCACCTTCCTCTATCCCAAACTTATTACCGTCCTGGTTGTAAACCCGCTGTAAAATACCGGAAAACTCCGGATAAATAAACTGTTTTGCCGGCTAAACTCTCATACTCTACCTGCAAAACGAAGACAGACAAAGACAGGGCCTCTCAAGAGGCCCTGTCTTTCATTAAAATAACCTTGATCGTCTGCAGTAAAATTGCCAGGTCCCTGGCGGGTGAATACGATTTGGTATAGAGCAAGTCGTAGATCAGCTTATTTTCGGGACTGGTGCTGTACCGTCCGGCGATCTGGGCCAGGCCTGTGATGCCGGACTTGACATTCATGCGGTAGGCGTATTCCGGCATATCCCTGACCAGTTCCTTAACGAAAAAAGGCCTTTCCGGACGCGGTCCCACAATGCTCATGTCGCCTTTCAAAACATTGATTAGTTGGGGAATTTCATCAATCCGGACAGCCCGCAAAAAGCGCCCCACCCTGGTCACCCGCGGGTCGTTTTCCGTTGCCAGCACCGGCCCGCTTTCCTGCTCCGCCTTGTCCACCATGGTCCTGAATTTGTATAAATAAAAGGGCTCTCCCTGCAGGGTCAGACGCTTCTGCCGGTATAAAACCGGCCCCCGGGAATCAAGTTTGATAGCGATGCAGACCATTATGCCAAGGGGGGCCGCTACGGCCAGGGCCGCCAGGGATAGCGCAATATCCGTCACTCTTTTAAGAAACGCCGACTCCGGGGGAATACCCAGGGCGCCGATGCTGAACACAGGCACGTCGTCAACTTGCTCCAGCCTGGCCTGGGCCAGCATAATCTCATATAAATCGGGAACAAGCAGCACTGTTATATTTTTATCCACACAGGCGCAAACAACCCGGGCCTTTTGCTCCTGGGACAGGGTTGAGCAGATAAATACCTGATCTGGTTCCACTTCCTCTAAAGCCTTGCAGATACCCTCCACATCCCCCAACAACGGCGGGTTAAAAGCCCCGCTTCCCGGCGCGGGGTTCCCGCTGTCCGCCGTTAACTGACCCGGTTGCGTGCCCCCGCCGGGCCCGGGCGGCGCATCAAGGACCACACCTTCCACCTTTACCAGCCCCCCCGCTACTGATTCCAGTTTCCCCGCCAGGGCCATGGCAGCCAGGGGTTTGCCGGCAACCACGACCCTTTTTACCGGTTGAATCCTTCTTTCAATATGCCAGGCCGCCCGGCGCCACAAAGCCAGCAGGGCCAGTTGGATGAAGGGCGCCGCCAGGAGGACCGAGCGGGGAAAGGTAAAACCGCGCAGGAAGAAAGACAGGGCCATGGCAGCCAGGGCTTGAAAAAATACGGCGCAAACCAGCGAGGCAAATACCTCCGCCCACCGCTGGCGGTAGTTTCCGTAAAGCCCATAAAAACAAAGAAAGACGAGGGCCGACAAACTAAGCCAGGGCCAGGTGGAAATGTAGGCTGCAAAGTTATACCCGGGGATGTCCCAGCCGAATTTTAGATAAAAGGCCAGGATATAGCTCAGGTTTACCAGAGTTAAATCCGTCAGTAAAAAACCTAGTTTTGTTAATAGCAAGTTCTTACGGTTATTCAAAATATTTTCGCCCCGCCCGTGTCCAGGAAATTCTATAACAGTAAAATTATTTCCTTATAAAGCATTCGTCACAAACAAACAATTTCCTTTAAAACGGGCTGAAAACGCTCCGGATAAAGCCACCCCTTCCCGAACAGCCGGCTGTACCGAAGTCAGGGGTGCATTTACTATGAGAGGTATAGCTCCCTGTACTTCCCCACCATAGCCTTCAGGCTGAACAGCTCCCGGGCCCTGCGGCGGCCGGCTTCCCCCATGGAAAGGCGCAGCCCTTTGTCGCCTGCCAGTTTCCCTAAAGCCATAGCCGCTTCCTCCCGGTTCCCCGGCTTTACCAGATAACCCGTTTCCCCCTGCGCCACCAATTCGCCGACGCCGCCGACGGCGCTGGCCACCACCGGCCGGCCCGCCAGCATTGCCTCAATAACGGTAAGGGGCAAACCCTCCCAGCGTGAAAACAAGGTAAACACGTCGAAGTCACGGATAAGTTCCGCGGCGTTTTCCCGGGTTCCCAGCAAAAAAACTTGTCCTGCCAGACCCCTGTCCTCTATAAATGCCCGGCAGGCGCCCCGCTGGGGCCCGTCGCCGATTAAGACAAAGTATAATTCACCCGGTCGCCGGGTTTTATCCTCTGGTTTCGCCCCAAAACCCTTGCTGCTTTTAATCATTTGTTCCGCCAGTTTTAAAAACAACATGGTGTCCTTCGGTTCGGCCAGACGGGCAACCATCCCAAATATTAAATCTTCATCGCCAATATTGAGTTCCTTCCGCAGCAAGCCGTTTTTTCCTTTTTCCGGTTCCGGAAGCCCGTTATAAATCAAAACAAACTTTTTTTGTGGAGCTATTTTAAGCTTCAGCCCCCTGGACAAACCCTCCCGGGACACGCAAACTATTTTCGTGCTCAGCACCCCCGCCATTCTTTCCAGGAGTGTATAAAAATACCGGACGGGAAAACTCTGGTACTCGTTTATTGACCAGCCGTGGGCGGTAAAATAGATCCCGGGGACCTTTGCCAATCCCGCCGCCAAACGTCCGAGCAGGCCGGCCTTGGAGCTGTGGCAGTGCACGATATCATAACCGCCCGCCCTGATCAACAGGTAAAGCCTCCAAAAGGCCCGCAAATCATAAACTGGCGAAATATTCCTTTTTAATCCGGGTACTTCGATTACCCTCACCTTCAGTTTGCGGAGCCAGCCGATTAACTCGCCCCCGGGCGCGCAGGCCACCTCCACATCAAAACTGTTCCCGTCATTTCCGGCTGCCAGATGGTAAACAATCTTCTGGGCCCCGCCCATTTCGGACAAGGTAACGATATGTAATATTTTAGTCTTCATATTTGCGTATTTGCCACACTTCGAGTATTTTTACCTGAGTAAAATTGCCTGTGGGCGCAAACTGCCCCATATCCAAAATCAGGTATACGGTGATTATTTTTAATTAATCAATTATCCGGTTAGGCGGACCTTATTTTAATTCCCGGTTTTCCGGGGTTTGCGGCCTTCTTTCCCTGCCTTGCGCCCCTCTGTTGTTTTTTCCCGGGTATCTGGTTAATTTTTTATGGATTTAATGCAGGCAAAGCCTTAAGCCCCTCGTAACCTTTAGCCAGTTCGGGAACCAGGGTCCGGGCCTGGGACAGGTATTCTCCGGCCTCCTGCTCCTGTCCTTGCTTTGCACGGGTGAGGGCAAGCCAAAAAGCAGCCTCACCCTTTGTTTTTTCATCCTGCAGGGCAGTTTGCAGGAGAGCATCGGCCTCAGTCAGGCGCCCCAGGAGGTATTGCGCTGACCCGACGCTTAGATTTACATTCATATCCGCCCCGGCGCTCATTAAAGGGGCAACATTCCATAGCTCCCTTTCTGTTTCGCCGACCTTCGACATCTGGGCTTCAATTCTGGCGGGAACAGCCACGGCTGCTTCCAAATGCTCCCTGGCCCCATCCCTGTTCCCGTCGACAAATTCGCTGTACCCGACGATGAAGTAGGACCGGGCCGCAGTTCCGTACCACTTAATCTGAAAAGGAGCCAGGGCAAGGGCCTTTTCGGAATATTCCAGAACACCCTCATAATTCTTTAAGCTTAATTGAATGTTGGCCAGGTCGGCGTAACGCTGGGAATTGTACCGGCCCATCCGGACGGCCTTCCGGGCTTCCAGGGCCGCCTGGTCCAGGGCGCCGGCCCGGCTGTAAATACTGGCCAGGCTGCTGTGATAATCCGCATTAAAGGGGTTGGCGGAAGAAGCCTTCTGCAACAGCGCCAAACCTTTATTGTAGTCCTGATTTTGAAAAGCTATGCCTGCCTGCCTGGAATAGGAATCGGCGGCGGCAAGCGTTCCGGCAAAAACAACGGCAACGATAAGTCCTGCCGACAGCGCCAGCATGGGCCCGTAGCCTGCCGCGGCACTGGACTTGTCCTTCTTTACCCCTGCCTTAAACCAGGTGTATCTGCCAATGCCCCCGGCCAGACCGAAGAAGGCCCACAGAACAAGGGCCAGGGCGGAGAGGGAGAGGTTGAAGTCGATGGCCGCGTGGAGACCGACAGCGATGGAAGCCGCAGTTATTGCAGCCAGCAGCGGGCGCGTCTCCGGATCCTCTCCGGCTCCGTGGTAGAGCCGGTGGGTGAGAAGTAAAAAGCAGAACCAGATGCCGAAGATTGCCGTTAAACCCAAAAGACCTGCCTCCACCATAATCTGTAAGTAGTGGCTGTGCACCTGGTTGGAGTTATACAGGAAACTCTGATGGGTGCGGTAGGCTTCTTCCCAGCCTCCGCCGCCCCAACCCAGGACAGGCCGTTCCTTGAACATTTTAAAAGCGTCCTGATAGAAGCAAAACCGCTCGGTAGCATTGCGCAGGCGCATTTTTTCGGCCAGGGCTTTTGTTACCTCACCCTGACTGCCGGCCAAAATGCCCATACCGATGCCGGCGGCCAGAACAACCAGGAGCGCGCCGGTCAGGACAGCCTTCCTGTGGGCGGCAATCCACTGGAACAGCCCTCTTTTTTCCAGAACGCTGTAAAGGAACTGCCCCAGGCCGGCCAGGACAAGACCGCCGGCGACCCAGAGCCAGGCCGATCCGGGGCGCCCGCCGGCAACACAGGACAGAAAGCGCCAGATGGCAACAAATGAGGGTAAGCTGAAAAGAACAAAATGGAAAAACACAGGAATCCTGTTTCCTTTGGTTAAACCAAGCAAATAAAGAACCAGGACAAGGGAAAAAACCAGCAGGCCGCCGTTGGACCTGGTGCCCAGGAGTACCGCAAACAAAAGGAAATTACCCGCGGCGTAAAAATATGGCTTCAATCCCGCCCGGTTGAGCCAGTCCGGTATTCCCTTCATCAAAGAATTCACCCCGGGGGAACCGGATGTTCCGGCCCTTCTCCAGAGGTAAAGACCTGTAAATATCGCCGCCGCCAGGTAGCTGGCCAGGGCGTTGGGGTACTGGAAAGTGGAATAAATCCGCCCGTTCAGGAAACCGTCCTTAATCTGGATCAGTCCGGTGGCGGTTGCCAGACCGGCCAGGGCGGCCCCCACGGCGCCAAGGTAAATAACCAGCAGGACCGTACCGGCTTCCTTATCGCTTCTGACCAGCCTGGAGGTTAACCAGTAGACCATGAAATAGAGGGTCGTTTTAACCACTTCGTCCAGGGCCAAACCATGGTTTGCCGCCTGGAAGGAAGAAACCAGATAAACGGCGGGGAAAGCCAGAACAAAATAATCCAGGGGATGGGAAAGAAAGCCGTAATCACGGTTCAGCCACTTCCACAGCCAGGCAACCCAAAGGATTACCGCAGCGAAGATCAGGGCCTTCTCCTGTTCAGGCGCGAAGAACAGCCCCCTGAAATAGGGGGGCAGGAACAGTAAGGCAGCGAGCCCCCAGAAAGCAATGGTGTGCAAATGGTTCCATCCGGCTTTTTTCGCCGTTTCTTTTTTCCCTAAAACAGATTCCTTTTTAGGGACCTCAGCGGACTCTTTTTTTATTTTTGGGGCATTGGCGAACCTGCCCGAAGTTTTCTTTCCTGGATCCTTCCCGGGCTTTGAGGCGGTTTTAGTCAACTTTCAGGTACTCCTTTTCCGATTCGTTTTTGCACTGTGAAACAAGTGAAACCCTGTTGGCTTATCGGGCGGCAGCCGTCTGCAATTATCAATTAGCCGATTGCGTAATAAGCGGTCGATCGTGCAATAGGCGTTGCTGTGTAAAGCTTAAAAAAAACAACCCAGGCAACAACAATCCGGATCTACATATTCTACATAAATTTACAATATCCTCTCTGGCCAGTCCCCCTAATAAGCGTGGCACACCTTCCCAAACTTCATTTTTCTGGCTGAAAAGTATAAAGTCAATTCACCATATCACCGGGGGACCCTGCTTAAAAGGGGCGCTCGTATCAGCAGTGATGCTCCCATGATGCTCCCATGATGCTCCCACCTGGTTTTAAATATATCAGGTGGCGCCCGTGGTAATTATTTTTGTTGACAAGTCACTCCTGCCTGGTTGCAGATCACGTTCCCGGGCATAAACAGGCGCCCGCGCCAGGCGTTGGACCCCCGTTCAGTTATAAATTCTGCTTGGGGGCATATGGTATAATCAACAAAAAGCCCCCGGTTTTAAACGGTTTAAAACCAATCCATGGCAGGGGATTAACATGAAAATTGATGTTTTACCCGTTTTTGGCGACATAACCGAAAAGCAACTAAGGGGTAAATTGGCTGTCGTCTTTGACGTCCTGCGGGCCACCAGCACCATCGTTACGGCCCTGGCCAACGGTTGCCGGGAAGTTGTGCCGGTTTTGACGGTTGAAGAAGCCCTGGCTTACGCGGAGGATCACCCGGATGCAATCCTGGGCGGGGAAAGGGACAGCCTTTTGATCCCCGGATTCCACCTGGGCAATTCGCCCCTTGAATTTACGTCCGGGCGGGTTAAGGGCAAAACTGTTGTGCTTACAACAACAAACGGTACCCGGGCTATTCGCCGGGCGGCCCGGGGTTCCGCCGGAGTTTTAATCGGCTCCCTGTTAAACATAAAAGCTGTAGCGGAAGAAATTGCCGGAGCGGGGTATGACGTGGTGATGGTCTGCGCGGGTACCCGGGGCTGTTTCTCCCTGGAGGATACCGTGGCGGCGGGAATGGTATGCCGGGAACTGGCAAGGACGGTCCCGGGCAAGAAGGCCCCTCTGTTGGAATCGGATTTTGCGGCAGCAGCCTGCCGGCTGGCAGATTTCTACAGCAAGGACCCTCTGCGCGCCCTTTACGACTCCCTGCACGGCCAAAAACTGGCGGCCCGGGGCTTTTCCGAAGACCTGACCTTTTGCTCCCGGCTAAATTCAGCCGGCATCGCGCCCGGCTACCGCCACGGACGTATTTTTACTGTACCGTTTACTGTACCGGGAAACTAAGTTATTAAGTTATTACGTTGCGCCCGGCTACCAGCACCAGCACGGACGCATTACAATTGAAACCTGAGCAGGTATTTAAAATATGCCAGGAAAAATACAAATTAGTCCCTCGTTACTTTTATCCCTGGGGGATACTTGTTTTCCGCTGTTTTTTGTGTTAAAATTATATACGTTTCCAAAAGACAAATCCATCCGGGGGTATAGCTCAGCGGGAGAGCGCTTGACTCACATTCAAGAGGCCGCTGGTTCGAAACCAGCTATCCCCACCAGTAATGCCAGGGCTTACAGGGATCACTCCCGGGCCTATTCCATAAATTTGAGACCTTATTGGAACCTCAGGGAATTTTATCCACAAAAAAGGTCATTTGTCCACAGCGTAAATGCTTATTGCTAAAGAAAATAATCAGGAAACCATTAGGTCACAAACCCGCTTTGATGCTGAGAGTTTTGGGCAAAACATCGACTTACCCTTCCGGTTACGCCGGCAAGGGTTTTTTTATTTTATAACTGATAGGAATACCTCCACTAATTCCGGGTCAAATTGCGTGCCTGCGCCTTTTATGATTTCCCCAATGGCCTTTTGCCGGCTTATAGCCTTGCTGTAGGGCCTTTCATTAGTCATGGCGTCAAAGGCATCGACAATTGCCAGCACACGGCACTCTATTGGTATTTCCTTTCCCTTCAGCCCCAGGGGATAGCCCTTTCCGTCCCATCTTTCGTGATGTTTTAAGATTAATTCCGCCATATCCGGCAGGTCGGTAGAGGAAAGAGCAATGCGGTAGCCCTTTTCCGGGTGCTGGCGCATTATTTCCCATTCACCTTCTGTTAAGGGCCCCTTTTTATGTAAAACTCTATCCGGGATACCCACCTTTCCCAGATCGTGCACCTTGGCCAGCAGGGTAAGGTTGTTCAAATGTTTAGGGCTTAAGCCCAACTCCACCCCCATGGCAAAACATAGCTCCGAAAGCCTCTGGGCGTGTCCCTCAGCTAAATAATCCCTTTCTGCCAGGGCGGCCAGCATGGCCTTAATGATCTGGTTTCTGGAGCTAACATTATGGAACAATTTTTCCCGGTACATAAAATTGTCGGATATTTTTAATGTTTCTTCCAGGGATACCCCCTCGCCCTTGGCGGTGGCAAGGCCAATGGAAAGACTTAAGGGTAGTTCAGGATGTTCCAGGTTATATTTGGCCACATTGGAACGAAGCCGGTTGGCAACATCTTCCCCCGCTTTCTCATTGGTCCCGGGCAGAATAGCGGCAAACTCGTCCCCGCCCAACCGGGCCAGGATGTCGGTGCCGCGCAGGGACTCCCGCAGAACCTGGGCACAAGCCTCCAACAATTTGTCACCCCGGCAATGCCCCATAGTATCATTGATTATTTTCAAACCATTTAGATCGGCCGAAATTATTGTGATGGGATACTCTTTACTACCCTTTATCCGGTGCATCTCCTTTTCAAAAAAAGTCCGGTTATGAAGCCCGGTTAATTGGTCATAAAGACTGATAAATTCCAATCTCTTCTCCTCGCGCTTCCGATCAGTGATGTCGCGAATGGTTTCGATGGCGCCAATAATCTTTCCCGTCATGTCCCGCAGGCTGGAAGCGGAGCCCCAGAGGTAGGCGCCTTTGCCGCAAAAAGCTTTGGGAGCATAAGCCTCGCAAAGAAGCGTATCTCCCTCCAGGCGGACAAAATCGTATTCTTTCTCCAAATCAGAGAAATTAACCTCGTTTAATAGGGCTCGATCAATTACGATGGGCCTACGGTCACCGTAAAAGGGCAGGGCGTATTCGTAATTATCCTTCCCGATCATATCGTCCTTGGGCACCCCCGTCATTTCTTCTATGGCTTTATTCCAGTAAATAACCTGCCCTTTGTTGTCAATTACAAAGGTGGCGTCCGGCAACAGCTCAATAATTTCTGTCAAGCGCCTGTTGGCCTCTTCCCTGGCTCTTTCAAAACGCAAGCGTTCCGAAATGTCCTCAACAATACCCATACCTCCGGCTATCCTGCCGTCCGCCGAAGTAAGAGGGGCAAACCAGGTCCGTATAGCTTTCACCGCGGCCTGATTAGAGGTTTGACGGTATTCCTCCTCGTAAACAACCGGGATCCCTTGAAGCGTATCCCGGATGGCGGCGGCTAACTTCCGGTTCGACGGGTCCAGCAGGTTTTCCCCAATCAACCGCTCACGGAACGAGCAGGCAATTTTAATTAAGAAGTCATTGCAGGCGTTAATTATACCCGCCTGATCAAAACCTAAAATACCAAGGGGCGCATTTTCAAATAGCAACCGGTATTTGGCCTCGCTTTCGTAGAGAACCTTATGTACCAGCTGTCTTTGAATAGCGTTGGAAACAACCTGCGACATAATTTCCAGCAAAACAACCTGATTCTTGAAGTTCATCCTTTGTTTCGTGACATAATCCAGACCGATAAAACCCGTTAATTTATTTAAATAAACCACAGGGACAATAACTACACTTTTGTTCGCTTGAATCTCCAAAATTTCTTTTTCTTTCTCCGCCTCCGGGGGCATTAAGGCAACATTCTCTATAACTATATTTTCAAAACGTTCAAGTTTTTTCATCCACCAGGGCACTAATTTGCTGCTCAACCCTTGCAGAAAATCCTTCTGCGATGGAATCCCCTCTGCACACCATTCATGTGTATTGTTCATCATCGTTCCGTCTTCGCTGAAAAGAAATAGATAACAGCGTTCCGCTGCACATGTATACCCTATAACCTGAAGGGCATGATCAATCCCTTCATCGGTTCTTTCGGGGGGAATGCTTGCAAAAAAAGCCGAAACATCCGAAACAGTTTTTTCAAATTCAAGCTGGTATTGTAACGCATTCTCTACCTCTAAACGTTCGGTGATATCGTGCAATGCAACAGAAAAGTAACCATACTCGTGACTAAATGCGGTGATTTCAAAACATCTATTGGACAGACCAAAAAATTGTTGAAATTTAATACTTTTTCCGGTAAGGGCTACTTTGCCGAAGATATTAATCAGATCAATGTAATTTCCACAATTTCCAGGTAAAACTTCTGTAGCCTTCTTACCGGCGATGTCTTCTTTTTTCCACCCGGTTTGCTTCTCAAAAGCATTGTTTAGCTCTAAGATGATGAAGTCTACAGGGTTACCGGCTTTATCCGTAATAATTTTATGATAGGCAAAGCCGTCCGGCATACTGTCAATTATTGACCAATGATTGTACTCTCTTCCAGTCATGAAACCACCTCCGGAAACGTAAACCCTTCTCACCCTAAATCTATTAGTTGATTTTGCCGGGTAAAAGCTAATCCACCCGCTTGATTTAGTCTTTTATAGACTAGTTCACCAGTTGTTATTAAATAATTCCACCTAATTTTCAATATTCCTATGTTTTTTCCATTTTATCTGGAATGATTATAAAAATACTACTTTTAGCAGGACTAATTGTAAAATAATGATGGCGGGCACCAAAACAGTAAATTTTAGTTTTTTTGTTTTGTGCCTGAACAACTCCATTCCGATGAATACCCCCATGGCTCCGCCTGCCAGGGCAATTAAAAGGATCCTGCCCTCGGCTACCCTGTGCTTGTAATTGCCTGTTTGCGCCATTATTTTGTCGTACCACATAACGCCGAAACCCAGGATATTGATAACCAGTATATAAACAAACAAAATCAATCACCCCCGTAATAACTGAACCGCCATATAAAATTCAATACGCACGCCCGCAATCCCTACAAATTAGCCTGATTAACGATATTTTTCCCTGCCGCATAAGAAACGGCCCGGGGAAAGGGCCGTTTTGAACATCAAAATGCACCAAAAAATGCACCAAATTATTAAATTTACTAAAATAACATTTTTATCTTCCTGCCTTTGGATTGCGCGAACATAAATTTGTTTGCACAAACACCAACGGGTTTGCACAAACAATAATTTATTACATAAACTGAACGTTGACCGGTCCAAAACAATCCCCTGGCAATTGAAAAGAGGTGCGGGGGAATAAAAGCAAGCGCCTTAAAACACCCTTCAGCATCAAAGCAGTTTAGGAACAGGGCTTAAATTATCCCCCCGGGGTGATGCCTAAAAAAACCCGCACATCCATCCCGGGGCTGTTGAATAACAGTAACGCGTTTTCGGCCGGCGCAACGAATCCTGCCCGCTGCCCTTAAGGGCAGCGGGCTCTTTTTTGACAAACCCTGGAACCTAATTTGTTACCTTAGACTCTGGTTCTCCTGCCCCCGGCGGCACTCCGCCGCAGCGGGAAGATTCAAAAGGTGCGGCTCAACGATAATTGTCCTGTAAACGTCAAACCAGGAGTAAGCGCGGTAAACAAGATCCGGCAGGGCGCCCTGGTTATAGGGGGCGTCCATAAGCAGCACAGGCACACCGGCCGAGCTTACTTTAACGCCGATTTCCAGCGTGTCCTCCACGAACACATTCAAGTTCCTGGACAGGCAGGCTTCTTTCTTTTCGTGGCTGCCCAAGAGGAGCAGTTCGTCGAAAGGCATGTTGAATTTATGGAGCCAGTCCGTTGTTTCCCGCCTGTATCTTTCGTCCCTGGCCGTAACAATAAATATGTCGTGTTGATGTTGTTTTTTAATTTTACTTAAATACCGGGAAGCTCCTGCAATGGGAGCCGGCAGGGACATTAAATGCCGGCCCCTCAAGGCCAGAAACTCCGATAATTCTTCCGGTGAAACTTCATATGTCTTACAGATATCCATGAGGCGCATTTGTTCCAGGTCTTTGCTTTTTTTAAAGAAGCTGTTAAGCTCGCTGACCCACAGGGAAAGGCTGTCTGCCAGGACCCCGTCGATGTCGACACCAATTCGCACAGGCAACCCCCGCTTCACCAAATAAAATTTCTCACACCACTATATTCCACCTGTCTGGAATAATTCCCTGCCCTGCGTCCGTAAAAAGCCCGTTTCTATTTCAAGCGTGTTGATTTTTTCCGGCTGAACCCCTGGATCATTTGTTTGTATCATTAGAGCCAACTTTACTGGCAATTAAGGGCAGGGTTTTTTATTCTCCCAACACCTGCTTTACCCCGGGTTATTTAATTTTGCAAATAAAGGAATCAGCGGCTTTCCGCGTTCTGGTAACCACTGTTTTCGTACTGATTGTTCAATCAGTACGTGAATGCCACGTCCCCGATGATTGCGCTCAGGGGCCTGGACCAAAGCCATTGATTCGTAACATAGGTCGCAAAGAAATAGACGGCGCCGTTGGTGGGATCCCAGCCATTTACCGCATCTTTGGCCGCCAGGATGCAATCGGATGTGGCGGGACGGTTAATCCAGCCGTTCATTACCGGCTCGAACTGATAGGTTCCGTCCTCGTACTGGTAAATAACATCCCGAATAGTGTCGGGGAAGATTGAGTTTCTGACCCGGTTTAAGACCACTGCGCCGACGGCCACTTTACCGGTATAGGGCTCGGCATCGGCCTCGGCGGTAATTAACCTGGCCAGAAGGTCCAGCTCCTGCTGGGTTACGCCGGATTGACCCTGCCCGGTTTCCCCACCGGAGGCTGGAGGTATGTACAGGTTTGAGCCGGGATAAATCAAGTCGGGGTTGTAAAGGCCGTTTTGTCTGACAATCTCCTGATAGTTTACGCCATGCTCCCTGGCAATCCGGAAAATACTGTCCCCGGCCCGCACGGTGTACGTATAGCCGCTGCCGGAAGCACTATCGGGAATATACAGCTTTTGACCGGGGTAAATCAAAGAGGTCCGGATTCCGTTGCCTTCCATCAGGGTGTTAAGGGAAATACCGTAGTTTTGACTGATTAAATACAGGCTTTCGCCGGGGGATACAGTGTGGGTGGCTGCTTGCGCCGCCATTGGCAAGGTTAAAACCGCAACTAAAACAAAAAAGCCCATGAGCACACGGGTAGCATTCATAACTTGAAGTCCCTCCTCCGGCCTCCGGGGTTAGTTAAAGGGTTCGGATTGAGGGTACCCTACGATTCTAGCGTGGAATAATGTTCTCTCCTGGTAACGGGGCGGTACTTAGAAAAATCCCGATCCTTGCGTTTTGGCTTCCACACCTCGTCGATTCACCCGAAAAAAGTCCCCCGTACCCCTATAAAGGGGATTCGGCCCTTTTTTTTTACAATTATACATTTCTTTATGCATATTTGCCATGACAAAATATTGTCAATTCCGCCGGGGCAAAAAAAAACAGCCCGGAAAATGCCGGGGCTGAGATGGTTTACTAGTTTAATAGATAGTTGGCTTGCTGCATAGCTGGCTTTTTTAGCGTAATAATGTTACGCTTCAGGCGGGTTGTCGGTAATTTTAGTTCCGCAAACAAAGCAATATTTTGCCGTTAAAGGAAGTTGGGTTTGGCATTTGGGGCATAAGGGAGGTCTCGGGTTAAGCTTCGTTATCTGTTCTTGCAAATCGGCCATTTCCTCCTCCAGTTCCCCGGTACTATGGAGCAGGCGATTCACTTCATCCTCCAACCCCTCTTCACCCTTATACTGCATAAAAACAAGGTTGCCCAGCGAGGATATATTGTTTTCCATCTCCTTTTCCAGTTTTGAGATCTCCATCTTCAGTTTGGTGGTCTCAACCAGATCACTGGATTTCTTACCTATTGTCCTGGCGCCCTCGCCGATACTTTTAGCCCCATCGGTTACCTTTTTTAAAATAGTCATTAAACCGCCCCCCTCATAATCGTATTTATATTATGATAATTCAAGAAAAACAAAGTAAATCCTTCCAAAACTCCGGGGCGTCCCTAAATTATTTAACTGTTTTCAGCCATTCCTGATAACTGTCCAGTTCCTTATCAACGGCGGCAGCCGCCTCCTTGTTTTCTTCCAGGGACACATGTTTAAGGGAGACTTGAAGTGCTGGGGTCACGGCCTGGTTTTCCCACACCCGCCAGGCAATTTCCTGCAGGACATGGTCACTGATTTTTTGCTTCCGGTTAAACTGTCGCACGACTATTTCATTGCTGCTGCTTATTTCAGCTTCCAGATCGCCATACTCTCCGGCCAGGAAAACAAGCGCCTCCACTGCGCCTTCCAGGGCGCTCCACTCCGCGTAGTCGCTGGTAAGGGCCGGTCCCAGGAACCTGCAGTTGGTTGACAGCACCTTTCCTTCTTCATCGGCAATAAACATGTTGGCTGCGGCGGGACCGGGGTTACCGCGGCTCCCGCCGTTTATATGAACATATACCTTCAATGCAAACACCTCGCCTGATAACGGGTTTCCCCGGGTTCCCCATACCTGCGCCCCTTTGGCCACATCGGGAGACAGATGCAGGGGCTCTTAGATTGCATGCTCCGGCACCTCCGGCACCCCCGGCGCCCCTGCCCCGAATGCCGCTGCGGCAAGCAAATGAAGGTGGCTGTGGGGTTGCAACCTTTAACCTCCGCCCTTTGGCCGCTTTCCGGGAAAAAATGCAGGGGCTTTGTGGCAGTAGTTCTAATACCTTTGCCTTTTTTGCCGGTAGCACCGCTGGCAGTATACAGGCCGGTCCTCCTTCGGCTTAAAGGGCACATCGGTGGTTACACCACATTCCGCACAAACGGCTTCAAAGGTCTGTCGCATCTCCCCGGTCCGGCCATCCATTCTCTTGTAACCGGCTTCGCTCATTCTGGCCTTTCTTGCCTCGCGGCAGTCCTGGCAACGTGATGGGGCGTGTTCGAATCCCTTCTCGGCAAAAAACTCCTGCTCCCGCACTGTAAAAACAAAATCCTTTCCACAATCCTTGCAGGTAAGCAATTTGTCCTCGAACATAAAGATCCTCCCTTTTAGAATTTCTTGCGTTGGGAACCAATACAAATCCTATCCCTTGAAACACTATAAAGAAGAGAAGAACTTTTTTGAATTGCCTCCAGCAAGATTCACTATATATTATACCAAGGAGACTACAAAATGCAAGGTTACATAAAAAAGGAAAGACCCAAAGAACCAAAAAAGAAAACCACCCGCCGGATTATATTATAAATTCCCGGATCCAGGGCTTGCGCTACAAAAATAGAACCCGCAGGTTCTACAAATGCCAGTATTTTTTAAAGCAAAAAACCTGACCCCGGGCAAACCAGTCGCCGGATTTTGTTAAAATTTTGCTCTAATCTGTTATTTTCTGACTTCCGCCTGCTGTCCAGCCTTACCCGTTTCTGCAAATACTAATACCCCTTTAAAAAAAGCGGAACAGGGAAGCTATACATATAACCTGCAAAACGCGCGGAATCTCAACAATTTACTCCGTCGTAAAACAGTCTGATTTAAGCATGTCTTTTGCTGCAAACATGCCCATTGCGCCGCTTTTAAGGATGATTATACCGTTTAATCAAGGGTTAAGCCTGCTTATACCTAAGCCCCCATGAGCTTCACTTTATCAAAGAAGACCTGTACCTCACAGCGATCCTTAACACTTAAAACCGGTTTCTTTAAATCGATGTCCACCCCTGTATCTTTTACAGTATAATGTTCGCCAGCCTTCAAAGTTCTTTTAATCCGCCAGAATTGCCACCATTTTTTATCCACCGGCGAAACGACAACTTTGGATACCTTAAAAGTTGGTTCCATAACCAAGTTCCTCCTTGAAAGGCGCTATTAGTTAGCCCTTCTTTTCACAAGTATTTGCACAGCTATAGTATCCGCCAACAACCCGCCATAATCTAAAACCACCCAAAGAATACCGTAAGCCTCCGGTTTCTTTTGGAAAGACCCGGACAGGGGCGTTCTAACAATTAATGTGAGCCGAGCAACCCTGGCGGCCCGACTTCATATCAAAAAATTAAGCGGATAGATATAATCCCCCGAAAAACACTTCAGCCAATTATAAGTTTGCTAAAAGAAATCATGATTAGTATATTTATCGTGACATAATACTAAATGCAAGTTACCAAAGATCTTTCTCTGGCATTATTCTACACCCGCATATTTCCAAAGTGAAATATGTGTTTACGATTAGAATTATAAGTCCGCCTTATTAATATCTGTAAAAGTCAGTTTAAAAAGACATTCACCTAAGATTATTTAAAGCCGCGAATAATTATTGTTTGCCCGGTAAAGAATAAGACAGGGAAAACTATTTCTATTAGGAAAGGGGTTGTTTATTTTAGTGAGCCAGCATATCCATTGTCTTGTAAATGACTGTCATTACTGGCATCAGGGGAACAAATGCGGGGCCAATGAAATCATGGTTGCCACCGATGAATTCGGCAGCAGCCAGCCCGATACAATTGACGCTACCATGGCAACTCAGTTCGCGCCCATGGCAGCGGGTTCATGTATGTCCACCTGCTGTAAATCCTACGTTACGAAGGGTTCCAATCAAATCAACGCCGACGGCATCAAAAGGATGACCTAGCTCTAAAGGAAAGTACCGAAGCTGAAATTCTGTCTTAGGGCAGCGCCCGGATAATCCGGCGGGAAATTTTACGGGGTCCCGGGATTATACCGCACTTACGTTTGTGGCGGTTTAAAAACCGGCTCCCGGTTAAATTGACAATTCTTGAAGGTAAAGAGGCGCCAGGGCGCGGATAATAAAACCAGCCGCTCCCCGGCGCCTTTTTAAGTTTCAAAGTAATGAAGGTAAAAGCGTACAGCAAGCTTCCTTTAAAAGACAATTTTAAGCCCCACAAGAAAATGAAATAACAAACAGGTTACATCCCCCAGTCCCTACAAAGTGACTGTTACGGTATTGGAGTCCCCTGCCTTTGCCCCGCCCCTGACAACCAATTTAAACCAGTATTGCCGACCCGGCGTCAGACCCGTTACCGTAGCCGATGTTGAAGCGGGACCAAGGTTGACCCCCGTATCGGTGAAGCCGCTCCAGGGCGAGGTGCTTGACACGCGCAGCAACACCGCAGTTGCGCCTGACGGGGCGGAAAAGTTAAAGTTGACTTTGCCCTTATTGACCGATGCGGTTAAGTCCGCAACGGGCCTAGTTGGAATTGCCGGTTTGGCCTGGGCAAGGTAGTTTCCGGCATTGGGGCCGCCCGTAACAACCAGCTTGAACCAGTATGGCGCCCCGTTGGTCAGACCTGTCACCACAGCAGAAGTGGAATTGCCGTCCAGACTTAACCCGGTGTCAGTAAAACCCTGGGTTGCCGAAACTGTTGATTTCTGCAGTTTTACCGAAGATGCTCCCTTGCAGGCGGGAAATGCAAACATAACCTTGCCGTCATCCGGCAAGGCTGTGAAGGAAGATGAGTTATAACATAAAACATTGCCCGTGACCGGATTCAAATCACTAATATTGTTCAAAGCCACTTCCGAAGCTATCTGGCGGGCCTGGCCCCCCGCACTGCCGCCCACTGCATAACTGAGAAAATTATTCCCGCCAACATCCTTTCTTATTTCAAAGGATAAACTGTCGGCCACAACATTGGTTATGCTACGGGTTGCCCCGTCCCCATCAATATACTTAACATTGCCCGTGGAAGAATCAAGATAAATATAACAATACCCCCCAATGGGCGAACCAGGGGAAGCGGTCAGATCCATATTTGTGGCGTTGCGGGCCTGTTTGGTGATGAATGTTATCACCACACCAAGGTCATTTTGTGTTTTCCACAAAGCCGTTGTTTTATTCAACAGCTTGCTTTGGTTAACCATATAGTAACCAACTATTGAGGCGATAACGCCGAGAATCGCCGCCGCAATGATAACTTCCAGGAGGGAAAAGCCTTCTTCCTTAAGGTGTGTTCTGGAGATTATAATCACCCTTTACCCTGACTCATTCATTGGGGACGAAAGTTACTATCTGAAGGGTCTTTTCCTTGCCGTAGCTGTCGGTATATGTTTTGTCAATGGTTAGAACGCTTCCTGTTATTTCTATGGGCGAGGGGAAACTGATGGTCAGGGTATCACTGCCGGAATTATTGTAATTGGATATGGCATTTTCAATGTCCTGTTGGGTGGTATACAAAGCGTTGTTTTTAAGACCGCTGGTCACTATGCCATTGGTGGCAAGGTTTACAATCCCGGGGAAAGCGGCAACGACTATAATAAATATAAAAAGGGCTACAACAACCTCAATCAGGGACAACCCCCTGGCATCTAAGAAATTGAGCTTTTTTTTGAGCAAGATAATCTCCCCCAATAGGATTTATTGCCATCTGCCCATCCGGTAAGTGGTGGAGTCGCCCACAGTAAGGGGAAATGATTCTTTAATGGACGAATCATAGGTAATCGATGAGCCGCCACCTATCTTGATTGAATTAGCCACCAGGGCGCCCCTCAACTCTCCGCTGCCGCTAAAATCAACCAGAGCATTGGGGGCGTAAATCGCCTTTACGTCGGCAGTCGCGCCTCCTGTGATTTCAACTTTGCTGCCTCCTGTAATAATATTGCCTACAAAGCCACCGCTTCCATCAAGTTTAACGTCCGCATTTTCAACATAAATGCAACTGACAAGTCGTATTCCCCCGGAAATAACGATCATGGAAGCGCCTTTGTAATAAATCATTATGGCCTGGGGATCGCCGTCTACTTTTTTGTTGTTTTGGCCATATTTAAAATTAACTATACTGCTTCCTGAAATTGTAATGCTATTATCTACGTAGAGTATTAACTTACCCGTACCCTGCAGGGTTATAAAACCCTCGCCAACACTCAGGCTGCCAACCCTGATCCTTCTGGTGGAGCTCCCGACGTCAATTGTTAAAACTCCCCCGCCCGAAACGGTGATATTTGAATAATGCCCGTCACTGTTAATTGTCGCGCCCCGGTAGTCCACATTTAAATTACCCCGGTTGGGCAGGTCCGTGGGGAATGAAGGAAATTCCGGCAAGGGGTAGGAACGGGTTGCAGCAAGATTATGTACGGCGTCATAACCCCCGGGAAGATGTGATTTGATCTCAGACCAATTTGGATAAGTAACACAAACCTGGGGATTTCCTCCGGGTCCTATGAGTACATTGCCGGACACCGACGTGCTCCAATCGAAAGCAACACTTGCCGGGACAGCTTGATTTGTTCCCACGTCACCATAGATTTTGGCGCTGGATCCAAGGTTAATAGCATTTTGGGAAAAAACAGCCACATCATACACCGGTTTATATCCGCTTTGACCTTTGGTCAGAGTCAAAACGGCCTGCCTTTCCATACCGCCCACCGACCCGGTGGACTCAATAACTACACCGTCTTGCTGATACGGTTCGGCGGGATCTTTGTAATAAACCTTTATTCTGGCTATTTCGCCCGGCCCCATAGCCGATCCGGCAGTCGTTTCCGTACCTATTAGAGAATCAGCATCCTCAGCCGCGTCGATCATCCAGGCCGAAGTTGCCGCCGCCCCCGCCCTGGCCAGGTAGTAGGCCTGTATGCTCTTGTGGTTGTTTGCGACAAGTTGAGCCCCGGAAACATAATATTTGAGAAAAACCACACCCCCAAGGAGCAATATCAGGCAAAACACCAGGGAGAACAACAAGGCCAGGCCTTTATCATCCCTTATTACGGGTATCAGTTTGCTTTTAAGGTTAACTGCTAACTTCTTCAAGGTTTCACCACCTTTGGAAAGTTATTTAAAACCCGCTCCCGCTTAGCTGGAATACTTAAAATATTCTACAATACCACCTGTTATCCTTTATAAAAACCAAAGATACCCAGGGTAAAATGACAGGCAGTCCCGGGGAATGCGCCGGTCAGCAGCAACACGATACCCTGTCAACTACCTTTCCCCAAAGGTATATCCAACCTTCCTGCCATTTGGGATTAAGCTTCCGCCAAAATCGCAGAAGCGGGCCTGTCTCATCGTTATTCCCGGTATAAAACCCGTAAAGGAATCGAATCTTTCATAAAAGTTGAACACAGGTTTGATGTACAATGGGCAAACAGGCAAAAAAGGGGAGGGCAGCGAAATGAAGAGGACTGCGGCTAAAGCAGACTTGCCGGAGGGCTTTACTGGCGCCAAACGAGCGCAAAATGCATAATAAATAGCCCCCGGCATTAACCGGAGGCCTTGATTTTCCTGGAGCCGATGGTCGGATTCGAACCGACGACCTGCTCATTACGAGTGAGCTGCTCTACCCCTGAGCCACATCGGCCTGTGACATATTATTCTTGAGCATTGATTATTGTACCTTAACAGATCCAAAAAGTCAACCGTGACGGGCCCTGTGTTCCGTGGCCTGGCGGGGCGTTATTGGCGGGGATTTCCCGGGGCGAACCCGGGGGCGAAGGCCCTCAAATAGCGTACCGCCGTGCCCTTTTACTGTTGACGGCATTGCACCATGGATGTGCTTACGGCAACGGCGCCCCTCCCCCTCAAGTTTCCACCTATGGTCGAACTTTCCTTATATATTCTTATTCTGTTCACCCCCGGCGGGTCATAGGTTTTGTTAAAAAACTGCGGGGGTGTTCGTTATTTGCAGGTTCAAATTTATCCTTGTAGTTGCCGCCGTCTGGGTGTCCCTTTTGCTTTCCCTGCCGCTGCAGGCCGCCGCGGCCTCCCGAATCGTTATTAACAAAGGGACAAATCAACTGGCTTATTTTAAAGACGGAATCCTTCTGGATGTGTTTCCGGTTGCCACCGGCCGCCAGCCCGGTTACACGCCGGAGGGGGACTGGAAGGTTGTGGTGAAGCAGGTCTACCCTTCCTGGCGCAGCCCCGCCGGCGGCCCCTTAATCCCCGGGGGTGTGCCGGCCAATCCCCTGGGGCCCCGCTGGCTGGGGCTGAATGCCCGGGGCACAGGCGGATCCAGCTACGGCGTGCACGGCAACAACAACGCCTCCTCCATCGGCGCCTATGCTTCCTCCGGCTGCATCCGGATGTACAACGACGACATTCTCTGGCTTTACGACCGGGTCCCCCTGGGTACGGAGGTATCCATCATAAACAGCATAGAAAACCTCAATGACTGGAAAAACACCGTCAGGGTCACGGTTAACGGATCCAAGCCCCAATACGAGCCCCACCTGGGGCCGGTCCGGGCAGGGGAAGCCACCTGCCTGCCGGTGCGGCCCCTGGCGGCAGTTATGGGCTATCAGCTTTACTGGGACGAAGCCGGTCATGTCCTAACCCTGGCCAATTTTGAAAGGGAAATAACCGCCAAACCAGGCAGCGATAAAGTTACCGTAAACAACAAGGTTTATACGGCCGATAAGGCGCCTTTTATCCTGGAAGACAGGATTTTTGTCACCGCAACTTTTTTGGAAAGGTTTATGGGCGCGGAAATTTGCCCAAAGGAGGGGAGCCGGACCCTGGACCTGAAACTCCCTGCAAATCCGGCGTACAGCGGACTGGCCAGGTATCAACTTTCCCTGCGGGTAAACGGAAAAAGCATTGACCTGCCGGAAGAACTCGCTCCCCTACGGGAAGGGCAAAATGTGCTGGTTCCAGTAAGGGGATTCTGTACCGCCGCCGGCGCCGCGGTAAGCTGGAACGAAGCAGCAAAGTCCGTGGAGATTGTAAACAGGGCAAGTCGTGTGTTAATCCCCGTCAACGGCTCACCACCCCTGCTCGACGGGACAGTAACCGCAACTCGGGCCAACATCCGGATAATCGACGGGACATCCTATGTAACCCTGAGTTTCCTGACCGGCGTCTTCGGTTTCCTGGCCGACCTCGACACCGAGGCCCGGGTTCTGAACATAACCACTGATTTTACCCGCGTCCTGTCCGGCCCGGCCCCGGTTTAGACATAGGCAGGCAGGCGGCCCGGGGTTGATGAACAGGGGAAAAATCCGACATATATTGCTGCATTATAGTAAAAAAAGCAATCGCTTCGCCCGCGGCAAATTACCTTTCCCGCCCAAGATAAAATCACTATGCGCCGCGAGGCGGGAATTCTTAGAAAAGAGCTGGAAGAGATGCGGGATATAGTTTCTTTGTGGGTGTGATCAATGGGGAAGTTTTGCCCTTTTCGGCATAATTTCATCAAACAAAAAGTCACCTTGCCTGGCTTTTTGGTACTGCTCAACTGAATACGGACGTGGCGATATATCCAAGTCAACCCCAAAGGTTAGTTTTTTAAGCATCAATGATTCTTTAAACCGGTCACGACCGGGATCCGGAGAAACGATAGCCAGGTCAATGTCACTGTCCTCATCACCGATACCAGCAGCAAGGGAACCATAAAGATGGTTGAAGGTGTTTTGTATTGGCGCTATTAAATGACGAAATAAATTATTTTCAGCATGGCTTGACATGTCGCAACATGACTGCTATAATAACAACACGTAATAGAAAGTGACTAAAATAAACATAAAGTTAATGAAAACATATTTTAAAGTTTTGATACACAATCTCATTCCTCCCTCTTAAAAACACCTTCGTGGAAGGTGTTTTTAATTTCCAGTGCTCCCGTCGCTAAAACACAATTTTTAACAAATTTATGCGACAACTGTATTGACAACCGCCGGGTCGCCCGCGGATAAACTGCCCGAGATCCAAAAACCCCTGCCTCTTCATTTAAGTTTACAGCAAGGGCTACGTCAGTCCCGGCGCACGCCAAAACCCCGGCCGCCAATACAGGCGATAACCTCAAAACCTGGTAAGATCTTGGAGATATTCATTTTACTGATTTCCGCCAGATGCTGTACACGAGTCACCTTATCCCGGGCGGTTCCGTCATCTACAGTAATCTTTGCTTCTATAACAACCTGTGGATTAAACTCACTGGGTATAATAAAATCCGGCTTTTGATCGAAACCTGCGATCCTTTCCGCTCTTTTTGTTTTCCTGTAACTGATACCCGCTTTGGTTAATACATCCTCTATAGCCGATTCAAGGCTGTCCCCGACCAGTTCTGAAACCGAATCCCTGTGCCCGGCGAACGGGCGTCCCAAAAAACGTTCATATAAAAGCATGGCATATGGCACACCAATATTTGACAGTGATACTATTCCACTTGAACCTGTACTGGTATCCGCTTTATCCAGGCGGTGAATTTTATCAGGGCCAACCTCGGGAACAGGAAGATTCAGCAGCTGGCAGGCCGCATCCGCCAGCGCGCCCACACGTTCTCTTGTGATACGGCTGTTGCTTAACTCTAACATTGGCAACATGCGGATATTCCGGTCCAGGGTGAGGACATAACCCTGTGAAACTTCCACTCCTGTCCGCTGTGTTGTGACGTAAGCCCATTCCGGTGGCGTAAATCCAAGCATAGTGCGCAGGACAATAATAATCATCGGGTTTTGAAAAGCCGCTTTGGTCACAGACCAAGAATCTATGTCCTTAAATCCGTTTGTCGCCCTCTTTAACGATTCATAGCCACTCTCAAAGACCGGATAGTCAACAAACCCTTCACCCTTCGGCATAGCGAGAAACTCAGATTCGAGGCAGGAAAAAACAGAGGATATGAACAAGTCGGGCTCTGCCTCAACTTCCGCGAATGGCGCTTCAAAAGGATATTTCATCTTCTATACCCCCATAATTCTCTTGTTCTTCCCGGGTCAAGGGCATTTGTTGATAAGGGACCTTTAAGAGGTCGTCCGACAGGTGCTTTTCAACGCCAGGCCAACCGCCAAGTTTTTCTCAATCCTGATCATTTTGGGATAAACTCTTCCATAGTTTTGAAGCTTTTTCATATTTCAAAAGATCTTCCCGGTCCGGTTTTTTAAAGAACCTGCCTTGGTGGCTGGTTTTACATGCAGGGCAGTGGTACTCAATCGCCGCCATGCGGTGCTACGGCGGAGCTTTTAAAGTATTAGGGTATTTATTGATTTTGCCGCAGTGAGGGCATTCACAGCGATTTCGATTGGCAGGCCCTTTTACTTTTAGAGCTGTGCCGCAGGCTGTGCAATTCCCCGGTTTTTTATGATCTTCAACCTCATTGAGTTCACCGCATTTAGAACAGATAATCACGTTTTTAGGATGGCGCCGGTTCAATGCCAATAAATAACCGGGATATAAATCGAAATCCTTCCCGCATTCATCACAGATAAGGATTTTAACCCAGATGAAATATTTGATGTGAGCGTTGGGAGAACCACACTTCAGGCAGGTTGTTTTATATAAGGAACCGACTTCCTTTGCCAGAGTATCCTGCAGGTCAGCCGCCGCTTCGCGATAGGCTTCCAAATCGAGGTGTTCGATCTCCTGGCGTACAATCCAATAGGGCGTCTGGCAAACCATTTATGCACAGCAATGATCGGACGGTAATTCTGCTGGATCTGTTTTTCACGGAGAGCTAAATCGGAAATAAACAGCACATCAAAATTTTTCTCAATCATTATAGCCCGCCGGAGAACACTTGATAAAAATTAACCAGTAGAATATTTCGTTAACCTTCACCGGCTTTCCTGCAGAAGACTTTATTTCAAGCTCATTTGAATCTCATAAAGCTCATTATTTATTCATGTTAATCTTCTTCAAATATGGATAATATGAAGTTCGCAACGCGACAGAGTTAGTCAGTTATAAACATAATGGGTAATTCAATAGCTGTTACCTGTTCATCTGATTTCTGTCCCTCAATTTGGTATAATTCAAAGCGACTTGATTCAATGTATATCGGCCATTGCAAGTGGCATATAATTATATCAGGCTAAACACCGTCAGCGTGGCAATATGACATGCCAGATCTTGCTCTAGCAGTTAGGCCATAATCTCTAGGGCAAAAATGGCCAGCCGGGGAAGGACCGGCACGGTGTTTAGCTTTTACTATTTTTACCCTGCTCAAGTAACAATTTCGTTTTGCTATCAGATGATATGACCTTCCCGGACAAAAGCCTGTCAATTTGCCTATGATCTATATTTGCTGTATAGATAATATGCTTTCTTGCAATTTGCGCAATCAGTATTCTGGCATAAGGGCAACTATCCAGCTCTTTCCGTAGAGTTACAGCTCTCGTTACAAATACGGAAGTGTTTCCAACATTCTCTTCCATCATCAACAGCATAATTTTATGGTTTGCATTATAGAGAGGACCGTCCCGCAATGCGATGATTGTATTTTCATTTGAGACATTATATGCAATATCGTTCATTATATTAAGCGCAATAAAGGTACCCGCCTGCCCAAACAGCTTTCTAACATAATCTTCTTTTATATCTTCATCCGGCATTCTTTCTTTTGTAAATTCAATAATACTATGGATAATATCATTACTATGGTCCTGATAGGGTTTCAGTATCGCGTAAATGACTTTTTGAGGTACAGAGTACAATGTTTGCAATATCTTATCTATTTCATCGGTATCCAAAGCGCCATATTGATCAATTAGAGCACGGCCGATAAGCTGTGAGTACTTTAATGCACGCAACACTATGTAGCGCTCCTTATTGACGTCATTTTCATCATAATCAAAAATTCCACGGAATTTAATTATATCATGGTGTTTTTTTTCAACCTGCTCAACTTGCTTATGGGCGTTTTTCCTGTCTTGCGGAGAAGGTAGTTTATTTGACATATTGGAGAATTCTTGAAGAAAAGGAATGTTCATCTCTTCAAAGTTCCACTCAGGATATTCACCCATCAATTCTGTAGCATTGTCAGCAATTTTCAAAATAATGTTGGTGTTGCTTCTTATAAATGACAAAAATAAAATTATTATGTCATTTATTCCAAAACAAATATGCTCCATAACAAATGACAGCTTGTTAAGGTTTGTTTGGTCTTTTTCAAATTCTCTGTTTATGGATTTAGCAACAAAATAAGCAAAGGTATTCTTATCGAAGAAGCTAACACTAAAGGAACTATCATCTTCTTTCAATATATGCGACTCTACGCAAGAATTCAAAAACCGCTTTGCGTTTATGTCGCCTTTTTTCTTGTCATTATATCCGTTAATAATTTTTTCTAAATCTGAAATGTTGATTCTCTCGGCATGCAATCCAAAATACATTTGGTCAGCTAAGTATTCGAGTACCATAAGGTATACATTGGCAACAGAGCCCTTTACGTATGAAAGGATCGAATTTCTTATATTTGTTTCAAATACCATAGAAATAGTCTGAACACCCTTGCGATCACCGGCGCCGCCTTGCAAGAAAAATTTTATATATTGCAACATGTTGACAGGCGTGAATGAAAAAAGGCTGGTTTGGCATTGAATCATATAGTCAAGAGCGGTTGTAATTGCATCTATCTCATCTTGGCCTTTTCCGTAAATTGCACATACTTTCCCTACAAGTTTGTCACGTGATTCCTTATAAAATGGTTCAATGTTAATGGTGCTAATTATTTTTCCTTGTAATTTGGCTTTGATAATTTCCTCAATATCCTGATTTTTTTCTCTAGTTGTACAGATAAGTAGCCTTCCTGAGTCGAGTATACTTGCAATCAAATTTCTTTGAGCTTTTTGATTGGCAATAAGATCCACGTCGTCGATAAATACTATTTGGCTTGTTCTATCAGCTTGATCATATGTATCATATCCGTGTTCGGGCATGGCTCCATACTGTTCTTCGAACAAATCACGGAACATTTTGTCTATTCGACTATCCTTATAGTCTCTTTTTTCGATAAGGATTGGCATATACCCAAGTTCTATAGACTTTGCATACAAATATCGCAGAAGAGCAGTTTTACCGGAACCGCTATTGCCGGTTATTTTGATAACCTTATCTGTTTTAACCGCAGCAAAAATATCATCGATACCTATACATTCCATATGTGCTTCAGCGGAGAAAGTGTCTCCTTCTGCGGATATTTTTGGAAGAACATAATAGTCTGTAAAGCGAGTCTTGATGTTTTGCGTGTCATTAAGAAGCCTGTCCAAGCATGTTTCAGTAGGTTCAAGCCCTTTTTTCTTTTTATTAATTTTTCCGCGAGATACCGGGACAAAGATATTTTCTTTGGTAGCCCAATTGAATTCGAACCTCTCTATCTCGTGCGTATTGCTATCGTATGTAACCGCATTAAAAGCGCATTCCCTATCCATATTAAGATTGAACTGTCCGCCCATGATTATATTGAAGATGGAGCCATCGCCACTAACCGTTGTTATTGCTTCCGCTTTATGGTCATGACCAAAGAAAATAATATCATCGTTAACTAAAGCTTTCTTCAATAGTTCTTTGGTATTCCATTCAAACCATTCATAGTGATGGTGCATAACAGTAATTTTCAAGTCGGCTTCCGGATCTCGGGTCAGTTTTTCACCAACATAGGTTGGCAGATAGTGAAATTGTTTATCTTCCGGATCTCGTGTTGAATACGGCGCGGAGTTCAGCAGGCAGAATTGCAGTTTAACGTCTCCAACAGTAATTGTGTTTACATCACATACTTTGTCTTTAACAAAGCATTGCTTGCTTGATGAATATGCGAAAAAGCCTTCAAGACGATCCAACTCATCGGAAAGATGCTCCTCCTTGTTCCAGGTTTTGATTTCTTCTGCTCCTCGGCTTCCATTTTTCGATAAAAACATGTCGTGATTACCGGGGACAATTTTTGTATGAATGAAGCCACAACTTAGATTCTCAGACAATAGGGCCAGGAACTTGCCAAGCAAATGTCTACCCGTTTTTAATTCATTCGGGTCTGCCGTATCTGAAAGATCACCTGAGAAAACTAGAACAACCCCATCCACTTTACCAAGTGTTCTAATTGCGCTAACAGCTTTAAAAATTTTTCCTGTTAAAGGATAGTCCGAACTACGGCAATGCATATCGCTCAATTGAACAAATAATAATTTCATTTTTAATTCCTCTCTGTGGCATTTTTGACGTTACCGGTAATCCCCTGTTAAACTATGCCTTCTTCTTATTTCGGAATTCTGTAACCAGTTAGCATCCCATAAGATATGTGCATTTGAATAAAACCATTGAGACCATAATAAAGGATGCTTTTCTATTACTCTTGTTTCATTTTCGGCGAACACAATTTTATGAATTAGCTTTTTCACTATAATAAAGAATTCATCGTATAACCTCTTCATTTGTATCCAAAATGTAATATTGTCTTTTATTATCACAAAGTCGAGAGGACGCCCCAAAAAATTACCCCCAACCTCGTTTGGTTCATATAAAATAGGAATGTTAGATGTAGAGCGGCAAAATTAAATCACCAAAACCGGGATAAAAGCATCAAAATGAATTCTGTTCCCGCAATACCAAGCTGATATAATCGTACAGCTAAAAACAGCAAAATGAAATCATGTCCATGTACTCAATCCAGGACCACGGCAAAGTCAGAAACTATCCAATATCCGCATAATTTTCAAGATGGGTCTGGTCAAATCTCCTCCGTTGATGTAAAATAACCTTATGGACAAAAACGGAGCAGTGTCAGACAATAACATCAACCAGGGCGCTAACCTCAAAGACCTGATCGTACGGCCCATCAACGTCGAAGAAGAGAATGACTGGGACACCCTGATGGCCAGGCACCACTACCTGGGCTTTCGCTGTCTGTCCGGCAGGAGACTTAAATACGTGGCCCTGCTAAAGGGCCGGTGGGTGGCGCTAATCGGCTGGGGCGCCGCAGCCTTGAAATG
>Ga0334889_1001657_pt1 | contig 28244 bp, 24 predicted proteins | sample GraSluR1_MG_2_FD_207222 | JGI IMG/M metagenome (GOLD analysis project Ga0334889, IMG submission 207222) | Sludge microbial communities from methane-producing bioreactor in Wageningen University, Netherlands - Granular Sludge_8_08-R1 | ecosystem: Engineered > Bioreactor > Anaerobic > Unclassified...
AGGGGCTCCTGTTCGAAGATGTCGATACGCCAGAGATAGATGAACCACATGGCGCAGATGAGAAGGGCGCTCAAGGCCGCGAGCACGGCGATGCGCCCGAAGGGAGCCACGAAGGTGAGCCACAGATAGGAAGCCGCATCGCCGCATCGAAAGGCCAATGCTCTCAGATCGCCCATGGTGACGTAGGGACCGGTGGTGGCATCGTCGGCAAGTGCGCGCACCTCGTCGAGCCGTCCCTCGGCGAAGTAGACGAGCAAGAGGTTGGCCACCGCGCCGGCCACATTGCCGCCAAGTTCGATCTCGGTGCGGAAATAGGGTTCGGCTCCCGCTCCCCTCCCCTGCTCACGCAACGCATAGCCGATAGAGTTGTTGAGGTAGGCGAGCCGGGTATCATGCACCCGCCCGAAGTACTCCAGCGCCTCTTCATAGTCGTGCACAAGACCCGAGATGAGCCCCAACGAGTAGTTCGCCACATCGGCACCGCCCGGCTCTTCAAGAAGCGCCCTGTAGCGCTCGGTGGCCTCACCCTCCCCCCCATCGCTGATGAGCCCCAACAAATACTCGTTGTTGATGTACAGGTAGTTCCAGCGGACGTTCAAAGGATCGGCGTCGAGAAGCTCCTCGAGCACCGGCTTCGCCTCCCCCGGAAACTCGGCGGCCTGCAGTACCTCCAGCCTGGCCTCCGGATCGGCCGGAAGAGAACGGGGAAAGACCGTGTTGACCAGAACGATGGAGACCACCAAGAGCAGAAGAGCGAAGGGCAGTGGGTGCCGGATGACGGTCCGAAGCCGCCCGCGTTGACCGCTCATGCCAGACGATAATCTCGAGTGCCCAGTCCGACCGCCCGGCCGTGTTCGAGTTGCACCGAAGGATCCAATTTGTGGATGTGGGCGAACTTGTCCTCCGCCGCCACTCCCTTTGTCCCCAGCGCACTCGAAGCAATACCCTCCTGTTGGTTGACCAGCTCGTAGGCGGCTTGGTCAAGCGCCACCGGATCCGTGCCGGCCAGAATGCCCACGTCGGGGACTATCGGTGCATCACTCCAATTGGCGCAATCGCAATCCGGTGTCACCCGCATGACGAAGCTGACCCCCAAGAACTTGCCCTCCTTGCCCGCGAGGGCGCCCAGCGCAAACTCGGCCATCTTCTGCTGCACCACGCCGGCTTCCGACTCCCACGACACCTCGATGGCGTCTCTGGTGCACGTGACCGTGCACTCGCCGCAACCGATGCAGCGCTCCGGGTCGATCACGGCATACGTATCCACACTGATGGCCTCCGCCGGGCACCACCTCGCGCACCGGCCGCAGGCGGCACAGCGATCCACGTGTACCTCGGGTTTGACATCGGAGTGCATCATCTGCTTCCCCGAGCGGGGGGCTCCACCCATGGAGAGGTTCTTGATCTGCCCACCGAAGCCGGCCAACATGTGCCCCTTGAAGTGGGCCAGGGAGATGAGCGCATCGGCGTCGAGCAGGCCGGTGCCGATCTTCACCCGGTCGTAGAGGATGCCCGGTACCGACACCTCACGGAAATCGCGGCCCACAAGACCATCGAGAATATGCACGGGCGCGCCCACCGTGGCGTAGGAGAAGCCGTTCTTGAGCGCCGTGACCAAGGAGTCGTAGGCGTTACTACGCGAGCCGGCGTACAGCGTGTTGGAATCCATGAGCACCGGGCGCCCCCCGAGGCGGAGCACCTCTTCCACCACCGTGCGCACGAACGGCGGCTGGATGAAGCCGACGTTGCCCAGCTCCCCGAAGCTGAGCTTGACGGCAACCAGATCACCCCTCTCTATGACTCCCCGCAAGCCCGCCTTCTTGAGCAACCGCCGCAGCCGAACCAGATTGGGCCGTCCGGCGGAAGCCCGCATGTCGATCATGTGCACGTCGGCAGCCACGGCTGCTCACCCCCTCACTTGCTGCTTTCCCGATGTGGTGTCCCGGCCTCGAGACTCCCCAGCTCCTGCCAGGCGAGCATTCCGGAGCCGATCATGCCCGACAACCCACCCAGGCCCGCTTGGACGAGTTGCACCTGGTCACGCGCCGGTGGAAGTGTCCTCTCGGCCACCACCTTCCGGGCCGGCTCAAGAATGAGCTCGCCCAGATTCCCCAAACCTCCCCCGATCACGATCATCTCCGGATCGAATATGTTGGCCAGGTTGGCGCAGGCCACCCCCAACCAGTAGCCGAATTCGTTGAGTGCCGTGCGGGCTGAGAGTTCACCGTCGCGGGCCAAGGGCCCGAGGGCCTCCCCGGTGAAAGCCCCCCTCTCGAAGAGCCCCACGGTGCGGAAGGCGATACGTTCTACCGCTTTGGCGGACAGGAACGTCTCGAGGCAACCTCGAGCACCGCAACGGCAGGTCTCGCCGTGGGCCTCGAACAGCACGTGGCCGAGTTCACCCGCCGCCCCGTGCGCCCCGCGAATCAACCGGCCGTCGAGGACCATGCCCCCGCCGACCCCGCTCCCCAGAGTCAGCATGATGACATGGCGAAGCCCGGACGCCGCTCCCCTGTGGCACTCTGCCCACACGGCGGCGTTGGCATCGTTCTCGAGCACCACAGGAAGCCCAGTCGCCTCCGCGACACGCGCGGCCAGGGGAAACATGGTAAGCGGCAGGTGCGGAGAGGTGACGACGACACCGGCCGACTGGTCGACGGTGCCCGCGCAGGCAAGGCCGATGCCCGCAACCACCCCGCCCGCCTCCCCCTGCCGGCGCGCTTTCTTGATGGTGACCAGGAGATCCTCGACGAAGGCCTCCGTCTCCCGCACGACCGTGGGCCTCACCACGGGATCGCCGACGAAACTCCCCGCAGAGTCGACGGGCCCGGCAGCCACCTTGCTGCCCCCGATATCAACGCCCAGCATGGTCGCCATGTGGCCTCCCGCAGTGTCGCTCCGCCGACGAAGCTATGCTAACAGACGAGAAAGAGCATACGTACCGCACGCACACCCAAGGGGGGCGGAATCACCGGCGGAACGCGCACTGCACCCACACACATACCTCAGATGAACAGCGGGTGAAGGAAGAGCGGCGGACGAGGCGTACGGGGTTTCAGTCGCAGGCGAGAAATCAGTTGATGATGTGCACCGGTGTGCCGACGTACACCCGATCGTACAAGTCTTCAGCTTCCGAGATCTTCATGCGAATGCATCCGTGTGAGGCCCAGGTGCCGATGGTCCACGGCTGAGGGGTGCCGTGAATTCCCACACTCGGCGAATCGATGCCCATCCAACGGGTGCCCAGTGGATTACCAGGCCCCGGGGGCACCGGCTTCAACCCCACGGCCCACGCTGAGTTGGGAGGAGTCCAGGAAGGATTCTTCCACATACCGATGATGCGGAACCTGCCCACCGGAGTGGGCCACGACCTTGTGCCCACCGCCACTCCGTAGGTCTTGATCAGGCCGTTGTGATCATAGAGGTACAGCTTGCACTCACTGCGGTCGATCACAATGGCCTTGACCATCGCCTTCACGGTGGTGAAATCGAGGATGGGAGTGGGCTCCAAGCCCTTCGACTCCTTGAAGGCCATCAGGGCTTCGGCGGTGGCTTGGTCGAACTTGGCCGTCCGCTCGCCGGAGTAGAAACCGCGGGCCTGCAGCAGGCGCTGGAGCTCGGCCACATCTTTGCCTTCAGCCCCTGCCACCATGCTCACGTAGCCGAACTTGTCAGTGCTGTCGACCTTGAAGCTGTGGGAGTACTCAGCGGTGTGGCCGCCGCGATCCTTCACCGCCACATGAACCGTGTGGTCGCCCTCGGCCAGCTCACCGAGGGATACCAGGTACTTCTGTGACCCGTAGCCACTCTCGTCGGCGACCACATTTGAAGCGCGAACACTCTGTCCGGCTCCGCCGTCTTCCTCGTCTTGGACGGTGAGGTCGAAGTCATCGACCAGCGCCACCAGTGCTTCGCCCGTGTCGAGACTCACCTCCACCTCGAGGCCTTCCGGGAAGTTGTCGGCCACCTCGAGCTGCAGCTCTATCTCGTTCTCCTCCACAACCCCTTCGGGCCAGTCGAGGGCGTGGATGGTCGGACGCTCGAAGTCGGCGAAGCTCCGCCATTCGCGACGGTAGATGTTGCCCACTGAGTCGGTGACCTCCAGCACGACGTGCTGAGGGCCCTGCTCCTCCACGTGCAGCGTGGTGGTGAACGAGGCCTGCTCCTGCTCGAGCGGCAGAGCGCTGCCGTTCACGGTCATGACCGCTGTTCCCGGCTCGTCCCACCAAGCGTGTACGAACGTGCGCGGCTCGTCGAGGGTCATGAGATCAAGTGGGGTGACGAACTCCACCATGGGCGGGGTGGTATCCACCCGGAAGCTCCATGTACGGACCCTCTCGCGGGCGAAGTAGTTGCTGGAGGTGAGCACTATGTCGGCGGTGTACCTGCCGTCTTCCAAAATGGCCAGCATCGCCACCCTACCGCCCTCGAAGACGAGCTCATCGGGAGGACACAACTCTCCGTTGATGAAGAGCTCGACCTCGGCCTCGCTCTCTTCGAGACGGGTCACAGAGGCCGACAGCATGACCTCGCCCGTTGCCAGCATGGCCCCGTCGGCGGGGAAGACCTCACCCAGGGAGGCAGCCGTCACACGTTGTTGCACGAGGAACACTGACCCGGCGACCAGCAGAAACGCAACCGCCACCGCCGCCCACCAGAACCAATCGAAACTGTGTAGCGCCTTCCTTATGGCAGCTCCCCTTCGCCTCATCGTGCTCTTGCACCGAGACCCACTGCACCGACACCAGCCGGATTATCGCGAAATGATACCAGTGGCACCGCCTGTCCGTAAGCCCCTGGCACCGTCTTTGTCCGACCGCCCCCGGCGGCCGACCACCCTCGGGGAGCCCAGCCGGCGAACGGCTAGCAGTTCGTGCCGGTCTGGTCGGCCTGGACGGCTGGCTCGAGCCACTTGGACATACCCAGGCTGTCCGCGCAGTGATGATGGCAAGGGATCAGGTAGGAGCGGACATACCCGTGACGGCGATAGAAGCGCTCCGCCCTTGACTCGGGCTTGGTGGCCAACACCACCTTGCGGCATCCCGCGCCGTGCGCGTCCCGCTCGAAATGGGCGAGAAGCGCACTCCCCAGCCCCCGGCCACGAAAGCCCTCCTCCACCAACACCTCTTCCACGGTGGCCACGCCTCCCGCCCACGAACCCCTCAGCACACCGACCACGCGCTGACCCCGGCTTGCCACCCACGCCGCCCGCATGGTCGTCCAATCGAGGGCACGGCCGAACAGCTCCTCCTCGGCCCCGGGCCAGCGATCGCCCAGGAACCGGCGTGTCCGCCTCCGGGGGGCGTCCTCCCGCACCACCGTGTAGTCCTCGCCGGCCTGCCGCCGCGCACGAGGCTGCGCCTCCAAGTCATCCTCGCCGAAGAGAAGCCGTAACTCCCCACCGGAAGGTACCGACGGTGCCGTCGACAGAGCCGCCTCCGCAACCTCAGGGAATCCCCACGACCTCAACACCAGCGAGGTGAGCGCGGCCACGGGAAACGAGGAGCCGTCAGCGATCTTGATGAAGCAGCCCCTCGCCCGACCCGCCCCGGCGGTGAGCGCACTCCTTCCCGGCGAGGCCGGGGTGCTCGAAGACCGGCCCATGGCGGGAATCCCGAAGCCCTGCACTCCCATGTTGCCCATCTTGGCCACCACAACACCGCCCGGTTCCGCCTCCCCGCCCCCGACCGGGAACGGCACACTTGCGGCCGCCCGCATGACTTCCGTATCGAGGTTACCGAAGCCACGGACGAGTGCCGGGTATGCGGCCATGGCCCGGCTGAGCCGCGCATACACCGGGTCGCGGCCGGCAGCCAGACGCGCGTAGAGCGTCGCCGCCCACGCCGCAGGGAGACGAAACACGGGCACACCGCAGCCATCGGTGCCGCAGCGCAGATCTCCCCCGCCCGGGGACAGGTCGCCGAGGAGGCCGCGGATAGTCGTCGCGATGAGTTCCTGCACCGGGTGATCGGGGCGCGGGTATCCCTGCACGTCCACGCCGAGATCGACGGCCAGCGCCACCATGCCCGCGTGCTTGCCCGAACAGGTGTGATGCAGGGCGGTCGGTTGAAGCCCACGGGCGCGCAACGCGGCGGCGGCCTCGCCGCTGAGCGGCGAGGCCGCTCCACATTCGAGCAGCTCCGGACCCATACCCACCCGGCGAAGCAACCGACCCACCACCTCGATGTGCTGCTCTTCTCCCAGGTGTGAGCCGCAGGCAACGGCCAACTCCTCCTCAGTCACACCCAGACGATCCGCCGCACCGGAGGCAACCAAGGCGTAGGCCTGGAACGGCTTGGCCGCCGACCGCAGATGTACCGGCGTGTTGGGGTCGCCGCGGGCGGCCCACACCACACCCTCGTCGTCGGCTGCGACCACCACTCCCCGATACACCGCCTCGGGCGATCCGCCCCGGAAGAGGGCCGCGAGGGGCTCGGTGGCCGCGTCGAACGCGTCCGCGGTGTCAAAGACCGAGTTCGTCTGCCACCCCCTGCATGGCTTCCAACCCCAGCGCCAAGAACTCCTCGAGCGGAAGGCCGAACTGCTCGCAGCTCGCGATGTCCTCCCGGTTGGCTCCGCGGGCGAAGGCGGGTTCCTTGAAACGCTTCCTGAGGCTCTTCACCTTGACCAACTCGAGCTTCTTCTCCGGGCGGATGAGAGCCGCCGCCGTGATGAGGCCGGAAAGGGGGTCGGCGGCGACGATGGCCCGATCCATGATGCACGTGCACTCCGAGCCGTTCTCGCGGTTGTGGGCCATGATGGTCTGCAGCACGGCTTCGTCTTCGAAACCACTCTCCCTGAGCCACGCCACCGTCCGCAGACCGTGCTCCTGCATAAGCTCCGCCGTCTCGTCTACATCGAGGTCGTGGAGCAGGCCGGCCAAGGCCCACCTCGCCCGGTCCTCACCCAGCCTGTCGGCCAACGCTCCCATGATTGCTTCAGTCGCGATCATGTGGCGCACCAGATTCTCATTGGGCACCTTCTCCCTGATGAGAGTGAGGGCTTCGTCCCTTTCCACGCTTCCTCCTTTCTCTGGAGAACCGCCTCTCCCGGCGGTTTGTCAGTCGGCTGCCGCCGCCTCCCGCCCGGCGGTGGACCCACCGATGGATTGGCCGTGTACAATCCACAGGTGCCGGGCGAGGGCCGTGGCCTTCACGATGTCGTCTCGTCGCCAGGGGGTGAGGCCGTCATGAGCGAGGGCCACCCATTCCGCAGGCGTGACCCAGCGCCAGGCATCGGCCTCCTCCGCCGCCGGCACCGGATCACCCGGCTCCGCCTCCGTCGTACGGCAGGCGAAGCTCACCGCGACCACACGCTCCCCCTTGTGGACGCCGTCGTAGGCGTAACAGATACCGGCCACTTCGATGTTGAGTGAGGTCTCCTCTGCCACTTCCCTCACCAAGGCGTCCTCCAATCCCTCACCATGCTCCAGCCTGCCACCCGGTGGGCCCCACACCCCGTCGGGTACGCGCCTCAGCAAGAGGAAGCGATCGTCACCAGGGCGCGACAAAAGACCGACCACCGCCAGCCGGGCCCACGGCGAAGAGAGGTCCGGGTGTGCGCTCACCACTCCCCGTAGCCTTCGCTCTTCAACCGATACTCCCGCGGCACAATGCCGGCACGGTGGGTGAGGTAGACGATGCGGGCTGAGGACTCGACGGCACTCGACCACTGAAACGCCTCTTCGAGCATGTTGCCCGTGCAGAAGAGACCGTGGCCGCGCAACAGGCAGGCTTTGTGAGTCTGGAGCGCCTTGCTCAAGACCTGCGCCATCTCTTCCGACCCGATGGTCTTCTCCGCCACCACCACGGGTACTTTGTGAAGTAGGTAGGATCCCTCGGAATCGATGGGGATGACGGCGTCTTCCACCAAGGAGAGCACGACCGCATGGGGTGGATGGGTGTGCACGATGGCCTGGGCGGACGTATGCGCATAGACCGCCCGGTGGGTGATGATCTCGCTCGAGGCGAGAGCGATACCGCTGTCATCTTCGTAGATGCCGGTCTCGATGAGGTCATCAGGCCGCAGACGGCCCATCATACTGCCCCGGCGGGTGATGACCAGCCGGTCACCGATACGCACCGACATGTTGCCGGCGTGCGAGCTGACCAAGCCAGACACGAAGCAGTCCCGGCCGATATCCCTAAACAGCTCGTAGATGGCGCCCCTCCGTTCTCTCTTCTTTCCCCTCCTCGGGCCGGCGAAGAAGGCGGCGGGCCTGTTCGGCCAGATTCAAGGCCTCGATCTTCGCCTGAGTGGGTTCGCCTTCTCGACCCCAACCGCGGGCGCGATAGTACTCCTCGATCATGGGCTCGAGTTCCACCACGTGGCCGGCCGAGGGTCCCTTCGCCGGCGGTTCGGCAAGAAGCCGTTCAGGGAGGGTGTCGTCCCGCCGCGTGAAGCCAGCTGCCAGATTCCAGAGCCGCTCCAAGTTCCAGATACGCTCCCCCGTGAAGAGGATATCCTGCGCCGAGAGATCCCGGCCTGTGCTCGCAGCGAGGAGCCGGGCCATCATCTCCTCACCGAAAGCGAAACCGGCGAACTTGCATACGCAGGCCGAGTCGAATACCGCGGAGAGGTGCTGCAGGTTGATGAGGATGCCCGACTTGCCGGACGCGGCGAAGCGATCGAGCATCTTCGGGATGCCGAGGATCTCAGGGCCCACCATGTTCGCGCGAAGGTGGCAGGCTCCCCGGTTCGAGGTGGCATACGCCAGCCCCTGCCCCACCATGCCCCGCGGGTCGTACCCCGGACACTCCAGCCCTTTCACCTGGATGGAGGCCTCCGGCCGCTGGTACCCGCGGGCGAAGCGAAGCGAGCCGTCGGCGAGTTCCGCACCAAAGCCTTCCCGGTGGCCCATCTCCCTGAGAAGCTGCAGCACCCGCCGGCCGTCGCCGAACTTGATGGTGCGGGCCAAGGCTCCCTTGGAAGCTATCTCCATGGCGCAGGCGATGGTGGCGCCCGCAGAGATGGTGTCGAGGCCGAGTTCTCCGCACAGGCGGTTGCCTTCGTGCACGGTCTTCAGATCATCGACTCCGCAGTCGGCCCCGAGGGCCCACAAGCTCTCGTATTCGGGACCTTCAACCGCGGCCGGGCCGGCGCCCACCCGCGGCGTGCAGCGGATGCGGCAGCCCATGCAGCCCTTGCGGCCGGTCACGAGGCTGCGACGCACCACCTCACCCGAGATACGCTCGGCTCCGTCCCAACAGGACGCTTGGAAGTTCTTCACCGGCAACGCCCCCGCCTGGTTGAGCAAGCGCATGAGTACGGCCGTGCCGAACTCGGGAAGTGCTTTGCTGGTGACGGGGTTGGCCGCGATCTGCTTCTCAGCCTCGTAGGTGATGAAGGAGAACCGCTCCGGGTCGGCGACGTGGAGGGGGCGGTCGCCGGCCACGGCCACCGCCAGGATGCGCTTGGCCGAGAGTGCAGCCCCCAGGCCTCCCCGGCCCAGATTGCGCCGGTCGTCGGTGCGGAGCGAGCCGAGCAGGGAGCCCCTCCTCCCAGAGAGACCCGGGAACACGAAGGCGTAGGCGGGGCCCAGCACCTCGCGAAGCGAAGCCACCAGTTCGGAGGAGGTGACCCTGTCTCTGCCGCCCGCCTCGCCCGGTTGAAGAGAGGGAAGGAGCTCGGAGACGGGAACGAGACTCACCCAGGGCCGGCCCTCAGCGTCGGGCGCGCGGCGGGGCTCCGCCCCTGCGGCGCGCCCCTCCCCCCCTTGCCGCTTCGCTCCGCCGACCGGCCTGCCGCTCCCCGCGGGCGCCTCCATACGGCCGTCGATGATGAGCACACACCACTCGGCCGCCCGGCCGGTGACCACACAAGCAGCCACACCGGCCTGCCGCAGACGCACACCGAAGCGGCCGCCGGCATTGCTGTCGAAGATGGTACCGGTGAGAGGCGACACCCCCACCGCGGCAAACCGTCCGCTGCTCGGCGCCGCCGTACCGGTGAGCGCACCCGCGGCCAGAACGAAGGGCTGGCGCGGATCGAGCGGGTCGGCCGCCGGCGCACCCAGGCGGGCCACGATCTCCACCCCGTACCCCCGGCCCCCCAGGAACGAGAGCAGGGAGGATTCCGGGTCTACCCAACGGGCGGCCGCTTTGTCGAGATCGTAATGGATGGTCCAAGCGGGCTGCGCGTGCACCATTCTTCCCCCAGTTGCGAACGTTCTTGAGTTGCCCTCGATTCTAGCAAGCTTGCATGATTGGTCACCATCACGTAGAAGTATGTGAGGGATAAGGCGGAGCAGGCAGGCGGCAGACGCAGACCTCGTCATCCCGGTTGCACCGCACACGCGTCCGTACGAGTCATTGCCCAACCTGAAGGACGGCGACGACACATGGCCCCCCGAGAAGTAACGTGCAGGCACTGCGGCACCCGGCAGCGGGGAGCGCCTGCGGTGTGCAGTGAGTGCGGGGCCTTCCTGCGGCTGAGTTCCTCGGCGCTCGGTCACGGCTGCGGGACTCCGACGGGCGGCGGCGGGCGGCGGACCCCGCCTCCGGCGGGCGAACGGCGGCAGGTCTCACTGCAGCGGCGCCTCTTGGCCGGCGCCTTGGTGATCGTGTTTGCAGCGGCGGCTGCCGGCTTCGGCGCCTTCCTCTACCGCGCTTTCTCCGACTGGAGCCTGGCGACCGGCTCCACCACAATCACCACCGCGCTCACCACCACGACCGCCGGAACCACCTCCTCCACCGATGCCGGCGCCGGGACGACTACCACCACGGAAGCCCCATCCCCCGGAGAGCAGATCTTCCCCAGTGAAAGCAAGGCCTCCTCCTTCCTGCCGCCGTCGGGAGGCATCGGCTACAACCCCGACAACTTGACCGACGGCGACCTCACCACCGCCTGGAACGAAGGAGCCGAGGGCAGAGGAGTGGGGGAATGGGTGCAATTCTACTTCTCCCCCACCGTTAAGCTCGAGCGCATCGAGATAGCCAACGGCTACCAGAAGGACGACCGCCGCTTCAGCGGGAACGTGCGGGTACGCGTGCTGCGCGTGGAGTACTCGAACGGCGAATCACACTTGGTGGAGTTGTTCGACGACCAGGGCTTCCAGAGCGTTGAACCCATGAAGAAGAGCTTCGACTGGATAAGGTTCACTATTGTATCGGTGTACCCGGATGCTTCGTGGGACGATGCTGCACTGAGCGAGGTGCGTTTCTTCGGGAGCCGCCAGTAGACGCGGCCGGCGGCGGGGCAGCAGCTGGCGGGGCAGCCGCAGTCGCCGCAGTCGCCGCCGTCACACCGGCCGCCTCCACAACCCCCTCCCTCCGGCCTTGGTAAGCGAGGACCCCACCCCTCACCACGGCTCCACCCCCCCACTTCTCCCGGATGGCGTCGAGGGTGAGATCGAGATCGCGCAGCAGCGGCAGTTCCTGATCGAAGAGATCATCCTGCCAGGCACGAAGGGTCAGATTGCTCAGCCCCACTCCCACCAAGCGGATGCGGTAGCGGCGCTGACGGGCCCGACGGAACAGGGCAAGTACCTCCCGGAAGAACACCTCATCCACATCCAGAGGCCGACGTAGCGTGTGCGAGCGTACATGCGTGATGAAATCGGAGTACCGGATCTTCACGGTGATGGTGCGAGCCTCGAACCGGCGGCGCCGGAGGCGGCGGCACACACTCTCAGTGAGGGCGATGAGGGTGGACTCGAGCAGGGCCGTATCGGAGGTGTCTTCGGGATAGGTGGTCTCGCGCGAGATGGACTTGACCGTCTCGGCCGGCGTGACCGAGCGGGGGTCACGGCCCTGTGCCTTCTCGGCCAACTGCTCACCCCACTCACCGAAGGACAGGCGCAGAAGGGAGGGCGGAACCCGGGCCAGATCGCCCACCGTCCGCACCCCCCTGTCACGCAGCCGCTCGAGCAGCACCGGCCCCACACCGGGCAGGCGCTCCACCGGGAGGGGAGTCAGAAACGATGCCTCCTCCCCGGGGCGCACCACGGTGAAGCCGCACGGCTTCTCGAAGTCGGATGCCACCTTGGCCACCAGCTTGTTGGTAGCCAACCCCACCGAGATACTGAGCGCAAGTTCGGCACACACCCGGGCCTGGATGCACCGGGCCGTGCGCACCACCGGACCGAAGAGCCGCTCGGTGCCGGTGAGATCCACATAGGCCTCGTCCAGGCTCACCCGCTCCACGAGCGGCGAATACTCCCCCAAGAGGGCCATGAGCCGCCGGGAATACTCCCCGTAGAGACGATGGTTGCCCGCGAGATACACTCCGTGGGGGCAGAGGCGGCGAGCGGTGCGCAGAGGCATGGCCGAGTGCACCCCATAACGGCGGGCGATGTAGTTGGCGGTCGATACCACCCCCCGCTCACCCGCACCCACGATGACCGGCTTGCCACGCAGCGTGGGATCGAGATTTTCTTCCACGCTGGCGAAGAAGGCGTCGAGGTCGAGGTGTGCGATGACCCGTGTGGACATGAGGCGAGTATATACGAACATATGTTCGTAAGACAAGCATCTGCCGCCGGAACGGCCCCGCTCCCGTCCTCCGATGTCTCCACAACGGGCACACGCACGCCTGACGGCATGGTATGGTTCTGCCCGATCAGCATGCTGCGTCTCTACCGCACACCAGGTCTGACCCAGACGAAGATCGAGGCGTTCGCCGCACACGCCGAACGGGTCCTCGGGCGGTCGCTCGAGCGCATGGACACGGAATACTGCTTCTACGTGGACACGGGCGGGGAGGCACTCGATGCCCAAGCCGCCGCCGTGCTGAGCTACCTCCTCGCGGAGACATTCGAGCCGGAGCGGTTCGGAGAGGAGAGCTTCCTCTCATCCCGCTTCAGCACCGTGCTCGAGTACGGTCCCCGGCTCAATTTCGAGACGGCGTGGTCATCCGCGGCGGTCGATATCTGCCGCCGTTCGGGGCTGCAGGCGGTGAAGCGCCTGGAGAGGTCGGTGAGAATCGGATTACCGTTCACGGTGTCCGCTGAGGAGGCCGAGCAGCTCCTCTCCGCCCTATACGACCGCATGACCGAGATGCGCTACCCCGAACCTCTCGAGTCGTTCGAGACCGGCCTGGTCCCTGCGCCGGTACAGGTCATCCGCCTGGCCCGTGAGGGCCTTCCCGCCCTCCAGACGTTCGACCGCACGCACGGGTGCAGTTGGGACGCAAGCGACCTCGGCCTCATCGCCGCCATCTACGAACGGCTGGGCCGTGACCCCACCGATGTCGAGCTCTTCCAGATCGCCCAGGCCAACTCGGAACACTCCCGCCATTGGGTGTTCAAGGGGGAGTTGTCCATAGACGGAGTGCGAGTTCCGGAGAAGAACCTCATGCAGGTGGTGCATCAGCCTCTCGCCGCCTCCGCTCCCAACTCCATCATCGCCTTCCGCGACGACAGTTCGGCCATCCGTGGGCGGGAGGTCCGCCTTCTCATGGCCGCCGATCCGCTGGGGCCGTCACCCCTGGTGGAGACACCGGTGGTGCTGCACCCCACACTCACCGCCGAGACCCACAACTTCCCCTCCGGAGTGGCACCCTATCCCGGAGCCGCCACCGGCGGAGGCGGGCGCATCCGTGACAACCAGGCGGTCGGGCGCGGCGGACTGGTCTATGCCTCGGGCGCCGCCTACTGCACCGGCAACCTGCATATCCCCGGCTATCCTCTGCCCTGGGAAGAGGACGGCCGGCGCCATCCTCCCGATCTGACCTCACCGCTCACCATTCTCGTCGAAGCCAGCAATGGCGCCTCCGACTACGGTAATTGCTTTGGTGAGCCCCTCATCTACGGCTTCACCCGCACCTTCGGGCTCGAGCTGCCCGAAGGCTATCGCTCCTGGTACAAGCCCATCATGTACAGCGTGGGCGCCGGCCAGATACGAGAGGGGCACACCGTGAAGGGACGTCCAGAGCGGGGCATGCTCGTGGTGCAGGTGGGCGGGCCCGCCTATCGCATCGGCATGGGCGGGGGAGCCGCGAGCAGCATGGAGCAGGGCGAGAATATCGAGGAGCTCGACTTCAACGCAGTCCAACGGGGCGATCCCGAGATGGAGCAGCGCATGAACCGCCTCATGCGCGCCTGCGCGGAGCTGGGTGAAGGTAACCCCATCGTCTCGGCTCACGACCTGGGTGCGGGAGGTGACTGCAACGCTCTGCCCGAGATCGTCGAGCCCGCCGGTGCCGTGATCGATCTGCGCTCCATCCCCGTGGGCGACAAGACGCTCGCCGTACTGGAGATATGGGGCAACGAGTCACAGGAGAGGAACGCACTCCTTGTGCTGCCTGAGAGCCTCCCAATCCTTGAGAGGATGGCGGCCCGGGAGAACGTGCCCTTGGCCGTCGTGGGCCGGGTGACCGGCGACGGCCTCCTAGTGCTCTACGACGAACACGACGGTTCCAAGCCGGTGAATCTCCCGTTGGACGACATCCTGGGACAGCTCCCCCCCAAGCGCTTCGGCTTCCAACGGCGGGTCCGCGACCCACAGCCTCTGGTCTTGCCCCCCGCAGCCGACCTCCGCCGCGTACTCGGTCTCGTACTCCGGCTGCCCGCCGTCTGCTCCAAGCGCTTCCTCACCAACAAAGTCGACCTCGACGTCACCGGCCTCGTCATTCAGCAGCAGCTCGTGGGGCCACGCCACCTCCCCCTCTCCGACTACGCCGTCATCGCCCAGACCTACGCCGACTCCTCCGGCACCGCGCTCAGCCTGGGCGAGCAGCCGCTCAAGGGCCTTCTTCACCCGGGTGCCGGCGCCCGCATGGCCGTGGCCGAGGCGCTCCTCAACATGGCCGGTGTGGCGGTCTCGGCTTTGGACGAAATCAAGTGCTCCGCGAACTGGATGCTGGCAGCGAAGCAGCCGGGTGAGGGAGCCTGGCTCTACGACGCGGCCTGCGCCCTGCGAGATATCCTCACGGAACTCGGCGTGGCCATAGACGGCGGCAAGGACAGCCTCTCCATGGCGAGCCGGGGCATCGCGCCCGATGGGAGCATGGAGATCGTGGTGGCTCCGCCGCAGGTCGTTATCGCCCCTTACGCATTCGTGGAAGAGGTGGGGTGCAGAGTGACACCCGATCTCAAGGGAGTCGGGCATCGGCTCCTCCTCCTCCCGCTCGGCACCAGGCGCAGACTGGGCGGGAGCGCACTTGCACAGGTGCTTTCGGCCGTGGGCGCGGAAGCCCCCGACGTCGATGACGCAGCAGCACTCAAGGCGGTGTTCCTTGCGGTGCAGGAGCTCGTGAGGAGTGGAACCGTTGTCTCCTGCCACGACGTGAGCGACGGCGGCCTCATCGTCACCCTGCTGGAGATGGCCTTCGCCGGGAACAAGGGCTGGCGGGTTTCGCTCGAGGGCGAGAACCTCTACGAGGCGCTTTTCGCAGAGGAAGCCGCCGTGGTTGTGGAGGTGGCAGACCGGAGCCCGGACGGGGCGAACGGCGGTGCCGCCGGCGCTGCGCAGGTTGGCGGCGACGCGCGTGATACCAGCGGCAAGCCGGGTGAGGACAGCACGCCTGGTAGCGACGCTCAGCCGGTCGGCGGCTGCACGCCGGACACCCTCACCCCTCAACCGTCGCCACTGCCACCGGAGTTTAAGGAAATCTTGGCCCGGCATGGGGTAACACCCGTCGATCTCGGCTGCGTCCTTCCCGAGGCGGAGATCGACCTCACTTTCAACGGGGAGACCATACTCCGTGAACCACTGAGCGAGCTCCATCTGGCTTGGGAAGAGACCGCCTACCAGGTCGAGCGCCTCCAAGCCAATCCCGACTGCGCCGCACAGGAGTGGCACAGCCACCGACGGCCTCCCAGCACCACTCCCTACCGCCTCACCTTCGACCCCGACACCGAAAGCGCCGAGACCCGCGGTGCCCCCCGCCCCGGCACCACCTCCGCCCCCCGCGCCGCCATCCTGCGCGAGGAGGGCAGCAACGGCGACAGAGAAATGGCTGCCGCCTTCCTTGCTGCCGGCTTCGAACCCTGGGACGTCACCATGACCGATCTTCTCGAGGGCACGACCCGGCTCGACCGCTTCCAGCTCGTGGCTTTCGTGGGTGGCTTCTCCTTCGGCGACGTACTCGACTCGGCCAAGGGCTGGGCGTCAGTCATACGCAACAACGAACGCCTGGCACAGGAGTTCGCCGGCTTCTTCGCTCGGCCGGATGCACTCTCACTGGGCGTGTGTAACGGCTGCCAGCTCATGGCCCTGCTCGGAATCCCGGGGTTCGACCTCCCCGACCATCTCCGGCCACGATTCGTTCGCAATGCTTCGGAACGCTTCGAATCCCGTTTCAGCACGGTGCGCATCGAGGCAAGCCCGGCCCTCATGCTGGAGGGCATGGAAGGCTCCATCCTCGGTATCTGGGTCGCACACGGCGAAGGCCGCCTGCACGTGCCCGAACCGGCCAGCCTTGACTGGATCACCTCGAACAGGCTCGCCCCACTGCGCTATGTGGACCCGGAGGGTGAGCCGACCTCGGCATACCCGTACAATCCCAACGGGAGCCCTCAGGGAATCGCCGCCCTCTGCTCTCCCGACGGCCGCCACCTGGCCCTCATGCCCCATCCTGAACGCAGCTTCCAGCTCCGGCAGTGGCCATGGGTGCCCTCCGAATGGCAATGCCGTCAGAGCCCCTGGCTCAGGATGTTCCGTAACGCCCGGCTGGCGTTGCGGTAGGGACCACCTTCCTCGCCGGCACCGCGAACACGGCCGAATCCGACCGGCTTCGCGGCCTTCTCGGGGCGCCCACCGGACCGCTCCCGGCTCCAGGCGTGAAGCTCACTCACGAGAGGCCGACCCAACGGCGCAACCGCTCATCCTTACCGATGGTAGTATGCGCGCCACCACCCTGAAGCCCGGCGGAGACAGCGACACAGGTGAGGAAGCTCCCTTGAACAACCATCTGAGCGAACCCGACGCGCAGCCCGGCTCCCTGACCTGGGAATACCCCATCCCACTGCTCACCAGCCGCTTCATGTTGCGCGACTTGACCATGGTCATCGTTCTCTCCATGGCCGTCATGCAGCTTCTCCTGATCATCGTAGGGTTTCTCGTCTCCGGCGAGCCCGTGCTGCTGCCCCTCTTCGTCTACGCCGTCGTGACCGGCGTCATGATCGTGCTCTTCTTCATCGCCATCGTACTCATGGGCAATCGCTACGACATGGGCTTCCGCGTGACCGCCAAAGGCCTCGACTTCGCCACGGGCAGCCGTCAGGCCCGACGCAACCGAGTGTGGCGGGCCCTCGCTCTCGTAAGCGGCAACGCCACCGCTGCAGGCAGCGCCATCCTGGCCTCCTCTCAAGACAAGGGCTTCTACTCCTGGAAGGACATTCGGAAGGTGACTGTGCACCCGGGTCCGCGGGTGATCACCCTATCCAACGCCTGGCGCCCGGTCCTCCGCCTCTACTGCCACCGGGAGAACTACGCCGCCGTGGAGGCCGCGGTGCTGGGCTACTTCCGCCAAGCCGAGGAGACCCGGGCCGCAGTGGCCGCCCGGGCGGCCACTACTGGAACGCCGGCGCCGGCAACGTCTGCATACGCACGCGCCCTTCCCAGGATCCTGGCCTGGACGCTGGCGAGTGCGGCCGCGACCGTCGCCGCACTCCTCTGGTACGATACCGCCTTCGACGACCAGTGGCGTCTCGTCATCCTGGCCGGCGTACTGGTGTGGGGCGCAGGCCTGCCCCGTGTCAGCCCCGTGCGACGAATTCTCGGCCTGGGTGGCCTGGCCCTCGGCCTCTACCTGCTCTTCCTCCTCATCGGAGAGGCGACCAGGCCCATCACAGGGCCAAGCGGCACCATATATGGAACATCCTATGAGGTCGACACCTTGCTCCTCGCGTTCGCCTTCGCCGGCCATCTCGCCCTCATGGGCATGAGCGGCTGGCGCCTCTTCGGGCCGGCCGACCACAGTATCAATTGAAGATTTCAATCCTCCACTGCAGCCGTACCGGGGCAGCCGTGCACCCGGCAGCGAGCACGGGGGGGCGCGTCCGGCCGGACGCGCCCCCCCGTGCTCGCGAACTACTCCCTGTCCGGGTCTATCACAATATCGGTAGTGCCCCAAGCGCCTGTAGCTCAGCCGAGGTCCATCCCACCTCGTCCGTGTGAGCCACCACCGTCCACTCGCCGTCCGTCTCATGAAGGAGGAAGAACACACCCAAACTTTCCTGTTCGCCCGGGAACGCGTAGTCGACCTCCCACGCTGGGTCTACAGCACTTACCTCTTTCTCCCCCGACACGGTCAACTCCGGGATGTCGATGCCTTTCTCATCGCAGTATCTCTCAATGGCTTCCCTCTCAGTCGAAGCAACCGGCGGCAGGCTCCGTTCCTCCTCCACACCCGAAGAGGGAAGGGACGCACCATCGAGTCCCTCAACTCAAGCACCTCCCGAGTTCTGCCGATTACAGGGGGGAGGGGGCCCGAAAGGCACACCATGCGGAACCCCGGACGCTCACCCACGATCCTTGCTCTGCGACAGCGCCGTCGCGGGGCTGCTGTCTAGAGGGTGCACTGGCAAGAGGAGGAATCTCGATGAATACGAGGACTCACGTACAGGTAACGAGCCCCACAAGGACGGCGCCCGGCTTGGTGCACGAACACTTCCCCCGCGCACCCCACCCGCAACGCGCGACACCGGTACTCATCGTCGTAGTGGCTTTGGTGCTGGTGCTCACCGCGCTTCTTGCCTCCGGCTGCACGCCCGCCTCATCCGCGGTGGTGGGTGCCCCGGCCGGCCAGCCCGCCACCTTGGCTACACAAGGTGAGAACGTCTCCGACGTGGATCTCCTCGTCTCCTTCACCTACCCTCACACCAGAGAAGAGATGCTCGAGCTGCTCGCCACCACCTACCCGGACACCTCCGAGGCGGCACGCGAAGCCTGGCTCCTCCTCGACACAACCGAGACAAGGGAGATAGATGGGGAAGTGCGCTACTTCCTCAATGTTCCGGAGAACCTCGCGTTCCGTGATGTTGAGTTGTTCCGCACGAAGCCAGAGTCCGTCTCCCGGTATCGTGACATCTACGAGCTCATTGTTCCCTACATCGAAGCCGCTCGCTCAAGCGACCCCCTCCGCCCCTTCGCCGAACCCACCACCTACACGTTCACCCAGTCGCTTGCCATCCCCCGCGAGGAGCTTCCGGCCGGCGGAGAGCTGGAGTTGTGGCTCCCGCTTCCCCTCGAGGGCGGTGCACAGACCGGCGTTGTCGTACACGAGATGGAGCCGCTGACGTACCTGAGTCTTCCGCCGAGCATCACCCACGACATCGGCCTTCTGTACATGAACGTACCGCTTGAGACGCTCCACACCGATCTCGAGGCCTCGATCACCTTCTCCTACTCACGTGCGCCCGAATACTTCACCATCGATCCGCAACTCGTGGGAACGTACGACCCCCAGAGCGCCCTCTATCAGATGTACACCTCATCCCGCGCCAACACGGCGGTGACACCCTCTATCCGCGCCAAGGCCAAGGAAATCGTCGGCGGCGAGACCAACCCTTATCTTGCCGCAGAGCGCATCTACCGATACGTGGTGAACGAGGTTCAGTACAGCCTCATGCCTCACCTGCTCGCCTACCCCCGAGGCATTCCCGAATCGGTCTACGTGCACGAGAACAGATACGGTGACTGTGGCGCCCAGAGCATGTACTTCTCGGCCCTCTGCCGCTCGGTGGGCATTCCGGCCCGGACGACCGGTGGGTTCCAGATCTTTTCCGGGAAGCCTTCGGGTCACTTTTGGGCGGAGTTCTATCTACCCCACTACGGATGGATCCCCGTGGACACCTCAGCGGCTCAGATCGCCGGCTATGTACCTGAGGTGAGCGAACAGGAGAGACTGGCCTTCGAGGACTTCTTCTTCGGAAACCTGGATCCATTCCGCCTGGTGGTGCAGAGAGACACCGACCTCGAACTCATTCCCCGAGCCGGCGGCACGGTTCTACTCCCCATGGCCATTCAGATGCCGGCCGCCCTGTGCGACAACATGGGAGTGATGCCGGGCTTGGTGGCATCCGAGCACTACACCATCGAGTAATACTCGGGGTTGGAGCAAGTCGGGATGGGGCAGACCGTGGTTGAAGCAGGCCGGGAGTCGTGCAGGCCTTCGGAGCCCCCACCGGGGTCACACCCCGGTCAGTGCGCCAAGGCCGTAACAATCCGCTTGGACATCGGCCGGCGCACCCTGCCGGCCGATGTCACGACGGCGAAGAATCGAGACGGTCGAATCAGCCGAGAATACGGCTGAGAAGGAAGAGGGCTACCAATACCAGAAGACACGTCTTCACCACAGCCACCTCGCTCCAAGTGGATGCCTCCACCGTGTGCGCCCTCACCCCGTGCACGTGCAGCCATCTTGTGAGCATCGAGTTCACCCCCTCGCACTCATGGTTCGCGTGCAAGACACATCGGCCAAGACGCAGAGAAGCTTGAGCCCCCCGGGGAACACCCACTCACACCCGTCCGCGCGGCGGGTCCACCCCCGCTGGTCCTCCCCCCGCCCATCCGCGTCCGGAGGTTTGACCGGCCCGGGGAGGCGGCATCATGACACCTGAGCACCGACAAGGAGCAAGGCAACCGCTCACAGAAGGAGTCTGGAGATGGCGCGCGTCAGGATCGACAACGATATCTTCCTCCCCATGCCGGTGGTGTTGGTGGGGTCCATCGTCTCCGGCAGGCCCAACTACATGGCCGCAGGCTGGGTGAGCCGGGTGAATTTCGCCCCGCCCCTCATAGGCGTGAGCCTCAGCAAGGACCACCACACCTCCCGAGGCATCGAGGAGAACGACACCTTCAGCTTATGCTTCCCGGGGCGGGACCTGGTGGCAAAGACCGACTACTGCGGGCTGGTGTCCGGCAAAGACGTCGACAAGTCGGCTGTCTTCACCACCTACTTCGGCGACACCGGTACGGCTCCGCTCATCGAGGAGTGTCCTCTCTGCCTGGAGCTGAAGTTGTATGAGACGTTCGAACTGCCGGGAGACAACGTCTACGTGGGCGAAATCGTCGCCGCCTATGCCGAGGAGACCCAGCTGGTGAAGGGGGCTCCCGACGTGAAGGCGATGGACCTCTTCTTCCTCACCATGCCCGACAACAACTACTGGCTGCTCGGCGAGAAGGTCGCCGACGCCTATAGCGTGGGCGATGCGCTCATAGACAAGTAGCGGCCAGAAGGACCCGGTCTAAACGGCTACACTCTCCTTGGCAAAGTCAAGTCGCTCCCCCGCCAACGGGCTCGCCCCATCTGGTGGCTGACAGCGTCGCCCCATCGCCGTCACACCTTCTGCCTAGGGGGAAAGAGGAGGCCCATTCTCGGCCCCTTCGTTCGCGGAAGGGAAGAGATCGCCGAAGTGTCGTTGGTAGAGCTCGGCCATGTCGGCATCAGCCTCCCGCACCAGCCGCTCCCATCGGGTAACCAAATCACGTGCTTGCGGCGTGAGGTGCGAACCGCCCCCGGCCGGACCCCCCACACGGCGCTCGAGCAGCCGGAAGCCGAGACGACCCTCCATCTCCCGCACCACATGCCAGGCCTTGTTGTATGACATGTCGAGTTCGGCCGCCGCCTGCCGGAGCGACCCCATCTCAGCCACCCGCACCAAGAGGAGATACGGACCCTCCCCGAAGGCCTTGCCGCCGTTGTCGAGCCATATCTTGTGCGCCAGATGCATGCCCATCTTCCCCTTGCGACCCGCGCCCAAGTATACGCCCCTCCCGGGGGGCGGGGATTGCGGCCGCCCATGGTTGGGTATCGTGTGGGTATCGTATTTGACGAGACGTGCGTGACCGGAGATGAAGGCGGGACACGATAAGCCTCCCTTCTTGCCGAAAGGAGACACTACATGGCACTCGACCATCTGCATGAGCCCATCGACGAGTTGAGCAAAGCAACCCTCGAGATGCGGCGGGCCGTCGCCTCACTCATCGAGGAACTGGAGGCCGCACACTGGTACGACGAACGGGTGGACGCCTGCAAAGACGAGGAGCTCCGGGCCATTCTCGCCCACAACCGCGACGAGGAGAAAGAGCACGCGGCCATGCTGCTCGAATGGATCAGGCGAAACGACGCCGCCCAGGCCAAGGAACTCAAAGACTACCTCTTCACCAAGGGGTCGGTGACCGGACTCGAGGAGAAGCACGGGTAGATTGGCGCCGGCACCAACAGTGTGCCGCGGCCTCCCGGCGGGTCTCCGCCGGGAGGCCGCGGCCATCCTCTATCGTGCCTTTCGCTCCAAACTCGGCCGCCTTTTGGGGCCGCGCTACGTGGCCATACCCTTCCTCGCCTCCTCCTTCGCTCCCCACGCCGTACTCTCCGCGTATTCCCGGGGCGAACTCGTGGGCGTCATGGGTCTGAAGACCCGCGGGTGGAGCTTCTTCTCTCCTACTCTGAGTACAGCCGTGCACGCGTACGGGCCGCTACGGGGGCTACTTGTGCTTCTGGCCCTTCGCGCCGGTGCAGAACACCCCGGCCCCGGGGAGATGCTCATCGACAAGCTGGCCGTACGTCCGGACGCCCGCCAGAACGGTCTGGGTGCTCTCATGCTGTCTGCGGCCAGAACTGTGGCCAGGAGGGAAGGCTGTGAGGTGCTCCGCTTGAGTGTGGTGAACACCAACCCGGCCGCCCGCCGCCTCTACGAGCGGCACGGCTTCCAGCCTGACCGCACCATCCGCATGCGCATACCCGACATGATGTCGTGGGCGGGCTTCACCGCCTACACGATCATGGTCAAGCGGATTTAGCCACCCCGCTGCCGCTGCGCAACCCGGGCCCCTACGCCACCGCGTCAGAGCCGTGCCAGGCCGCCGCGCCTTCCCAGCCGCCCCGGCCGCCGAACTCGCCCCCTAAGAGAGGTACCCCTTGGGGTGGTCGCGGTGCCACATCCAGGCATCGCTGATCATGCACTCCAGTTCGGCCCGCCGCGGCTGCCACCCCAGCGACAAACGCGCTTCCTCGCTGGAGGCGACCAGCATCGCAGGATCACCCTCCCGCGGAGGCCCTATCTCGATGTTCACCGGCCGGCCGGTCACCTCGGCGCAGGCTTTCACCACTTCCAGGTTGGAGAACCCACGTCCGCTTCCCAGGTTGAACACGCCGCACTCACCCCCGTGCACCAAGCGTTCGAGCGCGATCTGATGAGCGAGCGCCAAGTCGAATACGTGAATGTAGTCACGGACACACGTACCGTCGGGAGTTGGGTACTCGCCACCGAAAATCTCGAAATCGGCACGGCCCTGCGCGAGGGCAAGAAGCAGGCGCGGGATGATGTGCGTCTCGGGGTCGTGCGCTTCTCCCAGTGATCCGTCCGGCCATGCGCCCGCCACGTTGAAATAGCGGAAACGGATGGAGCGCAACCCGTGCAGGCGGCCGAACCAGTCCAAAAGCTGCTCAAACATGAGCTTGGAAGCACCGTACGCGTTGATGGGATTGGTGGCCGTGTCCTCGGTGATGGGGATGGTCTCCGGTTCTCCGTACACCGCCGCCGTGGAAGAGAAGACAATGGCGTCAACCCCGTGCCGCACCATCGCCTCGAGCATCACCAGGGGGCAAGACACGTTGTTCCGGAAATACCGTTCTGGATGCCTCTGGGATTCCCCCACCTCGATGTACCCGGCAAGGTGCATGACGGCGTCACATCCGGGCAGGAGCGCGTCGAGGAGGGCGGCGTCGCCCACACTGCCGGTCACAAGATGCGCCCGGGGGTCAACGGCGGCAGAGAAGCCGTGGACGAGGTTGTCGAGCACGGTGACCTGATGCCCCGCCTCCACGAGCAGGCGCGTTGTCGCCGAACCGATGTACCCGGCTCCCCCGGTGACAAGTAGCTTCATCGTCCGCCATCCGCGAAGGGGCGGTGGCCCAGCAGCCCACGGGCTCCGGCCTTCTTCGCCTGCCTTCTCCAGTTGTGGTCGCCCGCTCTCCGATACACCCATGCCGGCACCAGGGGCCGGGCGGCGAGTGCCACTACTTCCTCAGGAACATCCTCACCCCGGGCGAGGGCGGCGGCAGCGAGATCGAGAGCGCTCATCACTTTGCGTACCGCCCCTCTCGCCTGCGAGAGGGGCCGCCCATCGATCATGCCCCCTCCACCGATACCCAGGCCGCCCGCCCACCCGAGACCGATCTCACGCGCAGCCAGGCGGCACATCTGCAGCGCAACCTCCGTGTGAACCGCTTCCGGGAAACCGCACTGCGCAATGGCCGCGAGCCTACCTGGCGGCCGCTCGCCGACCCCCGCCGCCACCACCTCGAGAGCCTCCACAAATGACCCGGGCAGACCATCGACGTACACCGGGAACGAGAGTACGACAAGGTCCGCCGACCTCACCGCCTCCACCAGCCGGTCTTTGCCCACGACCCCCTCGCGGAGTGCTCTCAGAGCGTGCAGGGAAATGCAGACCCAACCCCTTTCTTCCAGACCTTGCAGCAGATGCTCACCGAGCGCCGCAGACGTACCGCCGGCCGGCTTGGGGCTACCCACGATGAGGGTTGTCGTACCACGATGGGCTCCTTCTTGATCTGAAGCCGCCGCTACACCGACCGGCCCTTCCTCCGCCCGCCGCAACGACCGCCCATTCCCCGCCACGATTCGAGACGAATCCATCACTCAGACCCCCTTGCTCGTCATCGCGTACAGACCGTCGGCCAGCGCACTCTTCACGTCTTCTGCCGTCTCGTCGGCCGTCACCACCACCGCCACGTGAGCGGGGCTGTGGAAGTTGAGGGCATTCCGCTCCAGCAGATCTCTGAACACGGCCACTTGGTCGAAATCGTAGCTGTCGAGCACACCCACGCCCACGAGCATCGGATACCTTCCATAGCGAGCGCGGTGATGGGTCTCGCCCGAGATAGATACAAAGAGAGGCGACACCAGACAGATGCTGCGATCAAACGCCTTCTTGAGCGGGGCCGGGTATCCTCCATAGGTGATCCTCCCCACGAGGAACACGAGATCGGAGGAGATCAATGCCCGCGACACCGTTTCGGCATCGTCCTTGACGACGCACACCCCCGGGTTCCTCACCCAACAGCCGAAGCAACCCAGGCAGGGCTTGATGTCGAGCCCCGCCAAGGACAAGCGCCGCACGTGAGCACCCATCTGTTGCATGTGCTCCTGTGCGGCGGCCGCCGCCCGGACAACCGCCTCATCGCCCGCTTCCGCCCCGTCCAGCACGAGCGCCCTGCCTCCCGCAAAGCCGCTGCTCCCCATACCGTCTCCTTGTCTCGTCGCCGCCCGCCCCGGCCCACACCGAAGAGATCTCATCGTCGTATCGCCCGCCCATGTTGCCCCAATCGAACCGCGCCACCCAGGTACGCTGCCACTCCGGCGACCATTCGGGCAGACGCCGGCCAAGGACCGCAGCCAGGAGCGAGGGGAGCTCCGGCTCATCGTACAGTACCCAGTCGTGGACCTGAGCGGGAACGAGTTCCGGATAGCTGAGGCGCCGTGGCAAAACCGGCCGGCAACCACAGTAGATGGCCTCCACCACCGCGGCGCCGAAGAACTCGTGGAGTGCGGTCGAGACAACCACGTCGGCCTCGAACAGCAGGCGGGCGTAGTCCTCGCGACTGTCCAACCTCCCCCACTGCACCACTCGGGAGCCGAGTGTGCTCCTCGCCTTCACGAACACCTGGGAAGGCTCCCCTCTGCCCGTGCCCACAAGGGCGAGACGAAAGGGTATTCCCAGATCAAGGACGGCTTGGAGGGCTTCAAACAGCCGGGCCGGGTTCTTGTCGTACTCCCAGCGTTGGTTCCACACCACGAGCGGCCCGTCTTTGGTGTCACCGTAGCTGCCCGACACCGGCCGGCCCGAGGGACGTACGGTATCGAGACTCCGAAGGTCACAGCCCAGGTGAAGCACGCCGCTCTTGGCCGCGATGTGGTCGACGATACCCGGCGGGGCCTCATCGGGGAGACCGGCGAGGAAGTCCGGCAGCGCACCGAGGAACTCCCGCCGATGGTACTCGCTGTTGAACAAGACCCGGTCGGCCGCCCACGCGCTCACCACGTTGGTCCAGGCGTAGGTGAGATCTCTCTCCACCCCTTCAGGGAGCGGATAGGTGAGCTGGTTCTCGTGAAAGTACGCGAGTACCGGCACCTTCTGGACACCGGGGGGGAGAAGACCGAGGTAACGAGGCACATCCAGCATGTCTGACGCGAAGAAGACCTGCGGTGGGCTCACCCCGTCCGCAAGCCTCTCCTCAAGGCGCCGTGCCAGTTCTACCGCCCCCCCCTGCATGCGCCACTTCCAATGGCGGCCCGGCAGCCCTTCGACCTCCACTCTGTGCCGGGAATGGCGGACCAGCCCTTCCAGGAACGACAGGTGTGACCCGCCCAGGAACGGGTCCACGGCCAGCACCCGCAGACCGCCGTGAGGATCCTCCACATAGGGCAGGCGCACCCGACTCACCGAACCCTCACACCCAGGTGCACTTCGTGCGACACAGCTTTCGATTACGGAATGCAAATATCAACCCCGCTCCGAGCACGAAACCGGCCACGTGCACCCAGAAGGCCACGCCTCCCTCCCCCGCCACGCCCGCGGCAAGCGCGAAGGTGCCCTGGAAGAACTGCAGGACAAACCACAGGATCAACACCACGAAGGCCGGTAACACCACGATTGGGAAGATGAAGAGAAGCGGGATGAGCACCAACACACCCGCGCGCGGATAGAGGATGAGATAGGCGCCGAGCACGCCTGCGATGGCCCCGCTCGCCCCTATGCCCGGGACCGTGGAGTCTGAAGCCACGGCTACCTGTGCCAAGTTGGCCACCACCCCGATGAGGAGGTAGAAGAGCACGAAGCGGAAACGTCCCATGGAGTCTTCCACGTTGTTGCCGAAGATGTGCAGGTACAACATGTTGCCGAGGAAGTGGAACCAACCCCCATGGATGAAGATAGAGGTGACGAGCGTAATGAGAACCGAGGGCGCGAAGGTGCCCGTACGCACCGTGTCGACGACCCGGGCGGGCACGTACCCCCATTGCATGAAGAACTGTGCCAAACCCTGGGGACCCAGGGTAAGCTCGTAGATGAAGACCAGCGCGTTCAGCGCGATCAACACATAGGTGACGTAGGCGAAGCGAAGGGTGGGTACGTTGTCGTGAAGTGGAATCATGGCTGCTCATTCTAGCCGAAACGAAGGTTCCGAAAACCTACAAGCCTCCGGCAACCCTGAGGCTCAAAGCACTCTTCCCCGCATAGGGGCCCATGTCTCCACCGCTGGAGGTCTAGAGAACGCCCTACTGCGCGCCCGCTCGATCGGCGCCGAGGTGATGCAGGTGTTTCCCGGCAACCCCCGGCAATGGCGTCCGGGACCCTACTCCGCCGAGGAGCTCGCCGCCTTCGGCCGGATGCGGCAGAAGGCGGGCCTTCCCCTCTTCGTGCACAGCATCTACCTCATCAACCTGGCCTCTCCCGACCCGGATCTGTCAGCCAAATCGGCCGCCGCACTGGCCGACGCGCTCCGCTACGCCACTCTCTGTGAGGCCGAGGCGGTGGTGACCCACGTGGGTTCCCACCGAGGAACAGGCGTAGCCACGGGAGTCGACCGTGTTGCCGCCACGGTACGGAAGGCCCGGGCGCTCGCTTCCCGGGAAATCCCTGCAGCCGAGCTCATGCCTCTCCTGCTCGAGGGGAGCGCCGGTGGAGGGACTTCGCTCGCGGCTCTGCCGGGCGACCTGCGTCGCCTGCTCGACGCCGTGGAGGGTCCGGCCGGTGTATGTATCGACACCGCCCACCTCTTCGCGGCGGGACGTGCGCTCGATGAGGAGGGAGCCGCCGGCCGGCTGGCCGCGGAGCTCGCCGGCTTGGGTCTTCTGCCGCAGCTCGGGCTCATTCACCTGAACGACTCTCGTTCCCTGCGAGCTTCGCTAAACGACCGGCACGAGAACCTGTGGGACGGCTTCATCGGACGGGAGGGACTCACCGCCGTCATCGGCCACCCGGCCTTTCTCTCTGTGCCTTTCGTCCTGGAGGTTCCTGGAGTCGACGGGCGTGGGCCCGACCGCCGCAACATTCGCCGGGCCCGCATCATGCGCCGCGCCGCCGCGGAAGCACGCGCCTGCTCCCCCGGGGCCGGATGACGGGCGGGTCCGGGAGGCCGGCCGCAGGTGGCGCCCACCAGGGACCCCCTGGGCGGGCGGTCGGAGGGCCCTGATCAGGGTTGGCGGGCGTTCGCAGGCCGGGCGGGCGGTAATGCAGGCCTCCGACAGCCGTGAGCCGCGCGGTCTGTCGTTTGAGCTCACCGGCAGGTGTGAGTGAAGTGCCGGCGGGGGGATGCCGACTGAGGAGTTGCAGTCC
>Ga0334889_1001664_pt1 | contig 28198 bp, 25 predicted proteins | sample GraSluR1_MG_2_FD_207222 | JGI IMG/M metagenome (GOLD analysis project Ga0334889, IMG submission 207222) | Sludge microbial communities from methane-producing bioreactor in Wageningen University, Netherlands - Granular Sludge_8_08-R1 | ecosystem: Engineered > Bioreactor > Anaerobic > Unclassified...
CAGGGCAACCTTGGCTTTGAACTCGGCTGAAAAGCGTCTGCGTCGCGTGCTACTCATGGGTGGCCTCCTGATTAGGGGTGTACAACCCACCTTAATACATTGTCCGAAATTAAGGGGCCACCTCTAAAAGATCGGCTAGGTATTCTACGGCCGTAGATAAAGGAAGCAGTTCAGTATCCACAATTAAATCTAATTTATGGCATGCTAACTGTTCTCCTTGAGGAACTGCTATCTCTCGTGGGGTGGAAAAACTCAACCCCGAGAGATTACTGGATTCCAACCTTGCCAAAGTATTTCTATCATCTGTCAAGAGACCTATAGGATAATTTTTCATTATGTCCCCCCCTTGAATGTGATTAGTTTCCTATATTCTTTTGCCTCTTTTCCCCTGAGTCAATAAATAATAAACGCCTGCGTCGCATTCCCTCTGCGACCTTTGTTCCATCCGTGCCTGCCTTGTAGACAGAATTACTTTTCGCCAACCACCACCTGAAAAAAATGCGGTGTCGGGCTGCCATCAAAGAGAGGCCATACCTCTTTACCCGCTTCGTCGTGCTCTGGGCTCGTATGCATGGCTTGAAAAGTTTCCTGGCTCTCGTGTTCAACAACAGCAGCATAATTTCCACCTTCTATGGGTTGCAGAAGGCGCCTGCTAACAAAACCCTTGAATTTTGAAAATTCCGTGTTCGACTTGGCAAACCATTTTCTGAATTCCTCGTCTTTTCCTGCCTTGATCGGGGGAAAATTAATGAACACTACAAACATGGCTGCTACCTCCTCGCTTGAATGATAGGATTTTTCCTGCTTCCGGCCTTGCAACTATGCACATTCCATTGGTCGACACCATCAAGCAATAATTTCAGAATCAATTTGTATTAGTCATACTCTTACCAAGAGACTGTAATGCGTTAATCTTGAAGATCAATGTCGAGCCGGCGTCACTGTTGTCTTATATGTTTTGAAGTAAAAAGTTTGTAAAAACAGCACGTTGCCTTTCAGGCAGTTTGAAAAGTTCGGTTAAATTGCGTCGTTCAAAAAAATTGGGCTGCAGCAGGCACAGTGTTTGCTGCAGGGACGCGCCCAGCCTGGCCTTGAATTTCAAAAAGGCAAGGAGCAGGTATGCACTCAGGGCAACCCAGATTTAAGTCAGCACCGCGTTATGTGAATGTACTAAGAAACGATGACCTGATACCATGGTCAACAGCAGAGTGCATACCAATGCTTGATTCCAAGAGGTGCGCAGTATGGAACGAAACACAACAAGGACTGAAACCGACAGCATGGGAGCAATTGAGGTCGCCGCTGATCGTTATTGGGGCGCGCAGACCGAACGTTCCCGCATCAACTTCCCCATTGGCGGCGAGCGTTTTCACTTTACCCGCGCCTTTATTCGCGCCCTGGGCATCCTCAAAAAATGTGCGGCCCAGGTCAATGGCGAACTTGGCCAGTTGCCGCAAGACAAGGTGGAACTGATTGTACAGGCAGCGAATGAAGTGATCTCCGGCACACTGGATGCCCATTTCCCGCTGGTGGTCTTCCAGACCGGTTCCGGCACCCAAACCAATATGAACGCCAACGAGGTCATTGCCAACCGGGCCATTGAACTGGCTGGCGGGGCGATGGGATCAAAGATGCCCATCCATCCCAACGACCATGTCAATCGCAGCCAGAGCAGCAACGACGCCTTCCCCACAGCCATGCACATTGCGGCCGTGGAAGAGCTTGCAGGTGTGCTACTGCCGGCAGTGGCTGGGCTGCGCGATACCTTGTCAGCCAAGGCCCAGCAATACAGCCAGGTGGTCAAGATTGGCCGCACCCACCTGCAAGATGCCACGCCCATTACCCTTGGTCAGGAAATCGGCAGCTGGGTTGCCCAACTGGATGCGGCCATTGTCGGCATTGAGCGCACCATTCCCGATCTCTGTGCACTGGCCATTGGTGGCACCGCAGTGGGCACTGGCCTGAATGCGCACCACAAATTCGGCGCCCTCACTGCCGAGAAAATCGCGACACAAAGCGGCCACCCTTTTTATTCTGCGGCCAACAAATTTGCCGCTCTGGCTGCCCATGATGCCATTGTGGCTGCCAGTGCCGGCCTGCGTACGCTTGCAGGCAGCCTGATGAAAATCGCCAACGACGTGCGCTGGCTCGCCAGCGGCCCCCGTGCCGGTATCGGCGAAATCCTCATTCCGGAAAACGAACCCGGCTCCTCAATCATGCCGGGCAAGGTGAACCCCACCCAGTCAGAGGCGATGACCATGGTGGCAGTGCAGGTGTTTGGCAACGATGCAAGCATTGCCTTTGCCGGCTCGCAGGGCAACTTTCAGCTCAATGTGTTCAAGCCGGTGATGATTCACAATCTGCTTGAATCCGTGCACCTGCTGGCAGATGCCTGCCGGGCCTTCAATGCCCACTGCGCGGTGGGTATCAGGCCGAACGAAACGGTGATCGCGGCGCATCTGCGTGATTCGCTGATGACCGTTACCGCCTTGAACCCGCATATCGGCTATGAAAAAGCAGCGGAAATTGCCAAAAAGGCGCACCAGGAGGGCACGGACTTAAAAACAGCTGCCCTAACCCTGGGCTATGTGAGTAAAGAGGAATTTGAAAAGTGGGTGCGGCCCGAAAAGATGATTGGCCCGTTTTAAAGAAAGGATGATTGAAGATACCATTCCGGCCTGATCTGCACTTTTACCCTGCATGCAGGGTGTCGTCAGATCAAGCCGGAAGGAGCTTGCCAAAACTATAACGAGGATATTGGTGGGCCAGCCGCAGAAGCGTTTTGATGATCGGTGAATCATCTCTTGATTTGGGCGCATAACGGCACACAGGCCGACTAAGGCCCAGCACAACGCATGCCTGCTGCTGGCTGAGACCATGCTCATCGTGCACGAAACCCGCCAACCCACATTTCTCGGTTGGCCTTAGAGCTTTTTTTGCGATGACGTCCTTCAAGGCCTCATTTTCGAGGCTAAGATTGGCGAACATGCGCCCCGACTTGCTGTTTTCTTATTCAAGCTCCTTGAGCCTGCGTCCCTGAGGGTTTGCTTCCTTGTTCGTTAACGCCAGTAAAGGCAGCAGCCATATTTTCCACGGCCTAGCGCTTCCAACTGCTGATCATATCGGGGTGAAGTTCGTAGCGGCTGGCCAGTTAGGCAATGGTTTGCTCACCACAAATCGCCTCCTGGGCTATTTTGGCTTTGAATTCGGCTGCAAAGCGCTATTGGACAATATGCTGTTCACGCTTAAGGTAGCGGAGTAGGAGGATGTACAGATGATTGTACACTGCAGTGCAAAAGATACAGGAGGCCTTATGCCCAATACTTCACTTGTAAAAGACCGTGCTGCTGGTGCTGTCATGGGCGCATTTATCGGCGATGCCTTGGGCCTTGGTCCGCATTGGTATTATGACCTGGCCGAACTGCGCAAAGACTATGGCCCATGGATAGACGGATATACCGAACCTAAACCAGGCCGTTATCATGCCGGCTTGCGCGCGGGTCAGATGTCCCAGGCAGGATTTATTCTAAAACTTATGCTTACCTCCCTTGTGGAGAACAAGGGCTACAACGAAGCGGATTTCTGTCGCCGCCTGGAGGAAGAGCTTTTTCCACTTTTGGACGGCACCCCTGTAAACGGGCCCGGTGGCTATACAAACCAGTCCATCCGGGAAACATGGAAAAAAAGGGTACAGTACAATCTGCCTTGGAGCCAAACCGGTGGACACGCGGACACCACCGAAGCAATTGAACGCACCCTTGCCATAGCTGTTCGCTACGCCTTTTCTCCAGTCAATCTGGCCACGGCTATAACCGCCAATACGGTTCTAACCCAGAATGATGATACCGTGGTATCGCTGACGGTTGCGTTCGGGGTAGTGTTGGGGCTTATCGTGCAGGGGCATACTCTGGATGCAGAACTGTCTGAAAAGTTGATGAACCTGGTGCAAAGCGGTGAGCTGCCTTTTCATTCGATCACTAGTAAAAATTTGCAACCGCCACCGCAGGGAGGACTTGAAGCCCGCCATGCAGGCCATTTTGCTTCGCCGGATGCCCTGCTGACCCCTTCATATATGGCCATGGCCGCGGCAGATCCGGAGATTCGCATCGAACCGGCCTGGAAGGTCTCCATTGTATATGGCATGCCCTGCGCATTGTACCACCAACTCCCTGCCGCTTACTACCTTGCAGCCCGTTTCCACGATGATTTTGAGTCCGCAATTCTGCATGCGGTCAATGGCGGTGGACAAAACCTAGCCCGAGCCATGCTGACCGGCGCGCTTACAGGCGGCCAGGTTGGTTTGAGCGGCATTCCCAAGCGATTTCTTACCGGTTTGGAACAGGCAAGCGAGCTTGCAGCTCTCGCAGAGCAGTTAGCTGTGCAGCTGGTAGATGATCAACAGTAGCATGAGCATTAAGCTTTCAATGCTCCACAGTTGAGGTGAGTGAGAAGTGGTCCCCATTTTCAGACAGTTTGGCGGCAGATTTAAGGTAGATTTGAGCCTCCCCCCCAAAAAAACTAGACAGCCAATTTTAGAGAATTCCAGCTTGTGAAATACCTCTACCTGAATTGTTCCGAAGTTAAATTGTCCAGCGAGGAATGAGGTCGTTTGCTGGTGCCAGCAAAGGCTGCAGCCATATTTTCCATGGCCTGACGCTTCCAGCTGGTGATCATGTTGGGGTGAAGTTCATAGCGGCTGGCCAGTTCGGCAATGGTTTGCTCACCGCGAATCGCCCCCTGGGCTATTTTAGCTTTGAACTCGGCTGAAAAGCGTCTGCGTCGTGTGCTACTCATGGGTGGCCTCCTGATTAGGTGTACAACCCACCTTAATACATTGTCCAAAATTAAGGGGCCACCTCTCTCTTCGCAGGATGAATATTTTTCATACCGCTCTTTTCCTGCTCTGCTTGCTCTACAACTAAAAACATGTCATGTTTGGCCGTATTTGTATCCATGGAATACTGCGCCGGGTTTTCGGCCCCATTTTACATAGGAGCTTGGTATGTCGCATGTATTGATTATCGGCGCAGGCGGAGTGGGCAGCGTGGTTGCCCATAAATGCGCCCAGCTGCCTGAAGTGTTCACCTCCATCACCCTGGCAAGCCGCACCCTGAGCAAATGCGAGGCCATTGCCGCTTCGGTTAAGGAGCGCACCGGCGTTGAAATCGCCACTGCAGCGCTCGATGCCGACAAGGTGCCAGAAACCGTGGCGCTTTTAGAACGCATCAAGCCAGATCTGCTCCTGAATGTGGCCCTGCCCTACCAGGATTTACCCCTGATGGATGCCTGCTTGGAGTACGGGGTAGACTACTTGGATACCGCCAACTACGAGCCACCAAATGTGGCCAAGTTTGAGTACAAATGGCAATGGGCCTACCGCGATCGTTTTAAAGAGCAGGGCATCATGGCTTTGCTCGGCTCAGGCTTTGATCCTGGGGTGACCAATGTATTCACTGCCTGGGCAGCCAAGCATCACTTTGACGAAATCCACCAGTTAGACATCATCGACTGCAATGCCGGCGACCATGGTCAAGCCTTTGCCACCAACTTCAACCCAGAGATCAATATTCGCGAAATCACCCAGCGCGGCCGCTACTTCGAGCACGGCGAATGGGTGGAAACCGATCCGCTGTCCTGGTCCATGACCTTTGATTTCCCCGAAGGCATTGGTCCGAAGAAATGCTACCTCATGTACCATGAGGAACTGGAATCTCTGGTGCAAAACATCAAGGGCCTCAAACGCGCACGCTTCTGGATGACTTTTTCCGAACAGTACCTCACCCATCTGCGGGTTTTGGAAAACGTGGGCATGACCCGTATTGACCCAGTACCCTTTCAGGGTCGAGAAATCGTTCCCATCCAATTTTTGAAGGCCGTGCTGCCGGAACCAGCTTCGCTGGGCCCGCTCACCAAGGGACGCACCTGTATTGGCTGCCTGATGCGCGGCATCCAGGATGGCAGGGAAAAACAGCTCTATATCTACAATATCTGCAGCCACGAAGAAGCTTACTATGAGGTAGGTTCCCAGGCTATTTCCTATACCACCGGTGTGCCCGCGATGATCGGCGCAAAAATGATGCTGGAGGGTAAGTGGAAACAGCCTGGTGTGTGGAACATGGAGGAGTTTGACCCAGACCCCTTTATGGAAGACCTGAACCGTTATGGTCTGCCCTGGACCTTGGTGACCATGCCGTGAATGGCCGCTACTTTTGCGCCTTTGATCCCAGCCAGGTGGCCACTCCCGCCTATGTGCTGGATGAAGGCCTGTTGCGCGCCAACTTGGCAGTACTGGCCCGGGTGAAACAGGCCACAGGTTGCAAGATTTTGCTCGCCCTGAAGTGCTTTGCCATGTTCCGGGTTTTTCCGCTTGTGGCCGAGGTGTTGGACGGAGTGTGCTGCAGCTCGCCGCACGAGGCCCGACTTGGCCGTGAAGAGTTTGGCCGCGAGGTACATAGCTTTGCCGCTGCCTTTTCCGAAGCGGATATTAACGACCTGGCCCTAACCAGCGACCATCTGGTGTTCAACTCCTTTGCCCAAAAAAAACGCTTCCAGCAGCAGGCTGCCGACCTGGCTGCCCAGTATGGCCGCCGGCTCGAATTTGGCCTGCGCATCAATCCTGAACATTCCGAAGGGGCCAATCCGCTCTATGATCCCTGTGCTCCCGGCTCCAGACTGGGCATACGACGGGCGGATTTTTTGGAAGATGAGCTGGAGGGTATCAGCTGTTTACACTGGCACAATCTCTGCGAACAAAATGCCGATTGCCTGGAGCGCACCGTGGCTGCAGTGGAGCAGCATTTTTCTACGGTACTGCCGCGCATGCGCTCAGTCAATTTTGGCGGCGGCCATCATATTACCCGGGAAGACTACGATCTGGAGCGACTCATTGCCATTGTCAACCGCTTTCAAGAGCGCTGGGGCGTGCAGGTGTATCTGGAACCAGGCGAGGCCGTGGCCCTGAATGCAGGCTATCTGGTGGCCAGTGTTTTAGATGTGCAACCCGGCAATATGCCTAATGTGATTATCGACGCCTCGGTGCCTGCACACATGCCTGATGTGCTGGAAATGCCCTATCGGCCGCACATTATCGGTTCTGGTGAGCCTGGAGAAAAAGCCTTCACCTGCCGCATCGGCGGGCTTTCCTGCCTGGCTGGCGATGTGGCAGGCGAGTACTCCTTTACTGCCCCGCTTGGGCTGGGCGACAGGATGGTGTTCGCCGACATGGCCATCTATACCATGGTGAAAAACAACACCTTCAATGGCGTGCAACTGCCCTCGATCATCCTCTATCACCCTGAAAGGGACGAGCTGGAGTTGGTGCGTTCTTTTGGCTATGAAGACTTCAAGGGCAGGCTCTCATGAACAGGCAGCCTGATTTCCTTGCCTCGGAATGCAGGCTAACCGGGCCAGAAGCCAGGTTCCACGTGCTGCCGGTGCCGCTGGAATCCACGGTATCCTACGGCGGCGGCACAGCCGCAGGCCCTGCAGCCATTCTGGAGGCATCTCAACAGCTGGAGGATTGGGATGGTCGTTCCTGCCCCCTGGACGAAGGTATTCACACCCTGCCGGCCATTGATTGCCGCGGCCAGATTGAAGAGGTGCTGGTGCGGATTGAAGGGGCAGTGGCCGCAGTGTTGCGGGCAGGTCGCATACCAGTGGTCCTGGGTGGCGAACACACCGTCACCTTGGGTGCCCTGCGGGCCCTGGCACAGAGCCTGCCCAAAGAAGCAATTGGTCTGATTCAGATCGATGCCCATGCTGACCTGCGTGAGTCCTACGAAGGCAGCATCTACAGCCATGCCTGTGTGGCCCGGCGTGCACTGGAAGATTTGAGTATGCCCATTTTCCAATTTGGCGTGCGCGCACTGTCGGCGGCCGAGGCCCGTTTGCGCAATCAGGATGCGCGCATCAGCTTTCTGGATGCTGCGACCTTTGCCCACAATGGCCTGCCGGCAGAGCTATTACCCGCAGACTTCCCCAACACCGTATACTTGAGTTTTGACGTGGATGGGCTGGATCCCTCGGTGATCCGGGCCACCGGCACACCAGTGCCGGGCGGGCCAGGCTGGCACGATTGCCTGCGCTTTGTGGAGCAGGCCCTGCGCGGTCGTCGTGTGGCAGGTTTTGACGTGGTGGAACTGGCCCCGCAGCCGGATGATCATGCCTCCTCCTTTGCTGCCGCGCAGCTGGTGTACAGCATCATGGGCATAGTGCAGCGTAACTGAAACGTGCACCGCTCACCAGGCAGTATCTGTTTTCCGCCTACTCAACTCCAAAAACAGATACTGCCTGCTTTACGATTTCAAGCCTCAAATCCCGAACAACCTGTACCGGCCAATGCAACCAGCAGTCGTACCGTGACCATGGACTCTTGCGCCAGAATTCCATCGCCATTTTCCGCAGCAACTGCAGTATCTACCCCTGGCGGCCAAGATAGGAAAAATCCATACCATTCATTGCGGTAGTATGGCGCAGTAGCATCAACAACAAGTGCCTCTGCCACCGCAGTCACTGATGTAACTGGTGTCACTGGCACCGGCGGCACAACACTCGTATAAATCAGCATTCTAAACCAGCATTATCGTCCCAACCGATCAACAACAGAGCCCAAGGACCCAAGCCAACGGCGTTCAGGCCAATATCTCGCCATACTTTGATCATGAAAACTCTTTGTGCACCACGCTTTATTCGACGCTATTCCACGTTCTATTCATATGGTGGCAGTGGTGATCGTATATGTACACTGCCCGCCGCAGAATGCCGTCGGGCGAAAAATGCTGCATAACACGCACAGGCTAGCAGTGCACCTTTGTAAAGGATGACAACACCCTATTTCCAGTTGCATACTTTTTATACAAAAATTATCCAAGACTTGTATTTTTGTACAATACAGGTAATTTGGTATGTTTTTCTAAAAAACTATGCTGTTTTTATAAATAATTTTAATGAGTTGAACATGTCAGCAAACAATACCTACACTAAGGTGAGCCATACCAACTGGTCCTCCCGCATCGGCAAATCATTCCAGGGCATTGGCCTGGGACTGGTGCTGATTGTCGTGGCCACTGTCCTGCTGTACTGGAATGAAGGCCGTGCCGTGCGCACTGGCGATGTCATTGGCGAGGCACAGCGCAGCACTGTGCCCATGCCAAGCCCTGCCACGGTGGATCCTGCATTCAACGGCAAACTCGTCCATGTTACGGGTCGGGCAACCACCACAGATGTGGTGGCAGATCCGCTCTTTGCTGTGCAAGCCAATGCCATTAGTGTGGAACGTAAGGTGCAGTACTATCAGTGGGTTGAAAACAGCAAAAGCGAAACCCGTCAAAAGCTGGGCGGCGGCGAAGAAACAGTCACCACCTATTCCTATGAGCAGAAGTGGGTGGATAAGCCCGTGGATTCCCAAAACTTTCACCAGCCGACAGACCACCGCAACACCATCAAATTTCAGGCCGAAAACGCACGCTGGTATGCACCGCAGGTGCAGCTCGGGGCCTACCGCTTGCCCGAATTTCTGGTTCACTCCATGGGTGGCGCTGTGCCGCTGGATACCGGCTTGGGTGAGCAAGAAAGAAAATCATTACAAAAACAACTACTAGGCTCTGCAGCTTTTGACTTTAATCATACGGATGGGGTCAGTACTGCGGTAGTCCCCGGCCAGACGCCCATGGTGCATGTGCAGGGCAACACGCTCTACCTGGGGCGTAATATGCACCAACCGCGCATCGGTGATGTCAAGGTGGTGTTTTTCACTGTACCGCAGGCCGAGGTGTCCATCATTGCCCAGGTGAACGGCAACACCTTTGAACCTTTCCTCGCAGCAAACGGCAATACCTTCAGCCAGTTAAGCATGGGCACTCTTGGCATGGACAATATGTTCCAGCACGCCAAAGATGCCAACACCACCCTCACCTGGCTTGTGCGGGGTGTGAGCATCCTGCTCGTCATTGGCGGTTTTAAGGCCCTGTTCGGGCCATTACAGGTGCTGGCCAGCGTCATTCCGCTTCTGGGCAGTATTGTTGGTGCGGGTGCTGGCCTGGTTTCTGCTCTACTGGGCGTGGCCTGGTCGCTGGTGATTATTGCCCTTGCCTGGCTGCGGTTCCGCCCCATACTGGGCATCGGCTTGCTGGTGGTGGCCCTGACGCTCCTTGCACTGCTCTTTTTCAAGGGCAAAAAAACCAAGACCGCCTGAATAAACGTATTCAAGCCAGGTGCCACTGAACCAATCAAGCCCACAGGAAATCCGCATGTCCTCTTTGGCTTTACGTCCCCTTGCCTGCCTGCTACTGACGCTGCTGCTTGTTGTCCTGCCCGGCTGCGCTGTCAAGCAGGCCGAACAGTCTGAGTCTACTCTGCACCTGAGGCCGCCACCCTGTTGCACGATTCAGAGCAAAATCTCAGCGATGTAGTACGGGAATATATTGGCGCGCATTCTCCGCTGCCAGTGCAACTGGACAAACGGATTATCAGAAAATAGCAGTATCTAGCATAGCGCTGCTCTAGCTAGAGTGCGGACGGATGCTCAAAAAATCGCTACCAACGGCAGCAACGACAGCAACGACAGCAACGACAGCAACGACAGCAACGACAGCAACGACAGCAACGACAGCAACGACAGCAACGACAGCCATAAGCAGCAGCAAAAATTTCTGCAAAGAAACTTTGTGCATCAGTACTGTGGAATAACAGAAAAATATGCAGCCACAGCACAGCGCCACCTTCATCGGCCTGATGCTAATTGTGACCTCCCTGCTCTTTCAGGAGTGGCGGCAGGCAAAAAGAGCAGCACAGGCCTGCAGGACCAGCCAAAAATAACTATGGTAGGTAATGGTTTGTGCCCGTGACCAGGAGGTGCGCGGCACTATCAGCTCAGGATCCCTACAGATCGCAATCCACGAAGTGATGCCAATGAAAAAATAATCGCCCCTACCCTGCCGCACAGCTCACTCCCCCCGATGCAAAACAACTGCTATGGTACATAGAGCACACGCTTGTCGATGAATACAGCCTGCTCGTCGGAGTCGATGCTGTTTACGAAAATCCGCTCTACACTAAAGGGCATTGGCGTGAAAAGGCCGAACAGTTGCAGCTGCGGCCTCAGGGCTTGAACGTGCCGCAACAGCATCCTTTTTTAGAAAAATATAAGTGCAAAACATCTTGACTTGGCTGCGTCGGGCCTATACCCATAGCGGCGAACAGCATAAAGTCATTGCCATGCTGGAGCAGGAGGCAGATCAAGGCCACTGTGATGAACGACTGACAGGCCCTGCTTGCGCGGCAGCGCAGCCAGCACAAGGCCAAGTGCAGACTTTTGGAAGTGCTGGATGAGCTGGAGAAAGATCGGAAACTGGTCCGTTGATCTGCTGTTCGAATTGAGCGCACAATATTGGAGGATGTGCTATGTCTACCCTGTTTGAGCCGGTGCAACTTGGCGCCATACAACTTCCCAACCGCCTGGTGATGAGCCCACTTACCCGCTGCCGAGCCAGTGCCGGCCGGGTGCCCAATGAACTTATGGCCCAATACTATGCCCAACGGGCCGGAGCCGGCCTGATTATCAGTGAAGCCACTTCGGTCACGCCCATAGGTGTGGGTTATCCGGACACACCCGGCATCTGGAATGAGGAACAGGTAGCGGGCTGGAAGCTGGTGACCGAGGCGGTGCACGCAGCAGGCGGTCGCATTTTCCTGCAGCTCTGGCATGTGGGTCGCATTTCTGACCCCTATTATCTGAATGGTGAATTGCCCGTGGCCCCAAGCGCTATTGCAGCGCGCGGCCATGTCAGCCTGCTGCGGCCAAAACGAGACTATGTTGTTCCGCGCGCTCTTGATCTTGAGGAGATTCCAGCAATTGTGGCCGCCTACCGCCAGGGCGCGGAATATGCCCGGCAGGCCGGGTTTGACGGGGTGGAGGTGCACGGCGCCAATGGCTATCTGCTGGATCAGTTTCTCCAAAGCTCCACCAACCGGCGTGAAGACGCCTATGGCGGCAGCGTGGAAAACAGGGCCCGACTCATGCTTGAAGTCTGCGATGCCGTCATTTCCGTGTGGGGCGCGGACCGGGTGGGCGTGCATCTGGCCCCGCGCGGCGATTCCCACGACATGGGCGATGAGGACCCGGCCGCCACCTTTGGCCATGTGGCAGCCGAACTGGGGCAGCGGAAGCTGGCCTTCCTCTTTACCCGCGAGCACTTGGGCGGCCCCACCCTTGCACCCATGCTCAAAAAAGTCTTTGGCGGGCCGCTCATTGCCAATGAAATGATGGATAAACAGTCTGGCACGCGGCTTGTGCAGGAGGGTAGCGCCGATGCCATCGCCTTTGGCCGTGCCTATATCGCCAACCCGGATCTGCACCTGCGCTTGCAGCAGGAAAAAGCCCTCAACCCGCTTGATGAACAAACCCTGTATTTCGGCGGCCCCAAAGGCTACGTGGACTATCCCTTTCTGCAGTCATAAGCGGCTGTACCGCAATAGAAGCATTCTGTTTTGAACGGGTCTTGACTCTTCAGTTGACAGGCCGGTGCGCTGCCGGCCGGGCTGCCCCACCTGGTAACAGATCCTTATCCCCCTTCACCATTAAGGAGAACAAGGGCACTGTCCTAAATCAATTGCTTGCACATACCAACTGACATGAATTTGACCAACCGGCCACACGCCATCATCAAGGTCAAAAATTCCGTGCATACAACCGCTGGAGCCAGTTATTGACCATGTAGATTGGCGCTGAACCGAGCAAAGTTCTGTAAACAACAGGCTTGAATATCTCAGGTTATCGAGAGCTGCCTTAACCAAACATCAACACGAGAAAATGGGATGAACCAAACAATCCACACGAGATTGCTACTTCTTGTCACAATCTGTCTGCTGCTATCCACTGTTTCCACCGCCCGTGCCGACACGCCGGACAATCTGGATGTGGTTTGGGCACGGGTAGCCCATGACAATACTTCCATCTACACCAAGCAATCTGCTGCCTCGGCCATCGTCGCCCGGTATGACTTTAAACATGTGCTCTACATTGGTGGCATGGAGCAGAACCAGGGACAGCGCTGGTACGAGGTGGTTTGGCCCTTCAAGGGATGGCTACGCAGCGAAGACACCTGGTTTGTCAGTGGTGCCTACGATCCCACATCCATTCCGCTGGTTGAACGGCTGGTCATGCGGCTGCATATCGATCTGGGCAACTATCCCGAGGCCTCCGAGGCTGTGTTTGGCAAGGCCAGGACTGCAGACTACAAGGTGAAGGGGCCGGGTACCAGCAACCTGGTTTGCCAAACCCTAACCTGGCAAGGCCTGATTATCGGCTATGAAAATTCCTACAAAGATCCAAAACAGGCCTGGATAGCCAAGGCTTCTGCAGGACCGGGCAGCAGGGCTCACTTTGGCCCGGTTTCCGTGGGCGCTCCGGCCAGCAGCCTGCAAATTTTGGATGCCTCCTTTACTGCACAGACGAATGGAGAACTCATTCTTGAGCAGGGCCTGCACCGTTTCCGCTTCACAGTGCAGGATGGCAGGGTCGCCACCATGGGTTATGTCTCTGGCGATGGCGTTTTTCTCCCTGTACCTTAGTTTTGGGGGTAGAGCGAAGCCCAACAAAAAGGATGCCCCATCATAAACATAGGTTGGGCGTATTTAAAATTTTTTCCGGGAAAAACAAAATGTACCGGGACTCTTCTCTATGACTGTACCAAGCTAACCACCAGTTGTTAGCGGCAAAATATCAGTGCCCCATTCTAGTAACTGAAAATTGCCCCACTTATCCTGTAAAATGTTGCCCGAGGAGGTCGACATGAAGACACAGGAAGAGTGCATGGGAGGATGGAAATCAGGGTACTGCACAGAACAAGGGATCGTGCCTGTAAAAAAATCTTCTTCTTTTCTTACAAAACACCCGTATTAGCCACCCTCATTGGCAGTAGCTGCGGGCGGCCTGGGCCATGATGTCGTCCTGATCTGTAAAGGGCAGTTTATCGGCATTCTTCTGCACAGCCTTGTTGATAATATCGCCGCTGGCAAAGGACTTCTCGTAATAGGTAATGATTGGCATGGCATAGGCATCATCTTCGCAATACAGGGTTAGATTTGCCTGTAGGGACATGTGCCCGGCCTCGGTTGGATGTTCGAAATTGATGAGCACATCTTCAAGGTTCACGATCTCACCGTCCTGTTTAGTGGTGGTACGGCGCACCTGGCTGGGGGCAACAAAAAGATGTTCCTGATGGCCTGAAAAGACATCCATTTTTTCGAGTCTATAGGCAGAATCCTCTTCTGGTTGCAGCTGATCCATGCCCAGAAGAAAAACACTTCCCTCTCTGACAAACAGCCTCCTGTTTTCATCGGCTCCCAGCAGGAGCAAGATAGAGCTGTTGTTCTCCTGCCACACAGCCGTGTTTTGACTCTGGAAGGTGCTGTCTTTTTCTGCAAGATATTTTTCTGTTAACTGGTAGTGCACACGATCTTTTTGTTCTTCCAGGTGCAACCAGGTATCGATACCTGGGCAGCTGGCGCAGGGCACAATGCCGTGATAATAACCCGGCCAATCCAAGCTTTCCCGGGCACCGTGACCATCAGCCGGGCTGGCCACTGCACTGGCATGCTGCGACAGAACACCCGGAGTCACAATCTGTACCTTAAGGGTGAACGTATCCTGCTGCCCCTTTCGGGCCAGGGCCCGTGGCATGAGCACCCGCAGGGTGTAGAGCCCATTTTTTGGCAGCTCCACAGCTTCACCATCAATCAGCATGGCCTCCAACGGACCTTGCAATACGGTATTGGATTTTTCCGACGAGTTCCATACGGTCAGCAGTTGACCTTTGTTGGCACGAACAAAATAGTCGCAGTAATCGTATGCAGCTATTTGCCCGCTTACCTCGGCTGAAATCGCACCTTTTTCAAAGCGGATCTCCTGCCGACACTCCGCAGCCAAGGCCTGGACTGCACCGGCAAAACACAGCATCAAACCACAAAACATGTGTACACATACCTTCATGGCGTTCTCCTTGGTAAAAAACAAAAGCGGTTAGCCCACCATAGAGCTAACCGCTTGTTTTTATTGGCGCGCCTGGAGAGATTCGAACTCCCGACCTTCGGATTCGTAGTCCGGCGCTCTATCCAGCTGAGCTACAGGCGCAAATTATAAAATAATATCGTGATAACCTACCATATCATGCCATGTACTTCAAAGCATTTCTGCAAAGTTGAAAAAATTTGCCGTCTGCCCACGGTGGAATCACAGGCACAGTCCCGGCTGACCGGCTGACACAGGCCAGCCACAAGACAAAGAGCAATCAGGCATCCTGTTTCTGCTTTTGCACATTGTCGTACAGACCGACAAAGTTGATCGGCTCCATCAAAAAGGGCATAAAACCACCGTCTAGAGAAAGCTGGCTGACAATCTGCCGGGTGAAAGGGAAGAGCATAAGCGGGCAGTCGACTGCCAGCACCCGGTTGATGTGTTCCTCCGGGATGTTGCGCAGCAGAAAAACAGCCGCATGCTCAATCTCCACAATGAACATCACCGCATCATCGTTGGCCTTGTCAAGAACCTTGGCGGTAATGGCCAGGGAGACCTCATAATTACCTTCGGCAACCATCTCATTTTTCAGCTTCAGGTCAAAATCGACCTTGGGATCCTGCTTCTGGGCGAGGAACACCTTGGGTGCATGCGGCGACTCAAAGGACAGGTCCTTGATGTACATCTTCTGCATGCGGAAGACCGGTTGTTGTTCAGCCTGGTTTTCGGTTTGATCGGACATTGGAACTCCTTGAATGAAAATTTATGCGGTGCCCGCAACTCTTTAAAAAAACAAAGTTACATCGTAGCAGGGAAGCACCGCCGAGAAAACGAAAAAATGGACTCAGCTGGCTACTCTCAGCTGCTCTCAGTCAGCATGCAGCAGCTGTTTTAAAAAACGGCCAGTATATGACTGCGCACAGGTGGCAATTTCTTCAGGGGTGCCCAAGGCAATGATCTCACCCCCTGCATCACCGCCTTCTGGCCCGATATCAATCACATAATCCGCAGTTTTGATCACATCCAGGTTGTGTTCAATCACCACCACGGTGTTGCCTGCATCCACCAGGCGCGCCAGCACCCGGAGCAGATGCTGAATGTCGGCCGGATGCAGACCAGTGGTTGGTTCATCAAGGATGTACAAGGTTTTGCCAGTGGAACGGCGGCTCAACTCCTTGGCCAGTTTCACCCGCTGCGCTTCACCGCCGGAAAGAGTGACCGATGACTGCCCCAAACTCAGGTAACCCAGCCCCACATCCACAATGGTCTGCAGACGCTTCTGGATTGCCGGTATATTCTGAAAAAACTCCAGCGCCTCCTCCACAGTCATCTGCAAAATGTCCGAAATATTCTTACCCTTGTAGCGGATATCCAGGGTTTCTTCATTGTAGCGCCTGCCCCGGCAGCGCTCGCAGGCCACGTACACATCTGGCAGGAAATGCATGGCTATGCGCAACACACCATCACCCTCGCAGGTTTCGCAGCGGCCGCCCTTGATATTGAAGCTGAAACGCCCCGGCTTGTAGCCGCGGGCGCGCGATTCGGGCAAACGTGCCATCAGCTCGCGCACCGGGGTCATCACCCCGGTATAGGTGGCCGGGTTGGAGCGCGGTGTCCTGCCAATGGGACTTTGGTCGATATCAATGACCTTGTCGAGCTGTTCCAGGCCAAAAAGCAGTGGCTGGCCTTTGAGGAAGCCCTGTTTATCGTCGAAATAGCGCTGCGCCTCCTTGAGCAGGGTTTCCATGACAAGTGAACTCTTGCCCGAGCCAGACACACCGGTAACACAAGTCATGACGCCAAGTGGAAAGCGGACATCGAGATTTTTCAAGTTGTTGGTGCTGGCGCCGCGCACTTCAAGCATCTTCTCCCTACCTGGCTGCACCTTGCGCCGCTGGGGTGGCAACTCTATTTTGAGCCTGCCCGACAGATAGCCGCCGGTGAGCGAGTTTTCGCAATCCAAAAGCCCAGGTACTGGCCCGCAATAGAGCACCTGGCCGCCGTGTACACCTGCGCCCGGGCCAATATCCAGCACATGATCTGCCGTGGCAATGGTGTCTGCATCGTGTTCCACCACAATCACCGTGTTGCCCAAGTCGCGCAGGTTGATCAGGGTTTTAATGAGCTTGTTGTTGTCGCGCTGGTGCAGACCAATGCTGGGCTCATCCAAAATATAGAGCACACCGGCCAGGCCCGAGCCAATTTGCGAAGCCAGGCGAATACGCTGCGCCTCCCCGCCCGACAGGGTGCCGGAGTTGCGCTTTAGGGTCAAATACCCCAAACCCACGCCTTGTAAAAAACGCAACCGTTCCCGAATTTCCTTGACTATGGGCCCGGCAATGGCCGTATGCCTGCTATTGAGCTGCAAAACGTCCAATTCCGCGATGAAGCGATCAATGGACAACCCGATCAGATCACGGATAGACCAGGGGCCCACCCGCACAGCCAGAGCCTCTGGCTTCAAACGTGCACCCGAGCAGGCCGGGCAGCCCTGCTCGGACATGAAGGCATCCACCAACTCGCGCATGCGCAGGGAACTGGTCTCCTTGGCCAGTCGGTTCAAGCGCGGGATAAGGCCTTCGAAAACCTGCTGCGATACCCGCTGGGTACGACCCCGGCCCAGGATCAGCTCGATTTTCTCCCGGCCACTGCCGTGGAGCAGTATCTTGCGAATATTTGCAGGCAAATCGCGGAAAGGCACATGCACATCAAAGCCATAGTGCCGCACCAGGGCCTCCATCCAGGGCACGGCCCAAGGTGCGAGCTTGCGCATGTACCAAGGTTTAATCCCGCCCTCGGCAATGCTTAAGCTGTCGTCCGGCACAATGAGCTTTTCATCGATAAACTGGTTCACGCCAAGCCCATCGCATTCCGGACAGGCGCCCTGCGGATTGTTGAAGGAAAAAAGTTGGGGAGAGAGCTCGGGTACGGAAATACCACACCGATGGCAGGCAGCAGATTCGCTGTAGAGCCGCTCTTCGTCGGTATCTGGGAAAAAAACCAGCATTGTGCCGCCACTGAGCGCCACCGCAGTGCTCACCGACTCGTCCAGCCGCCGACGCAAACCCGGTTTGAGCACCAGCCGATCAATCACCGCCTCGATGCTGTGGTACTTGTTTTTTTCCAGCCTGATCTCTTCGCTCAGCTGGCGCAGGTCGCCGTCCACCCGTACCCGCACAAATCCCTCCCGCCGCAGCCGTTGCAGTACCTGCTCGTGCTCACCCTTCTTTCGCTGCACCAGGGGAGCCAGAAGAATACATTTGCTACCCTCGGGCTCGGCCAGCAGCAGATCCAGCATATCGGCAATCGACTGGGCGCGGATGGGGTCACCGCACTGCGGACAGTGGGGCTGCCCGGCCCGGGCAAAAAGCAGACGCAGATAGTCGTAAATTTCCGTCACCGTACCCACGGTAGAACGCGGATTTTTACTGGTTGTTTTCTGTTCTATGGCCACGGCAGGGGAAAGGCCGTCGAGCTGATCGACATCGGGCTTATCCATCTGACCCAAAAACTGGCGCGCATAGGTGGAGAGCGATTCGACATAACGCCGCTGGCCCTCGGCATAGAGGGTATCAAAGGCAAGGGTTGATTTGCCCGACCCGGAAAGACCGGTGAAAACAATGAACTTGTTGCGGGGCAAGTCAACGGAGATGTTCTTTAAGTTGTGCATCCGTGCGCCACGGATGCGAATCTGCTGCGGTTCCATAGGATGTTTCACATAAAGACAACCGGGATCAAGGCGGGTACAGGCAGTATATCCGAGAATACCGCGACAAATATATTTACCGTCCCAGGCCTGCATGGTAGACTGCGAAGCTAACAGTAGCCATCAATTGACAACAATCAACCATCTGTGCCCATATGTATTTTCAGGATATTATCGCCTCGCTCAACAGTTATTGGGCTGCTGCCGGTTGCCTGGTTATGCAGCCTTACGATATGGAGGTAGGGGCCGGCACCTTTCATCCGGCCACGCTTTTACGCGCACTTGGCCCAGAACCATGGAAGGCCGCCTACGTACAACCATCCAGGCGGCCCACCGACGGTCGCTATGGCGAAAACCCCAACCGTTTACAACACTACTACCAGTACCAGGTGGTGATCAAGCCCTCGCCAATAGATGTGCAGGCCATGTATTTAAAAAGCCTGGAAGGCTTTGGCCTGGATCTACTTGAACACGACATCCGTTTTGTCGAGGATGACTGGGAATCTCCCACCCTGGGAGCCTGGGGGCTTGGCTGGGAAGTCTGGTTGGATGGCATGGAGATAACCCAGTTTACCTACTTTCAGCAGGCCGGCTCCATTGATTTGAAACCGGTTACCGTGGAAATCACCTATGGACTGGAACGCATCGCCATGTACCTGCAGAGGGTGGACTCGGTGTACGACATTGCCTGGAACAAGGAAATCAGCTACGGCGAGATCTTTCACCAGGCGGAGCGAGAATTTTCAGCCTTCAACTTCGAGCATGCCAACGTGCCCGAACTGAGCCACGCCTTCAACACCTTTGAAAGCGAGGCCTTGAAACTGGTGGAGGCAGGCCTTATACTACCGGCTTATGATTATTGCCTCAAATGCTCCCACACCTTCAACCTGCTGGATGCGCGCAAGGCTATCAGTGTGGCGGAACGCACTCGCTATATCGGCAGAATCCGGCACATAGCACGCCAAGTCGCCCAGCGCTATGTTGCTCAACGGGAGGAAATGGGACATCCCCTATTGCGCAGCCATGCCGAAACAACGGTACAGTAGGCATAAACGCTCGAAATCTGCAGGCAACGTAGTGTTCCTGCAGGCTCATCAAGGTGACATACACCAAGATTCTTTAAAAGGAGGAAAACCATGGTATCAACCAAGAAAATCATCATGACCGGCCTTATGCTACTGGCAGCCTCTGCCTTTGTGGTGGGTTGTTCCAACAACGAAGAAAAGAAAGCCCAGACCACCACGCAGCAGGAAGCCAGCCAATCTCTCCAGGATGCCAAGGAATCCATGAAAGAGGCTGGAGAAAATATTAAGGATGCCGCTGTCTCTGCTGGCGAAGCTGCCCAGCAGGCCGGAGCAAAGGCTGCTGAAGAGATCAGGGAAGCTGGTCAGGATGTGAAGGATGCAGCTGTTGCAGCTGGCGAGAAGATGCAGCAAGCTGGCGAAAAGGCTGTTGAAGAAAGCAAGGAAGCAGCTGCCGAGATGAAGCAGGAAGCCCAGGAGGCCACTCAAGAGGTCAAGAGAGAGGCGAACAAGGCAAGGGCAAAACTGGAAGGTTGCTAAGTTAAATAAACGTTTGCCTTTTAAAAGCAGGTGGCAAACTGTTCATCCTGCTTGTAAGTATATCCCCTCTTTTTCACGAAAAGAGGGGATTTTATTTTTTGTGGCGGAAGTGCATGGGAATCGAACCCACCTGCCGGGTTTTTCACCCGACACACCGGATTTGAAGTCCGGGAGAGCCACCAGTGCCCTTTCCACTTCCGCATACGCACAGCAGTTGGGATGAATTTGTATAGCCTTCATTACTTAATAGGTGTTGACCGGAAAAACAACTTTTTATTATAGTGCGGCGCGGCTTGCCTTAGGCATACATATTGACCCCAGCCCTCTGTTTTGTCGAGGTTTTTTATCCAACCGCCCATGGAATGCGAACAACTCATCCGCCTGATGAAAGAATGGTACCTGCAGGTGAAGCAGGAAAGCATGGCCCCTGCCCGCATGATGCGCTTTGTTGACCAGCACGTCAAAACCTGTCGGGTTTGCGCCAAGGACCTCTTTCTGCCGGAAGAAATTGAAAAAATCCGGGAATTTGTCTTCCCCGAGTCCAAGAGTATCACCCCTATTCAGGCGGATAATGAGGACAGCGAAGATCCCGATGAACAGCAGGAAGACGACGAGTTCAGCAGTGAGAACGAAGACGAGCTCGATGAAGAAGATGAGGATGAAGACGAAATCTAACGCCACCCCCTCTTCTCATCAACAGTGCTGCACCCTCTGCGGCCCAGCCTTGAACATGGCCTCTACGGCCACGCCTGGCCCGGCCTGGAAATCCTTTGCAGCAGAATAACTCTTGCCAACCTCCTCTTCCCAGAGTGGGCCAAAAACATGGCATGAGCCTGCGGTCGGCCTTGGCCCTCTGCCTGCCCGACATTCCCCGGCACCTGCTTCCCGGTGGCTTCGACACGGTTGGCGATATCGCCCTCCTGACTTTGCCCCATGCCATACGTCCACAAGCCAGCCGGATAGGAAAAGCCATCTTGTCCCTGCATGCCCATATCCGGGTGGTGGCCCTCCGCCATGGAGAGTACAGTGGTGTGCACCGGCTTGTCAGTCTGCAGGTGATCGCCGGAGAACAGCGTTTGAGTACTGTACACAGGGAAAACGGCCTGTCCCTGCATCTGGATCTTGCCACCTGCTTTTTCTCGAGCCGCATGGCTGGAGAACGGCTGCGGGTGGCGCGCCTGGTGCAAGCAGGGGAAAGGGTTTGCGTCCTCTGTTCGGGTGCAGCTCCCTATCCCTTGGGCATTGCCCGCCACAGTCAGGCAAAGGAAGTGCATGGTATCGAGATAAATCTCGCAGCGCACGCCCATGGCCTGCGCAATGTACAGGCCAACAACTACACCAAAAAAGTGTATCTCCATGCCGGCGAAGCTGGTACCGTGCTTTTTGCCCTGAACCGGTTCTTTGATCGAATAGTTATTGTCCTGCCCAGAGATGCCGGCAGTCTACTGGTCGCAGCCCTTGCCCATCTCCGCCTTGGTGGTGCGCTCCACTGCTATGCCATGGAAAGCCAGGAGGAAAAGAGCATCTTCATCGAACAGCTCAGCACCCTGTGCACAGCCAGTAACCGCAGGATGCACCATGTTCGCAGCGTGCGTTGCGGCCATTGCGGTCCGGGCGTATACCGAATCTGTCATGATACGGTTATCGGCGCATCATGATTAAAACATGAACTGATTACAGCCCCCGTCCCTGCTCACTCGGCACAATATCGGCCCAACATGCACAGTGCCGCAGTGCAGTATCACAGTGGATTACCCATCACAACAGGAGTTTTTCATGCAGCGTACTGGTTCCGTTTCCAGACAGACCTTGTATCTGGCCATAGCAGCCGCCCTGATAGTCGGATTTGTCGGCGGGGTTGGCTATAGCGCCTTTCGTGGCGCCTCTCTGTCGCAGGTACAGCAGCAAAGTGGTGTGCATGAGCATGACACAACAGCAGCACGCGCCACTATTGCCACCTTGCAAAGCAAAGCACAGGCAGATCCGGACAATGCCCAGGTATGGGCAGAACTGGGGCACGCCTTTTTTGACAGTGGTCAGCCCGATGATGCCATCGCTGCCTATACCCGTGCCCTGGCAATTGAACCTGGCAACACCAATGTACGCACGGATTTAGGCGTCATGTATTTTCAAAGCAATAAGCATCGTGAAGCCATTGCCGAATTTGACGCAGTGCTGCGCGCCGACGAAAAGCACCCACAGGCCCGTTTCAACAAAGGGGTGGTGCTCTACAGCGGCCTGGGCGACAAGGCCGGCGCCCTGGAAGAGTGGAACATCCTGCTCAAGGCGCACCCCGAGGCCGTCACCCCCACGGGTATGCCGCTCAAGGACCTGATCCAACAAGTTACGGAAGATAAACGCTGAACCCTGCCGCTCCGGCAAGAAGTAGCACAACAGGCCGCCTCCACCTCTCTTGAGAAATTCTGGCTTCATTCCTGGCTGAACAGATTTTCTCCATCCATTTCCAGGGGTTTGGCCAGGTGCATTAACTCAAGGATTGTGGGGGCGATGTCCCGCAGAGCTCCGCCTTCCTTGAGTACCATCCCCTTGAGCTGATCGGCCACCACGATAAAGGGAACCGGGTTGGTGGTGTGGGCGGTATGGGGACCATGGGTTTGCGGGTCGAGCATGAGCTCGCAGTTGCCATGGTCGGCAGTAATGAGCATGATCCAGCCGCGCTGCCGGAAAAACTCGCCAATCCGGCCAAGGCAACGGTCCACTGTGGCGCAGGCCTTGACTGCAGCGGAAAGCAGGCCGGAGTGTCCCACCATGTCGCCATTGGCGAAATTGAGCACAATCAGATCAAAGGGTTGACCCGCCTCGTCTGCCTCATGCAAGGTGCGCAGCAAGGTGTCGGTGATCTCAACGGCACTCATTTCAGGCTTCAGATCATAGGTGGCCACATCCCGTGGGGAGTTGATGAGTATGCGCTCCTCTTGAGGAAAGGGTTCTTCCTCGCCACCATTGAAAAAATAGGTGACATGGGCGTATTTTTCGGTCTCCGCGATGCGTAGCTGCCGCAATCCCTGTGCACTGAGCACCTCGCCAAGGATATGGCGCATGCTCTGCGGCGGAAAGACCACAGGAAAGGAGAAATCCGCCTCGTATTCGGTCATGGTCACCAACTGCTGCAGTTGGGGCCGGGCACTGACGTCGAAGGCAGAAAAAACAGGGTCTGTCAGGGCATGGCAGAGTTGTCGCATCCGGTCTGCCCGAAAGTTGAAACAGAGCAAACTATCGCCGTTGGCCAAGGTAGCCACGGGCCTGTTCTCTGCATCAAGCAGCACCACCGGCTTGATAAACTCATCGCTTTCACCCTGCTTGTAGGCCTCTTCCACTGCCTGGACAGGCTGCCTGGCTGTACGGCCCTCGCCCAAAAGCATGGCTTGCCAGCCCCTTTCCACCCGATCCCAGCGTTTATCCCGGTCCATGATCCAATAGCGGCCGATAATGGTCGCCACCTGGCCGCAACCAACTGCACGGATGATCTCTTCCAGTTGAAGCATGTAGGTGCGCCCACTGTCCGGTGGTGTGTCGCGACCATCCATAAAGCAGTGGATAAACACCTGCTGCAGTTGTTTTTGAGCACCCAGTTGCAGCAGTGCCCTAAGATGGTTGATGTGGGAATGCACCCCGCCATCGGAGAGCAGTCCACAAAGGTGCAGACGTCCTCCCTGGGCTGCCACCTGGTCGAACAACTCGTTCAACACCGTATTGGCAGCAAAGGAACCATCTTCAATGGCTTTGTTGATCCGGGTGAAATCCTGGTACACAACCCGGCCAGCACCGATATTGAGGTGACCGACCTCGGAATTGCCCATCTGGCCGACGGGCAGACCCACCGGCCCATTGTGGGCCACGAGCCTGGTTGCAGGATACTCCTTGGAAAAGAAATCCATGTTGGGGGTTTCGGCAACAAAGGGGGCATTGCCGGGCCCAGGCGGAGCAAGCCCCCAGCCGTCAAGAATAGTCAGCAGAATCGGGGTACGGGCATGCATGGCTGCTCTCACGATACTTCCTGAATGCTGGACTCATGAAGCAGCTCTTCCGCCTCCAGGCGGGGTGCTTCGTGCCAGAGTCCTTCCAGGTCATAAAACTTACGGTTTTCATGATAAAAGACATGCACCACCACATCACCCAGATCCAGCAACACCCACAGCCCGCCCTGCAGGCCTTCACTGTGTTTCGTGCTGGCACGTTTGGCGCGCAACTCCTCTTCAATGGCGGAGGCCAGGCCCTGCACATGCCGGGTGGAACGACCACTCATGATCACAAAATAATCGGTAAAGGTAGCAAGGCCGCGTACATCCAGCACCACCAGGTCCTCTGCCTTGACCTCCAGGGCAACGCGCACGCAAGCCGCAGCCAGCTCCCGTCCTGCCATATTTCTGTACTGCTTTTTAAATTGTCGCATATGTTGTGTGCAAAACTCCTTGCTGTTCGACGGATGAAGGGACTGGCTCCTTTCAGTTCCCGGCAGGTGGGCCGGCACGTCGTTTCCGCTCCCTGGGCGGAAATTCGAAACTGATTTTTCCCTTGTTATCCAAAAGCAGATAGGCGTCAAAGGGTTTTTTTCTTTTGGAGATAAAGCCGTTGATCAGTGGAGAGCGCCCATCGCTCAGTAGCTGGGAAATATGTTCCCGTTCCAGACGGCGGCCCAGGATAATCTTCGCTATCCTCAGACCTTTTTTATCATCTCCTTCCAGGGCAGATTCAGAGAGATAGGCTCCCTGTGTTTCAAATACCGGGGTACCATCCACCGGAGATAGGCCCAGGGGATCTTGGGCACGAATGGCAGCCAAATCCTCTTCTGTGACCGAATCGGTAAACAGGAATTCAACCTTGCCCTCGTGCAGACGCAGGGAGGCGGTGAAAGGCTTACCCTTTTTGGAGCGAAAATCATCAAAGGGACCCAGGGTTTCCCCCTGGATCAGAGCGACAACTTCCTCCTCCCGCATGACCCGGCCACCCAGCACCTTGCGGATAAAAAATGATTTATCCTCAGCCTCATAGACATTGGCGCGCTCAAAAAAACGCAGGCCGCGCACCGGAGAAAAAGACGCCTCAGGCACTTCCGCCCTGGGCCCGGCCTTGACCTTGCCAACAATGGTGCTGGTCATCTGCCGGATTTCCTTCATGAACTGCGGCCTGGTCATCGTACCCTTGAGGATCTGGTTGAGCTTATACTCCCACTCACCGGTCAGTTCAGGGGAGGCCAGCACGTCAATGTCACGCGCTTCCAACAAACTCAACAACTCAAAGGCTTTGCCAGTGGGCACCAGATCGCGCTGTTCCCGCACCACATACTTTTCGTTGAGCAACTTTTCAATGATGGCCGCCCTGGTGGCAGGCGTGCCCAAACCGCGCTCCTTCATGGCCTCGGCCAGTTCCTCATCGTCGATCAACTTGCCGGAATGCTCCATGGCCGAAAGCAAGGTGGCCTCGGTAAAGCGGGGCGATGCCTTGGTTTGCTGCTCTTCGCTGTCAATGCTGGTACACTGCACGGCTTCACCCTGGGGCAGGGCCTGCAGGTCCTTGCCCGCACCCTTTTCGTCTGCAGCAGCGGCAGTGCCATACACGGCTCGCCAGCCTGCCTCCACCAAAATCTTGCCCTCGGTGAGGAAGGTTTCCTCCTCCACCAAGGAAAGACGGGTAGTGTTGAGGTACACTGCAGGCGGAAAGAACACTGCCAGAAAACGCTGCACAATCATCTGGTAGATTTTCTGTTCCGCCTCATTCAAGCTGGCTGGTAGACCACTGGTGGGGATAATGGCAAAGTGATCGCTTACCTTCTTGTCGTTGAAGAGCCGCTTGTCTTTTTTGATGTACTTTTTATCCAGCGCCTCACGGGCAAAGGTGCCAAAACGCCAGCCACACTGGCTCTGCACCGCCTGCTTGACTGTGCCGAGATAGTCTTCCGGCAAAAAGCGACTATCGGTACGCGGATAGGTAATGAGCTTGTGTTGCTCATACAGGGCCTGGGCCAATGCCAGGGTGTTTTTGGCTGAAAAGCCAAAACGGCTGTTGGCCTCGCGCTGCAACAGGGTGAGGTCATAGAGCGATGGTGCACCCTGGGTGCTTTTCTTGCTGCTCTCCTCCACCTGCGCCGGTTTATCGGAGCATTTGGCAATAATGGCCTCGGCCTGCTCCTGGCGCCAAATACGGCTGCGACGGGCATGCGGGTTTGTTTCATCCTTGCTGAAGGCCGGGTCGATCCACAGCCCTTCGTAGTGAACATTGCCGCAACTGAAATGGCCACGCAGTTCCCAGAAGGTGGTGGGCACAAAGGCTCGCCGTTCCCGTTCGCGTTTGACCAGAAGCGAAAGGGTGGGCGTCTGCACCCGGCCGCAGGGTGTTTTTCGGAAACCGCCGAAACGGGAATTGTAGCAGGTGAGCGCCCGGGTGGCGTTAATGCCAATGAGCCAATCAGCTTCGGAACGGCACAGGGCCGTATCCTCCAGGGGCTGCATCTCGTCATTGTCGCGCAGGTTGGCCAAACCTGTGCGAATGGCATCCATGGTCATGGACTGCAGCCAAAGGCGTCGAATGGTTTTGCCCGTTGGCTTAGCCTGCAACACCTGTTTCAGGATATATTTGAAGATAAGTTCCCCTTCCCGACCGGCATCACAGGCATTGACAATCACCTCCACATCCCGGCGACGAATGAGTTTGCTCAAGGCATTGAACTGGGTCTTGGTGCCCGGCAGAATGCTCAGCGGAAACTCTTCCGGCAGGATGGGAAGATTGTCAAAAGTCCACTTCTGGAAAGCAGGGTTGATCTCCTCTGGATAGGCAATGGAAACCAGATGGCCCACGGCAAAGGAGACAATGTGCTCCTCGCTTTCATAGTGGGTTTTAGTGCGGGTGAAGGTGCCCGGCAGGGCGCGAACAATGTCCGCAGCCACGCTGGGTTTTTCCGCTATAACCAAAGTTTTTCCCATAATATGACAAATTTCAGCCGAGATACTCTGCCAAAAACTCCTTGAGATGTCCGTGCCAGCGTTCCGGCTGCTCCAGGTAACAGGGATGCGGTGCCTGCGGATAAATTTCCAGACGCAGGTTCGGCACCTCATCTGCCAGCACCTCACTTAAACTGGGAGGCGACACCTGATCAGCCTCACCCCAAACCGCAAGCGTTGGTGCGCTGATGCGGTCAAATTGACCCTTGTTTTCCGTAACCCCTACAGGTCCGGCCAGCACCAGGGCCGACACCATGGACGGATGCTTGATGGCAAACTCCATGGCTATGCGCCCGCCCATGGAAGGGCCGATCAAGGCGGCCTTTTCCAGTTTCTGACTGTGGAAAAAGGCGCTGAGCACCGCCTCAGGGCTGCTCTTTTCGCAGGCAGGGCTTGCGCCAAAGCCTGGCATGTCCAGAGCGAGCACGTGCAGACCCATATCGGCAAGCACCTGTAAGGTGCCCAAATCCCGCCAGGTGGTGGCGTTGAATTTCATGCCGTGTAATAAAATAACGGCAGCAGCGCCAACATCACCTGTCTCGAGCACATGCACCGTGCAGTCACCGGCTGCAACGGTTTTAGCTTGTATTTCAGACATCATAAAACTCCAAACTAAATTGAAATGAAACCCTTATGTCCCATGGGACAACAGAAGTACATTCCTTCCCAGGCCTTGTCAACCAGGGCCGGGATGAAAGGCGAACCGCAACAGCATCGTCTGGCCCAAGACGACTCCCTGATCAACCCCGGCATAACTACATTATTGCTACATGCCGCTCCCCTACGGCAGGTTGGATGAAGTTCCCCCTCCTGCACCCGATGAGGCCTTGAGCAGGGAGGAATCTATGGCCTGCAGGGCCCGTTCCACGCTGGCCAGATTTCGCTCCACCTTGCTGTTCAACCCGGCCTGGGGATACTTGACCGGAACGTCCAGCAGCAGCTGACGTGAGGCCAGCAG
>Ga0334889_1001667_pt1 | contig 28163 bp, 32 predicted proteins | sample GraSluR1_MG_2_FD_207222 | JGI IMG/M metagenome (GOLD analysis project Ga0334889, IMG submission 207222) | Sludge microbial communities from methane-producing bioreactor in Wageningen University, Netherlands - Granular Sludge_8_08-R1 | ecosystem: Engineered > Bioreactor > Anaerobic > Unclassified...
CGCGACGTCACCCTCTCGGTCGCCGGTCAGACCATCACCGCGAGCCAGCCCATCCCCGCAGACGAAGCCGACACCCTCACCAAGATCAAAAACTCAGATGCGCACTAAATTGGCCCAAGTCGGGTGGCCATGCGGTACCAACACGTGGCCGCTGAACGCGACGCGCAACTCGCAGCCCGCATGTCAGCATTCGCGACAGGCAAGAGTCGGCGGGCTCTCGCAGCCCTCGACATGTCCGTTCAGAATCCAAGGTAAAACATGTAGAACCCCATGAGCAGTATGAGAGCACCCATGACCACCTTGACCACGGAGCTCAATCTGCCATACCGTGCGCTTGAGGAAAGTGTGTGCACAAAACCCACGGAGGTGCCGGCGATGACTGCCAGGAGTCCGTGTCCGATGGAATAGAGCAACAACAGCAGGAGACCCCACAGTACGCTGCCCTTGCTTGCCACAATAGCTAGCAGGGCAATGAGGAGCGGCGTTGAGCAAGGTGACGAGAAGATGCCCCCCAGAATTCCGGCGATCAGGGCACCAACAAATCCCCGTCGTGTGTTCTTCGCCACCAGATAGCTTGACGGGATGATGTCGTATATGCCCCACGTCTGCAGAGCCATCATTATCATGAGTGAGCCGAGCGCGAAATACCACCAAGAAGCAGAGGCACCAACCAAACTGCCCGCAAGCGAAGCGATCAAACCCAGCGCCGTGAAGGTCACGGCAGCCCCGGCCGCAAACGTGACCGAGAGCAGGAACGCCTGCTTCGTGCCTCGACGCCCTGTACCGCCCAGGTAGCCCACGATGAGCGGTATGCCGGAGAGCGCACATGGTGTGATTGACGTGAGCATGCCGGCAATGAGCGCGAGCACGGGCGCCAGCCATCCGCTGCTCGTCACGAGTTCAGACAGATGCTCCAGCATTTCGGTCACGAATCAACCCCCATGTCGGCGAGGATGATCCGCATGTCAGCGTCCGCTAGCCCGCCTTGATGCAAAGTGAATAGGTGTTCGCCCGTGTTCCGATCGTTGTAGAACACAAATCCGATTCGGATGCCTTCGCTGGGAACGTAGGGCATTCCGTCGGCAGCGACAAATATCTGGGTTGGGATGAGCTGAACCGGGAAGTCCTGTGCAGCGCGAGGATTCTCCCAAACGTCGACGAACTTGACAATGGCGCTGCCTTGCATCTCCGCGTTGATCTCCTGGAGAATGGGAGCCATTTGCTTGCACTGATCACAGGAATCCGCGCCGAAGTCGATGATGATCGGCAAACCGTAGCGTTTCAGCGTGTCGAGATCTATGGATGTGGACACGAGTGCGTGATCCGCCGCGTAGCCGGTAGGTTCATCAACAGCCGGACCCTGGGAGCTGGTCTTGACTGCCCAGATGACGACGAGTGCCAGCGCAATCAGAAGTGGCGCGACTATCCTCGCAACCAGCCGCTTGCGCTCCGAGTGTTCATTTGCCATGAACAGAAGTCACCTCATTCGTTGCTGCTCCCCGCAGTGGTCATGGCATCCGGCTGCCGTTGACGCGATGTATGGCCTGGGCGAGGTGGTTGAACATCCTCGGCGAAACATCGCCGACAAACGCCGACGGTTCAATCCCCTTTGGTTCAACCATACTTGGACAGTAAGCCCACGGTCGCACGACGGCAAGCATCGGTTGCGCACTAGCGGCTGGGCGGGTGCGAGTGATCACGCCTCCGCTGTGGCTGCGGCGACCGTGCCGTGCACGTCACAGACAGCGGCGAGAGTGTTGTAGACGGTGCCGAACTGGCGAAGGTTTCGGTGCAGCAGGTCGACGCGGCGTTCGGGCTCATCTGTGACGATGCGCACGTCGTACTCGACTTCGACGAACTGGGGCGGGGAGTCTTGTCGCCGCGCTTGCACACGCACGTCGGCGCTGGTGTACGTGAACCCGATCAGTGTGCTGGTTCGTTCGATGTTCTTCATCAGGCAGGACGCGAACGCGGCGGCCAGAAGCTCGGCTGGTCCTGGCGCGCCGGACGGTTCGACCCCCCAAGCAGTGTCGATCGGCACCGTCTGGTCGCCTGCCTGCACATGTGCGACCCCGCCAGGGCGGCACTGCGCCCTCACCTGATACGTCGTTGGTGGCTCAGCCATGTCGCCATCCTGCCACCCGGACATTCATCCGAAGCCGACGGCCACCGCGGCGACCCAGCGCTGACAGCAACCGCTCACCCGCCACCGATCACTATTGATCAACGTCTGTTGTTGATACCGAAATCGCTTGGTGCTAGGTTGGCGTCATGCCCCAGATCTTGGAAGTCGGGTTGCTCGCCGCCCGCGATCTAGGAGACCTCGATCACGCGCGACTGCTCGCACCCAAGTTGAAGGCACTTGCCGACGAGACACGGCTTGCCTTGGTCCTTTGCCTGTCTGACCGTCCCCACACGGTGCGGGAGTTGCAGGAGAGGACTGGGCTGGGTCAGACCCTGGTGAGTCATCACCTGGGCCTTCTCCGAGAGCAAGGGCTTGTCAGTGCCACCGCGCATGGACGCAGCAATACCTACGCTCTGTGCTGCGACCAACTGGCAGAGCCAGTGCGGTTGTTGGCCACGCTGGCAGCGCTGACGCCGGTCGGCGTCGCCGCCTGTTGCGATCCTCTCACCCGGGACGTGGTCGATCCGCTCCCGTGAACCGCGGCTCAGTTCACTGGTCGCCGTTGTGCCGAGTTCATCAATGGGCCCCCGCAGTCGGAAGACGTCCACCGCGGATAGGGCAATCAGCTTGAGATATGGGAGAAGCATGCAGAGTCTTCTACGGCTCCTGGGCCTGGGTCGGGAACTCTGGCCCTACTACCTGGGTATCGCCTTGGCGGCGCTGGCAACGGCGGGAACCGCACTGCTCACGCCGTTCATCATCAAGGCCGCCACCGACGAGATCGTCTCGCAGATCCGGGGGGAGGGCGGCGGAGTGCGCGCTCTGCTCTGGTTGGCGGTAGCGCTGCTGCTGGTGGAACTCGTGAGCACGGCGGTGACGAATGTGGGTGGCTATCTGGGTGACGTGATGTCGGTCAAACTCAGGGCCATCCTGTCGTCCCGCTACTACGCGAAGATGCTCACCCTTCCGCAGCACTACTTCGATGGCCAGCTCACCGGCACCGTGATCAACCGGCTGACCAGATCGATCGCCGAAACGTCCCAGTTCTTCCAGATGTTCGCCAACAACTTCCTGCCGCTCCTGCTCACCGTGCTGGCCGTGCTCGTCGTGACCGCGACCTACTCGGTCTGGTTGACGCTGCTGCTGGTGGTGATCTACCCCATCTTCATGTGGCTCACGGCCCTGACGTCAAAGCACTGGCAACCGCTCGAGCGCGAGAAGAACCAGCAGTTCGACATCGCCGGGGGCCGGTTCGCTGAGGCCATCGGCCAGATCCGAGTGGTCAAGAGCTTCACCGCCGAGTTGCGTGAGCTGCGGGTCTTCAACGACCGCTATACCAAGACGGTCGACGTGACGCATGGCCAGTCCCGCTACTGGCACCTCATGGACGTTGCTCGCCGCGGCGCCTTCGCACTGATCTTCTTCGCCATCTACGCGATCATCTTCACCTCCACGGCGTCAGGCGCGTTCACGCTCGGCGCCATGGTCCTGTTGATCCAGTTGGTCGCGATGGCCAAGCAGCCGGTCAGCATGATGAGCTACCTCGTCGACAGCTCCCAGCGCGCGATCGCCGGCTCCAACAGCTACCTCGAAGCGCTCGATGAGCTCCCCGAGCCGCATGCCCCCTTCGGTCCCGAAGCAGCACTCAGCTTCAGGCGACCCACGAAGACCGATGCGGCGCGCGCAACAACCTTGGCCCCTTGGCGCGTCGTTGCTGACGCGCCGGCCCTCTCTTTCGATCACGTGTCGTTCTCCTACGACGGTGCCTCCGACGTCCTCCATGATGTGACGTTCTCCGTCGCGCCCGGTGAGCGGGTGGCGTTCGTCGGGGAGTCGGGCGGTGGAAAGACGACTCTCGTGAACCTGTTGCTCGGGCTGTACCGGCCCGACTCCGGTGTGGTGCAGGTGGGCGGCGGCGACGTCACCCGCCTGCCCCTGCAGCAGCTTCGCGGTCAAATAGGCGTGGTCTTCCAGGACGCGGCCCTGTTCTCGGGGACGATCCGGGAGAACATCGCCTACGGCCGGCCGGACGCAGCGGCTTCCCAGATCGAGGACGCAGCGCAGCGCGCCAACGCACACGAGTTCGTGGCCCGCCTGACCAAGGGGTATGACTCCGAGATAGGTGAGCGTGGCATCAAGTTGTCAGGCGGCCAGAAGCAGCGGGTCGCCGTGGCCAGGGCAATACTCAAGGACGCCCCGCTCCTGGTCCTTGACGAAGCCACGTCGGCCCTCGACTCCAAGGCCGAACGGCTCGTCCAGGCCGGCCTGGAGGCCCTCATGGCCAATCGCACCACCCTGATCATCGCCCACCGCCTCTCGACGATCTCCTCGGTCGACAGGATCATCACGCTGCGCGACGGCCGGGTGGACGAGATCGGCTCGCCGGAGGAATTGGCCCGCTCGGGCGGCATCTACGCCGAGCTGCTGGCGCTCCAGGCGTCCGCGACGAAGGCCGACCGCAAGCGTCTCCACGCCTATGACATCACTGGCTGAGTAGCCCCTCGTCTCGCTCCATCGGCATGCTTGACATCCACCCGGTCGAAGAGGAAGGTTCGAGCATGGTTGATTCAAGGACCGCTGAAGCCGGAATCTCGGGAGCGTCCCAGGTCTGCCCGCGCCCGGTGCGCCAAGTCCCCCCGCGCATCAGGGGATGGGCTCGATCACATGGATGAGCCGACCGACAGAAGCGCCGACATCTGGCATTCCGAGGAGTTCATAGAACGCTGGATCGACAAGACCGATAACGGGGCCAGGAGCCCTGAGCGCCAGTTCCGCTTGATGGGCGAACTTCTGCCGTTCGACAGCCACGAGTCGTTCACGTTCATGGATCTCGGCGCCGGAACTGGGGCTGCGGCACGCGGAATCCTCGATCTGTACCCACTGAGCACCGCGATCCTTGCCGACTACTCCCGCCCGATGATGGTTGCCGGCGAGCGAGAGATGCAGCCATTCGCCGGACGATTCCGCTATGTCGAGTTCGACATGTCAGTGGGTCGCTGGCCACCACAGGTTCCGGCCAAACTGGACGCTGTCGTGACCTCGATGTGCATCCACCACATGCCCGATCGACGCAAGCAGGGCTTGTTCCGGGAGATCTTCGAGCACCTGGCCCCCGGCGGCTGGTACCTCAACTACGACACGGTGACCGCGACGGACCCCGTCGTGGTGGCCGCCTGGGACCGAGCGGATGCTCGAAGCCACCCTGACGACGGGATCCCGGGCGCCCCCCTCACCTCACTGGAGCAGGCCGGTCACGAAGACCACGTCCGGAACCTCACATCGCTCGAGCCACAAGTCGGGTTCCTCCGTTCTGCCGGCTTCGAGGGGATCGATGTCTACTGGAAGCGCCTGGATGCGGTGATCTACGGAGGCCGCCGGCCCTTGATCGGTGGCGACTCGGGCGATGCCGGGCTCAAGGGTTCGGCAGCGGACGCGCGCCCGGGCGCCTAGCGTGATGGGTATGACCGATCACTTCGATGTGGTGGTCCTGGGCGCCGGACCCGGAGGGTATGTGGCAGCAATTCGTGCTGCGCAGCTGGGGCTCCAGGTGGGGATCATCGAGAACCAGTATTGGGGCGGGGTTTGCCTGAATGTGGGCTGCATCCCGACCAAGGCCCTCCTGCGCAACGCGGAGTTGGTGCACATCCTCACCTCCCAGGCCGATGTGTTCGGGATCCGAGGAGAATTCAGCTTCGACTACGGTCAGGCGGTCTCTCGTAGCCGCCAGGTGGTGGAGCGGTCGGTGAACGGCGTCCATTTCCTGATGCGGAAGAACAAGATCACAGAGATCCACGGCTGGGGCGGGTTCGTCGACGCGCATTCGATTCGTGTGACTGGTGAACAGGGTGAGCGGGTGGTCTCGTTCGACACCTGCATCATCGCCACCGGGTCCACAACCAAGTTGCTTCCAGGGACGGCGAGGTCGCCTCGGGTGTTCACCTACGAAGAGCAGATCGTCTCGACGGACGTGCCGGGATCGGTGGTGATCTGTGGGGCGGGGGCGATCGGGACCGAGTTCGCGTTCGTCTTGGCCAACTACGGCGCGCAGGTGACAATCGTGGAGTTTCTGGATCGGATGGTGCCGAACGAGGATCCCGAGATTTCCGCTGAGCTGGCCAAGGCCTATCGCAAGCTCGGGGTGACGGTCCTGGTCGGCACCCGGGTGGAGTCGATCGAAGAGACCTCGGAGAACGTGCGGGTGACGCTGAGTTCGGCTGCGGGTGGGCCGTCGCACGTTCTGGAAGCCGACCGGGTCCTGCAGGCGATCGGCTTCGCAGCCCGCACTCAGGGCTACGGGTTGGAGAACACGGGAGTGGCCCTGACCGAGCGTGGCGCGATCGCAATCGACGAGTGCATGCGGACCAGCGTCCCGGGGTTGTATGCCGTGGGGGATGTGACGATGAAGTCGATGCTGGCCCACACCGCTTCGGCGATGGGAGTGGTGGCTGCGGAGACGATAGCGGGCGCTGAGACCATGCCGATCAACTACGACATGATCCCGCGCGCAACGTACTGCCAGCCACAGATCGGTTCGTTCGGCTATACCGAGCAGCAGGCGCGCGACCGCGGCCATCAGGTGAAGGTCGCGAAGTTCCCGTTCTCGGCGAATGGCAAGGCATCCGGTTTAGGGGACACGACCGGTTTTGTGAAAGTGGTCGCCGACGCGGCCCACAACGAGATCCTCGGGGTGCACATGATTGGCCCGGACGTGACCGAACTGCTGCCAGAGCTGACTCTGGCCCAGCTGTGGGACCTGACCGCCGAGGAGGTCGTCAGAAACATCCATGCACACCCGACCCTGAGCGAGGCAGTGAAGGAGGCGATGGAGGGCATCGCCGGCCAGATGATCAACCTGTGATCGACTGGCTGACGACCCCGGCCCTCGAGATCACCGGCTGAGCAACCCCGTGGACGCGGGCGTCACCGACGCGCCTCGGCTTGGACGCGGCTCCGGCGGTGGTTCTGGTAGTTGCTGTTGCCGCCGGAGAGGTTGAACACCGTGGTGAATCCGTGCCGGAGCAGGATGTTCTGGCCCGCGTTCCCGGAGACTCCCTTGTTGCAGTAGGCGATGGTCGGTGTCTGCGGGTCGAGTTCGTCGATACGGCTGCGGATCTCGGCCAGCGGGATGTTGATCGCGCCCTGGACGTGGCTCTTGGCGTAGTCGCGGGCGGAGCGGACGTCGATGATCTGCAGGGTGTCACCCGCGGCAAGCCGTGCGTCCAGTTCGCTGGGGGTGATCAGCGGCGCCTCGCCGGTGAGGGCGTTGGCAAGCGCCATGCCGGTGTAGTGGATGGGGTCCTTGGTGGTGGCGAAGGGTGGGGAGTAGGCGAGGTCGAGGTGGAACAGGTCGTCGGCGGTCGCGCCGAGGCTGATCGCGGTAGCGAGGACGTCGATGCGTTTGTCCACACCTTGAGGTCCGATGGCCTGCGCGCCGAGCAGCCTTCCAGTGTGTCGGTCGGCGATCGCCTTGATGATCAGTTCGCGTCCGCCGACGTAGGTGGCGTGGGCCGGCTTGATGTTGTGGATCACTTCCACGTCGAATCCCTGCGCCCTGGCTTCGGTTTCGCTCAGGCCGGTGTGCCCCACGGCCAACTCGAAGACACGCACGATCCCCGTGCCGAGGATGCCTCGGTGGGTGAGGTCGCCGCCGGTGATCGCGTCGCCGGCGATGCGGCCCATCTTGTTCGCGGTGGACCCCAGTGGTCGCCACAGCGGCGCTCCGGTGATCAGTGAGTAGCTCTCGGCGGCGTCGCCGACTGCGTAGACGCCCTCGACGGTGGTGCGCATGGCAGGGTCGACCTTGATGGCGCCGGTGGGGCCGAGTTCAGCACCCACGTGGAGCGCAAGCGTGGTCTCTGGTCGGACGCCGACGGACAGGATGACAAGATCCGCGGGGAGGACCTCCCCGCTGTCGAGGCGCACACCTGTGACCGAGTCGTCGCTCGCCTCGATGGCGGTCACGCTGCGGCTGAGATGAACCGAGACGCCCCGGCGGAGGAGTTCTTCCTCGACACGGAAGGCCATGTCTGGGTCGAGGGCCGGCATCACCTGGGGCAGGCGCTCCACGATGGTCACCGCCAAGCCCGACTCGGTGAGCTGTTCCGCCATTTCCAGCCCGATGAAGCCGGAACCCACGACAACGGCAGTCTTCGGCTCGCGAGTCAGCATCCAGGCCCGGATGGCTTCGGCGTTCTGCACACTCCTGACAGTGAACACCCCGGCGGCGCCGGTGCCGGGGATGGGTGGGACGATGCTGCGGGCGCCGGTCGCCAGGACGAGGGTGTCGTAGGTATCGGTGAACTCCCGCCCGGTGGCCAGGTCCACGATCCGGATGGTCCGGGACGGATGGTCGACCGAGATCACCTCATGTCCGGTCCGGATGTCCATGGTGTACCGCTTGGCGAACCAGGCGGGGTCGCGGGGGTGGAGTTCATCGACGTCGGCCACGTGCCCACCGACGAAGTAGGGAATCCCGCAACCGGAGTAGGAGATGTCGCGGTCGCGGTCGTACACAACGATCTCGAGCAGCTCGTCGTTACGGCGGGCCTTGGCGCCCACTGAGGTGCCGGCGGCGACGGCCCCGATGATGACGAGCCGGCGCGGCGCGGTGCTGGGTGACGCGGACTGGGACGGGAGAACGCTTGGCATGTGAAACCTCCATGGTGGGGAACGACGCTTGAGTCGCGCAGGTGAGCGGCGGATGACCAGGGTGTCTGGGCATCTGCCCTGGGGCTAGCCGTCGGCAGCAACAAGGCCTGTCGAGGGGCTCGCCGCCGGAGCACGCGTCACCGGCCGGCCTTCGTGGGTTCGATTCCGAGCTCGGTGAGGAGCTGGTTGACTTTTGCCTCGATGCGGTCGGCGATGCCGGCCACAATGTCGAGGGGCTGGTCGGCTGGGTCGGGAAGATCCCAGTCGAGGTAGCGCCGTCCCGGGTAGATGGGGCAGGCGTCCCCGCAGCCCATGGTGATCACGACGTCGGCGGCCCGGATGAAGTCGTCGGTGATCGGCTTGGGGAACTCCCCGTCGAGATCGACACCCCGCTGCGTCATCACCTCGACCACGGTGGGGTTCACCTGTCCGGCGGGAAGCGAGCCTGCTGATCGGACGTGGACACGGTCACCGCCCAGACTCCGGGTCAGCGCCGCGGCCATCTGGGATCGTCCGGAGTTCTGAGTGCAGACGAACAACACCTCGGGAACCGGCTTGGCGATCTTCCCTGTCGCCTGAGCCAGCGCAGCCAACCGCTCTCCCGCAAAACGCAATGCCAGAACCGGAAGATGGGTCTTCACCCGGGCCGTGCGGTAGAGCGTCTGGTACGACTCGTGGACATAGCGGTCGACGGTCTCGGTGCTGAAGCTCCCGGCGTAGCGGAACGCCAGCTCTTCGATCCCCCGCATCAGGGCGTGCTCGGCGTTGTCCCAGGCCAGACCCGGAAGAGCCTTCCCCTCCGCACGGGGAGCCGAGTGGGGATGGTCAATCGGTGTCGGCAGCGTGGCCGGTGGGGTGATCAGGGCCGCCGCCTCGGCGAGCGTGGCCAGGTTGGCCCGGTAGAGCACACCGGTGCCTTCCCGGGTCCGGACCAGCAGCCCGGCCTCGAAGAGGACGTTCAGATGATGGGTGATGGTCGGCTGGGAGAGGTCGAACTCGGCCCCGAGATCCCCCACCCTGGACTGACCCTCACCCAGGATCAATGACACCAGGCGCAGCCGCACCGGGTCGGCGAGGGCCTTCAGCAGTCTGGCCGCGGCCGTGGCTTGCGCCACCGTCAGCACGGGCGGACGCTCATCCATTGACTTAGGCACACGTCAATATTGACGGATATCAAAGCACTACGCAAGCCTGTCCCCCGCGCAGTGGCGCAAAGGTCGGTGTGGCGCTCCTGGTCCTGAGTCAGTTGAGCAACAGCAGGGAGATCATGATCGTGGCCAGGATGGCCCACAGCGAGTTCTTCTTCAGCACACCCACCCAGACGTAGGTGGCGGCGAAGATCAGCCATTGTGGCCACGACACCAGCGACTTGGCGGCGAACTGGAGGGTGACGGACAGGATCAGGCCGATGAAGCCGGACTGGAGGCCCTTGATGACAGCCCGGGTGGCCGGGTGGTTCTGGACCCGGGCGTGCAGGTCGGCGAGCAGGATGATGGCGGTCACGGAGGGGATGAACACGGCCACGGTGGCGGTGAGGGCGCCAATTACGCCGGCGACGCGGTAGCCGATGAAGGTGGCGGTGATGAAGACCGGCCCGGGCGTGATCTGACCCAGGGCGATGCCGTCCACGAACTCTTTGGTGGTGAGCCAGCCGTGCGCATCGACGACCTGGGCATGAATCAGCGGGATGCTCCCAAAACCGCCGCCGAAGGCGGTGGCGCCGATCCCGAGGAAGGTGGCCATGAGTTCGCGGGTGTACGAGACGGCCAGGCCGGCGAGCACGACCGCGGCGACGAGGCCTGCCGGCACGAAGGCACGCGCAGGGAGTCGCTCGGGGGTTTGTGGGGCTGGGACGTCCGGAACTGCCGAGCCTCGCCTGCCGAGGGGCAAGAAGACCACCAACCCCAGCAGGGCGGCCCCCAGCACGACCCACAACACATTGGCGTGCAGAAAGTAGACGCCGGTGAACCCGGCGGCGGCGATGAGCGCTCCTCGCCAGTCGTCGCGGCTGAGCTTGCCGAACACGGATCGGCCGAGGACGATGGTGGCATTGAGCAGGAGCGCGACGACCAGCGCCCCCAGCCCGGCGAACAGTGACTTGACGAAACTCAACTGTCCGTAGGCGAAGTAGGCCCACGACAGCGCGAGCATCAGCAGCGTCGGTGGGGTGACGAAGCCCAGTGGGGCGATCACCCCACCCCAGATCCTCTTCAGCTTGAATCCCACATAACCCAGGACGGTCACCCCGGTCGCGCCCGGCAGGGCCTGCGCCAGGCTCAGGGCGTCCATGAAGTCTTTCTCGGTGATCCACTTCTTCTTGGTCACCAAGGTCTGTTTCATCAGGGCCAGGATCGCCGGTCCGCCGTAGCCGATGGCGCCGAGATGGGCGGTGGTCCGCAGGAGTTCACCCAGAGTCGGTGCGTCCGCGAGGGCACCGGCGTCAACGGCTGTGGACTGTTGGTTCCCGGGGGCCGGCCCCTCGACGGGTTGGTCTGCAGTGGTGGGCTTCATCGTCTTCCGGCTCTGGCGCTGGTGACCGCGGGTCAGGCTTGGGACTTCAGGCTGGCGAGCAGCGGCTCGGCGTTGCCGAGGATGCGGGTGGCTTCGGCGAAGCGGGCGATCTTGAAGGTCTCCAGGAGCTTGGCGGGGTCGATCTTCAGTCCGTTCGCCTTGTTGGTCATGGCCTCCACGCAGGCGCGGCTGCCGGTGGCCAGGGCCACCGCGAGGTAGATCAAAGTCCTGGTCTCTTCCGTCAACGCACCGCTGCCGTCCTTCGGCATGGCGAAACCACTGTCCTGGACGTGGCGGAGCAGAAACTCGGGTGCGACCTCTCCGGCGAGCTGCGCGGCGACGGGAACGGTCCCGAGGGAGGCAGTCATGTTGGCCAGGATCTGGTCGGTGGTCGGGACGACAGGGTTTGTCATCGCATCTCCTCAAAGTTCAAAGTTCATTAGGTCAAGAATTCTTGATCTGAAGTCAACGTACGCCCCTCGCCAACGAGCCGCAACGTCGCCCCCCGCCATGGACGCCGGGCACCGACAAGGGAGTCACCGTCGGAGGAAGTGCTACGGTTTCAACCATGTTTGATTCAAGCACCATTGAATTGGTGCGACCGTTAAGTTGTCCCTCCGGACCGTAGGCCCGGGAGTGGAGGGTTGATGGCCGCGCACATGACTGAGCACGAGGTGGGGCCGGCCCGCCCGGGACAGAGCCGGGCGCTGGCGTGGGCGTTGGGCCTCAACGGCGCGTTCCTGGTGGTGGAGTTGGTGGCCGGGGTCCTGTTCGGGTCATTGGCGCTGCTCGCAGATGCCGGCCACATGATCGCCGATGCTCTCGGGCTGGGCATCGCCGTTGCCGGAGTGGCGTTGTCGGGGCGACCCCTGAGTCGCAGGCACAGCTTCGGGTTCGCTCGCGCCGAGGTGCTGGCCGCCCAGACCAGTTCGTTGCTGCTGGTGGCCGGCGGGATCTGGGTGATCGTGGAGGCCGTCTCGCGCCTGACCGGACCCACGATCCCGGAGGTGAACGCCCCGGGGCTGATGTGGGTGGCTCTGGCAGGGCTGGTGATCAATGTCGCGAGCGCCGTTGTCGTCCATCGCGCCAAAGGCGAGAGCCTCAACATGCGGGCGGCCGTGGTGCATCTGGCCACCGATGCGGTCGGCTCGCTGGCCGCGCTGGCCGCCGGGGCGCTGATCTGGGCCTTCGGCTGGTCCTGGGCCGACTCGGTGGCTTCGGTGCTGATCGCCCTGCTGGTGCTGTGGGCGGGCGGACGTCTCCTGGCGCAGTCCACCCACATCCTCATGGAAGGCACCCCCCCTGGTTTGGACGCGGACGAAGTCCTGTCAGCCCTTCGCGCCGTTCCTGGAGTGGTGGACGTCCACCACCTCCACCTGTGGAACCTGGCCTCCGACGAGGCCGCCTGCTCGGCGCACATCGTCGTGGCGGGACTTCCGACCCTGGCTGAGGCACAACACGTCGCTCAACTGGTCAAATCCCAGCTGGCCGACAGGTTCGGGCTCATCCACGTCACTCTCGAACTCGAAGACGCGCCACCACTGCAGCCAACCAACGCTGAGTCGGGCGCCCCACAGATCCCCTCGAAGGAGCAGTCACACACATGAGCACCACGACCACGCGCACCACTGCGGCCCCCAAGCTGCCAACCGCAGGCCGGATGCGGGACCTGAATCCGGGCTGGTTCGCCTCGGCGATGGGTACCGGCATCCTTGCCGTCACCACCTACACCAATCCCGGCGGGTGGGCACCCCTGGCCAGCGCTGCCCGCGGGCTCGGTGTCGCGCTGGCCCTGGTCGCCTATGCGCTGGGCGCCTTGCTGCTGGTGGCGTACTCGATTCGCTGGGTCACCCACACCGAGGCGGCTCTGTCCGACTTCCGCCATCCGGTGAAGGGCGCGATGCACGCCACTCTTCCTGGCGGGCTGCTGGTCCTGGCCGTCATGACATCCGTGGTGAGCCCCAGCCTGCTCTCCCCATCCACGGCGACCTGGGCCATCGGGGCCCTGGCGGCGGTCGGCGGCATCTTGGCCTTCGTGATGGCCGTTGCCTTCACGCTGACCCTCGTGACCGGCGAGCCCGCAGCCACCTCGGTCAACGGCGGCTGGTTCATCCCCCCTGTGGTCACCATCATCATGCCCATGGCGATCGCGCCCCTGATCAGCCACGTCGACCCGGCTGCTGCACGGTTACTGACGGCCCTCGGCTACGCACTGTTCGGCATGGGCTTCCTGCTCTTCCTGCTGACGCTGGGCCTCCTCTACGACCGCCTGATCCTGCATCCCCTGCCTCCGGCGCCCTTGGCTCCCACGATCTGGATCGGACTGGGTCCGATCGGGGTGGCGAGCCTCGCCCCGATGGCCCTCGCCCAGGCGGGTGCGCCGCTGTGGCGCGACGCGTCCACTGCCGTGAACCTGCTCACCCGCCTGACAAGCACCGCAATGTGGGGCTTCGGCCTGTGGTGGCTCGCCCTCGCGGCAGCCCTGCTCGTGCGTTACGTCCGCAAGGGCGGCGTCCCGTTCCATCTGGGCTGGTGGGCATTCGTCTTCCCGCCCGGCGCCTACACCGCCGCGACCATCACCCTCGCCCGCTCCTGGCAGTCGCCCGTCCTCGAGGGCCTGGCCGTCGTCCTCTACGCGGGACTGCTGGCAGCCTGGGTGATCGTGACGGCCCGCACCCTCATCGGAATCCGCTCCGGGCGGATCTGGGCCAGTTGACGGGGCGCCACATCACCGCGACTCCGCCGGGCATATGATTCAGAATGCATTGATTCAACACTGATTGGAGCGAACTCGTGGACGGCTGGACGTTGTACCTGGTGTTATCGGTCGTGTTGTTCGGGTTGTCGTTCCTGTCGGGGATGATGGGCCTGGGCGTGGCGTTCATCGCGACGCCAGTGTTGGCGATGTTCGGTTTGGATCTCAAACACGAGATCATGCCGCTCTCGCTGTGGTTGAACGGCGTCACGGCGATCGCGAGCGCCGTGACCTTCGCGCGCAAGAAGATGATCGACTGGCGCACCGCCATCCCCCTGCTGATCGTCACCACGATCGCCGCCCCGATCGGTGTGTGGCTGCTCAAGTTCACCTCAACCGAACTCCTGTGGTGGCTGTACGTGGCGGTCCTGGTGTTCCTCGCCTGGCGCATGGCATTCCCACCCAAGCAGGACGACTCGGTGCCGTCCACGGTGACCGACCGGACGCGCGTGAAGGCGGCCGGCGCCAGCTCGGGAATCGGGGTCTTCGCAGGCTTGCTGGGCGTGGGCCCCGGATTCCTGATGATGCCCACCCTTGTCCTGCTCGGGTTCGCGGCCCGGACAGCCGCCGCCACCAACAGCGTCGTGGTGACTCTGCCGTCCTTCTCGGCGTTCATCGCCCACCTGCCCGACGCCCGCTTCGACTGGACACTGCTCGTGATGACGACGATCGCCTCCATCGTGGGTGCCCAGTTGGGGGCAAGTTTCATGGCCAAGCGTGTCAAGAGCCTGACCCTGACCCGGATCTTCGCCGTCGCGCTGGTGCTGCTGGCGATCCAACGCGTGTTCGCCCTGGTCGGCTGACTTGACTTCGTCCTGAACCAAGGAGCACTATTCAATCATGGTTGATTCAAGAAACCCTGAAGCACAGGTGCTCTCCGGTGCTTCGCTGCTGGCCGCGGTCGCTGACCCGATCCGCCTGCAGCTGCTCCACGTGCTGGTAGGTCAGAGTCGGTGTGTGTGTGATCTGCAGCCGGAGCCGCCGATTCCGGGCAACCTGTTGAGCTACCACCTGAAGGTCCTCCGCGAGGCCGGGCTCATCGTGGGAACCCGTCGGGGACGTTGGATCGACTACGCCCTGGTCGACGGCGCCCTCGACCGTCTACATGCGGCGCTCCCCGATCCCGCCTCGGTGGCCCGCCAGTTGGTGGTCGTCCGATGAGCGCCCTCCTCGAGTCGACCACGCGCCGCAATGTCCGTCGATGGGGGTTGGCGGCGGGGGTGACGCTTTTCTGGTTCGCGCTCTACAACGTGAACAAGCCGTTCTGGGACTGGATGATCGGCAGCGTGGCCGGGCTCGACCTCGCCTCGCAGCTGGGCAGCGGGATCCACTTCTTCTTGTACGACACGATCAAGATCCTTCTGCTGCTGGGCGGGATCATCTTCCTGGTCACCGTGCTTCGTTCTTTCATGAGTGTCGAGCGGACCCGCGCCCTGCTGGGTGGCAAGCGGGAGGGCGTGGGTAATGTTCTCGCCGCGGGCCTTGGAGTGGTGACCCCGTTCTGCTCGTGCAGTGCGGTGCCGGCGTTCATCGGGTTCGTCGCGTCCGGGGTGCCGCTCGGGGTGACCATGAGCTTCCTCATCGCCAGCCCGCTGGTCAACGAGGTCGCCATCGCCCTGTTGCTTGGCCTCTTCGGCATCGGACCGACCCTGCTCTACGTCGCCGCCGGGCTGACCATCGCGATCGTTGCCGGGTTCGTCATCGGACGCTTCAAGCTGGAACGCTACGTCGAGTCGTTCGTCTACGAGACCACCCTGCGTGGCAAGCCCCTCGACCCGTCGGTCGGGCTCACCTGGGACGACCGCTTCCAGATGGGCCGCGAAGAGGTCGCGTCCATCCTGCGCAAGATCTGGCCCTACCTGCTGGTCGGCATCGGTCTCGGCGCCGTGATCCACGGCTGGGCACCCGCGGACTTCTTCGCCACCTACGCTGGCGCGGACAACCCGTTCGGCGTCCTGGTCGCAGTGCTCATCGGCGTTCCCCTCTACTCCAACGCCGCCGGCATCCTCCCTCTGATCGACGCCCTCTACGCCAAGGGCATGCCCATGGGCACCCTGCTGGCCTTCATGATGGCCACCGTCGCCCTCAGCCTGCCCGAGATGATCCTGCTCCGCCGCGTCCTCAAGCCCCGGCTGATCGCCACGTTCGTCGGCGTCACCGCTACCGGCATCATCGCCGTCGGCTACCTCTTCAACGCCATCCTGTGAGCTGAACAGCTCAAACCACTCCGTGAACCGAGCCCCTCGACTTCACAACCCACCCTGGAAACACCGAAAGGCACCACCGTGAACATCAAGATCCTCGGCCCCGGCTGCAACAATTGCGTCAACCTCGAGAAGGCGGCACGCCAGGCAGCCGCCGAACTCGGCATCGACGCGACCTTCGAGAAGGTGACCGACTACGGCGACATCCTCTCCTACAACATCATGAGCACCCCGGGCCTGGTCGTCGACGAGCGGGTCATCCTCTCCGGCCGGGTCCCCACCGCCCGCCAGGTCAAGGAGCTCCTGACCCCCTTGATGAGCTGAGGGGTCATTGCCCTGACCGGCGCAGGAGTGGGCGATTGTCAGCCCCTGTCGAATGGAGACCCCCGTGCTGATCGCCACTGACCGGATCCTGCTGCCATCCCACCCGGATTTCGTTGCCGGGTGGGTGGAGATCGACGGCGAAGCCATCATCTCTGCAGGACCTGGCTGGCCACTTCGGCGCCCCGACGAAGTGCTGAACCTCGCGCTGACGCCGGGCTACGTGGATGTTCACTGCCACGGCGGCGGAGGAGCCGCCTTCGCGACAGATGACCCCTCCGATGTCGACACCGCCATCGCGGCGCACCGCGCCGCAGGCACAACCTCCGTCGCCTCGCTGATCACGGCGTCCATCCAGGACCTGCACAGCCAGGTCGCCCTCCTGGCCGGACGGGTCCGCGACGACGACCTCGCCGGCATTCACCTCGAAGGTCCCATGGCTGGCGCCTAGCTTCAAGGGGGCGCACAACCCAGAGTTGCTGGCCGATCCGATCCCCGACACCGTCGCCGCCTTACTCGCCGCCGCCGGCGGCACCATGAGAATGGCGACCATCGCACCGGAACTCCCGGGCGCCATGGATGCGATTCAGGTGATGCTCGCCAACGGCTGCCTTCCGGCCATCGGTCATACCGCCGCCAGCTACAACATCACCAAGGCCGCCATCGAGGTGGGCGCTACAGGGGTCACCCACATCTTCAACGCGATGTCACCGCTGGGCCACCGCGACCCTGGGCCGATCCTGGCGTTCCTGGACGACTCGCGGACCACGGTCGAGTTGATCTTCGATGGCATCCACGTGAGTCCCGCACTGGCGGCCTACATGATGCGCCTGCTGCCGAACCGGGTCGTCCTGATCACCGATGCCATGGCGGCCGCCGGGGCCCCGGACGGCGATTACCAGCGGGGCGCTCTGCCGGTCGAGGTCAGCGATCGGGTGGCTCGACTGACCGGACTCGACACCATCGCCGGCAGCACCCTCACCCTCGACAGGGCGGTACGCAACGCCGTCGCCTACGGAATCCCGCTTGCCCAAGCGGTCCGCAGCGCCACCATCCTTCCCGCCGAGTACCCTCAACCTCCACAACGTCGGAAGAGTCGCAGCAGGAGCCAGAGCCGACCTGGTCGCCCTCGACGACGACGCGAACGTCACCAGGGTCATGTACGGCGGAACCTGGCAGTAGCGCCCACCGGCATGGCACCCCCGCCAGATTGACTTCCATCGATTCGACTAGGCTAGAGTTCACATCGACGGTCTTCGATGTGTCTTCGAGAGGAAATCATGGTCAATATCCGAGTTTTCGAGCCAGCGTTGTGCTGCAACACCGGGGTGTGTGGTGAGGACGTGGACCAGGCGTTGGTGAACTTCTCCGCCGACCTGGACTACGTGAAGCAACAGGGCGTCGACATCACCCGGCACAACCTGGCCAACGACCCGACGGCGTTCGTGGAGAGCCCAGCGGTGATGAGCTTCCTTCAGGCGGCCGGATCGGAGGGGCTTCCCCTGGTCCTGGTTGACGACGTGACCGTGCTGACCGGCAGTTACCCCACGCGTGAGATGCTCGCCCGCTACGCGGGCCTTGGCACACCCACTCTTCGTCCGCGTTTCAGCTTGGCCACCGTGGGTGGCGGCTCCTGCTGCGGCGGCGGCGGTTGCTGAGGCTGTGGACATGAAATTCCTCAGCAGTCCCACGCGCTTCCTCTTCTTCACCGGCAAGGGCGGCGTGGGCAAGACCTCGATCGCGTGCGCCTCGGCGGTGCAGCTCGCCGAAGCCGGACGTCGCGTGCTTCTGGTGAGCACCGACCCGGCGTCCAACGTCGGTCAGGTTTTCGGCCAGACGATCGGCAACACCATCACGGCAGTGACGTCGGTCCCCGGCCTGGACGCCCTGGAGATCGACCCCGAACAGGCCGCCGCCGACTACCGTGAGCGAATCATCGGCCCCGTTCGAGCCTTCCTGCCCGCACGTGAGATCGCCGAGATGACCGAACAGCTGTCCGGATCATGCACCACCGAGATCGCATCGTTCAACGAGTTCACCGGACTGCTGTCCGACCCGACGCTGGTCGCCGACTACGACCACGTCCTGTTCGACACCGCCCCCACCGGTCACACCATCCGGCTCCTGAAGCTGCCCGGCGACTGGACCGGCTTCCTCGACACAGGCAAGGGTGACGCCTCCTGCCTGGGCCCCCTGTCCGGACTGGAGAAGCAACGCACCCTCTACGGCGGAGCGGTGACGGCACTGGCCGATCCTTCGGTCACCCGCCTGGTGCTGGTCGCCAGGGCGCAGGCCTCCAGCCTTGCCGAGCTCGCCCGGACCGCCGAGGAACTGAGCGAGACCGGCATCAAGCCCAGCAACGTGGTGATCAACGGGGTGCTCCCCGATACCGCTGGAGCCGACGACAGCCTGGTCGTCGCCATCCGGGAACGGGAGCAGGCCGCCGTCGCCGACATGCCGGCCTCGTTGGCGGGGGTCCCTCGCGATGTCATCGAACTCAAGCCCGACAACATGGTCGGCCTCGCCGCGCTCCGGTCATTGTTCGACGGCTCAACGACGCTTCCGATGGACTCAGTCAGCTACTTGCGTGAGGACATCGCCCCCTCGTTGAACGACATGGTCGACGACCTTGCCGCCCCCGGGCATGGGCTCATCATGTGCATGGGCAAGGGCGGCGTCGGGAAGACCACCATCGCCGCGGCGGTCGCCACCCGCCTCGCCGAGTTGGGCCACGAGGTCCACCTCACCACCACCGATCCTGCCGGGCACCTGGCACACACCATGGGGGAAGGTGACGCGCTACCCACCCTCACCATGTCGCAGGTCAATCCCGCTCAGGCAGTCCAGGAGTACCGCGATCACGTCATGGCCACCAAGGGCAAAGACCTTGATGAGGCTGGCCGGGCCCTCTTGGCCGAGGACCTGCTGTCCCCCTGCACCGAGGAGGTCGCGGTCTTCAAGCAGTTCTCCCGACTGGTCAACCAAGCGCGTCGCACGTTCGTCGTGATGGACACCGCGCCCACCGGCCACACCCTGCTGCTCATGGACGCCGCCGGCTCCTATCACCGCGAGATCGCCCGCAACATGCCCGAAGGCGCCCACTACGCCACCCCCATGATGCGACTCCAGGACCCCGACTACACCAGGATCCTGCTCGTCACGCTGCCGGAGACCACGCCCGTCCTGGAGGCGGGCATCCTCGAGGACGACCTGAAGCGGGCCGGCATCCAGCCCTGGGCCTGGGTGATCAACCAGTCGCTTGCCGCCGCCACCACCACATCACCCCTGCTCCGTCACCGGGCAATCCAGGAACAAGGACCTGTCGACTCCGTACGGGCCCGCGCCAAGCGGCTCGCCATCGTCCCCCTGCTGCACGAGGAACCCATCGGACCCAAGCGGCTCGCCCGCCTGGCCTCCTAGGAAACCACGGCGCACGGCCCAGTCTTCGACCGCATCACACCTACCCACCACGAGGAGCCCTGACCACATGCTGAATCCAACCCTCCAGGCGCCGGCTGACGCCGAAGCCGAGGTGCACGCCGCCGCTAGAGCGTTCGGTGCGGCGCTGAAGTCCAGCAACGAGTTCACCGCCCTGCTGGCCGCCGACGAGGCCGTCTCCACCGACGCCGAGGCGAACGCCGCAATTGCCGCGTTCGAACAACTCCAGCAGGAGTTTCGGGCGGAGATCACGGTGGGAGTCCTGACCGACGCCCACCGCGCCGACTTGGAGCGCAGCCAGGAAGCGATGCTCAGCGTCCCGACGGTTGCCGCCTACGCGGCGGCCATGTCTGCGTTCCAGGATGTGTGTCGCGACACGGCATCCGTCGTGACCGCTGAGATCGGCATCGACTTTGCCGCCAACAGCCGCTCCGGCGGCTGCTGCGGCTGACAGGAGAGGACAACCATGCTGACACCCGGTCTCCACGACGCCGCCCTGACGTTCGGCCGCGCACTCCGCCAAGCCCCCGCCGTAGCCGCCTACCGGGCCGCAACAGGCGCCCTCGCCGACGACCTTGAGGCGCAACAGACCATGATGGCCCTCCGTGGCCCGCAGGCCAGTTTCGTCCGGACGCAACAGGCCGGACTGCCCCCGAGTCAGGAACAGGTCAATCAGTTGCGGCGCAGCCAGGAGAAGGTCCGGGCCAACGAGGTCCTCATGAACCACCTGCGGGCCACCAACGCCGTCAAGGCCTACCTGCCCACGGTGGCTCGTGAGGTGAGTGGTGCACTCGGCGCGGACTACCCGAGCCTGATCGCACCATCCTCCGGCTGCTGAACTCGCCAACCGCTGCCCTCGTGGTTCACCAACGGCAGGGCAGACGAAGGCCTCCGTGCTGGATGTGGGTGGCCAACCCCCGGCAGGGAGGTCTTTCCCGTTCACCTTGGGCGCCGCAACCGCGGCCTGCCGTCAGGAAGTCCCGCTGCCGCGGGGTGGCTGCGGACTGCAGAAGCGACCCGCAATTCTCGAGTCCCGCTGCAGACTCGCTCTGGGGAGTTCGAACCAGCGCAACGCATCGAACTCCTGCGAGATGGTGCCCGAATCATCGGTCGAGGGGCTTCGTGCCCCGGCGAGGATGCGACGGGCGTCTTCGAGGTGCTGCGTGAGGATCTCGACCGGTGCTGTCGCGTCCCGGTGCGGGTACACCATCGCCCCATCCACTCCGTAGCTGATGTCTGTGAGCCGCAGCGGCGGTTCGATGGGTCCACCATGGTGACGCCACAGTCCGCTCACGGGCTCGAAGCGGTAGTCATCGAGGAGCTTCCAGCCCTCGCGTGCGACCAACCGAACAGCTTCGACGATGTAGGCGAAGGCTTCCTCGCCGATGAAGTAGTTGAAGTTCACCCGCACCCAGCCCGGCTTGATCCCCTCACAACCGTTGGCGATCTGGGCCTCGAACTGGTGCGAGTGGTCAAGATCGATCCCCAGCAGGCGGTGCCCGTAAGGGCCTGCGCAGGAGCACCCTCCCCGGGTCTGGATCCCGAACAGATCATTGAGCAGTGCCACCACGAAGTTGTGGTGCAGGAAGCTGCCGCTGGGGGTACGGATGACGAACGACACGATGGACAGCCGGGTGGCATCCGGGTTGCCCAGGATCTCGATGCTGGGCTCCTCACGCCAGGCGCCCATCGCGCGGCTGAGGAGGTCGCTCTCCCGCTCCTCGATCGCCCTCACCCCGACGGCGGCTTTCAGTTGGAAGACCAACCCGGCCCTGATCGATTCGATGATCGCGGGGGTGCCGCCCTCCTCACGGTGGACGGGGTCGTCGAGGTAGCGATGCTCTGCCGCGTTCACGAACATCACCGTGCCGCCTCCCGGGACATCCGGGACACGATTGGTCAACAGTTCCCGGCGGACCGCCAGCACGCCGGGCGTGCCGGGGCCACCGACGAACTTGTGGGGTGAGATGAAGACCGCGTCGAGATAGGCGTCCGGTTCATCGTCGGGGGCCGACACGTCTATATCCACATAGGGAGCACACGCGGCGTAATCCCAGAAGCTCAGCGCTCCATGCGCGTGGAGCAGCGTGGCGATGCCACGAACATCGGACACGATGCCCGTGACGTTGGAGGCCGCCGAGAACGACCCGATCTTCAACGGACGATCTGCGTGCGCGACCAGCTCAGCCTCAAGTCGCCGCTGGTCGATGTGTCCGTCGGCGTCCTCCGGGATCGTGACCAGATCGGCGATCGACTCGCGCCACGGCAGCTCATTGGAGTGGTGCTCGAAGGGGCCGATGAACACCACGGGGCGCTGCGCCGCCGGGATCGTGTCGCTGAGGTGAAACTGGTCGTCGAGATTGGAGGGGATACGCAGCCCGAGGATCCCGACCAGCTTGTCGATCGCAGACGTTGATCCTGAACCGGTGAAGATGATCGCGGTGCTGGTACCGCCGCCCACGGCCTGATGGATGATCCGACGGGCATCTTCCCGCAGCCAACTGGTCTGGAACCCCATCCCACTGGCTTCGGTGTGCGTATTCGCATATCGGGGAAGCACCTCGCGTCGGATGAAGTCCTCAATAAAGTCGAGACTGCGACCAGACGCGGTGTAGTCGGCGTAGGTGACCCGCCGTGGCCCGTAGGGGCCGTCCATCACATGATCGTCACCGATCACGCCGGCGCGGATCCGTTCCAAGAGCGCCGACGACGAAGGTGTGGGAGGCGTGCTGAACAGCGCAGGCTCAGAAAGGGCAGTTTCCAGCACGGCATCCCCCTTGGGATATCGACAACGGTCGATACGAACTCTAGTCCCCTCGTATCGACATCAGTCAATCTGACCTGGCTGACTGGCTGCGTCGCCGAGTGTTCCTGCCAGGTGGGCTAAAGTTCGTATCGACAGTTGTCGATGTTGAAGGGGACACCATGGTGGAGACCGTCGCCCCTGACCCGGTGGTGAGCGCTGCTGCCAGCGGGCGGGCCAGACCAATCGTCCTCTTCGTGTGCGTCCACAACGCCGGCAAATCGCAGATGGCCGCTGCCATCATGCAGCAACTGGCTGGCGGGCTCGTTGACGTCCGATCAGCAGGGACCGACCCGGACGCACAGGTGCACGACCTGTCCGCGATGGCGGTCGCCGAACTGGGGGCGGACATGTCCAACCAGGTGCCTACCCGGCTCGAACCGGGAATGCTCACCGCCGCCGACCGCATCATCGTGCTCGGGAACGAAGCCCGAGTGGACGCCGTTGAGGGCATGCAGGCGCCGATCGAAACCTGGCTGATCCCCGATCCCGCAGATCAGGGGATCGACGGACTCCAGCGTGTCCGGCTGATGAGAGATGACATCGCCGAACAGGTGCGCAACCTCATGCAAGCGATGACAGAAAAACGTGAGGGAGAGACATGATCCGTACCTTGCCCACCCTCGAGTGCGCTCCCGCCAGCAACGACGAGCTCATGCCCGGAGCCGAAGCCGAGCGACTCGCCGCCGTGCTCAAAGTGCTCGCCGATCCGGTCAGGCTCAGGCTGCTGCGCCTGGTGGCCGACTCCCCCGACACCACAGCCTGCGCCTGTCACCTGCCGGACGCACTGGGCATCTCCCAGCCCACCCTGTCTCACCACCTCAAGAAGCTGGTGGAATCCGGACTCCTGGAACGAGACCAGCGTGGACGCTGGGTGCACTACCGCCTCCGCGCGGGTGCGCTCGGCCCCATAGCGGAGTTCGTGTCGAGCTGCACGCAGTAGCGCGAGACCCCTGTGTTGAAGCCGGCTGAATATCAACCCTGAGGCGCCAAGTGAATCGGCCCTCTGGGTCAGGGGCGGAACGCCACCCTGCAATCCAATGGCCGACGACCACGGGTCAGCTCAGCCTCACACCATGAGAAACCCGGGTACCTGCAGGTATCCGGAGGCCGACGGCGAGTCGACCGAAGGGGTAAGGGAGCGGGTCAGCCTCGAGGGCGCGACCCGGCGACCGGTATGACAGTCATATGACCGGTGAAGGGGTCATATGAGGTTCGATGCAGCGTTCGGAGGCTTGATCCCGGGTGCGAGTGGGGTGGTGCTGGCCGCGCTGCTGCGCACAGTTCTCCGATGACAGGTCGGCAGGTGCACGGCCTGGTCAGCGACCACCCCGAACACCCACCGCACGAAACTCGCGATCGCGCTCACCACCACCATCCTGATCGCCGAGGTCATCGGCCCTGTGGACCAACGGCCTCGCCTTGCTCGCCGACGCCGGCCACATGCTCACCGACGCCTCAGGCCTCCTGATCGCCCTGATCGCCGTCTCACTCGCCTCCGCCCACCCAACCCCGAACGGACCTGGGGATACCGCCGCGCCGAGGTCCTCGCCGCCGGCGCCCAAGCCGCCGACCTCCTCGCAGTCCGCGGCGACAGACGCATTCATCGAAGGCGTCCGGCGACTCTTCGAACCACCCGACCACGCGCAAAGCGAACACACCCCCCACACCTGACAATCCCCAGGGAAACGCCCCACCCGCCGGGCGGGACCCACAGAAGGAGCGGCAGCTGGGAAACTTCCACCATGGACACCCTCAGATCAATCGCCTTGTTCATCGCGGCAGCCATCGCCGAGATCGGCGGAGCCTGGCTGATCTGGCAAGGCGTACGAGAACACAGAGGCTGGATCTGGATCGGCACCGGCGTCGTTGCCCTCGGGCTGTACGGCTTCGTCGCCACCCTGCAACCCGACCCCAACTTCGGTCGCATCCTGGCCGCCTACGGCGGCGTCTTCGTCGCCGGCTCCCTCGCGTGGGGCATGACCTTCGACGGCTTCCGACCCGACCGCTACGACATCGCCGGCGCCCTCATGTGCCTGATCGGCGTCGCCGTCATCATGTACTCACCACGCGCCGCCTGACCCCCATCCGCCCATGTCCGCCGACCACCAGTCAGCTCCTCCTAGGTGAACACCCGAGCAGAGCGATGGCTGTTGGGCAGCAGCTTGGTGGTTGAACCAGCGGCGATGATGCAGTTGTCGAAAGTCACCGCCTGCTCGCCGGAATCCGCCTTCACCTTGATCGTCTTGGCGTTAGTGAACTCGCCCCAGCCGTGCATCTCGGTGATCTTGTTCTTCCGCATCAGGAAGTGGACGCCGCTCACCGACCGCTCCACCAGCTGCCGGCTCCGGGAGACCGCCGTGCCATAGTCGAAACTGAACTCGCCCCGGATCCCGAACAGGTCGGCCTGGGGGGTGAGGATGTGCACCAGCTCCGCGTGGCGCAGCAGGGCCTTGGTCGGGATGCAGCCCACGTTCAGGCACACCCCGCCCCAGCAGTTCTCGATGATCCCCACCTGGTAACCCCAGCTGGGCTGCGCGAATCGCCGCCACGTATCCGCCGGGGCCGACCCCCCGGACCCCCACATCGAAGTGATCGGCCATACTCCACGCTAGGCGTCCCCCATCCGCTGCCCATTGATTCACCCAGCATGCCGCGGCCGAGACTCGTACCGGCCCCGACCCCAGACAGCCCGAGGCCGCCCTCGACGTGGCGGCAGTGGCGGACTCACGTGACAGACACGCAGCCGGCGCTACAGTCGCATTGGCCACCGATCGCTCCACGGGAAGGGGTGTCACATGCTGGGCGTGGCTCTCCTGGTGATGGGCGCGCTGGTCGCAGCCGCCGTGTCGGGCTCGGCCGGGTTCGGAGGCGCCCTGCTGCTCCTGCCCCTCTTGACCACTGTTGTGGGAGCAGAGCAAGCGGTCCCACTGCTGACCGTCGCCCAACTGGTCGGCAACATCTCCCGGGTCGGGTTCGGCTTCCGCTGCATCGCTTGGCGGCCGGTCGGCCTGTTCCTGATCGGCGCCGTCCCCAGCAGCGTCGCCGGCTCCCTGCTGTTCGTTTCGCTCCCCCCGGGCATCTTGACCCGCTCCATCGGGGTGGGGGTACTGGCCTTCGCCATGCTGAAGTACTTCCGGATCCTCACGTTCAGCGCATCGAACGGGCTACTGCTGGGAGGTGGAGCCCTCACTGGTGTGTTGTCCGGCCTGATCGGCAGCGCCGGGCCCCTCGGAGCTGCCGTGTTCCTCTCGCTGGGACTGACCCCCGTGGCCTACGTGGCCAGCGAAGCCACCACCGCCCTGACCATGCACGCCGTCAAGACCATCGTGTACGGCGCCACCCTCAGCCTCGATGCCGGCTTCTGGAGTCTGGCGGCCCTGCTCGGCGCCAGCATGGTCGTCGGCACCTGGATCGCCAACCGATATCTGCGCCGTGTCTCAGCGAAGGGTTTCGAACGCTACGTCCTGATCCTGTTGGCCGCAGTCTCGGTCTATCTGATCGTCGTCGGTTAGCCACCCAAGGTCAGCAGCATCTTCCCGGCGGCGACCGCCAGAACCACCCCAAGCAAGCGGTAGATGTTCTTCGTGTTCGGGGTGCGGGAACCATAGCGGGCCCCAGCCACACCACCGACAAGAACCAGCGGCACCCACACCGTCAGGGACGTCCACGGAATCTTCACGACCGTCGATACCTGACCCGCCAGACCCGCCGAAGAGTTGAGCAGAATGAACGCCGCTGCCACACCGGAGACCTGCCGGGTGGGTGCCCATCGGGCGAACAACAACAGTGGACTGAGGAAGATCCCGCCGCCGATGCCGGTGAGCCCGGACAGCAGTCCAAGCACGGCGCCCGCTCCGAGCGCGGGACCCACCGGCGGGATCAGAGTCGGGTCGTCGCAGGGGCGGGCCCCCGGCGACACCAGATACACCGCGGACCACAACAAGACGACCGCGAGCAACGGCTTGTACACCACCCCCGGGACGGATAGTTGGCCTCCGAGGAACGCCATCGGGACAGCCGTCACCGCCAACGGCCACAAGGTCCGCCACGAGAAGGCCCCACGCCGCAGGAATGTCCAGGCGGCCAACGACGCCACCACAATGTTCAGCACCAGGGCTGCGGGCCGCATCACCTCCGGCGCCACCGTGAACAGGGCCATCACCGCCAAGTAGCCTGAGCCACCACCATGCCCGACCGACGAATACAGCGCTGCGACAACCACCATGCCGATGCCGATGACGATCGCAGTCTCGAGAGCCATCACGCAGCCCTCCGCATCACCCAGGTACCAGTCACGGACTGAGAGTATTGGGCCCAGTTGCCCGACCTCCAGGTGGGACCGGTCGCCCGCGCGCATCCGCTGCTCGGGAGCGTCGGTGGAACGCCATCAGCAACCGCACAGGGCCCAGACCCGCTGCAGTGGTAGCGACGCACCGTGACCAGCAGCGTGGTGGCCCGCCACCCGAACGGCTCGTGCGCCAACCGACACACCACCGTGCCCCGCGCCGTGCCGTGGCAGCCACATCACAGGCACCACGGGTCAGAGCAGCCTCCCGGGTTCTCAGCCCGCAGCGTCCTCATGGGCGCCGAGGAAGCCGTGGGGCCTCGTCTCGAACGACTGGCCTGACAGTCATATGACCGCTACAGTGGTCATATGAGATTCGATGCAGCGTTCGGAGGCTTGATCCCGGGGGCGAGTGGGGTGGTGCTGGCCGCGCTCCTGCGCACAGGGTCTCCGATGACAGGTCGGCAGGTGCACGGCCTGGTCCGCGACCAGTTCAGCCTGTGGTCTGTCCAGCAGGCGCTCGCCTCCCTCGTCGGGCTCGGCGTGGTGGAGAGTCGCACCGTGGGTCGCGCGATGGTCCACACGATCAACGAGGACCACTACGCGATCCAGCCACTGCGCGTCCTGCTCGATCCTTTCGCGGCACTGCGGGAGGCAGCCCAGCGTTCGGTCGGGTCGAGTGTCGATGCGGTGATCCTGTTCGGGTCGGTGGCCCGCGGCGAGGCGACCGCCGACAGCGACATCGACCTGGCCGTCCTCGCGTCCCCGGACTGGGACGGCCGATCAGCGTTGGAGGACGCGGTACGTGCCCGGCTCGGCAACGAGTGCGATGTGCTGGTGTTCACCCCCGAGGAGTTCAGCCGGCTCGCAGCCAGCGGCGATGAACCGGTCGTCGCCAAGATCCTCGCTGACGGAGTGTTTCTGCTTGGCGCGCTTCCCCAGGGCCCAGCTTCAGACAGGTTCTCGATCTCTACACCATCGCAGACAACCGAACCAGACGTGGGCTGATCCATTCCGCCGAGAATATTTAGCAGGGTCGATTTCCCTGAACCGGAAGGGCCAACAATCGT
>Ga0334889_1001669_pt1 | contig 28144 bp, 26 predicted proteins | sample GraSluR1_MG_2_FD_207222 | JGI IMG/M metagenome (GOLD analysis project Ga0334889, IMG submission 207222) | Sludge microbial communities from methane-producing bioreactor in Wageningen University, Netherlands - Granular Sludge_8_08-R1 | ecosystem: Engineered > Bioreactor > Anaerobic > Unclassified...
CAGCTTCACGCAGGATCCGAATGATCTGGCTTTCAGTGAATCGAGATTTCCTCATTGTGCCCTCCATAAGGCAATTTTACCAGAAATCTCTACTTCTCAATGGATCTATTTTAAGGGAAGGATACAGTACCATTCTGAACGTGATAGCGTTCAACACATCTCAAACCACAAGTCGATGATCGACAATTTCTCCGCATCAGGTGGCATCATGCCAAACAACAAGACAGGTTGGGGAAAAACACCCTGTCAACGCCATCCTTCATGGGATTGGCATGAACTCTAAAAATATCCTTTACTCAACTGGCGCAAACGATTAGCGTAGCTTTTTTCATTTTTCCTGATCTTTCCTGCCATGTCATCACGTAGCAACCCGTCGACCAATCCGCTGATCCGCACCCGCAAGACCAAGCCCCTGTTCTTTACCGCCACCTGCGCCACCGGCCTGGAACAGTTGGTTTATGAAGAAATTTCAGTTTGTGGCGGGCAAAACATCGTCATCAAGCCTGGTGCAATCAGTTGGAACGGTGCACTGGAAAGCGGCTACCGTGCCTGCCTCTGGTCTCGCTTTGCCTCGCGTATCCTGCTGGAACTGGCCCGCTTTGACGCACCCGACACAGATGCCCTCTACGAGCACAGCTCTGCCGTACTCTGGGATGAACACCTGAGTGTGAAAAAGACCTTTGCCGTACACAGCACCCTGGTGAATGCGGCCATTACCCATTCGCAGTTCGCTGCCCTGCGCGTGAAGGATGCCATTGTCGATCAGTTTCGTCGCCGTTTTGGTAAACGGCCGGATGTCAACAGCTTCAATCCAGATCTACGCCTGAATATACATGTGCAGGGCACCGGCGCAAGTCTGGCGCTCGATCTGTCTGGCGACAGCCTGCACCGGCGTGGCTACCGCATAGCCACTGGCGAAGCTCCGCTGAAAGAGACCCTGGCTGCAGCCATTGTCCGCCTCTCGGGCTGGCTTAAGCGGGTGGAGGATGAGCCCATTCTGCTGGACCCCATGTGTGGCAGCGGCACTCTGCTCATCGAGGCGGCACTGATGTTGACCGATAGTGCCCCTGGTTTGCAGCGCAAACGTTTTGGTTTTATGGGCTGGAACAAGCACGACCACAAACTGTGGGAACGGCTGAGTGACGAGGCCCTGGAACGGGAAGCTGTAGGTGAACCCAAGGAGTGGCCGCAACTTATAGGCTACGATGCCGATCCACGCGCCGTGGCCGCGGCCCGCAAGAATGTCATTGCCGCTGGCCTGCGCAAGGTTATTGTCATCCGACATCGCCCCCTGGCCCGTCTACGCAGTCCTGGCCCGGCCGGCTGCCTGCTCACCAACCCGCCCTATGGCGAACGCCTTGCAGACAAAGAAACAGCACGCTACCTCTACCGCTGCCTGGGCCGCAGCTACCGCAATTTTTTCCCTGGCTGGCGCTTTGCCTTTTTTACGGCCAATCCGGAATTCGCCGACGTGCCCGCAGTGCTTTGGCAAGACGAACACCAGTTGTACAATGGCCCGCTCAAATGCCGCCTGCTGGTGGGGCATGAAAGCCGGCCAACAGGCATGGAACCACCCCATGCCCAGTGGCAGCCGCAGACACTGGAATCTGGCCGTGCAGGGGAAGATTTTGCCAACCGACTGGTGAAAAATTATGCCGCACTGGCCAGTTGGATCGAGGCAGAGGGCATCCACTGTTTCCGCCTCTACGATGCGGATATGCCGGAATACAACCTGGCGGTTGATTGCTACGGGGAATGGATCCAGGTGCAGGAGTATGCTCCCCCTTCCACGGTGGATGCAGCCAAGGCAGCCGAGCGGCTGCAACTGGCGCTGGCCGTGCTGCGAGAAGTGTTGAGTGTGCCCCACAGCCGCATCTTCATCAAGACAAGAAAACAGCAGAAAGGACACAACCAGTATCAGAAGAAAAAAAGCAGCCGCAGCCAGGAGCAGCGACCCGCACAGACCCAGCGCAACCCACAACTCCACGAGGTCCGCGAGGGAGAAGGTCGCTTTCTCGTCAACTTTACCGACTATCTCGACACCGGCCTTTTCCTTGACCACCGCCCCATCCGCCGCCGCATCCAGGAACTGTCCAGAGGGACAACCTTCCTCAACCTCTACGGCTATACCGGTTCAGCCACGGTGTTTGCCGCCCTGGGCGGGGCCAACTCCACCACCACGGTGGATGCCTCTGGGGTCTACCTGGCACGGGCCAATGCCAATTTGGCCTTGAACGGTTTTGGCGGACCACTGCACCAACTGGTCGAGGCCGATTGCCTGCAATGGCTCAAACAGTGCCAGGAACGCTTTGGCCTGATCTTTGTCGACCCACCCACCTTCTCCAATACTAAAGACAAGCGAGCCTCCTTTGATGTTCAGCGCGACCATGCTGCCCTTTTGCGGCTGGCCATGCAGCGACTCAGCCGAGGCGGACTACTCATCTTCTCGACCAACTTCCGTAAATTTTCGCTGGACAAAGAACTCGGTCAGGAATATGCGCTAGAGGAGATCAGCGCAGCCACCATCCCGCCTGATTTTAGCCGCAACCAGCGCATTCACCGCTGCTGGGAGCTGCGCCACCATTAGCAACCATCTTTAAGCAACCATCTTTAGCAACCAGACGATCAAGGTAGGCAAGAAGGGCAAAATCGCCAAAAGAAGGAGAAAAACCTGCTGCGCTAACGCACAAAATAACGCGCAAAACGTAGCGCCACCCACTCCTCTTCGTACGTGCGTTCCAGCAGATGAAAACCTGCCTGATCATACCAGCGGATAATGTTGTCTTCCTGGCTACCCGCCAAGATCCCGGCCAGCACCAGTTGCGCAGATTGGGCAGCCAAACGACTCAACAACGGCTGCATCTCCACCAGCACATCGTAGACGATGTTGGCCAAAATAAGGTCATATTGATCCTTGACTTCGGCCAAGGGTGTGGCTGCGACCGTGATCTGGTCGGAGAGCCGGTTGTGTGCCACATTCTCCCTGGCCACCCGCACCGCTTCGGGATCATTGTCAATGGCCAGCACTTCGCCTGCCCCCCACAGGGCCGCGCCCATGGCCAGAATGCCGGTGCCAGTACCCACATCCAGTACCCGCCCAGGAAGGTCTCGCCGAAAAGAGCGCTCAATCAGGTATAATGCGCCACGGGTGGAGGCATGCTGTCCCGTGCCAAAGGCCATACCAGGATCCATCTCCAGTATCTGCTCACCAGGCCGTGGCACATACTCTTCCCAAGATGGCTTGATCACCAGGCCCGGGGCAATGGTAAAGGTTTTGAAGTGCTGTTGCCAACTGGTGGCCCAATCTTCATCGGCCAGCAATTCCCGCCTGAACTCTGGCAGAGGCTGGTTAAAAAGGGCAAACAATTCGGCCAAGGCGGTCTGCACTGCACCGACAAGGCCTTTCACCTGCTCCTGGCACGCAGCTTCAACCCCTGCCTCAATGTAAAAATATCCACTCAGCCAGCTGCCTGCTTCTGACTCCAGGCCCTGTTCCACCCCGCTGCCACTGTGCACTGCCAAGAGATCGCTGGCTGCCTCAACCAGGATGGTTGGGCACAAAAAACTCAGTTTCAACCATTTCCCGGCAAGTCCACTGTTCTGTTCCTTCTTTTCTTTCTTGACCATGACTACAACACAACATACTTTTATTGATAATCAATACCACTCCTTAACACAGGAGCAACCAAACCCCCAAGGACGAAAAAACCGAACCTTTCCGATGATCGACACTTCCGGACACCACCTTGTGTACGGTCGCTTGCAAGATTACTTAAGCGGCGAAACCCTACCAGACACCGATGACGAACGCATCCGCCAAAAACTGGCACGCTATCTGGTGGAGCGGCTCGGCTATGCTCCGGGCGAACTTGAACCAAGGCTCAAAATCATCAGTGAATTTGGCGGCAACCGGGTGGAAAGCCTGATTGATCTGTGCGCACGCATTAAAGGTAAACGACTCTTTATTCTCCGCTACGGGCCGGGTTCACTGGTTACCCGAGAAACAGCCGCCATTGCCGCAGCCCGCATTTTGGAGCCTGCATATTGCATTCCCCTGGCCATTGTCACCAATGGCCGCGACGCGGAACTGCTGGAAAGCGCCACAGGCAAGGTGTTGGCCACGGGTATGGACAGCATTCCCAGCCGCAAACAGGCAAAAACCCTGCTGAAGGAATTGCCTTTTGTACCCTACAGTGACCCGTTGAAACGGGAGCAAGCCCAGCGCATCCTCAACGTGTTTGACCAGGAAGTCTGCTGCGCGGGCAAACAGTGTGATACAGAGGTAGCACACGACCTTTGACTATGTTGTCGCAGCGGTGTACCCTGACATATTCTTTATTAGAAACAAGCGAGCACCACTTTTTTGCAAACTAGGCACTTTGACATGAGCATAAACACTCCTGCATCCACTTGGACAAAGACAAGCTATCGCAACAAAATCGCCCTGCAACAGCCCAATTGGCCTGACAAGGCGCACTATGAGCGAGTCCTGCACACCCTGGCCAATCTGCCACCCTTGGTTTTTGCCGGTGAGATCCGCGATCTCAAGGGCCTTTTGGCGCAGGCCGTGCGCGGCGAGGCCTTTTTGCTGCAAGGAGGCGACTGTTCCGAAGAATTTGCTCGCTGCACCGCGCCCAACATCCGGGAAACCCTGAAGGTGCTCCTGCAGATGGCCGTTATCCTCACCTATGCCGGTAACAAGCCGGTGGTCAAGGTGGGCCGCATCGCCGGGCAATACGCCAAACCACGGTCCAGCGACACCGAACTGGTGAATGGCACGGAAATACCCAGCTACCGAGGCGACATGGCCAACTCGGCCGAACCAGTGCTGCAGGCACGAATGCCAAATCCAGAACGCCTCCTCCAGGGCTACCATATGTCAGCAGCCACCATGAATCTGTTGCGTGCCTTCACCCGCGGTGGTTTTGGCTCTCTGCATCGGGTACAGGCCTGGAACCAGGAGTTTGTCAGGCAGTCGCCCATGGGCCGCAGCTATGAACGCATGGCCAAACAAATCAGCAATGCCCTCAAATTCATGGACACCATTGGTATCTCCACCGACACGCCCCAACTGAAGGAGGCACGCTTCTTCACCTCGCACGAGGCGCTGTTCTTGGGTTACGAAGAGGCGATGACCAGGGAGGATTCTGTGGATGGCGGCTGGTACGACTGTTCGGCCCACATGCTCTGGATAGGAGACCGTACCCGCCAACTCGATGGTGCACATGTCGAATTTTTAAGCGGTGTACACAATCCACTGGGCATGAAGGTAGGCCCAAACTACGATATCGACACCATTCTCGCCATTATCGAGCGACTCAACCCGCATAACGAACCAGGCAGAATGACCCTGATTACCCGCTTTGGTGCAACTGCCATTGAAAAGCACCTGCCGCCGCTCTTACGGGCGGTGAACAGGGCTGGGCTCAGTGTCCTCTGGACCTGCGATCCGATGCACGCCAACACCTTCAGCTCGGAATCCGGACATAAAACCAGGGACTTTGAAAACATTCTCTCAGAGCTGCGTTGCTTCTTCGAACTCAACTGGGCAGAGGGTACCATCCCGGGCGGGGTACACTTTGAGCTGACCGGTGAAGATGTCACCGAATGTATTGGCGGGGCACGGCAGCTTTCACCTGAACAACTGGGTCTGCGCTATCTCACCACCTGCGACCCCCGTCTCAATGCAGAGCAGGCCCTGGAAATGGCCTTTCAAATCGCAGAGATGATCCGCAGCTAACTAAGCGAGTTGTGTTCCAACACAGACAGGGCAGAGGAGCCTTATATTGGTTCAAGCATAATTTCGAGCGCTGGATCGCCGCCCACATGGGGAGCCATTACAGGAACCGGGGTAGAGCGCAGCATACGGGTAAAAACCATACCGAGCTGGGCCGGATCCCCGGTATCCAGCAGGAGCTCCAGGTTGTTTTCATCCCGCAGCATTCGCCCCAGCTTACCCAAAAGCAGTAAATAATCCAGGTTTTCGCCAGGCTGACCCAAGAGCACCACCAGTACCTGCACCGGCCGCTTGTCTTGGCCATCGTATTGAATGCCTGTTTCACTATAGCCCAGAGCCAGGAGCTTGCCGCGCACACCTTCCACCTTGGTGTGGGGAATGGCTATACCATTGCCGATATAGGTTGAACCAATCTGCTCCCGGTGCAGCAGGGCGTTGAGAACATGCTCTTCCTTCAATTCCGGCTCAAGTCTGGCCGCCAAGGCGCTCAACTCTTGCAGAGCCCCTTCCCTGCTGTTGGACTTCAGTTGGATAATTGACTTTTCACTTAATTTCACGGTCTTTTCTCTCTAAATGCCAAGGATTGTCGCCGGTGCTTGACTGGCAAAATTTTCATCTGCTCACGGTACTTGGCCACGGTGCGCCGGGCTACCTGCATATCCTCCTTGGCCAGCAACTGCGAAATACGGTTATCACTCAGTGGTTTGGCCGGATCTTCGCTATTCACCAACTGGCGGATGCGGGTTTTGATCGCCTCGGCCCCCACTGTGCCTCCGTCGACAGTGGTGATGGCGGCGTTGAAAAAGAATTTCAGCTCGTAAATACCCTGGGGGGTGTGCACATATTTATTTGAAGTCACCCGGCTGATGGTGGACTCGTGCATGCCAATATCCTCGGCAACGTCACGCAGAATCAGCGGTTTCATGGCCAAGGGCCCCTGTTCAAAAAAATCGCGCTGGAATTTGAGCAGGCTTTCCACCACCTTGTAGATGGTGCGCTGCCGCTGCTCAACGGATTTGATGATCCACTCTGCATTGCGCTTGTTTTCCAGAAGAAAGGCGCGCGATTCCGTGCTTAGGGCCTGTTTCTGCTTGAGCAGGGTCAGATAGTCCTCGGAAAGACGGAGATGAGGCAGGTCGTCGTCATTGAGTTGGATGACAAAATCATCTCCCACCTTGATCACGTATACATCCGGACTAACATAGTGCGTCTGTTCGTTGCTGTATTCGTTGCCTGGATAGGGATTCAACTGCTGAATATGGGCCACTGCCTCTAAAATCCGCTGCTGAGTCACCCCGAGTGCGCGGGCCATCTGGGCATAGTTACGGCTTTCCAGAAGATTCATATGTTCATCAACAATGCGCACAGCCACTGCGTCTTCATCGTCCATCCGATCGAGTTGCAGCAAAAGCGATTCACGCAAATCGCGCGCCGCCACCCCGGCCGGCTCCAGACTCTGCACCAGGCTCAGGGCACCCTCGGCCTCCTCCATGGTGCAACCGCAGCTGGCACACATTTCGTCTAGGCTTAATTCAAGAAAGCCGTGCCCATCAAGATTGCCCAAGATAAAATCGGTGAGCTGCGAATCCAACTCGCTGAGCTGTAGATGGGTGAGCTGCCAGTGGAGATGGGCGCCCAGGCCCGGCGTGGCCGAGATAAAATCGAACTGCGAAGGGGCATCCGCAGGCGGTGTTTCCCGGGCAAAGGAAAAGTCGGCATCAAAATTGTTGCTGTAATCTTCCCAATTCACCTCAGCGATGCCAGCAGGCCCCTCTCCGCCCACCTGGCCAGTCACCGGCATTTCTGTGTCCGATTGTTCCTCGGTTGCAGACAAGGCCTCAGGATGACCACCCTCTTCCAGCAGGGGCTGGGCTTCTTCCAGCATGGGATTTTGTTCCAGCTCGGCCCGCAGGGTATCACTCAACTCAAGCCGGCCCAGTTGTAACAGCTTGATGGCCTGCCGCAACTGCGGGGTCATCACCAGTTTCTGGGTCAGTTTCAGGTTTTGCTTGAGTTCCAGGGCCATGACATGTACGCGCTTAACCGCTAACAGTTACATCTGGAAGTTATCGCCCAGATACATCTTGCGTGCCACCACGCTTTCGATGATATCCTGTGCCACCCCACTGGTGAGCACCTGACCATTGTTCATGATATACGCAAAATCACAAACCTGCAGGGTTTCACGCACGTTGTGGTCGGAGATGAGCACGCCAATGCCGCGCTGTTTCAACTGGCGGATAATCTGTTGCAAATCAGCCACCGAAAGCGGATCCACCCCGGCAAAGGGCTCGTCCAACAGGATGAACCGCGGCTGGGTGGCTAGGGCACGGATGATCTCCACCCGCCGCCGCTCGCCACCGGACAGGGTATGTCCTTTACTGCCCGAGAGGTGTTCTATTTTCAAGTCTGCCAGAAGATCCCAGATGCGGTTGTTGATTTCGTTTCTGGGCAGTCCCAGTGGTTCCAGGACAATGCGGATATTTTCCTCCACGGTTAGCTTTTTGAAAACCGAAGATTCCTGGGCCAGATAGGTAATGCCCAGCAGGGCACGTTTGTGGATGGGCAGAGAGGTGATGTCCTGATTGTCCAGGTAGATCGCTCCCTTGGTGGGACGGATGAAACCAGCAATGGAGTAGAAGGTGGTGGTCTTGCCTGCGCCGTTGGGACCAAGCAACCCCACCACCGAGGAATTTTTCACCTGCAGGCTGACATTGTCCACCACCCGGCGTTTACGGTACTCTTTGCTGATACCACGGGTTTCGAGAACTGAATTGTTGTGCATGGGCTGCTGTTCGGGGCTACTGGCTTGCGCCCGGACGGATAACAGCCCTGACCCGGCCCTTTTGGGAAGGATCCTGCTCCACCACGGAACGTTTTTCGTCCAGATAGTAGGTTATGGTTTTGCCGGAAACCATATTGGGGCCATTCCATGCCTTGGCATTGCCGGAGAGCACGGCCTTGCGTTGCCTGGCAAAATAGTCCAGCCGATCGCCGGTGCCGAGCCAGTCGTCCTGCACGATCTGCACGTTCTTGATGCACACCAGCTTTTCCAACTGGCCAGCGGCCTTGTTGCCATCGGCGCTGTCACTGTAGTACACGGTCATCTCATCGGTGCGGATGGTCATGGCCCCCTGTTTGGCCACGACCTTGCCCATGAAGACCACGGAGTTGCTGTTTTCCTGGGAGACCATTCGGTTAGCCTCGATGTTGATCGGTGCCTGTTCCGCTGCAGGCAGAGTGGCTGGATGAACAACGTGCAGAGCTAAAACAGCGCCCAGGGCACAGATGGTGAGCAGGGCCCGGCGCATTGGTGCCAACACGGGAAGAGGGAAAAAATGCATACTTTTAGCCTCACAGGTAGCAGAAGGTGTAAAATACGTTGATTCAGGTTTGATTTTTGCATCAGGAAAGAATTTTACTTTGTAGAAAAAAAAATGTAAAGAGCAGAGACCAGAAACAAAAGACTTTACCGGCCGCCAGTTGTGGTGGCACATCTGCAACCATCACCCCAAAAAAAGGAACAGCCCGCAGCAGCCATGATAAGTATGAACCGCGAAGGAATAGCCAAGGCCAAGGTGTTGGTGGAATCGCTCCCCTACCTGCGCGAATTCAGCGGCAAGACCCTGGTCATCAAGTATGGCGGTCACGCCATGGTGGATGAAGAGCTGAAAAAGAACTTCGCCCTGGATGTAATCCTCATGCAGTATATTGGCATCAACCCGGTGATCGTGCATGGTGGCGGTCCCCAGATCAACCGTTTCCTCGACAAGATGCAGGTCAAGCCCAACTATGTGCAGGGCATGCGGGTGACCGATGGCGAGACCATGGATGTGGTGGAGATGGTGTTGGTGGGCAAGGTCAACAAGGAAATCGTTGGTCTGATCAACCACTTTGGCGGCAAGGCCGTTGGCCTTTCCGGCCGGGACGGCGATCTGGTGCAGGCAAAAAAAATGACCCTGCAGGCCAAGCCCAACAAGGAAAACATGCCTCCCGAGCTGATCGACATTGGCCGGGTGGGTGAAGTCACTCAGGTGAACGCCGAAGTCCTGCGCACCCTGCAGCAACGGGATTTTATTCCGATCATCGCACCGGTGGGGGTAGGTGAAGATGGCCAGGCCTTCAACATCAATGCCGATCTGGTGGCAGGCGCCATTGCCGCTGAACTGAAGGCACTCAAACTGATTCTGCTCACCGATGTGGTCGGCGTAAAGAACAGCCTGGGTGAGTTGATTTCCACCATCTACCGCGATCAGATCGATGATCTCACTGATGCAGGGGTGATCCAGGGTGGCATGATCCCCAAGGTCAACTGCTGCAAGGCAGCACTTGATGGTGGAGTGGCCAAGGCGCACATCATTGACGGACGGCAGGAACACGCGATCCTGCTGGAAATTTTTACCCGCAAGGGCATCGGAACGGAGCTTGTAGCATGACAAACGCACAATGGACCAAACAGGGAGAAGAAGTTTTTGCCGGAACATACAGCCGCTTTCCAGTGGCCATGGTACGTGGCGAGGGCTGCCGCCTGTGGGATGCGGATGGCAAAGAATACCTGGATTTTCTGGCTGGTATTGCGGTGTGTGCGTTGGGGCACTGCCATCCGAAAATCACTGAAGCCATCTGCCGTCAGGCAGGCGAGTTGGTGCATGTGAGCAACCTCTTCTATACCAGCCCACAAATCGAGCTGGCCAAGCTTTTGATCAGCAACAGCTTTGCCGACAAGGTCTTTCTGGCCAACTCCGGAGCCGAGGCCAACGAAGCAGCCATTAAACTGGCCCGCATCCACAGTGCACCGGGCAAATTTGAAGTTATTTCTCTGTTGGGTTCCTTCCACGGCCGCACCCTGGCCACGGTGGCCGCCACCGGGCAACCCCGCTTTCATCAGGGTTTTGAGCCAATGCCCGCAGGCTTTGTCCATGCCGAATTCGGCGATATTACCGCCATAGAACAACTCATTGGCCCACAGACCTGCGCCATCCTCTGCGAGCCCCTGCAAGGTGAAAGTGGCGTGCGGCCTTTGGATACCAACTATCTTCAACAGATTCGCACCCTGTGCGACCGTCACCAGTTGCTGCTCATTTTTGACGAAGTGCAAACCGGCTTGGGACGCACCGGCACCCTTTTTGCCCACGAACAGCTTGGCGTGACCCCAGACATCATGACCCTGGCCAAGGCCCTGGGCAATGGTTTGCCCATCAGCGCCATGCTGGCCAAAGAACACATTGCCGCTTCCTTTGTCCCAGGCAGCCATGCCTCCACCTTTGGTGGTAACCCGGTGGCAGCGGCAGCGGCCGTGGAGGTGCTGCACAACCTGCTCGCGCCTGGCTTTCTCGAGTCGGTACAGGAGAAAGGTGCTTATTTTTCTACGCAATTGGAGACACTGGTCACAAAATTTCCGCGCTGGGCCGTGGCAGTGCGTGGTCGGGGCCTGCTCCTGGGGCTGGTACTCAGCGAAGAGGGAATCAACCACGGATCCGAAATGGTCAATCTGCTCTTTAACCGGGGGATAATCATCAACTTCGCTGGTAACCGGGTGCTGCGTTTTGTACCGCCACTCATTGTAGACAAGGAAGAAATCGATACGCTCATCCATGAACTGGACGAGGTTTTTGCCGAGATTTCGTAAGCATAGATAATCAACAGATCCTGTTGTCAGCCTGCCTGTCTGCGAACCCGCATTTAGAGCGTCTTACGAATGGATCTCCTTTCTCTGCTTGCCCTGGCTCTGGCCCTGGCCATGGACGCCTTTGCCGTGGCCATGGCCGCTGGCGTAACCATCCGGCCACTCAGCTTCCGCCCCTGTTTCAGGCTCTCGTTTCATTTTGGCCTTTTCCAGGCGCTCATGCCCATTGTCGGGTGGCTGGCCGGACTGTCGCTGCGCAGCTTTGTCCACAGTGTCAGTCACTGGATCGCCTTTGGCCTGCTTGCCGCCATTGGTAGTCATATGATTGTGGCAGCCCTGCAAGCGGACCAGGATGAACAAACCAGTGTCGATCCCAGCAAGGGCCTTACCATGGTGGGCCTGTCGCTGGCCACCAGCATCGATGCCCTGGCCGTGGGTCTCGGCCTGGCCATCCTTGGGGTGAATATCTGGATACCTGCTTTGGTGATTGGCCTGGTGGCGAGCCTAGCCACTCTGCTGGGCCTTTTCCTGGGCAACCGGGCAGGGCGAATCTGGGGCAACAAGGTGGAAATAGCCGGCGGCATTATCCTTATTCTCATTGGACTGCGAATTCTGCTCTCTGGTTTGCATGTGCTCTAGTTTCTGCACTTCATTTCCCCAGATTCCAGGCCGTCTCAAGATAGCTTTTCCACAATTTATCTTTGCAAAAAAGGCGTTTTTCGGTATCAATACACTTTTACGGTCGACCGGTATGCCGGACGGATTAACTATCGAGCCTTCAGCCGGACAGGCCCTGCCCGCACAGGAAACTCCATGCACAAACATTTTCTGGCTCTGTCGGATTACAGTAAAGACGAGCTTTTATCCTGGATACACAGGGCGATGGTGCTGAAAGCCGAAGCCGCCGCCGGTACCCCCCAGCAGCAGCTTGCCGGTAAAACAGCCTGCCTGCTCTTTGAAAAGCCATCCACTCGCACCCGGGTTTCCTTTGAAGCCGCCATGTACGGACTGGGCGGCCAGGTCGTTTTCATGTCGGCCCGCGACTCCCAGTTGGGTCGGGGCGAACCGCTCAAGGACACGGCTCGGGTACTGGGCCGCTATGTACATGCCTTGGTGGTGCGCACCTTTGGCCAGGACGTGGTGGAAGAACTGGCTCACTATGCCGGTATTCCGGTCATTAACGCCCTCACCGATCTATACCATCCCTGCCAGGTACTCAGCGACTTGATGACAGTTCTGGAGAAAAAAAAGCGCTTGGATGGGTTACAAGTCGCCTGGATTGGCGACGGCAACAACATGGCCAATACCTGGATCGAGGCAGCCGCCATCTTTGGCTTCCAGCTCATGCTAGCCTGTCCACAGGGTTTTATTCCTGACGAAAACATTTTGAAACATGCCTTGACCCATGCTCCGGCCTGTATAGGGTTGTCGCAGGATCCAGAGGCAGCCATTGCCGAGGCAGATGTGGTCAATGTCGATGTCTGGGCCTCCATGGGACAGGAGGCGGAACAGGAAGCCCGCCTGGCGCACTTTGCCGGCTACCAGCTGGATAGTGCTCTGTTGGCCAAGGCCAAAGAGGACGCCATAGTCCTCCACTGCCTGCCTGCACACCGTGGTGAGGAAATCAGCGAAGAGGTGTTGGAAGGCCCGCAGAGCGTGGTGTTTGACCAGGCAGAAAACAAAATGCATGTGCACAAGGCACTGCTGGAACACTTTATCTTGCAGGCTACCTGAGACAATCCTTATCAAAGTTAGACTACACAGCAGAAGACAGGCAACTCCATGGTGAATAAAATTGTGCTCGCCTATTCCGGCGGCTTGGATACCTCTGTAATTTTGAAATGGCTGGCCAACGAGTATTCGTGTCCGGTCATTGCCTACTGCGCGGATATCGGCCAACAAGAAGACTGGGACAAGGTGCGGGCCAAGGGCTTGGCCACTGGTGCAGAAAAGGTAATCATCTCTGATCTGCGCAAGGATTTTGTTCGCGACTTCATCTTCCCGGCTTTCCGGGCCAACGCCATCTACGAAGGTTCGTACCTACTCGGCACCTCGCTGGCTAGACCTCTGATCGCCCGCGAGCAGGTGCGCATTGCCCATGAGGAGGGAGCCAATGCACTCAGCCACGGTGCCACCGGCAAGGGCAACGACCAGGTTCGCTTTGAACTGAGCTATCTTGCCCTTGATCCAAAACTGACCATCATCGCTCCCTGGCGCATCTGGAACTTGAACTCGCGCACAAGACTGGTTGCCTATGCCGAAGAGCACGGCATTCCGGTGCCGGTCACCAAGAAGAGCCCCTACAGCTCAGACGAAAACCTGCTGCACATCAGCTTTGAAGGCGGTCTCCTGGAAGATCCCTGGAACGAACCAGAAGAAGAGATGTTCAAGCTGAGCGTCTCCCCGGAAAGGGCCCCGGACAAACCCACCTACATTGAAATCAGTTTTGCAGCCGGCACCCCGGTGGCCATAGACGGGGAAGAACTCGAGCCCGTGGCGCTCATGGAAAAGCTCAACCAGTTGGGTGGTGCCAATGGCATCGGCCGACTCGACATGGTGGAAAACCGCTTTGTGGGCATGAAATCCCGCGGCGTGTATGAAACCCCGGGCGGCACCATCCTGCGCATTGCCCATCGCGACTTGGAAAGCATCACCTTGGACCGCGAAGTCCTGGCCATCCGCGACTCCCTGGTACCCACCTACTCCCGCCTCATCTATAACGGTTTTTGGTTCTCCCCGGAGATGCAGCTTTTGCAACGGACCATGGACGATGCCCAGTCTCCGGTCAATGGTGTGGTACGGCTCAAGCTTTACAAGGGAAACTGCATTGCCGTAGGAAGAAAATCCGACAACTCCTTGTACTCCGAATCCTTTGCCACCTTCGAGGAAGACGAGGTGTACAACCAGGCGGATGCCACCGGCTTTATTCGCTTAAATGCCCTGCGTCTGCGCATCCAGGCCCAGCAGCAGAAGCCATGAACGATTCCCAAGACATACCTGGCCCAGCTAGTTCAAACAAACTGTGGGGTGGTCGCTTCTCCGAGGCAACCGCAGCAAGCGTAGAGGCCTTCAGCGCCTCCATCCACTATGACTGCCGGCTGTACCGTCACGACATCATGGGTTCCAAGGCCCATGCCCGTATGCTGGCGCAGCAAAAGCTGATCAGCCCCAAGGAAGCTGCGGCCATTGTACAGGGCCTGGACAACATCCAGGCCGAAATCGAGGCAGGGCGTTTTGAGTTCAAACCTGAGCTGGAAGATATTCATATGAATATCGAAAAGGCACTCACCGAGCGGATTGGCGAGGCAGGTGCCCGCCTGCACACCGGCCGCAGCCGTAATGACCAGATCAACCTGGATCTGCGCCTTTACCTACGCGACGAGTGCGACCAGCTCGATACCCTGCTGGCCGAACTGCAACGGGTTTTTGCCATACTGGCCCGACGCTATTTGGGCGCAGTCATGCCCGGCTATACCCATTTGCAGCGGGCGCAGCCAGTGCTGCTCTCCCACCATCTGCTGGCCTATGTCAGCATGTTCGGGCGGGATCGGGAGCGCATAGGCGATTGCCGCAAACGCATCAATGTCCTGCCCCTGGGAGCAGCGGCCCTGGCCGGCACCAGCCTGCCCATTGATCGTAACATGGTGGCCGAAGAGCTCGGCTTTGCCGCCATCAGCGACAACTCCATGGACACCACCGCAGACCGCGACTTTGTTCTGGAAACCCTCTTCTGCCTCAACCTAATTCAAATTCATCTTAGCCGGCTGTCTGAAGAGCTGGTACTGTGGTCGAGCAAGGAGTTTGAATTCATTCGCATTGGTGATCGCTACTGCACTGGTTCCTCCCTGATGCCGCAGAAAAAAAATCCAGACATCCCGGAGCTGGTGCGGGGCAAGAGCGGCCGAGTAACCGGTGCGCTCATGGCACTACTGATGACGGTAAAAGGTCTTCCCCTCACCTACAACCGGGATCTGCAAGAAGACAAGGAACCACTGTTTGACGCCCTAGACACGGTCAAGGCCTGTCTGGCCATTACTGCAGAAATGCTGAGCCACACCGAATTCGATACCGATCGTATGCGCCAGGCCACTGGTGGCGGCTTTATGACCGCCACTGACCTGGCTGACTACCTGGTGTGCAAAAATTTGCCCTTTCGCCAGGCGCACGGGGTTGCCGGTCAGATTGTCGCCCGCTGCCAGGAACTAGGCTGCGAACTCGATGAGCTGCCTCTAGACGAGATGCAGCACTTTTCTCCCCTGATCCAAGAGGATATTTACACCAAGCTCTCCATCGAGGGCTCGGTCAACAGCCGGACCTCCGCCGGTGGCACGGCACAGTCCAGGGTTGAACAGGCCCTGGCTTCTGTTGAACACCAACTGGGAATATACTCATGACGACCTTGCAGCATGGCACCCGTCTTTTTTTTGTCGCCAGCCTCATTGGCCTGACCCTTTCCTTAAATGCGTGTGGCTATAAAGACAAACCCGTACCTCCGCAACATATTGTTCCCCAACCGATAACCGACCTGAGATATCAGCTCAGCAGCCAGGGAGCGAGCCTGTCCTGGACGTATCCCAAGGAAACAATAACCGGAAAAGACCTCACCCGGATCAGTAACTTCAAGCTGTATCGGGCGGTGGTGCCCGTGGAATCCCACTGCGATACCTGCCCCATCCCCTTTCTGGCTCCGATCAGTCTGGAGGGCGGTGCCCTGCCTGACAGCGGCAACCGCAGTGGCAGCTATCACGAGCCGATTTTGCGACCTGGCAACCTGTATTTCTACAAAATCCGCAGTACTACCAGCTGGTGGTCCGAATCGGAGGATTCCAACGTCATTTCCTTCCTGTGGGACACGCCCGCCTCTGCCCCGACTGGACTGCGGGTAGAGTCTGACGACAGGAAAAACACTCTCAGCTGGAGCGCGGTCAGCCTCAACCAAGACGGCTCGACCATCAACCAACCGGTCCGCTATCAAGTATACCGCAAGAGCGGTGAAGGTGCTTTTACCAAGCTTGGTGCACCCATCAGCACAACCACCTACATTGACGAGCAGGTGCAAAACAATGTGACCTACACCTACCAGGTGCAGGCTTTGAGTGCCTTTAAGAAAAGTTTGGTGGAGGGTGGTACCAGCACCAGTATCAGCGGCACCCCGATTGACAAGGATGCGCCCCTGCCTCCCGATACACCCCAGGTGGTGGTGACCGATGTGGGCACCAAAGTTTTCTGGAATCATGCACATGCAGACGACTTGGCCGGCTATCGGGTGTACCGCCGGGCTGCGGGCGAAAGTACGGCCCGCTTTGTCGGCCAGGTGAACCTGCCCTATAATATGTACATCGACAAGGATGCACCCAAGGGCGTGCGACTGTACTATTCGGTTTCCAGTATAGACAACGCGCATCCGGCCAACGAAAGCAAGCGCACCGCAGAAACGCAGGCTGAAGAGTGATGACTGATATGGCACCAGCGTGCAACAATAAATCCTTGGCAGCCAGTGATGCTGCAAACGCCATTTCCTGTGCACATTGGCCTATTCCCTTCTGGAAGATGAGTGGGGCTGGGAACGATTTTGTCATTATCGATCATCGCCGCCCGCTGATTGCGCCAGAACAGATGGCCGAGTTTGCCCGCCTGGTTTGCCGTAGAAAATTCGGGGTGGGCGCAGATGGGCTCTTCTTCTTAGAAGACTGCACAGAGGCGGATTTCCAATGGCGTTTTTTCAATGCCGATGGCTCTGAGGCAGAGATGTGCGGCAATGGCGCACGCTGTGTCGCCCGCTTTGCCTATATGCACGGCATTGCCGCTGCCCGCATGCGTTTTGCCACCCTGGCAGGGATTATCGAGGCCAGTGTGGAGGATACGCTGGTCACCATTCATTTAACACCGCCCCATTCTCTGGCTTTGAACCAGCAAGTGCAGGCAGGCGGCCAGGAATACACGGTGCACTTGCTCAACACCGGCGTACCCCATGCAGTGCTTTTTGTCCAAGATCTGGCCCATACCGATGTACGCGGTTTGGGGTTTACCCTGCGCCATCATCCGGACTTTGCCCCTGCGGGCGTGAATGTGAACTTTGCCTCCCTGACAGCTGATAATGGATTGCGCATCCGCACCTATGAACGGGGGGTGGAGGATGAAACCTTTGCCTGCGGCACCGGTGCCGTAGCCAGTGCTCTGATTGCAGCGCTTTTGGGTAAAGTTGCAGCGCCGGTCATGGTTACCACCTCCGGCGGAGTTCAACTCAGTGTCCTTTTTACCCAGGGAGCCAAGGAAGATTTTTTATCCGTGCAATTGAAAGGCCCGGCCCACTGCATTTATAGTGGCGAGCTTACCCCCGAGGCACTTGCAAGCTAAAAACAACAGGCACAGCACGATCTACGGCCTGCCATCCGGGCGGCCATCACCAACGAACACGAATACTGCCATGCAACCCATTCAAGGAGCCATCACTGCCCTGGTCACCCCTATGCACAACGGCCATGTGGACGAAAAAGGCCTGGTTGACCTGATCGAATTTCAAATCCAAAACGGCATTCACGGTATTGTCCCCTGTGGTACCACTGGCGAGTCGGCCACACTCAGCTTCAAGGAGCATAAACGGGTTATCGAACTCACCGTACAAACCGTTGCCGGCCGCGTGCCGGTCATTGCCGGCACAGGTGCCAACAACACCCTGGAAGCCATTGAGCTCAGTGAATCAGCCCAAAAAAGTGGAGCCGATGCTGTGCTTTCCGTGGTGCCCTACTATAACAAACCCAGCCAGGAGGGACTGTACCAGCACTACAAGGCCATTGCCGATGCGGTCGATGTGCCCATGCTGCTCTACAATGTGCCCGGCCGTACAGTCACCAACATGCTGCCTGCCACTGTGGCGCGCCTGGCCCAGCTACCCCAGGTTATTGGCATCAAGGAAGCCAGTGGCAGTCTTACCCAGATAAGCGAACTACTCATGCTCTGCCCTAGGGATTTCATCATTCTTTCCGGTGATGACTTCAGTGCTCTGCCTTCGTTGTATCTGGGTGTCAGGGGAGTGATTTCCGTGGTGTCCAACCTGACGCCGGAAAAAATGGTGCGGCTGGTGGATGCAGCCTTCAAAAAAGATCTCGATACCGCCAATCGCCTGCATTTTCAACTTTTTGACCTCATGGGTGCGATGTTCTGCTACCCAAGCCCTGCTCCGGCCAAAAAAGGGTTGGAGCTGATGGGAAAAATCACGTCTGGAGAGGTACGCCTGCCTCTGGTGGGCATGGATGCGGCCAGCCTGGAGCGATTACAAAAAGATATGCGGCAATTGGGCCTGATTTAAAGAGCAGCAGGGAGCGGCAAACATGGTTCAGGTACTTGTGGCTGGTGCAGCCGGCCGGATGGGACAGCAGATCATCAAAACGATTCAAACGATGCCTAAACTCTCTCTGGCCGGGGCCTTTGAAGCAGAAGGACATGCGGCCATTGGCAGGGATGCGGGTGAAATCTGTGGCCTGGGCCGGCTCGGCATTCCCATCAGTGCAGGGCTTGCTCCAGTGCTTGCGCAGGGTGATGTACTCATTGACTTCACCTTTCACAAGGCAAGCATCGAGTTTGCCCGCCAGGCTGCAAAACGGGGCCTGGCCATGGTTGTCGGCACCACCGGCCTTTCTGGAGAGGAAGAGGCAGAACTGCAGCAGCTGGCAAACAAGGCTTTTCCCTGCGTACATGCTGCCAACATGGCGGTGGGGGTCAATGTCCTCTTCAAACTGGTGGAAAAAACAGCGCACATCCTTGGTAATGCCTATGATGTGGAAATTGTCGAAGCCCATCACCGCATGAAAAAAGATGCGCCCTCGGGCACGGCCATCACCTTGGGCAAAATGGCGGCTGCCGGCCTTGGCCGCAACTTTGACGAAGTGGCAGTCAAGGAACGCAACGGGATAATCGGTGCACGTACAGACCAGGAAATAGGCATTCAATCCATCCGTGGGGGCGATATCGTGGGCGAGCATACCGTGTATTTTGCCGGCACCGGTGAACGCCTGGAGATTGGTCACCGGGCCACCAGCCGCGACAACTTTGCCCGCGGCGCAGCCCTGGCCGCAGCCTGGGTGGTGGGTAAAGCCAATGGTCTGTACACCATGTTTGATGTGCTCAACTTAAACGATCTGTAAACCCCAGCCAGATCGTTTTTGAGCGGTATCCTGCGTTGTCACCTTCATATCAAACAGTATGCCGCTCGCCATCCCGCCTACTGGCCAGCCTCCTTCCCTGTTATCACTGAGCCACGCTGCCATCGGCATGGGCGCAAATCTCGGCGCAGACATGGCGGGCAAGGAGGCGGTGTTGCTGGCAGCCTGGCATGGGCTCCACCAGCAGCCACATATCCAGCCACTGCAGTTGTCATCGCCCTATCACTCTGCGCCGCACGACATGCAGTCCAACAACTGCTTTGTCAATGCCGTAGCTTTGGTGGCAACACGGCTTAACCCGTTGAACCTGCTTCACTTTTTACTACAGTTGGAGGCACAGCACGGCCGCAGACGGAACCCGCATGCGCAGGGATACCAGGACCGCAGCCTTGATCTTGACCTACTTTTTTTTGACAATCTCCACATCGAAAGTGAAGCACTCACTCTGCCCCATCCACGTATGGCTGGACGTCTTTTTGTGCTCGCCCCCCTGGCAGAATTGTTGCCAGACTGGCAACATCCAGTACTCCACCGCAGTGCTGCAGAACTGTGTGCCGACCTGAACGTGCTGGCAACACAGCAGGTACGGCGCAGCCAATGGAACCACCGGTAAAAACAAGCGGACAACCCCGCTCCATGCCGGGTGGCAGTTGTTTTTTCTTCTTGCTTCTTTTTACAGTTCCTGCTGAAATGCTTAGACAAAGATTTTTCACCGGTTATATAATAGAGCCCGTCTGTATGGTATTCGTACGCAACAGACAAAGCACTTTCCACTGAAGCACCATGCAGTGAGCACAACACCTGGGGGATGCGCAGTATGTTGATCCTACGCCTTGTTGCCATGGGCGTCCTTGTCTATGCTGGCTTGCGCCTGCGCAAATATCTCCTCAGGCAAAACAGCCCTGCTCCGCAAGCATCGGCACCAGAGGCAGAAACTGCGCCTGTTGAGGATATTTTGGTGGAAGATCCCATCTGCCAACGGCTGGTGCCCAAGAAGCAGGCAATCACCGTACGCGACACAGAGGGCCTGCACCACTTCTGCAGCGAAGACTGCCGCAACATTTTTTTACAACAGAGGGAGAAGGACACATGAAATTTTTTATCGATACCGCCAATGTGGATGAAATCAAAAAGGCCCTTGCTTTGGGCATGGTGGATGGTGTTACCACCAACCCCTCTTTAGTTGCCAAGGAATCCCGTCCCTTCACCGAGATACTCAAGGAAATCTGTAGCCTCGTGGAAGGACCGGTGAGTGCCGAGGTAGTCAGTTTGAATGCAGCGGGCATGATCGAAGAGGCGCGGGAGCTGGTCAAGATAGCTGATAACATCGTTATCAAGATTCCCATGATCGAAGAAGGCCTAAAGGCCGTGAAGCAACTGACCAGCGAGGGGATCAAAACCAATGTCACCCTGGTTTTTTCTGCCACCCAGGCCTTGCTTGCCGCCAAGGCAGGTGCCAGCTTTGTCAGCCCCTTTGTGGGCAGACTCGATGACATCGCCACCAACGGCATGGAGTTGATTGCCGATATCATGACCATTTTTCGCAACTACGGCTTTATCACAGAAGTTATTGTCGCCTCGGTACGCAACCCCATGCATGTGGTGGATTCCGCCCGCATTGGTGCTGATATCGCTACTATCCCCTACAAGGTCATTGCCCAGTTGGCCAAACATCCCCTCACCGATATTGGCATGCAGCAGTTTCTTGCTGACTGGGAAAAAAGAAAAAAATAACAGGACAGATGAATATGCGGCGCATCCTTTTACTTGCCGGCCTGTGCTGTTGTCTGTCCCTGCTGCCGCTCACGGCCAGGGCAGCCATGTATTCCTATGTTGATGGTCACGGGGTCTACCACTACACCAATGTGCCTGGAGATGGTCGCTACAAGCTGATGGAAAAGCCTGCATCCTCCCGCTCCAAGCGACAATTAGCCGAAGACCAGCTGCTGCGCACCATTGCCAGCAAATCGCAGGCACAGGTCACCAGGCAGATGTACGATGCCTTTCCTTACACCCCAGAGGTGACCCCGGTGTACAGCACTACAAACATACCCCATGGATTCGGCACCCATATCCACAATGCTGCCCTACTGTACCAGATGGATCCGCTGCTCATCAAAGCGGTTATCAAAGCAGAATCGAATTTCAACCCAAATGCCATTTCACCAAAAGGTGCACAGGGGTTAATGCAACTCATGCCCGGTACTGCCCGCGATCTGAAAGTACGCAATCCCTTTGATATCGAGCAAAACATTCTTGGTGGCACCCGGTATCTGCGCCAGATGCTGGATCTGTTTAACGGTGATGTGGAACTGTGTCTGGCAGCCTACAATGCTGGGCCAAATCGTGTCGCCCCAGCCGGCGTCATCCCCAACATTCCCGAGACCCAAGCCTATGTGGCCAGGGTGCTGCGCCATTACAAGAGCTATCGCAATGGTGTGGAAGCATCTGCACCGAAGCAGAAACAAGCTGCCCTAAAATCACATACCTTGGCGCGCACAACATCCAACCCGACCGTAGGCAGCATCAAGGTCCAACAATTGGTCACTGTGCAGTGAAAGCCCGCGCACGCATATTCAACCTGCCCAACCTCATCACCGGCGGACGCTTTCTCCTCTCTTTTTGCCTGATGCTTCTGCTCATGCTTGAGCAAAGCACAGGCATCGCTCTGCTGGCCTGGCTGGTTTTCGCTACTGCCGCCATCTCCGACTGGATTGATGGCTATTTTGCCCGACGCTATCAAAGTGTGACCGTGTTGGGCAAAATGATGGATCCTTTGGCAGACAAGGTGTTGGTGGCCACTGCTTTGGTCATGCTTATTCCCCTTGATCGCTTGCCTGCCTGGTTGGCCCTGATCATTCTGGTGCGGGAATTCGTGGTCACTGGTTTGCGGGGAGTGGCCTCCTCTGCCGGTATTGTGGTTGCCGCCAGCCAGATGGGTAAACTGAAATCCACTGCCCAGTACCTTGGCTTGGGCTTTCTCATCTTTCCCGAAGGCTTCCTTCCCATCTCCGGCCTGCACCAAATCGGCATGGCCATCATGTATGTGGCCCTGATCGTTACCATTTGGTCTGGCATCGAGTATTTCTACAAACTGCGCCGGGTTTTTCTGGAAACAGATCTTTGAGCACAAGCGCAGAAGGCATCTTCACCCCCTGCGATCCTGTTACACAGCACAATCTGCTTGCTCAAAACAGGCAGACCCGGCGAGCTTGTACTTCATTCGCGTATGCTTCATTCCTAAAATCTAGACAAGATACTGTCATAGATGTATGCACACGGCTCAATGCTCTCTGCTTGTTGTAAATAGCGAGTGCATCATCAAAAGAACACCAAGTACCCCCAGCCAGATAGAGGAAGCTCTGGTGCAGAACCATGCATTTTACTAGAACTTGTCGGGTAATCTCAGTATAATACAACGTTTGCTTCACAGTGCATCCAGCGGGCAGCCAGTATACACCCAAAGGGGCTCTATACAAAACCGCAGCCTGGATGTTTTTACACAAAGCCTGATAGGCCTCTAACCTTTTTTCATGAAAGCGCTTCGTTATATCTTTTTGTCTTTGGTTTTGTTGATCCTCCTGGCTGGGCTCGCTGGGGCGGGTTTTTTGTATTACCAGATTGCGATCGTACCGGCTCCGGAGATGTCGGAAGAGCACATCAGCGAAATCCTGGCCAGAGAAAGCCCGGTTTTCTACAGCGATGGCGTAACACAGTTCGGTGTGCTCTTTGAAGATATCCATCGCCAATACCTCAAGTATGAAGATATCCCCCAAGTTTTTATCAATGCCTTGGTTGCAGCTGAAGATGACCGTTACTTCAAACACTTTGGTATCGACATCTCCGGCATTGCCCGGGCATTGATCGCGAACTTCAAGGCCGGCAGGATCGTACAAGGCGGCAGCACCATCACCCAGCAGACCGCCAAAAATCTCTTCAAACGAGAATCGCGCAGCATAGAGGCCAAAATCAAGGAACTCCTGCAAGCCTTCCGTCTGGAGCACCGCTATTCCAAAGAAAAAATCCTCGAATTTTACTGCAATCAGTTCTATGTCAGCGGCAACGGCCATGGCCTTGGCGTGGCTGCACGCTATTTCTTCGACAAGGAGCCTGCCGAACTTAACCTGACTGAAGCCGCCTTTATTGCAGGCAGTGTGAAGAGACCAAACTATTACAATCCCTTTTTGCAAAGAAATCTGGAAGATCCCATTGAAACCAAAAGGCGCGCCATGGAGCGGGTGCGTTATGTTCTGCAACGAATGTTGCAGGGAAAAAAGATCAACCAGGAACAGTTCCTGGCCGCACGAACAACCGAGCTTGAATTCAAACAGGGAAAGATGTCGTTTGAACAGAGCGCCACCATGGATCTGGTCAAGGATGGGGTCAGTTCACCGATTATCGTCGAATATCTGGAAGAAAAAGGCATTTCTAATATCTCCACTTCAGGCGCGCGCATCATCACCACCATTGACAAGGATTTGCAGCACAACACCGTGCACGCTCTGCGCAGCCAGCTCTCTCAGCTGGATGTGGTGCTTAGGGGCTATAAACGCCAGGATGTGCAGCAGGAATACGCAGAACTCGAGTATGGCGGAGACAGCGCAGTGGTAGCCGGGTCCTTTGTCTTTGGGACCTTTGCCGGAGCAGACGAAGACAGCGGCATGTTGCGGGTGCAACTTGCCGAAGAACAGCAAGGGTATCTGCCGCCAGACGGTTTCAATACTCTGGCAGGTTCATTGGCCATACATAGACGCGGCCCCTGGGCCAAGGCCTCTGCAGCGGACAAGAATGCGCTGCGCAACCAATTGCAACCCGGCGACAAGGTGTATGTAAGTGTACGCCAAAATCCTGGAGCAGGCGGTGAGTTGTTGCTTGATCTGGAGCGCTACCCCAAGGTGGATGGGGGTGCCATTGTTTTGCAAGAAGGGGCGATCCGGGCCATCAGTGGCGGCATGTCCAATGTGCATTTCAACCGGGCCACCAGTGCACGTCGTCTGATGGGCTCGGCTTTCAAGCCCTTCGTGTATGCCGCGGCCCTGCAGTTGGGTTGGAGCCCTACGGATATGCTCAACAATCGTCGCAATGTCTTTGTTTTCATGGACCGACCGTATTTCCCTAACCCAGATCACACCAGCCCCAACAACGAAGTTTCACTCAGTTGGGCCGGAGTGACTTCGGAAAACCTGGCCTCGGTGTGGCTGGCTTACCATCTTACCGACAAATTGGAACAACCTGCCCTGCGTGAAATTGCTCAACAAGTGGACATGGCCCCAAGAACGGATGGTGGCCACCAGGAAGGTTATGAACAGTACAAACAACGCATGCAGAACCAGTTTGGCTTGTGGATTTCCAAGGGCATGGTGGAACAGGCTGCCTACGATGCCGCGGTGCGGGCCTTGAAAACCGACTTCCTTTTTGCAGGTCGCCAAGGCGAGTATGAGCGCCTGGCCCGACTGCCCTACGGATACAACTACAACAAGTATGCAGGCATTGTCCGGGCAAATAGGTCTGGTAACAGTGCTGCCGAGGTACAGCGGAATCTAGGCTTGCTCTCTCCCTCATTTCTGAGCATCCGTTCTCGTCTGCCGCAGATGATGGCCTACCGGCAATGGGTACACAGTTACAGGCCGATTGTCGATCCAGATATGGCCTTTGACAACCCTGAGCTTGTCGTCGCCCTCAGTGAAAGCGAACGGGACTCACAGCAATCAGACGATGCAGCTGGTGTACAGGGCGGGCTCTACCGCACGGATCAGGGGGCAGTCATCTTCAGCCTGCGTCAAAATGTCCCGGCCAACTGGCTGGCCCTGTCTCCCAGGGATCTACAGAGCCAGTTCACTATTATGGGTGCAGCCCAAGAGCATAAGTTTTGGCAAAGAGTACTTCTGGAAGGCGTGCTCAGTGCCGAATCCCTTGCTCTAGTGGAGCAACAGATACAGGCGGAAAGCAGACGTTTTGACTTGGACCGTGTCTATGCCTTTGATGTGCTCAGCGAACTGCGCGATTTCCGTGTCATGCTCAATTTGCAGTACCTCATCCATCTGGCTCGTGCCTGTGGGGTGGAGAGCACCATTGAACCGGTATTATCCCTCCCCTTGGGATCCAATGTGGTGACCCTGTCGGAACTGGCCCGGGTGTATGAAACCATAGTCACCGGCAACCGGTATGATCCTGCGGATACAGCAACCATGAGCCGTTCAGAAGGTGAAAGCCGGGTCAACCGCGACGGCCCATCGCTGATTGAACGCATTGTCACGCCCGACGGCCGGGAAGTCTACAACCGCCAAACCCATGCGACCAGGGTTTTTAACGGGAAAGTATCTGCCGAAATAAGCAACATTTTACAAAATGTTGTAGCCCATGGTACTGGCAAATATGCGGCCAATAACGTGAGCCTGCGTAGTAGCAACCTGGAGACTGCACAAAAACTGGCCCGGAGCAAGCAATCCCTGCCGCTTCTGGGAAAAACCGGTACAGCCAACGAATACCGCAACGCCGCATTTTTTGGCTATGTACCTGTTTTGGCCAAGGACGACCCGGCAGTGCTGACCCTTGAAAACGGGTATACAGTGGGGGTGTATACGGGCTATGACATCAACCTGCCCATGGTACAGGGTGCGGCCCGTATCAGCGGCTCACGCGGTGCTCTGCCTGCCTGGAGTGCCATTGCCCAGGCACTGGTCGATTACGAACAGATTGGCGACAAACTGGATATAGTCGATGCACAGTTTAATGGTTTGCCCCTGCGCTACCCCGAGGTGGGGCAGGTCTTTTTACCGGCAAACCCACAACAGGGCGGCTCGATAAGTACTGGCAAGGCAGGAGTACGACAACAAACTGCCCCAACCTACCCTGCCATTCTGGCTGTGGGGGTGCAAGACAGGGGCATTTTCGAGCCGGATCGTGCTTTCGCACCGTTTTGGCGCACGCAGCAGCAGACAGCAAGGTAAATCACTGGCCGTGTTGACCGCCCGAATTGGCCGTCTTAATACACCTTGCGGCTGCCAAAATTTGAACCAAGCACGTTAAAGCTGTCTTCCACAATGAACAGCGCATCATGATCCACACCAAACACAATGTTCTCCAGCTTTTTCAGCTGAATATTGTTGGTGATGGTCATGATAATGTATTTATCCTTGCCACTGTATGCGCCCTGCGCCTTGAGATAGGTGGCCCCCTGGTTCAGATCGTCCTTGAACTGGTCAAAGATATCCTGATGGTAATCACTGATTATGTAAACCACCTTGCGCTGGTTGAACAGGGAGAGAACCCGGTCCAGGGAAATTGAACTGATGAAAACCAGAATGATGGAGGCGATAAAAATATCAGGGGTATAGTAGGAAAAGGCCAGGCTGAAGAGGAGTATGTTCGATGCCAGGGCAACTTTGCCCACTCCAATGTTGAAACGACTGTTCAAGATAACGGCAATGATGTCCAATCCACCTGCAGAGCCCAGCGAACGCAGGGTAATTCCTGAACCAATACCGCAGATGATACCTCCTGCCACTGCAGCATAAACTTGCTGCTCGATATTAAAATCAAGCGGCATAAATCTGGTGATGGCAGTGACCGCCAAAACCCCGTAAAGCGTATAGTAAAAAAAACGCCTGCTGACAAAAAACCAGCCCAAAAGAAACAGAGGAACATTCAAAACAAGGTACCAGAACGAGGGAGAAAAACTGGCACTCTCGTAGTGGATGAGTAGGGCTAGGCCATACACACCACTGGTGATGAAGTTATGGTGAATAACCACACCGTTGACTCCGGCGGAAAAAACCAGGGAGCCCATGGTGATGAGAAAAAGGTTCCAGACTACAGTGTTGCTAAATTTAGAGCGCTTCATGTTGGCATATAAAAATGGCGCAAGCAGGAGAGAATAAAACTGTCAGTCAACAGAATCAGACTGCTGTGCAACCGTATGCGCAATGAGCTTTTCAACAGGAGCGAGATTGGCAGCCAGTTCAGGAGCCATACCATGGCGCCGACTGATATACGATGCATCGTTGTAGCGTACCAGCACCTGACCCGCCACAGACTCGGTTATGAGAACTTTTAAGGGGAGATCCAGACCCGAGGCTGGTTGAGCAAGCATAAGCGGTGTGCCAGCCTTGGGATTGCCAAAAAGGATGAGGGTGGTCGGTGGCATGGATAAGCCGGCAGACTTGGCCTCAGCCTGTTGATCGATGATCGCAAATATTTTTATGCCCCGGTCCTTAAGAGCAGACAAGAGGCGCTGCACTGTATCGGCAAATGGATACAGGCTGGTATTGGTGATTATGCCACTGGCATCGGCTGAGATGTTCATCAAGTCTCCTCAAAAAGCACGGCAAGCAGCGATGTTCCAGCAATCGCCACCGGCTTACAATAATGTGTTTTTTTAGACAATAAAGGCCAAAGAGCGCAATCTGTACCCACAGGACCTGCGCAGACATCCAACTCGCGGCGCAATATAGCACATACCACACAGTTGGGCATGTTTTTCAGCTTCCTGGACAGCAATTCCCGTTATGCCCTGTAGCCCAGCAATAGCGTAGAAGGCGGCATCGGGATTCGCAAACTTTTCCAATTTTTACGCAGGGAACTTTTTGGTAACATGTTGTTTTCAAACATATAAATTTT
>Ga0334889_1001670_pt1 | contig 28123 bp, 23 predicted proteins | sample GraSluR1_MG_2_FD_207222 | JGI IMG/M metagenome (GOLD analysis project Ga0334889, IMG submission 207222) | Sludge microbial communities from methane-producing bioreactor in Wageningen University, Netherlands - Granular Sludge_8_08-R1 | ecosystem: Engineered > Bioreactor > Anaerobic > Unclassified...
AAGAGTATTTACTAAAAGATCATATGGCTTTAAAACTTTTGACTATTTAAAGATTACTATCTTTATGGCACTCGGTAAACTTTCTTTTAGTTAACATTCATTACCCACTAAAAATTCAAGAGAGCCAGAATTTTTAATACCGGCAATATTTTCAATTTTTTTATCTATAGTATTCATTATACAGATTACTGAAAGTTTAAAAAGTTTATTACCGAATTTTTATAAAACTGCAGATTTTCAATATTTAATTTCTATGCCTATAAAAATGAAAGATATAATGTCGTTAAAATTTATATCTCATATTTTTAAAACAAACAAATTCTTTTTCTTTGTTTTTATGACATTTATAATCGCTTTAGGAAAATCGGTAGATTTTCAATGGTACTTATATTTAGCGTTAATAATTGCATATGTTATTGTGGCAATTTCGCCTACTATAATAGGAATAATTATAGGAATGATTTTATTAAGATTTATGAAAATAAAGACTTATAATAAAGTCATGGGAACAGTATCTTTTTCAACAACTATATTATTTTGGTATTTATTTTTTAGTGCAAAGGATTTAATGGAAAAAATTTCACTTTTTATAGTTAAAATTTTTGAAAACGATATTTTTGTTATTTTATTTCCGCCCTTTTCTATCTCAAATTTTCTTACAAATTTGTATTTAAATAATTTCGTAGAATCATTTAAATATTTATTATTTGCTGTTGTAGTTACAATTTTAATAACTTTATTTGGATATTTTGTTGTTAGTAAAACTTATTACAAAGGATGGTTAAATATTTCAAGTGATTATGCTGAAAAAAAGAAAAAAGATGTTAAAAAACCTTTGAAAAAAGATTTTTCTCAAAAATCATTGATAGGAACTATCTTAAAATATGAAGTGGCAAGAGGATTTAAAAATAAAGAAATGATATGGCCTTTTCTCACTTGTATAATATTTCAATATTCGGTAATTGCAACTTTTTCTTTCACAAAATTGTTAGAAAATTCTTTATTATTACAAATTGCTATTATAATTTTAGTTTCAGATTTTTTTGTTAATGCGTGTGCTGAAATTTTATTTTTACCTGCAGAAGCAGTTACAGATAAAAAACTTATTAAAAATAGATATATTTTTTACAAATTTTTTCCTATAGATTCAAAGACAATATATTTTACAAATTTTTTAAGGAACTTTATAATAGCATTCTTTTTAGCTATTCCCGGATCAATTCTTTTTGGAATTTTTAATTCATTAGGAATAATAAACACTTTATTAATCATTTTATATCAAATAGGGCTTTTAATAGCGAGTATTTCTATAAATAATGCTTTAAATAACGTATATATAAGTAAATATATTTTAAAAAAAGATTTTTTAGGTAATTTACTTTACTACTTAATGTTGATTTTACTTTATTTTTTCACGGTAGGACTAATTGCATTATACGCTTTTGATTTTCAATTTTATCATAACACTATATTTGAACCGTTTTTATCTTTTGTTTTAAGCAATAAATATTTTGTGATAACAACGAGTGTTATAACTATGATTTTAAGTGTTGTTTTAAGTAAAAAAGTTGGAGAAAAGGCTTGGGTTAATACAGAATTTTAATTTTTAGGCTTTCGAATTTTTCGAAAGCCTAATTTTTTTTATTTTTAAGAAATTGATTCCGGCATATTTTGAATATTATGTATGTGTTGTAAAATATTTATGCTTATATTGATCAGACTAAGTCTCATTATTATTGATCATATATTTGAATTATAGTAAAATAGAAATTGCATGTTTTCTTTTCTGTTAATTTAAAATTAATAATTCAAAATATGAGAAGGAGCGATTTTTATGAAATTTATATTAAAAAAGGAAATCAAAAAATTTTTTTTATTGATTGTTGTAATATTTTTGATGATTATTTTAATAGGATGTGGAAGTGATGAAGAAAAACATTCTTTGATACCTTTTAGAACAATTAACGATTGGGGAAAAACCGTTTGGGGTTACAGTAATACAAATGGAAGGATTATAATAGATCCTATTTACGAAGAAGCTGAATTATTTCATGAAGGATTAGCGGCTGTTAGAATAGACGGGAAATGGGGATTTATTGATACAAAGGGTAACATGAAATATGAGGCTATTTTTGATCGTTCTTCAAAATTTGAAAATGGTGTAGCCATTGTCCGTTTGAACTGGGCAAATCATGGAATTATTGATACAGAGGGAAATGTGGTTTTAAGAACAGAATACAGAGAAATTAGAAACTTTTCTGAAGGAATTGCAGCATTTACTTCAGACAGTTTTTGGGGGTTTGTAGATAAAAATGGAAATATCATTGCAGAACCTATATATAATGAGGTTGAAGATTTTTCATATGGATATGCGAAAGTAAATTATCAAAACAAATGGGGATTGATAGACTCAAAAGGAAATGTGATTATAGAACCGCTTTACGACAGAGTCGGAAAATTATTTAATTCTCATTTTCCGGTAGTAGGGGTTTATGAAGTTCCGAATTGGAGGAGATCTCCAGTAAAATATGGAATATTAAATAGATACACAAATAATTTTATAGTCGAACCTTTTTATGATGAAATTATAACTTTTGTTGAAGAAGATTTTACAAGGGTAGGTAATACTATTGTTCATATAAGAGATTCTCGTTGGGGTTTTATTGATAAAGAAGGTAACTTATTAATTAATCCTATTTATGAAAATGCTAAATGTTATTCAGAAGGTGTTGCGATGGTTAAATTAGATGGGAAATGGGGATTTATTGATACGAAAGGAAATATGTTTAGGGGGCCTATTTATGAAGATGTTGAGAGCATTAAAGAAGGGTTAGTTAGAGTTAGATTAAATGATAAGTGGGGATTGATAGATTCAAAAGGAAATGTGATTGTAGATCCTACTTATGACAGAATTGAAGATTTTCGAGAAGAAGGGTTAATTGAAGTCCGATTAAATGGCAAGAGAGGACTGATAGATACAAAAGGAAATGTAGTTGCAGAAACTATTTATGATACAATTGAAGATTCTCGAGAAGGATTAATCAGAGTTAGATTAGATGGAATGTATGGATTTATTGATACAAAAGGAAATGTAGTTGTAGAACCTATTTATGACAGAAGTTGGTGGAATGTTTCTAATGGAATAATGGGTGTAAGATTAAACGATAAATGGGGATTTATTGATATTGAAGGAAATGTGATTGTAGAACCAATTTATGATAGAATGGAAACATCTCGAGAAGAAGGGTTAATTGAAGTCCGCTTAAATAACAAGTGGGGACTGATAGATACAAAAGGAAATGTGATTGTAGAACCAATTTATGATGAATTAGGTAGATTTCGAGAAGGATTAGTTAGATTTTGGTTGAATAGAAAATGTGGGTTTATTGATACTGAAGGAAACGTAATTATAGAACCAATTTATGATGGTAGTTGGTGGGGTTTTATTGATGGAATAATAGGTATAAGATTAAATAACAAATGGGGATTTATTGATGCAGAAGGAAATGTAATTGTGGAAGCAATTTATGAAGAGGTTGAAACCTTTCAAGAAGGAGTAGCTAGAGTCAGTTTAAATGATAAATGGGGACTAGTAGACACAAAAGGAAATATAATCGCAGAACCAATTTATAATGAAATTGAAGACATTCAAGAAGGAGTAGCTAGAGTCAGTTTAAATGATAAGTGGGGACTAGTAGATACAAAAGGAAATATAATCGCAGAACCTATTTATGATAGATTTCGTGGAATTGAAGAGTTTCAAGAAGGAATAGCTAGAATTAGGTTAGATAGAATGTATGGATTTATTGATATAAAAGGAAATATAATCGCAGAACCTATTTATGAAGAAGTAGAAAACTTTCAAGAAGGAGTAGCTAGAGTTAGATTAAATGAAAGTTGGGGACTGATAGATACAAAAGGAAATATAATCGCAGAACCTATTTATGATAGAACTCGTGGAATCGCAGATTTTAATGAAGGAATAGCAAGAATTAGGTTAAACAGAATGTATGGATTTATTGATGCAAAAGGGAATGTAATTGCAGAACCTATTTATGGTAGCGTAGAAAACTTTCAAGAAGGAGTAGCTAGAGTTAGATTAGATGGAAAGTGGGGTTTTATTGATACAAAAGGAAAAGTGGTTGTAGAGCCTATTTATGATAGCGTAGAAAACTTTCAAGAAGGTTTGGCAAAAGTTATGTTGAATGGAAGGCGGGGTTTTATTGATACAAAAGGAAATGTAGTTGTACCAACTATTTATCAGGATGTTAAAATTTTTTCTGACTCTTTTTTTATAGGCCATTATGATAGAAGGTGGGGTCTTATAAATGAAAATGGAGAGAAACTATCTAATTTCTTTTATACTGAAATTGAAGATTTTCATGAAGGATTAGCAAGAGTTCAATTGTCAGATTATTATTATACGTTATTAATAAGAGAAAGGAAATTTCTTAAACCTTTTTTTTCTTCGATAGGAAATTTTAATGACGATTTAGCAAGAGCTAAATTAGAAGGTAAATGGGGATATATAAACAGAAAAGGAGAAATTTTTATAGAAACAATTTATGAAAGAGCGGAAAATTTTAATGAAGGATTAGCCGGAGTTATGTTAGACGGGAAGTGGGGATTTATTGATACAAAAGGAAACGTAATTGCAGAACCAATTTATGAAAGAGTGGAAAACTTTCGTGAAGGGTTGGCAAGAGTTATGTTAGACGGGAAGTGGGGATTTATTGATAAAAAAGCAAATGTAGTTGTAGAACCTATTTATGACGGAGTAGGAAACTTTTATGAAGGATTAGCAAAAGTTAGAAAATATCAAAAAGACTATATTATAGATATAGAAGGAAATATAATTGCTGAAATTACATTTTATGATAGAGTAGAAAATTTTAGTGAAGGGTATGCAAAAGTTAGAAAAGATGATAAATGGGGATTTATTGATACAGAAGGAAATCTTATTGCAAAAACTATTTACGAAGAAGTAGAAAACTTTTCAAAAGGAGTAGCGAGAGTTAGATTAAATAGAAAATGGGGATTTATTGATACAGAAGGAACTCAATATTGGGATGATTAAAATTTAAATAAAAAAATTTCGAGGGCATTAGCCCTCGAAATTACATTTTTCAACAAAATATTTATGAAAAGTATTATCTTCAGATAATTCAGGATGAAAAGATGTTGCTAATATATTATCTTTTTCTACTGCTATTATTTTTTCATCATATTCAGCTAAAATATCAATATTTGGATTTAAATTTGAAATTATCGGAGCTCTTATAAAAATTAAAGGTATTTCTTTTTCTGATACTTTTTCAATTTTTTTATTCGTTATAAAACTATCAAGCTGACTTCCAAAAGCATTTCTTTCAGTTTCATAATCGATTATTCCAAGAGTTTCTTGATTGCTGTTTTTAATATTTTTTCCTAACAAAATCATTCCGGCACAAGTTCCCCATATGGGTATTTTCTTATCTGATAATCCTTTTATACTTTTATCTAAACTATATTTTTTTATCATTTTTATCAAAGTTGTGCTTTCTCCGCCAGGTATTATTAAACCATTTATTTTTTCAAAATCTTTATCTTCTTTAATTAAAATAGGATTTATATTATCAATAGTTTTTAACATATTATAATGTTCTATAAATCCACCTTGAAGTGCGAGAACTCCAATTCTCAACATTTTACCATCCTCTTTCAGCGAGTAATTCGTTTTCAGGTATTGTATTTATACTTATTCCAGGAATAGCTTTTCCAAGACCTTCTGATACTTTTGCCAATATTTCAGGATTATTAAAATGAGTAGTCGCTTCAACTATTGCTTTTGCCATTATCATAGGATTTTCAGACTTAAATATTCCCGAACCTACAAATACCCCTTCGCTACCAAGCTGCATCATAAGTGCTGCATCCGCAGGTGTAGCAATTCCACCAGCTGCAAAATTAACTACAGGTAATTTACCATTTTCATTCACATATATAAGAAGATCGATAGGACAACCATGATCTTTCGAATATTTTACAAGTTGCTCATATTTTAAAGTTCTGACATAATTTATTTCATCATTCATCTTTCTCATATGTCTTACAGCTTCAACAACATTTCCAGTTCCAGCTTCTCCCTTTGTCCTTATCATACTTGCACCTTCAGAAATTCGTCTCAATGCTTCACCTAGATTTCTTGCTCCACATACAAAAGGAACATTGAATATCTTTTTATTAATATGAAATTCATCATCTGCAGGAGTTAAAACTTCACTTTCATCTATATAATCGACTTTTAATGATTCTAAAATTTGAGCTTCAACAAAATGACCTATTCTAACTTTAGCCATAACAGGTATTGTAACAGCATTTTTTATTTCTGTTATCATTTTAGGATCTGACATTCTTGCTACTCCGCCTTCTTTTCTTATGTCAGAGGGGACTTTTTCTAAAGCCATTACCGCAACTGCTCCAGCTTCTTCAGCGATTTTTGCTTGTTCTACGTTAACTACATCCATTATTACTCCACCTTTAAGCATTTGAGCAAGGTTCTTGTTAAGTTGATATTTTTCGTTATTAAACATTTTTCTCATCTCCTTTTAATTATTATCTTCATACAATATTATCTCATTGTATTATTGTATTGTCAATATTAATACAATAATATTTTTGTGTTGAAAATTATCAAGAGGTGAATAGCTAATATTAAATGTGTAGCTTTTGGGTAGAAAGAAAAATTAAAAAACAGATTTATGAATTTCCTAAAAATGTAAAAGTTGTCAAGGAAAAACAAAAAATGTTTAAATGGAAAAGCGTTTAAATAGTGAAAAGTTAAAAGTGGCGAGTGGCAAGTCAAACAAAAAAATTTTGGTTCTCTGAAAATTTTTGTGGGCAATTATAAAAAGTTGAAACTTATAAATATTAAAAGAAAATTATGTGATTTGTCATTTCGAACGAAAAAGCGTTCTTATTTTGAGGAGAAATCTGCGAATTTGCGATTTTATGTTTTGGAATAATTTAATAAAAAAATAAAGTTCGCAGATCTCTCCTCCAAAAAACGTCGTTCGAGATGACAGAGCGTAAAAAAGTCTTTAGATTATGTATAAGCTTCAATAACTTTTTCAAAAACCTACTATCAATCAATAATTTTTACCCACACTTTTTTACATAGATCCAAAAAATGTTTAATTGGTTAATTGATTAAATAGTTAAAAGTAGCAAGTGACACAAATTTTTTTTATTATAATGCTTTGACGGTAAATATGGATGAAATAAAGTAGCGAGCAATTGAGTATTTTCGTAAAAAAAACAATTGAGCGAATCAAAAAATGCGTAAGAAAATAGCATGTCTGAGCGTAGCGAGTTTGCTATTTTCCGCCATTTTTTGACCGAGCGAAATTTGTTTTTTAGAAAATTTGATCTTGTGAGCGATTTATTTTATCCAATGTTTACCCCTTCATTATTATTAGCATTTATTTTTAATGAGTTTCCTTATGCCAACTATAAAATACCTACATTGTTATAAGTGCTGTAACGCCGTGCAGAAAACGCGTGGCTGTTACACTACATTAAAAACATAATCCTATAAATCTAAAAACGTTTTTCCTTTCCAACTAATAATTTTATCCAATGTTTACCCCTTCATTATTATATGCATTTATTTTTAATGAGTTTCCTTATGCCAACTATAAAATACCTACATTGTTATAAGTGCTGTAACGCCGTGCACAGTTCAGCGTGGCTGTTACACTACATTAAAAACAAAAAACGTTAATTATTAAAATGTTTTTTCTTACCAACTTTCTGCTGATGCCGATTTTTATGATATAATTGTATCAAGGGGGGGTTAAAAATGGTTTTGTATTTAATGCAGTCTTCGCAGCGTATCAGTTATAATTTTGCTTTAAAAAAAGCTATCGAAATTTCCAATACAATTAAAAAACCCTTAATTGTATTGTTTGTTATTACAAAATTTCCTAATGCAAATGCTTCTCATTATAAGTTCATGATAGAAGGATTAAAAGAAGCGTCAAAAGAATTAAGGGAAAGAAAAATAAAATTTTCAGTCAAAATTAATGAAGATATTTTTGATGAATTTATTAAATATGAAAAGCATTGTGATTATATTGTTTTAGATAAAGGATATTTAAAATTCCATAAATTATTGTATAATAGAATTTTTAATCATTGTGAAAAAAATAAAGTTGTTCAAATAGAAGACAATGTTGTAATTCCAGTTGAAGAAGCTTCTAATAAAGAAGAATATTCTGCTGCAACTTTTAGAAGAAAAATTTCTTCTAAAATTGATGAAAGAGTTTTAGATTTTTATCTTGAAGATATAAAAATAAATTCTTTAAATATTCAATTTGATGGTGAAATTGATTTAGAAAAAACTACTTTTGAAGACATCATGAAAAAATTGAAATTAAAAGAAGATAAAGTAATTAATTATAATTTTAAAGGCGGATATTCAAATTCCTTAAAAAATTTAAAAGATTTTTTGGAAAATAAAATAAAATATTATGAAGAAAAAAGAAATTTTCCTGAATTAGATTATCAATCGAATTTGAGTCCTTATATTCATTTTGGAAATATTTCTCCTTTAGAAATTTTATTTCATTGTATGAAACAAAATTATAAGTCAAGAGATGCTTTTTTAGAAGAGTTAATTGTAAGAAGGGAATTAGCAGTGAATTTTGTTTATTACAATAAAAATTATGATAATATATTTTGTTTAAATGAATGGGCATATAAAACTTTAAAAGAACATGAAAGTGATGAAAGAAAATTTATTTATTCATTAGAAGAATTAGAGAATGCAAAAACTCATGATGTTTACTGGAATGCAGCTCAAAAAGAGATGATATCTACCGGAAAAATGCATGGTTATATGCGTATGTATTGGGGCAAAAAAATTATCGAATGGACACAAAAAATTGAAGAAGCTTATAATACCGCTATTTATTTAAATGATAAATATGAGCTTGATGGTAGAGATGCAAACGGTTATACAGGAATTGCTTGGTGTTTTGGAAAGCATGATAGAGCTTGGAAAGAAAGATATATTTTTGGTAAAATACGATATATGAACGATAAAGGACTTGAAAGAAAGTTTGATATAAAGAAATATGCTTCGAAATTTAACGGAGGTTGAAAAAATGAAAAATACGCTTGAAATTAAATATTTAGATTTATATGAAGAAATAAAAATGAAAATAGAAAATGGTGAATTTTCAGAAGATGAAAAGCTGCCTCCAATACGTTCTTTAGCAACGTCAAAAAAATTGAATCCTGCAACCGTAGTTAGAGCATATAATTTGCTTGAAAAAAATGGTTATATTTACAAAATATTAGGTTCGGGCTCTTTTGTTTCAAGGTTAAAAAAGCTTAATATTTATGATGAAAATAAAATAGAATTGTTAAATCAAATTGATTTTTCTTCTACCGCACCTTCAGAAAATCTTCTTCCTATAAAAGAGTTTCAAGAGATGCTTAATTATTCTATCGATAATTATAGCCCCAATATTTTCACTTATCAAAATAGTCAAGGTGATATTGAGTTAAGAGAATTTATCGTGAACAAATATTTCCCAAAATCTTCAATAAAAAGCGATAATATTTTAATAATTTCAGGAGCTCAACAAGGATTAGACATAATTTCAAAAGCAGTTTTAAAAAGGGATGATTTAATTGTTACTGAAGAATTGAGTTATTTTGGAGCTATAAAATTATTTAAAAGTTCTAATGTTAATATAGTTAAAATCCCTTTAGAAAGTGATGGCTATGATTTAATTTATTTTGAAAATATTTTAAAAAAGAAAAAAGTAAAACTCGCTTATATAAACACTAATTTTCATAATCCTACAGGCATATGTTGGAGTGAATCTAAAATTAATAAAATGATTGAGTTATCCGAAAAATACAATTTTTTAATTATAGAAGACGATGCTATTTCTGAGATAAATTTTAAAAATTTAGATTTAAAAAATTTTATTTTTAAAAAGAGTAAGGATAATATTTTCTATTTAAAAAGCTTTTCAAAAATTTTTATGCCGGGTATTCGTATTGCTTTTGCAGTTGTTCCGGATAAATTTGTTGATATAGTTATTTCTCAAAAATATATAGCGGATATTCAAACATCAGGTTTAACACAAAAATCTTTTTTAGAATTTATGAAAAAAGGTTATTTAGATAAGCATATTAAAAATATAAACTTAGAGTATGGAAAAAGATTTGATGTGTTAACTGATTGCTTAAAAAAATTAAATTTTGTAGAGTTTCCATTTGAAAATAATGGCGGACTTTATTTTTGGTTATCTTTAAAAGAGATTGAAGACTCTAACTCTTTTTATAATTTTTGTTTAAAAAATGGTGTTGCATTTATGCCAGGAAAATATTTTGGAGAAAAAAACTCCAAATTTTTACGATTATGTACAGCTTCACTTGATGAAAAAAATATAATTCAGGGGATTAAAAAAATTGAGATTAATTACAATTCTTTTTTAAATAAAACAGAAAATAAAAATATTCCTATTATATAAAAAACACGGAGAAAAATTCTCCGTGTTAATTAATTTTACATTTCGTCTGTATCTGATAAACTGTCTAATTCTGAAGCATCAGCAAGTTCTACTTTATAAATCCATCCTTGACCTTCTGCATCTTCATTGATTCTTTCTGGAGCATCTTCAAGACCTTCGTTCACTTCAATTACTTTTCCAGTTACAGGTGAATAGATATCTCCTGCAGATTTAACAGATTCAACAGAACAAGCAACAGAACCTTTTTTTACTTGTGTTCCTACTTCAGGTAATTCAACAAAAGTTATATCTCCAAGTTCTTCAGCAGCATTAGCAGAAATTCCTACTATTCCTACATTTCCTTCAACAATAACATATTCATGACTTTCAGCATACTTTTTCATTTTAATATTACCTCCCCATGCAAATAAGTTTCATTTATATAATAATACTTTTTTCAAAAAAATTCAAGTTAATTTTCTTGTTTTGCTTTTATTGCTTTTGCAATAAAGCTTGCAACATGATTACCTTTTGTACCTCTTCCAAATCCTGCATCCATATTGTTAGCTTTTGCGGAATCATTGTTGATTTGAGTTCCACCAACAATTATAAGAATTTTATCTCTTATACCTTTTTCAATTGCAAGCTCGTGGAGTTTTTTCATGCTTTCGACATGTATTTCGTTATGAGTAACTATCATAGAAGCTAATATTGCTTTTGCACCAGTTTCTATTGCAGCATCTATCATTTTTTCAGGAGGTACAGAAGTGCCAAGATACGAATATTTGATTCCATATTTTTCTATTCCACCATGTTTTATATCGAGTATTTCTCTTAATCCTACATTATGTTCGTCATTTCCAACCGTTCCTGCAACTACTTTAACTTCATTTTTCTCAAAGAAATCAAATAATTCATCGCTATCCATTATATCTGGTTTTTTTGGTAATACAAGTTCATCCTTTTTTACAAAGAAAGGAACTTTAGCTTTTAATTCTACATAAGTAGCTTCAGCAGGATGTAAAACAGTTTTACTTATAACTTGTACTTCTTCAAGGTTCATTTTTTTACATATTTCTATAGCAGCAGCTTCTGCATATTGTTCTGGTTCTGGTATTGTCATATCAAGCTGTATCCAGCCGTCATAACTCCATTCAACTTCTGGTTTTATAAGACCTTGTTTTCTATATTCTCTTATATCTTTCAATCTCATTTCTACATTATCTGTTTCATCTAATTCGTTAATAAATTGAATTTTTTCAGGTTTTTCTAATGTACAACCATCAATTAAATCGCAACCTTTTTCAATTCCTTCAGGCAGATTATTGTATCCAAAATGATTACATACTGGAGCCATATAATCTTTATCTCTATCAACAACAGAACCTGCACCTATTCCGCCATCTTTTGGTCTTTTTATTCCGTCACCGTGTCTTTCAGGATATTTGCCATTATCAACGAAAATTCCTTCTTCAACTGCTTGGAAATAACCTCCCATTTCCAACATTTCTTCAAGCATAAGAATAGATCTCATTTTTAATTCTCTTATTTCACCTCTTACTGTTTCTTCGTTTATTGAAAGATATTTCTTTATTCCATCCATAGAAATTAAAGTGTGTTTAGCAGTTTCAACACCTCTTATTGAATTTATATGCCATGGAACGTTTCTTCCTTCATCAGGTGTTATTGTTGATTGAATATCTGCAGACGTTAATTTAGATAATGCAGAATTTAATACGTGTACTCTTGTAGCATCAAATAAATCTGATTCTATATATCTTGTATTCATTTGAGCTCTGAATTTATAATCTTTAAACATTTCTCTTAATGTTAAAGCATAAACTAAATTAATTCTAAATTCTGGTGATGGAGAAATTGTTGGTGGAACTGTAGAAAGAGCTATATTTTCTTTCTTCATTCCTGATTTTACAGAAAAAAGAGAATTTATACCATGTTGTACAATAAGCTCAGGCATTACACACCAAGCTTTTTTTGCTGAAGCATTTGCGTTATGTGCTCCGTCAATTTGAAGCATATCTACACTTGCCATAACTTTTTTTGCAACTGCCGCATCTACAAAAGATCTTATAGGGTTAACTCCTCTGTATAAAACGTTGTACTGCGGGTCTTGATGAGCTGCGTTAACTCCTTCTTCAGCAAAAAGAACTGCCATTTCTGGCCCTGCAATTCCTGATACATAACTGTGGAAATTTAAAGGTCTTCCAACTTCTTCTTCAATAAGGTCACAAGCTTTTTTTGAAGCTCTCAATTGCTTTCTTGTTATAGGTATTCCACCAATTCCTTCAGGAGTACCTTCAATTAAACCATCGATATGGCTTTGTCCTAAAGTTCTTATAACCATTATATGATCTGCACCATGCCAAGCAGCCATTCTCATTCTTCTTATATCTTCTTCAAATCTACCTGATGCAATTTCTGAAGTTATTACACAGTCAGGTTGTGGATCTATATTTTCAAAGTAATGTGCCGCTGGAAGTGGAACTGATTTTTTTAAATCTTCACTTATATTATCGTAAGTAAAATCGTACTTTTTTGTGCCTTCTGGAAGTTTTTCTCTCCAATGCCAACCTTTAGATTTTGGTCTGTAATTTTCAAGATCTTTTAATATTTCATCTATATCAAGTTTTTTGTTAGGTTCTAAAATCATTTTGATTCACCGTCCTTAAAGATTCTTACTACATCTTCCCAATATTTTCCGTCAACTAAAGCTTTACCCGCTTCTAAAATACCTATATTTTTTTCTTTAGCTATTTTATATACCACATGACCCGCACCTTTTCCAAGAAGATGTCTTTCAAATAATTTATCTACAATTACTTTTGCTTGCATTGAATTGAAACCCATTCTTAAAAGCACCGATCTTTCAATAGATTGTGATGTATGTGTGTCTGCTAAATTTAAAATTGGATCGACAACTTTTTCTACCAATTCCCAAAAATAATTATCTAACTGTTCGTCTGTCATGTTTTGTAATTTCTTTGATCTTACTTCAAAATCATCTATTCTTTGTTGCATCAATTCTCCTCCTCGTTTAATAACGCTTTAATTTCAATCATATTACTCTTTAATTCCTCTATAAGATAATCAAAATCATTTTCAGTTAAGTTTTCTTTTTTAGTAGATTTTAGAATTTGTTTCAAATATGATTTCTTTAAATTTACCATTGGATAATCTTTATATATTATTTGAGATGGATTTTCAGGAATAATTATATTTTTACCAGGTATTTCATCTATAGGATTTCCTCTTTTTATTTCAATTCCATTTTCTTTTGCAAACGTAAGTTGTGCTGAAGGTAATTTGCCAGCTCCAGTATATTCAGTTTCATTTACAACAATAATTTTATCTTCATTCATTTCTCTTGCAAGAGCAAAAGCTGCCGCAAGTGAAGTGTTTCCTGCAGGACCTCTTAACATTCCTTCTATGTTTGCAAGCATTTCAGTAACATAAAATACCTCTCCTTGAGTTACGAGTAAATATTTATCCATGTATCTTAAAACTCTTGCAGCATTTCTTGGAACATCTGATCTATCTGGAAAAGTTGCAAATGGAATTCCAAATCCTGTATGCCCTGTAGTGAATGATTTTCTGTTAAAATCATTATCACTTGCCATATGAAGGCCTGTTAAATCAACACTTGCACCATAAACTCTCGTGTTAAGTGCTCCTGCTTTTTTTAAGCCTCTCGCAGTACCCGTTGTTATTCCACCACCAGCATGAGTACTAACAACTACGTCTGGATATTTACCTAAAAGTTCTTTAGATTGTGTAGCAATTTCCCACCCTAACGTTTCTACTCCATTTATTCCATAAGGAGTATATAATGAAGCGTTGAAATAACCTGTTTCTTCAAGTAATATTAGAAAATAATAAAATAGTTCTGGTCCGACAGATAATTGAACCACCTCTGCTCCATACGCTTCACAAGCCCTTGTTTTCTCAAGAATTTCAGGTTGCCCTATACCCTTTGAATCATATGTTTCCTGAACTATTATAGATTTTAAACCTCTTTTCGCTGCTTGAGAAGCAACTGCAGCACCATAATTACCGCTTGTAGCTGCAATAACACCTTTATAACCCATTTCTTTAGCTTTATAAACACTTACAGACGCTCTTCTATCTTTAAAAGAACCAGAAGGATTTTTCTCTTCATCTTTTACAAATATTCTCGCACCTTTTCCTTTTTCAGAATATTTTTTTATAAGTGCATTTATATTTTTCAATTCAATTAAAGGTGTAGTGCCAACACCTGTTTCTTTTTGAATTTTTTTAATTTCGCCCAATTCATATCCTGAAGCATTCATCATCGATTCATAATCAAATCCTATTCCTTCGTATTCATATTGAGAATAATCAACACCTACTGATTTTTTCATTATTTCATTTTTTCTTGATAAAATTGAATCATAAGATGATTTATTCAATTTTTTCACCTTCTTCTCTCAATTCATTTCCTATGTGAAGCAATTCATCAATAGGTTTACCAAAATTATGATCATATATAGGATTTACTGCAATCATTTTTCCAGAAACTTTTCTTCCTGCAGTAGTTTTAATTTCAACTTCATCACCGATTTCAGCAAAATCATTTTGAAGGAATCCTTTTATTTTTATTTCAAGAGGAACTTTTTTAGTATCTTCAGGTATGTTACTTGCCCTTTCTTCCGGTTTTAGTGCAACAAAATAAATTTGAACCCAATCATTTTTTTTTGCACTCACAGAATCAACTCCCCTCAATTTTTTCAATATTGAGCAGACAATTATTATGTCTGCTCAACGAATTAATTAATATAAATCTCCTATTAATGCTTTAGGTACAGGTAAATCGCTCATTGAAACTAACCCGGATTCTGCATCTATAACTGCTGGAATCATATTTGTTGCAACTGCAATTGTACCTTTTCCACCAGGAATTTCAGGCTTTATAGATAAAGATAAATCAGGATTTCCATATACCCATACGTAATCACCTGTATCAACATCTTCAAGTTCAGGTCTTATTTGTTGAGGATGCTCAAGTTCTATAACAAGTTCGCCATCAGAATAAGCTTTTGCTATATGATTACAACCTGCAACCATTCCAGGTTCAACTTTTGCATATTTTGTTTCTCTTTTAACGTTAGATACAATAGGTTCTCTTGTTTCTTCTATTTTGTCTATATGCCAACCAAGTGCGTCAGCTATCATATAAATCGATTGATGGAATCCTATATGACCAACTATTGTTCCGTCTTTTATTCCTTTGTTAAACTCTTCAACTGTAGTACCTACACCTTGAGTTTCCATAACTGTTGGTCCAAATGGAGCTAAATCGTTTATTCTTGCTGCTTTTATTTTTTTCACATTTAATGAAGCACCTGTTAAAGCTATAACTAAAGTATCAAGAACAAATCCAGGGTTTACACCGGTTCCTAAAACTGTAACTCCATGTCTTCTTGCAACGTTATCAATTTCTATCGCTTCATCAATATGACTTTCAAAAGGATAAGCCATTTCTTCAGCTATTGTGATTACATTTACATTCTTTTTCACAACAGATAGAATTTGCTCTTTTACTACACTTACAAATGAGTTAGTTGCAATTATAACTAAATCAGGATTTGTTTCGTCGATCATTTTCATAGGGTTATCATGAATTTTAATTCCTACTTCTTCCATTTCAAGATAAGGACCTATATCTTTACCTACATAATCAACTCTTGAATCGTGTACACCTACTAATTCAAGCTCGTACTTACTTAATATGTTTCTAACTATACCGCTACCCATAGCGCCAAATCCCCACACAGCTACTCTATACATTCTTAATACCTCCTGTAATAAATTTCGTTATATGAAATTTTTTTCATCGTTTTCATTATATGATACATATTTTGCCCTGATTTCTATAACTGATTATAAGCAATTATAAACAAGAAAAAGCCATTTATTTGGCTTTTAATTTAATTAATCAGAGATAGAGCATATTCAAAAAATAAATTAAGATATATACAATTCTTTTTTTAAAAAGAATTTTGACAATGCTTTTATCCTTTTATCCTGAGTTAAATCTTTTATTAGAGCTTCTTTTTCTTTTGAAACAGAATGAATCATATTTATAAGATCTAAAAATCCTATTTTTTCATTTTCTTCTTCAATATATAATCTTGCGAACCCAAATTTATTCCATAAATTAAATTTAAGCATGTAATCATAACTTAATTCTTCTACTATCTCATTTATTCTGTTTTTTTCAGAAAATATTTTATCTTGCAATAAAACTAATGATTCAAGGAGATAAAACAAAAAATCTTCTCCATAAAATTCCTTTATCATTTCATTTCTATAATATGTGTTGTCTTGATCAAAATCAAATATTTCATCATCCATTTCAATCATGTATCCGGGAATTATATGCATTTTTTTATAAAGATTTAAATATTTTTTCAAGTCTTCTTTGTTTTTAACTAGTATTCTAATTTTATTTACATCTTCATTTATATATAATTCAAAATTATTTTTTAATAAATATTCACTTTGATTCTCTGAAATTTCTTCAAGATAATAGGCTAAATAAAATTTTAACATTAAAACACACTCCATTTTTTTCTTTTCAACAAGATTATACTATATATTTTTTAATTTTTCAAAGGGTTAGATTAAATTAAAAATTTTATTGGTTCTCAGTAAAATAGTGTTGATAAGAATAAATAAAAATGTTTAATTGATTAAATGGATAAACGTTTAAAATGATGCTTTCGACAGTTTTACTTATAATACTTTGATGGTAAATATGGATGAAATAAAGTAGCAAAATTTGTTTTTTAGAAAAATTGATCTTGTGAGCGATTTTTTTATCCAATATTTACCACTTCATTTTTATAAGCATTTGGTTTTAACGCTTTTCCATTCGACTTATAAAAGTATCAAAGAATATTAAAAACATATTTAGGATCTATGTAAAAAAGTGTGGGTAAAAATTATTGATTAATAGATGGTTTTTGAAAAAGTTATTGAGGTTTATACATAATCTAAAAACTTTTTTTACGCTCTGTCATCTCAAACAACGTTTTTTGGAGGAGAGATCTGCGAACTTTATTTTTTTATTAAATTATTTCAAAACATAAAATCGCAAATTCGCAGATTTCTCCTCAAAAGAAGAACGCTTTTTCGTTCGAAATGACAAATCACATAATTTTCTTTTAATATTTATAAGATTCGACTTTTCATAATTGTCCACAAAAATTTTCAGAGAACATTTATATTTAGTTATTCAGGAAAAACAAAAAAATGTTTAAATGGATAAGTGTTTAAAATGTTGAAAAGAGAAATGATACTTTTGACAGCTTTTTATTATAATGCTTTGATGGTAAATATGGATGAAATAAAGTAGCGAACAATTGAGAATTTTCGTCAAAAAAACAATTGAGCGAATCAAAAAATGCGTAAGAAAATAGCATGTCTGAGCGTAGCGAGTTTGCTATTTTTAGCAATTTTTGACCGAGCAAAATTTGTTTTTTAGAAAATTTGATCTTGTGAGCGATTTATTTTATCCAATGTTTACCACTTCATTTTTGGGAACCATCGTTTAACGCAAAAGATGAATGTTTTTGCCTGTGCTGTAACGCCGTGCAAAGTTCAGCGTGGCTGTTACACTACATTAAAATCAAAAAATGGTTAATATTAAAATGTTTTTCCTTTCTACTAACCAACTTTCTAAAGTATTAAACCCACAAAAAATATATAGAATCAAATTTTACTATATATTTTTTAATTTTTTTCAATTATTTTTAGAAAAACCTCTGCAATATTTGGATCAAATTGAGTTCCTGAGTTTTTACTTATTTCTTTTAAAGCATTTTCTGTAGACATTTTTGAACGATACGATCTATTACTTGTCATTGCATCATAAGCATCTGCAAGTGACAATATCCTTGAGAAAAAAGGAATTTGATCTTTTTCAAGACCTTTTGGATATCCCTTGCCATCCCATCTTTCATGATGATATAAAATATTGATAGCTATATCCTTCATCAAATCTGAATCATTAAGAACTGTATAACCCCATTCAGGATGCTTTTTTATTTCATCGTATTCTTCATCTGTTAATTTACCCTTTTTATTAAGAACATCTTTAGATACAAGAATTTTTCCTATATCATGAACTATTCCAGACCAATATAATTCTGATAATTCGTCTGTATTTAAATTCATTGCTATACCTATTTTAGTGGCGTATAAGGCAACTCTTTCAGAATGTCCTTGGGTATATAAATCATATATTTCTAATAATTTAATCATTGAAAATAAAGCTGTTTTACTTATTTTTTCTTCCAGCATAACAAATTTACTTATAGTTAAAAATGATGAAGCGAGGCTTCCAAATGCTTCTGAAATTTTTTGTGATTCTTTTGAAAACATCATTTTTTCTTTTGTAATATCAAGAGAAATTACACCTAAAAGTTGACCTTGAGGAGTTTCTAGATATATTGCCATTGAATATTCTACATTTTCAAAAATTTTTTTAAGTATATCAAAAATTTCTTTATTTTTTTCTGTTAAACAAAAACTTTTTACAAAAAGGTTTCCGTTAATTACTTTATTAGAAGAATGAAAATCAAATTCACTTTTTTCAATTGAAAGTTTTTCTAACTCTGTTTTAATATAACTTTTGTTTTCAACGAATCTTACATACTTATCTTCTATTAAGGCAATAGTGCCGCTATCAGCTTCTGGAATAAGAGTTAATGAAGATTCTAAAATCTTTGATAAAAACTTTTCATCATTTTTGAAAGCGTAATCCATAAGTTTTGAAGATAAAAAAATTATTTTTTCAAATTTATTATTCATAATAGATTGAATTTGGTATAAAGATTCAAGTTCTTCATTCATTGCAGTCAATTCCTCATTAAAAGCTCCTAATGTTTCATTGTTATCTTTTAATTCTTCTTGAACTAAAATTTTTTGATTTATTTCATTTTTAAGATCTTCATTAGATTTATTTAACTCCATAGTTCTTTCTTCAACACGTTTTTCTAAATATTTATTTATAATTTTTATTTCATCTTCTGCTTTTTTTGTTAATTCAACTTGTTCAACAAGCATTTTGTTACTATTAGAAAGTTTGATATCTTGAAATTTTATTTTTATGAATGTATAAACTAAAAAAATTATCATTATAAGAATTAATGAAATATAAAAATAAATGTATATATTTTTATTTAGAACTTCTAACGCTAGTACTCCTATTATATTATTATCTCTTATAATATTCTTTTCAATTTTTTTGCCTCTAATTAAATTAAAATTATAAAGCGTTTCTTCAAAATTGCTAAAAGAAGTATTTTCAAACTCAACAATTATTAATTTAAAAGGCATTGCATAAACTTTTAGCGAATAATAAATATTTGTATTGAAAATAAGCTCAGCCATATTTTTAGTTTCAACATCATCCATGTTCCATACATATGTGGAAAGAGTATTTGCGTGATAATCAGCATTTTTATCAGCGTTAAAATTAAAATTTTTCTCAAATAAAATAACCGATATAAACATCACTGAAATATATATAATTACTGAAAATATTTTCAGAAGTTTTTTATTAATAGTCATATTAGACACCAGCCTTTTTAAATATAATTTATTAAATTTAGTCTATTTCTAAAGAACATAATGAAAAAGACTTTAAAATGTATAAATATAGAATTTATCATGTTAAAATAATCGTTTAAATGTTATTTAGCATTAGATTTCCCTAGAGGATTAAAAATATTTTATAAGAAAATTGAAAGAGATTTTATAATATTAATTATATACTAAAATTAATATTATGTCAAAATTTATTAATAAAGTATATCAAAATTTATTATTTGCAGAAGAATAAAAATCGAAGAAATAATCATAAATAAGTAATGCAATTACTAAAAAGCGTAGAATAAAATAATCGTATAAGCAGAAAATTTTATATTTTTCTTTTTTTAAATAATATTTTGTATTCTTCATAAGCTTTGTCTAAATCAGATTCAGAAAAAATTTTTGTTGTCCGATTATGATAAATAGGTACATAATTGCCATGTTTCAATATCAGTAAAAATTCTTTATAATTTAATTGTTTATAATCAGAATATTCTTTAATTGAAAAATACCTCATACTCTTTTCTCCTTTTCATAGTTTAAATAATTATACATAAATATACTAATTATGTCAACCTCTTCATTAAATGAAAAAAATCAAATGCTCTAAAACTATTTACTAAAAAGAATTTAAATTAAAAAAAGCTGAATAAAAATTCAGCTTTTTTTGTATATTTCTTCGTATATTTCTTTTATAGGGATTTTATGTTCAATGGCTAATTTCTTACAGTCTTCATATTCTGGAGATTTGTTGAGAACTTCTCCATTGAGCTCCGAAATTTTTATTCTAACCTTACCGTATTTAGTTTGAATTTTTTCAAATTTTCTGCTTAGCGATTCTCTTTCGATTTTTAATTTCCGTATTCCTAAAGTAGTTGTTTCTTTAAATATCGCTTCTGCCAACTCTTTTTCATTATTTTCATGGCATAATACAGATAACTTTATTGCAGGACGTGATTTTTTCATAATTATATTTATTAAAAAAACATCTAATGCGCCTTTATCAAATAACATATCAAAGAGATGCGAATAAATTTCAGAATTCATATTATCAATATTTGTTTCGAGTAATATTAACGATTCATTTTTTTTTTACCCATTATCGTTCTTAAAGTATTTGTTATTTCTAAATCTTTTGTTCCATGTCCATAACCTATTTTTTCAATTTCAATTTCAGGAATAGGAATAAATTTTTCTGCCACTGCTTTTATTATTGCCGCACCTGTAGGAGTTACAAGCTCACTTCTTATTCCTGTCGAATAAACTGGAATTCCTTTTAATATTTCTAATGTGGCAGGAGCTGGTACAGGTATTTTTCCATGAGCACACTTTACAAAACCTGTTCCTATATGTAAAGGAGAGCTGTATATTTTATCAAAATCAAGAATATCTAAACAAATTGCAGTTCCTACTATATCTATTATTGAATCAATTGCACCAACTTCATGAAAATGAACTTCATCTATTTTTTTATCATGAATTTTTGCTTCAGCTTCTGCAACATATTTGAAAATTTTTTTACTCATTAATTTTATGTTTTCGTTCAAGTCGCTTTTATCAATCAATTTTTCTATATCTTTAAGATTTCTATGATCATGCTCATGATGATGTGAATGCTCATGTTTATGATGATGATGATGATCGTGGTTGTGTGAATGTTCATTTAAAAGATTTACTATAAATCTTGTTCCTGTAATTCCATTTTTCTGTTCTTTTTTTATATCTATTTCATATCCTTCTAAATTTAGTTTTTTTATTTCAGATAAAAATTTATTTTTATCCACACCTAAATCTAATAAAGAAGCAATTGTCATATCTCCTGCAATTCCTGAAAGACATTCAAAATATAATATTTTTTCCATTTTATTAGTTCCCCCTCATTTTTTTATTTATAAGACTTGCAGAATAAGCTGCTCCAAACCCATTATCTATATTGACTACCGTTACTCCGCTAGCACAACTTGTAAGCATTGCAAGTAATGTTGTTATTCCGCCAAGGTTTGCCCCATATCCTACAGATGTTGGTACTGCTATTACAGGAACATCAACTAATCCGCCAACGACACTCGCAAGAGCTCCTTCAAATCCTGCAACTACAATTATAACACTAGCTTCTTTTAATTTATCTAATTTTGATAATATTCTATGTAGTCCTGCAACTCCTACATCGCATATTTTCTCAACGGTATTTCCCATTATTTCAGCCGTAACATAAGCTTCTTCAACTACTGGAAGATCCGAAGTTCCCGCACTCAATATGAGAATTTTCGTTTTTGTTTTTTCTAATAATTTTTTATTAATTACTATCGTTCGTGCCATTTTGTTGTAATCCGTATCATATTCTTTGATATATTCATATATTTCATCATTAACTCTTGTTAATAATATATTTGATTCGTTTCTTTTTACCATATGATCTACAATTTCTTTCACTTGTTCTTTTGTTTTGTTTTCACAGTATATTACTTCAGAATGACCACTTCTTAGTGATCTGTGATTATCTATAACAGAATCTTTCAATTCATCAAAAGGAGAAAGATCCATTTTATTTAATGCGTCATCTATTGAAAGATCTTTATTTTGAATTTTTTCGAGAATTTTTTTTAATTCGTTTTTATTCATTTATAATTTCTCCTAATTTTCAATATTTTCAATTGCTGTTTCAAAAAGTTCTATTCTGTCAAAAACATTTCCAGATAAAGGTATTTTTTTATTCATTTTTTCAGGAGCGAATAAATTTTCACCTAATGTTTTTATCGAATAATTAATTTGGGCTGCTTCAAGAACAGATATTCCTACATCTAAAAATGAAATTGCACGATTTTTTTCATGATATTTTACAGAGTTAGGGGTTATGATAAAAGTGGGAACAAATTCAAAATAATTAATTCCATCTATAAACGCTGATGATGTGTAAGTTTGTGTGTTTATTGCGGCTGTGTGATCTCCAAATATAAAAATATATGTGTTTGGAAAGTTTTCTGTTATATAATTTACAAGATCTTCAAGATGATTATCAAAATAACGGAATGAATTAAAGTAATTGTATGTAAATTTATCTTTAGGATCTTCTTCAATTTCAACATAATTTTCTTCTATGAAATTGAATGGGGCATGAGTTGTCATTGTAATAAAATAATAAAAGAAAGGTTCTGTTTCTTTTAATAATTCAGTTTTCATATATTCTATGACTTCATGATCTAATGCTCCCCATATTGAAGGTTCTATTTCCATTTCCTCATATCCATAAAAAACATCGAATCCCATTAAAGGATAAATCTCATTTCTTTTGTAAAAAGTGCTTTTATTACCATGAAACGCTTTTGTAGAGTATCCTGATTTTTTAAAATTATGTGTTATAGAATTTAAAAAATAATAATTTTCTAATTGAGATGTTGGAAAAGAATCAAAGGGTTCAAAGTTGTTTAAAACAGAAATTTCACAGTCAGATGTTCCTCCTGCTTTATGATAACTTAATGTATAAGGAAAATAAATACTTTTTTCAGCTAATTTATTCATAAATGGTGTGATTTCTTTGTTTTCATAGGTTAATCCTATTAAATTTGAATCGAGACTTTCTACTTGTATAATAATTATGTTATTTTTTAATAAATAATTTTTAGTTTTTTCAATTTTTTCACCATATTCAATATTTTCGGTAAAATCTATTCCTTTTCTGTTAAGGTTTATAAGGTCAATAATATTAATAGCCATTGTTCCATATTTTAAGGCTATATCATTATCATTAATTTTAGTGGAATTCATCATATGATAAAAAGATACTTCGCTATGAATATTTATAACTTCAAATATAAATATGAAAAAAATAGATAAAAATATTATTGATTTTTTTAAATATTTATGATGATATTCAGGATTTACAAAATTTTTAAATCTTTTAAATATATAAATAAAAAATGGTAAGTCTAAAAAAGTAATGAAAAGTTTTGGGGATCTTGGTATTGCAAAATTTGCAAGGGCTTCTAACCCTTCTCCTGTAAGATCTACTGAATAGAAAACATGTAAATGCCTTCTAAAATAAATAAAATGAACTAACATTCCTAATATGTATACAATTTGAAAAAGATATACAAGAGTAAAAATACTCCTTTTTTTTATTTTAAAAATTAAATAATAGATAATAAAATTTACTGAAATTGATAATATCATTTTATATGAGAAAGTAAAAAATAAAGAGTCGGTATATATTGTAAAAATATTAAATAAAGCTATTTTAAGAGCATTAAAGAAAACAAAAAAAGATAAAACAGTAAATATTTTTTTCTGTGAATACATTTTATATTCTCCTTTGAAATCTTGTGAAATTTTGGTATTTATTATTTATAATGAAATTAATTATACTATTAATAATTTAAGTTTATATAAAATTAATAATAAAAATGTGGAAATATGAGGTTTTTATATTTATTTTTTATAATAAAAATGTTATAATAATTTTGTAATATAAATTTATTAAGAAGGTGATAATTATGGATGGGTTAATTTTTAAACTTGACGAGCAATTTATAAATAATTATTTTTTAAATCTTTTAAAAGAATCTAAGTTAGAATACTTTGTAAAAAATTTATTTATTAAGATAAATTTTAACTCTTTTCATATTGTTTTTGATTTTTTCTTAAATAAAAATTTTACAAAAATAGATTTTGAATTGTTTTTGATTGAAGTTCCTAAGAGATTATTTAAAGATAATTTTAAGCTTTCTTATAAAGGAGATAAAGATTTAAAAAAAATTTTAGAAGGGATTACAAAAATATTTTTAAGAGTTGTTCCTAGTATAAATTTTGAAGATGATATCATGATTTTATCTTTAGAAAAAGCTGAATTTTTAGAAGATAAAATTAAAAAGATTTTTGAGGATTTTGTGATTAAACAATTTTTAATGGATAATGGTCAGATTGTTGTAAGATCTAATTTTATTAATTAAAAAAGGAGGAATTTTATGGCTGATTTTATTATCTCTTTAGATGCTGATACATTAAAAAAAACTGTTTTAAAAATCATTAAGGAGAGTAGTTCGGAAATATTTAAACAAATATTTAATGCCTCCACAAAAATAATTTTTGATAATAATGAGATTTGCTTTAAAATTCTTCTTTTTAAATATTATATAAAGTTAGAAAAATTTCCAAAATTTTTTTGTGGAGAATATCATTTTTCGCACAATTTACCCATTAATATGATAAATTATGAAAAAATTCCTGAAAATATAAAAATATCTAAAAATAATTTTATTATTATTATTCCAGAAAATGCTTTTTCAAAAAGTTTTTCGATTAATCAAATTTCTATGGTTAATAATATTTTGAATATAAATTTAGGCTCTAATTATGAACGATAAAGGGATAATTTTTGAAGAAGCAGCTTGTAAATATTTAAAGAAAAATAAATTCGAAATTTTACTTAGAAATTTTCAAACAAAAATTGGTGAGATTGATATAATTTGTAAAAAAGATAATATTTTAATTTTCGTTGAAGTTAAAGGGGGAAAAGATTATTTTAACGAACTTGCTTATAAAGTTGATAAAAAAAAGATTGTAAAAATTTCAAAAGTGGGAGAATTATTTATTGCTTACAGTAGAAATTTAAAGTTTGAAGAAGTTAGGATAGATGCAATAACGGTAAGTGACAACGAAAAAATATCTCATTATAAGGGTTTAATGATTTAAATGATGGTGTCCCCGGGAAGAATCGAACTTCCATTTGCGGATTAGGAATCCACCGTTCTATCCGTTGAACTACGAGGACATTTATCAAATGATTATATCAAAAAATGATTTTTGTGTCAATAGATTAAAAGTTTGAAATATGGTAAGAAAAATAAGAATCACTAAAATTAAGAAAGGATGATTTAATTTTGTATGATGTAATTATTATAGGTGCTGGGGCGTCGGGATTATTAGCAGCTTCTAATTTTAAAAATAGTAATAAGAAAATTTTAATTATAGAAAAAAATAATAAAATAGGCAAAAAAATACTTGCTACAGGTAATGGGAAATGCAATTTTTCTAATATGATAATTTCTTCTGGAAATTATTACGGTAGTTCAAAAGATTTTGTTATGAAAATAATTAATAAATTTGATGTTTATAAAACAATAGATTTTTTTAAAAACATGGGAATTTTACATAGAATTGATGACAATCGAGTTTATCCGATAACTGAACAAGCTTCAAACGTTGTTGAAGCTTTTAAAATAGATTTAAAATATAATAAAATTGAAATTGTTTATAACACAAATATAATAGAAGTTTTAAAACGAAATTCTTTTTTTGAATTAAAATCAGACGATAATAAAATTTTTAAATCAAAAAAAATTATTATTTCTACTGGAGGAATCGCTTACCCAAAATTTGGTTCTGACGGTTCTATAAATTATTCAATTAAAAAACTTGGTCATACTTTTACTGATATGTTTCCAGGGTTAGTTCAATTGAAATTGAGAGGAAATTTTTTTAAAAATTTAAAAGGCGTAAGAGTTAAAGGCGGAATTTCAATTTTTGATGGAAGTAATTTAATAAAAAAAGAAATAGGAGAACTTCTTTTCACTGATTATGGTATATCTGGTATAGCAACGATGCAAATAAGTCGTTATGTTCATTTTATAAAAAATCCGACAGTAAGCATAGATTTTTTTCCGGAAATCTCTGAAAATGAGTTGAAAGAATATTTGAAGTCGAGAATTTTATTATTAAAAGATAGAGTTTTGAAAGAGTATTTTATTGGATTAATTAATGAAAAAATTATAGATTTTTTTCTAAATAGTATAAAAATAAAAAAAGATAAAGTTTTTCAATTAAATGATAATGATATAGATATAATTTATAATAATTTAAAAAAAATGACTTTTAAAGTTGAGGGAACAAATGATTGGAATAATGCACAAATTACAATTGGCGGAATATCATTATCAGAAATTGATAATGATACTTTAGAATCAAAAATAATTAAAGGTTTATATTTTTGTGGTGAAATTTTAGACGTTGATGGAGATTGTGGTGGATATAATCTTCAATGGGCTTGGTCTTCCGGATATGTTGCAAGTATGAATGCAAAAAAGTAAAAAAGGTTCTCTGTAAATCTTTATGGGTTTATTACTTTAGAAAGTTGGTTAGTAGAAAAGAAAAACAATTTAATATTAACTGTTTTTTGATTTTAATGTAGTGTAACAGCCACGCTGCACTTTGCACGGCGTTACAGCACAAGCAAAAACATTCATCTTTTGCGTTAAACGATGGTTAAACGATTGCTCAACTACCGTTCAACTATAGTTCCCAAAAATGAAGTGGTAAACATCGGATAAAATAAACGCGAACAAGATCAAATTTTCTAAAAAACAAATTTCGCTCGGTCAAAAACTTGCGGAAAATAGCAAACTCGCTACGCTCAGACATGCTATTTTCTTACGCATTTTTTGATTCGCTCAATTGTTTTTTTTACGAAAATTCTCAATTGCTCGCTACTTTATTTCATCCATATTTACCGTCAAAACACTAAATGACTCAAAAATATTTTAAAATTTATAAAAAAGCATTTTTGTTTTTAATGTAGTATAACAGCCACGCTGCACTTTGCACGGCGTTACAGCACTTATGATAATGTTGATATTTAATAGATAATTTTTGGAAATCATAAATCTGTTTTTAATAATGAAGTAGTAAACATCGGATAAAATAAATTTGTGACACTTGCTACTTTTCACTTTTCACTTTTCACCAATTAACCAATTAACCAATTAAACATTATTTGTTTTTCCTGACCAACTTTAAAATCCACATTTGCCGTCAAAGTAGTATTAAAAAAGACTTTGAATTAATTCCCCTCTTGAGGCTATGGCGTAAACTTAAGAGAAGAAAGAAAAAATTTTAATAGAATAAAAAAGTAAAATTTATTCAAACGTAAAAATTAATATAGCAAATGTAGTCTCCATAGGAAACCTAGATTTTATATAGATATTAAATAG
>Ga0334889_1001673_pt1 | contig 28043 bp, 23 predicted proteins | sample GraSluR1_MG_2_FD_207222 | JGI IMG/M metagenome (GOLD analysis project Ga0334889, IMG submission 207222) | Sludge microbial communities from methane-producing bioreactor in Wageningen University, Netherlands - Granular Sludge_8_08-R1 | ecosystem: Engineered > Bioreactor > Anaerobic > Unclassified...
TCCATGAACAGGCGCACATCAATCGGCTGCGCCAGCTCTGCCGCACCCAACGGAATATGCACCCGATCCAGATGCACCCCCGCCCGGTCTATCCACAGTCGATGGGCCATGCTCCCATCCTGTGCAAGACATAGGTCGAAACCAGCTGTTTCTGCGCTGCCCATAGACAGGCGGCAGTGCAGTTCATACTGGCTGCCAGCCACCGCGCCCAGCGAATAGTTGTCATCCTCCAAAGCGATGTGACTTTTCTCCACCATCAGCGCGCTGCGCAGAGATGTCATTTCGGCAATGGGTGGCGTGCGCAACACGCCCTGCCCATCCACCCTCACGTCGCGCGGGATGCCCATGCAGCCATTCCAGCCGTGTCCCGGCGCCCAGCCGCGGATCCAGCCGAACAGGATGCTGCGGCCGTCTGGCGCATACAGATGGTTGGTGGCGTAATAATCAGAATGGCCGAACTCGCTCCAGTCATAGCGCCCCTGCCAGTGCGGCTTGAAGCGATAGGCGGTAAGGTCGAATTCGCCCAGCGCCGCCTGCACATTGTTGAACGGCGACCACAGATACAGCCAATGCCCGTCCACCTCAAAGAAATTGGGGCATTCGGCGTCAATCTCTGAAATGATACCGCGCAATTCCCACTGCAGGAAGGCGTCATCCAGCGCTTCATACAGCGGCAATCCTGCGCCGGTCATGCCCACCACCATGAATGTACGGTCCGGGGTGTTGAAGACAAAGGGGTCACGCCAATCTGCGCGGAAACCCGCCGAAGCTCCCTCGCGCTTCAATACCGGTTCGGGCAGTTTCTCCCAATGGATCAGGTCGGTACTGCCTATCGCGGCATCCTGGGTGAAATCGCCTTCGACTCCCTCTGCCGAAGGCAGGTTGGAGCGTGTGTAGAAAGCCAGCGGCTGCCCCAGCTTGTTGATGGCAACGCAGCCTGACCAGATTCCGTTTTCTGTGCCGTCCATCGCCGGTGTCAGGGCAATCGGCAGGTGTTCCCACTGCAGCAAGTCACGAGAACGGGCATGCCCCCAGTGCATGGGCCCCCATTCGTCACTAAACGGATGATGCTGGTAGAAAAGATGATACCAGCCGTCATGATAGATGGTGCCGTTGGGGTCATTCAACCAACCGGCTGGTGCGGTGAAATGATAGCACGGACGGGCGGGATCGGTCATGAGTGGGTGCTCCTTGGATGTTTGGTTCATTGACAGACAAAGAAATTATACGCCATCGCCCGGACAGACAGCGTCATTTTTCACACTTACTATGAATACTGGTGGGTGAGAGAATCCCAGCCTTTGGGGTCGCTGGGGTCATACAACAACTGGTCAATGTGCCCCAGGTGCAGCGCAGCATGAAAGATGGCGTATTGAATGCGCGAGTAGTTGCTTTCCATGCTCTTCAACGGGTCGTTGTCCATCAAGCGTTCATCATCGAAGTGGCTGAGATAATCGAGACACAATATTTTGACCTCATCTACATACGCTGCGATTTCCTCCAGCGAGGGCAGCTGCCTGGCAGGTAAGGTATCACGCCTGCCGTGTTTGAACGGAAATTCATCATACGACAGGCCCTCATCCGCCATGGGAGAGATATTTTTTTCGAAGGACTGCAAAAGATGCAGCAGCAGCCTGCGCGCGCGTATGCCTGCCGGTGAAAGGCTCTCGTCGGTGCCATTGGAGCGCAGCTGTGTAAGGCAATCTTCGATTAACTCAAACACATACCATGTATCACCATGACAATGCTCCGAGAAAAAGTCCATCATGCACTCCTTTTCAGTACTCAATTTTAAGTGTACAGGTTGGCAGCGGAATTTCAAGCACCAATTTGAAAATTAACCCGAAAACTGACGGTTTGCCCCTTGCCACCATCCCTATTGCTTTGTATAATTTAATTAATAATGTAGAAAAAAGTTATAAAAATTGACACACTGCGTCATAAACGCTCATTGCCGATGATCCCCCAAACGGCGGGCAGAACAAGATCGATACCAGGTGTGACACGCCTGTTTTTCTGACACATTCATCGACACATGCATTCACGACAAAGGAAAGCGAAGGTTTCAATATGCGGTATGAGAACGTCTATATCGAAGCAATGGGTTATGTTGTCCCAGAACGGGTCATCAGCACGGACTGGTTTGAAGAAGAGCTGGATCCTGTCTATAAAAAACTGCGCATTCCCAAACGATTCTTCCAACGCATCACCGGCATTGAAGAACGCCGCTGGTGGCCGGATGACTGGCAGCCCTCAGACGGCGCTGCTGAAGCCGGGCGGCGTGCTATTCACAATGCCGGTATGACCAATGAAGACATACAATGCCTGGTGTATGCCGGGGTTTGCCATGACTACATTGAACCCGCCAACGCTGTTTTTGTGCATGACAAGATCGGCCTACCGCCCGAAGCCCTCAACTTCGATGTGGTCAACGCCTGCCTCGGTTTCCTCAACGGCATGCTGATCGTTGCCAATATGATCGAACTGGGGCAGATCGAGGTCGGCCTGGTCGTGGCGGCTGAATCTCCGCAGGAAGGGCAACTGGCGACCATCGAACATATGCTCAACAATGGCGTCGGCAAAGACGACATCCGCGACAACCTGGCTTCCTTCACCCTCGGTTCTGCCGCGGTCGGCATGGTACTGACCTCGAAAGAACGCTCCACCACCGGCAAACGCCTGATGGGCGGCGCGCACTACAGCGGTACCCAGAACAACAAACTGTGTGTGGCGCAGCGCACCTGGATGCACACCAATTCGGCAGAACTGCTGGAAAAAGGCACCCTGGTGGTATTGGAGGCCTGGGACCGCTTCAAAGAAGAAATGGGTTGGAGCAATGATGACATTGACCGCCTGTTCACCCACCAGGTCAGCGAGCCGCAGCGCTTAGACGCGCTCAAAGCCCTGCATTACCCCAAACACGGCAAAGATTACCCCAACCTCAAACATATGGGCAACACCGGCTCGGTGGCGGCACCACTGTGCATGGCCATGGGCATCCATGACGGAATTTTAAATGAGGGCGACAAGGTGGCTTTGCTGGGGGTCGGTTCCGGCATCAACAGCATCATCCTTGGAATCCAATGGTAAACTGATACTACCCAACCGGTTCCACCAAACGAAAGGAGCGGTTTGATGGACTATCGAACCCAGTATACGTTTCCCTCGCACTACTTTGAGAACAACGGGGTGCGCCAGCATTACCTGGATGAAGGCCCGCGCGATGCGCCGGTGATGGTCATGGTGCACGGCAACCCCACCTGGTCCTTCTACTGGCGCCATCTCATCTGTGAATTTTCCAAAGACCACCGCGTGATTGTGCCCGACCATATCGGCTGCGGCCTTTCAGACAAGCCGCAAGATTACCCTTACACGCTTGAGACCCACATTAACAACCTGCAGGCGCTGCTGAACTCGCTTGAAGTAAACGACATCACCCTGGTGATGCATGATTGGGGCGGCGCCATTGGCATGGGTTACGCCACCCGCCATCCTGAACAAATCCGCCGCCTGGCGGTGATGAACACCTCCGCTTTCTTCCGCCCGGTGCTATATTGGGCCATTCGCCTGTCCCGCTCACCGCTGCTGGGCGACCTGCTCACCCGCGGGTTGAATGCCTTCCTGCTGGGCGCTCTCGTCCTGGGCACATCGCAGCCCAAACGTCTTAACCGCACAGTGCGCACCGGTTATTTGGCGCCCTACCGCAGCTGGCACGACCGTGTCGCCATCCTGGGCTTTGTACGCGACATCCCCATGCGCACCGACCACCCAACCCGCATCACCATTGACGAGATCGAAGCGCGCCTGCCGCTGCTGCTCGACAAATCCATGATCATTTTCTGGGGGGTGGATGACCCCGTGTTCACCACCGAAGCTTTCTTGAGCGGCTGGCGGGAATATTTCCCGCAGGCAGAGGTACATGAACTGCCCAATGCCGGCCACTTTGTGGTCGAAGATGCCCACGAGCGCATCATCCCCTTGCTGCGCGCCTTTGTCACCCAAACAGGAGAACCTTTATGACCATCAATAACATCGCCGAAACCCTGACCAGACGCGCCGCCGAAGCACCAAATGCGCTTGCCATCAGTTTCACCACCGGTTACGAACCCGATGGACAGGCTATCTATGAAGAATTATCAGTCGGCGAACTGAATGCGCTGTGCGACCGCTATGCACATGCCATGACACGACAGGGCATCACGCGCGGCGAACGCGTACTGATGCTGGTATCGCCCGGCATTGACCTGATTGCGCTGGTGTTCGCCCTGCTGAAAATGGGCGCCGTCCCGGTGATCATCGACCCCGGTATACCGCGCAAATCTTACCTGCGTTGTGTGCAGGACACCGCCCCGACTGCCTTCCTCGGCATTCCCAAAGCACATTTGCTGCTGCGGCTGTATCCGCGCGCCTTCAAAACCGTCAGGCATGCCCTGGTGGCTGGAAAACGCGGCATTCTGGGCGCTCCTGCGCTGGATTCGCTCCTGCGTGAGGGTGAACCGCCCTTCCCGACAGTGGATATGGCACCCTCTGAGGAAACCGCCGTGGCGTTCACCTCCGGCTCAACCGGCATCCCCAAGGGCGTGGTCTTCCAGCAGGAAGTATTCACCGCCCAGATGTCCTTGCTGCGCGATGAGATCGGCATCCAGCCCGGCGAAGTTGACATGCCGGGTTTGTTCACCCTGTCGTTGTTCGGTCCTGCCCTGAACCTGGCGGAAGTGTTCCCTGACATGGACCCCACCGCCCCCGCCACCTTGAATCCTGCCCACCTGGTGCAGACCATCCAGCGCAAAGGCGTCAACAACTCCTTCGGCTCGCCCACCATCTGGCGCCTGGTGGCCGATTATTGCCTGCCGCGCGGGATTAAACTGCCATCATTCAAACGCATTCTGATGGCCGGTGCGCCGGTGCAGCCTTCGCTGATCGAAGCCTACACGCGCATTCTGGAAGGCGGCGAGGTCTATACCCCTTATGGCGCTACCGAAGCCATGCCGCTGACCATGATGAGCGGCAGCGAGATTCTCGCAGAAACCGCCGCCCTCAGCGAACAGGGGCACGGCATGTGCGTGGGCCGTCCGGTCAGTAACATCACCATGCGCATCATTCAGATCAACGATGAGGTCATACCGCAATGGGACGACAGCCTTGCGCTGCCACAGGGCGAGGTCGGTGAGATCACGGTCAAAGGGCCGGTGGTCACACGCCAGTACCTCAACCGCCCCGACCAGACCGCCCTGGCAAAGATCTACGAAGGCGACGACGTGTGGCACCGCATGGGTGACCTGGGTTACTTTGATGAAAAAGGCCGTTTGTGGTTCTGCGGGCGCAAATCACACCGTGTGGAAACCGCCGATGAACTGCTGCTGCCCGTGCCCTGCGAAGCCATCTTCAACCTGCACGAAGATGTCTTTCGCTGTGCCGTGGTGGGTGTGGGCGCAAAAGGCGCACAGATTCCGGTGCTGGTGGTGGAACCCATGCCCGGCAAATTCCCACGTTCAGTGGAAGAACGCGTCAAATTCTCTGAAAGCCTGCTATCGCTGGGCAGTCAGCACGAACAAACCCGTCCCATCCAGACCATCCTCTACTACCCGCGTTCCTTCCCGGTGGATGTACGCCACAACGCCAAGATCGAGCGCCTGCAGCTGCGTGATTGGGCGGCAAAGAGGTTGTCATGAAAGCGCTGGTAACCGGCGGCGGTGGTTTCCTCGGCCGCTATGTGGTTGAGCAATTGCTGGCACGCGGTGACGAGGTTGTGGTTTTCACCCGCGGCAGCTACCCAGAACTGACCGCCATCGGCGCGCATGTCATTCAGGGCGACCTGGCAGATGAATCCGCCATCATTACAGCATGCGCGGGCATCGAATGTGTCTTCCACATCGCCGCCAAAGCCGGTGCCTGGGGCGATTGGGACGATTTTTACCGCACCAATGTCATCGGCACGCAGAATGTGATTGCCGCCTGCCGCGCCAATGGCGTCAAGAAACTGGTCAATTGCAGTTCGCCCAGCGTGATCTTTGATAACCGGGCACATGAAGGCGTGGATGAATCCCATCCCTATCCTGACAGCTATGAATGCCACTACCCGCATACCAAAGCGCTGGCGGAACAGCTGGTCACACAGGCCAACGACAGTGAACTATCGACGGTGACCCTGCGCCCGCACCTCATCATCGGACGGCGTGACCGTCATCTGCTGCCCGCTTTGCTGGCAGCCGCCGCGCGCGGCAGCCTGCCCCAGGTCGGCGACGGCAGCAACCGTGTGGATCTGTCGTATGTTGAGGATGTCGCCCGCGCGCACCTGCTGGCGGCTGACCGCCTCACGCCTGATTCACCCATGGCAGGCTCGGTCTATTTCATCAGCCAGGATGAACCGGTGGTGCTGTGGCCATGGGTGCGCAACCTGCTGGAGCGGGCCGGCTACCCCCAACCGAAACTGACCCTGTCCCTGGCCTTGGCGCGCGCTGCCGGCGGGCTGCTGGAGTTCATCTACCGCACACTACGCCTGAAAGCCGTCCCGCGCATCACACGTTTTCTGGCGAGTGAACTGGCGCTCAGCCACTGGTACGACATCTCCGCCGCCAAACGCGACTTTGGTTACCAACCCCAACATACAATGCAAGAGGTCGAAGAAATTATCATACAATGGGTCAAGGACGGTATGCCGCAGTGAACGTCAGGAGGTTGCTCATCCTGACATTCACCCTCGTCTGGCTGGCTGCCTGTACCGCATTGCCTGTTGAACCAACCATACCCGCCCCCGTTTTGCCAACCACGACACCGCAAACGCTTGACACAGCCACACCTGCACCGACCGCTACCGCCACCCTGTCACCCACACTCACGCCATCACCCACGGTGACGCCTTATCCGCTGGCATTTCCCCTTGGTGAGATCGCCTATCGTATTCCACCCACTATCCGCTATTTGACCAGTGACAGCGTCACCATTTTCTTTGAATTGGATCAGCCTGCGCAAGGGATGTTAATGCTGATCGATGAAACTGGTATGCTGGCGCAGGAACAGACATGGGACACCACGGCAACCCGCCACCTGCTCACAGTTGAGGGGTTTACCCCCGGCGCGACTTACCATGTGCTGCCAGTGCTGACCAGCGAAGAACAATGGACACAACCCGCATTCCTGGGTAAACCCTGGCCGCTGGCCGTTACTTTCCCTTCTGGAAAAACGCCGCTGCGCATCGGTGTGATCAGTGACGCCTCGTTTGGTGATGCGGTCACACAGCAATTTGTCAACGAAATGGCAGCCGCGAATCTGGATTTTGTGCTTCATCCGGGCGATGTCGTTGACGAAACCGAATGGGACATCGATCCGTACGTGTCGTATGCCGAGAAGTTCTATACCCCCTTTGCACCGCTCCTGCAGCAAATGCCGGTGTATACCGTGCCGGGCAACCACGATTACGATGCCGATATCCGCTACAACGATGAACCGTTCTATTTCACTGCCTTTCCGCCTGCCCCGCCGATGGCAGACCGCCAGTTCTACGCCCTTGACTATGCCGGGATGCGCTTTCTCTTGTTAGATTCTCAGACCCTGTGGGGCATGTCTGGACGGGTGGAACAGGATGCCTGGCTGGCGGAGCAATTGCAGGACACACAAACCACCACCATTGCCGTGTTCCACATCGCGCCATTCAGTTCCAGCAGCGTACATCCTGAAGACAGCGCCCCCCTGCGCAATTTTTGGGTGCCGCAATTCGAGTCCGCCAATGTGCCGCTGGTGCTTTCGGGGCATTTTCACCATTACGAGCGTTTACTGGTGAATGATATTCATTACATCGTGGCCGGCAGCGGTTCCGCCGTTACCTACGCCCTGGGGCAATATCTACCTGAGAGTCAGTTCGTGCGCCGCGTTTCCAGTTATGTGCTGCTGGAGATTGACGAGGAAACCATCTACTTGCAAGCCATCGATATCGATGGGAATGTGATCGACACGTTGACCGTCGGCAGATAACCTATTCCAATTCACTTTTCAACTGGCTGGAAAGCAAACCGCCCTTAATCTTGTTTTTTCTTGCGCGGCGCCAATGCGCTCATGCCCGCACCCAACAGGAACACAAAGCCCAGCACCGCCGCGATCACGATCACGAACGGCAGCTCCAGTTGCAGGAAGGAGGGCAGAATGGCAAGGAAAAAACCCGCCGCCAGAGTCAGTCCCAGTTGTTTCAGGTGGTGGTCTTCCATCTGACGCTGTTTATGGATCACATCAAATTGTGATAACTGGTAATCAAAACGTCCCAGGTTCCAGGCCGCCAGATTCAACACCAGCAACACCGCCAGCCAGGGCAGAGCAATCCCCTCAATCGCGCCATACAGTATCAACACCACGAACAGGATGAAGAAGACGGTGTGCAAATCTGTTTTTCCGCGCAGGATCATTGCCAGCCACAACACAGCGGTGACAGCGCTGGCAATGAACAGCACCGTCAGATTGACGAACGCCCCCAGCACAGTGAAAAGCGCGCCTAACACAAACACCAGCGCCAACAGGATGATTTTCATACGTGTGAAGGTGATCTGCTTCATACCAGGATCCTCCCGCGGCGGATATTGGGCTGCAGGGTGTGCAGCGACCGCTGCAAGGTTGCATTCAAGCTTTCACCGGTCTCCCAATCGACCACCTGCACCCCGATCTGGCGAAGTTGCTGCAGCATAAAAGTGCGTTCCGCAATGGCAAAACGATAACCGAGTGAGTCATTGTCCCCGCGCGCTTTGGCGATGAACTTAATCGGGTTGGGGCTGATCAACATGACACCATACCCGCGCATAACCATTTTGCGAATGTAGGGAATGTCTTCGCGCACGATGGGGCTGATCAGCACGATCTGGCTTTTGGGCGCGAAGAAGCGCACCGGCAGGTTGTCAAAGTTGGTCAGGGCGAAATTCAACACCGGCGTCACCGCCGAAACGGTGTCCAGTATACGGCGCTGCTGCAGCCGCCCATAACCCGGGAACACTCGCTGCTTGCCGGAGCCATACACCAACAAACTGACGCGATGGCCGTCGCCAATGAACAATTCCGCCAGTGATGCCGCCGCACTGACACTGTTCTCGAAAATCGAATCCTGCCCGGCAGCCAGGTTGACATGCTGGCGCGCATCCAGGATAATGCCCACATCTGCCACCTGCTCCTGCTCAAAGATGTTGGTATACAGGGTCTGGTTGCCGCGTTGTGACACCTTCCAGTTGATCTTGCGCAAAGAATCGCCCGGCTGGTATTCACGGATGGTCAAGAAATCAAGGCCGGAACCGCCGCGCCGCGAAGGAATCGAACCGGCAAAGCCATGTGTCTGCGGTGGGTGAATGCGAATCGGACTGAGGTTTTCCGCCTGCGGATAGACCAGCACCGGTACCGCATCACTGTGCAGCGCTTTCCACTCAAATCCCCCCAGTGGCTGCTGTAACGCCAGCTGCGTCAGGAACTGGTTATAGCGCCCACGGCTGGCTTGCAGCGTATACTCCAGCGTCAGGCTGTCGCCTGACGGCAAGTACGCCAGCACCTTGGGCGTGCCTTCCAGCACGCGCATACCCTCGAAAATGGTTTCACTCACCACCAATTCGGGAATATCAACGCCTTGATTCGTGATCCTGACCTCAATGTTGAGCGGTTCATTCTGCCGCGCGCGTTTCGGCGAGACTTCATGCTCAAAGCGCAGCCGCGGCGTTACCGGGCGGGTCATGATCGACACAATCGCCATCACCAGAAACGGCGCTGCCAGCGCAATCAACTCGCCCGACAATGTGATCATGCCAGCCAGTACGAACAGCAGCGTGAACAGGAACAGGAGGAACAGGGGTGGTTTCATCAAAATATCCGGCTTACAGCGGCGCGTTGATCACCGGCACCGGCGTGGAATGAACAATTTCTTCGATGACGCCTTCAGCAGCATTGGGCATCGCCCACAGGTCAGGGTCAAGGATGATACGATGGCTCAACACTGGCTCAACAAAGCGGCGCACATCATCCGGCAGCACATAATCACGCCCATAGATCGCCGCCCAGGCGCGTCCCAGTTTCAACAGCGCCAGGCTGCCGCGTGGGCTGGCGCCCACCGCAATCTTACGGTTCTGGCGGGTGCGCTGGATCAGGTCCACAATGTATGACTCCACATCTACATCCAGGTAGACATTCTCAATGTCCTGTTTAGCTTGCAGGAATTGCGCGGCATCAGACACCGCCGCCAGGTGAAAGTCGTCCTCACGCCGTTGACGGCGCCGGGCAAGGATCTCAGCTTCCTGTTCGCGGGTCGGATACCCGATGGAGAGCTTTACCAGAAAGCGGTCCAGCTGTGCTTCCGGCAGCGGAAAAGTGCCTTCATATTCGATCGGGTTCTGCGTGGCGATCACGATGAAGGGTTCCGGCAGCTGCATGGTCACACCCTCAATGGTTACCTGGTGTTCCTGCATCGCCTCCAACAGGGCTGATTGTGTGCGCGGCGAGGCGCGGTTGATCTCGTCCGCCAGGATGATATTGGCGAAGATAGGCCCTTTGCGCAGCACAAAAGCATCTTCCGCACGGTCATAAACATAGCCGCCGGTGATATCACCCGGCAGCAAGTCAGGCGTGAATTGGATGCGGTGAAAGCTCATCCCCAGCACATCGGCAAACGAATTGGCGATCAGGGTCTTCGCAAGCCCGGGGTAGTCTTCTAACAGCACATGGCCGCCCGCCAGGAAGGCCGCGAAAATATTTTCGAGCACTTCCTGCTTGCCGACCACGGCGTTGGATATCTCTTTGAACACCTTTTCACTCAACTGCGGCACAATCGAGGGCTGGGAAGGTTTGGTTTGATCACTCATTGTAGGAAATCTCCAATCGTTGTTCAATAAAGGTTAATACCGCGTCTACCTCTGCCTCAATGGCGTCGGTGGCGGCAAAATAGCTGTACTCTTCAGGGCGAAATACCAGGCGGATACGATAGAACAGCTCTTTGAAAAGGGTACGCCTGGGCAGGCTGCTTTTAAAGCGACGGTCCAATAAAAGCGCCCGTATATGCGCCGGCAGCTCTAACTCATCCGCCAGCACCATGCGTTCAACCTCATACACATCGCAGTGCTGCTGGTTGGCGAGCAGGTCAAGGATGAACTTGCGCGAGGAGCGCATCAGTTCTTCATGCGCAAAATGGCTGCGGTGCAGGTTGCCGCAAATACGGTTCCAGAAATCATAGCGTGAGGTCATGCTGCCGCCATAGCGCTTTTCGGAAACATAGGCAGATTCCTTCTGTTTTTGAAAAGTGACGACCAGACGGTAAATAGCCACGCCTGTGAATATCAACAGCACCAGCACCAGATACAGCAATTGTGGAACAGCCCCCAGGGCATAATCGATCAGGATTATCATGCTGTAGATGGGCAGGATGATATTTTCGCTAACGAACTCCCAGAATACAACCGTCAACCCCCCCACCACCAGCATGGTGGCAGCGATGGCAAGGAACAGCGGGAAAAGGTCGCGCTCTTCGTTCATGCGGCCTCCTTCAACGCTGCCAGGTGGCGAACGGCATCCACCAGATCAGTCAAAGCCTGCACCGCCACGTTCTCTTCAGAGGGTGCCGGCGGGCGGTTGCTGTAGCGCGCGCGTTCAAACAATTTGGTCAGGTCATCGATCGGGCGGTACGGGATACCCTTGTCGATCAGGTAATCCTCAAAATCACGCGCGGTCATCGAACCGCTGCGCCTGACTTCCAGTTCTTCATTGATAATTCGGTTCATTTCATAATAGCACTGGAGAATGGTGGAATTAAAATCCGCTCCGGCGCGGATTTTGTCGATGGCATCCTGCGCCTGTTCTGCCACCTGGTCCAGCGCGCTCAAGCGCCTTCGGCGCTGGCGCTCCACGTAAAGGTAGATGCCGACCACGATGGCAACGATCAACCCGACCAGCAAGATGATAACCAAGGTATTCACCCATGGCGGGGCTTCTTCCGGCATCTCCGGCACTGGTTCGGCATCCGGATCTTCCAACGGGAATTCAAACGGATTGCCGCCCATTTCCGTTTCTTCTTCCTGCGCTAACTCCTGCGGGTTTTCCTGCGGCTCGTTCAACAGATTGAGCAATAGGAATAAAAACGCAATGATGAGGATATTGACCAGTAACCGACGGCGGCCTTCAGGGCTGAACAACGATTGGATCACATAAATTGGCAAAGCGATCATTGTCAACGCCAAAAAACCGCGCATAATGGCTTCAAAAACCTCTCCGCTGGTCGTAGGGGGGTTTTCTTCCAATATCCCGCCTGAATCCTGCTCAGCAACCGGGACCGTATAGCCTTCCTGCAATTCCAACTGGCTGACACTGACCGCCAGCAACACCAACACGATCAATGCGGCTGCCATGATGAGTAGAATGCGTTTCGACGGTCGGTTATCTTTTGGTGAATGCATACTGGTTTAGTCTATCATAAATAATAAACTTATTTCTATATGACGGCTGTCACGATACTGGTCATCAGCTGACAACATTCTTAAAAATATGTAAATTCGTCGGATCATCCCTTGATTGTAATGCTTATCTGTGGTAAATTGTAGCCTGATATATTTTGATATTGAAGTAGTTTTGGGAGGATTCCCGTGCACAAATTGATAAATTCAGAGGAACTGGGGCTGCCGCTCAGCACCTTTATTGTGATGAGCCACACCCTGCGCTATCTGCACAACAAGCTGGAAAACAGCGGCGGCTACGGCGACCTGACCCGTTCACAGTTCTACACACTGATGACCCTCGAACATCAGGAAGGCATGCCCCTCAGCCAGATCAGCGAGCGCATCAGCCGCAGTCCCGGCAACATGACCCTCGTGATCGACAATCTTGAAAAAGAAGGTCTGGTGGAACGCCAGCGCTCACTGCAAGACCGCCGCGTGGTGGTTGCCACGCTGACAGAGAGCGGCCGTCAACGCATCGAGAAAGCCCGCTGCGCTCACCGCGCCGCGGTGGAACAAGAACTGGCCGCTTTGTCCGATCAGGAATTGCAGCTGCTGACTGAATTGTTTGAAAAAATCAATCCCGGACTGTGTGAACAAGCACAGAACCAACAACAAACCGTGAAAACGGAATCATAGGAGAACGAATTTATGGGTGCCTTAGGCAAAGTTTTTAAGTATCTGAAACCATATTGGAAACTGGTGCTGTTGTCGATCGTCATGTTGATCATCGTGGTCGCTTTTGACCTGTTGATTCCACGCCTCACACAGCGCGCCATTGACGAGGGCATCAACGCCGGCAATCTGCAAATCGTCATCAGCAGCGCCCTGTTGATATTGGGCGCTTCCTTGCTGTCAGCGTTGTTTGCCATCATCAACTCAACTGCCTCGATCGTGGCATCGCAGCGTTTCAGCCATGACCTGCGTGAAGCCCTCTTCCGTAAAATTCAACAGTTTTCATTTGGCAACCTTGACCACCTCGGCACAGGCGAACTGCTCGTGAACCTCACCAGTGACATGAACATGGTGGAGATGGCAGCGCGTATGTTGATGCGTATCGCTACGCGTGCCCCCCTGATGATGGTTGGTGCGATTTTCATGATCTTCCGCACCAGCACCTTCCTGGGGTATCGCGTATTGATCATCATGGGCGTGGTGGTGGTGCTGATCGGCTTCCTCATCCCACGGCTGCAAAAGCTGTTCACCAGTGTGCAGCAAAAGTTGGACAAACTCAACACCGTACTGCAGGAAAATCTATCCGGCATGCGCGTGATCAAATCATTCGTGCGCCAGGACTACGAAAGCCAGCGTTTCGAAACCGCCAACGAAGATTTTACCAAACTCAATATCACCACCGGCCGGTTGATGGGCGGGTTGTTCCCCCTGATGTTCTTCATCCTTAACATCGGCATTGTGATCGTGGTCTATTCTGGCGGCAACCAGGTCATTCAAGGCACCCTGACACTGGGCGAGATGATTGCCTTCCTTAACTACCTGGGCATGGTCATGTTCCCCTTGCTGTTCCTTGCCATGATTATCGGTATGCTGGCATCTGCCGGCGCGTCTGCCAAACGCATCTGGACAGTACTCAGTGCTGCTGAGGAAGTCGTGGACCGCCCGAGCGCGCAGGAGATGCCCGCTATAAAAGGCCAGGTGGAGTTCAAAAATGTATCTTTTTCCTATCGTGCCAAATCCGAAAACGGCGACATAAAACACGGCGATCCGGTGTTGAAGAATATCAATTTCTCGGTTAAGCCCGGCGAGACTGTCGCCATTCTGGGCGCTACCGGCTCCGGCAAGACCAGTCTGGTAAATCTGATCGCGCGCCTGTATGAGGTCACCGAAGGGCAGGTGCTGATCGACGGCATCGATGTGCGTGATGTCACGCAGGAATCACTCCAATCGCAGATCGGCATTGCCCTGCAGGAAGCGATCCTGTTCAGCGGCACCATTGGCGACAATATCCGCTATGGACGGCCGCAAGCCAGCGAGGAAGAGATCCAACGCGCTGCCCGTGTGGCGCAGGCGGAAGATTTTATCAACAGTTTTGCCGAAGGGTATGAATACCATGTGGGCGAACGCGGCGCCAACCTGTCGGGCGGGCAGAAACAGCGTGTATCAATCGCGCGTGCCGTAGCCATGGATCCCGCCATCCTGATCCTGGACGACTCCACCAGCGCGGTGGATGTGGACACCGAAGCCCGCATCCAGGAAGAAATGGCAGAAGTACTGAAAGGGCGCACCTCTTTCATCATCGCCCAACGAATCAGCACCGTGCTCGGCGCCGATAAGATCATCGTGCTCGATGATGGTGAGATCTGTTCGGTCGGCAATCATCAAGAATTAATGCAACGGTGTCCGGTCTATCGCGACATCTACACATCACAACTCGGAAATGGAGGAGTAAACAATGACAACCGCAACTAAAAGCTCCCGCAGCAGCTCAGCCCCACGGCGCGGGCCAGGACGCGGGCACGGCTCCATGCCCATCGAAAGCGTAAAAGATTTCCGGCAAACCACCCGCCGCCTGTTCAAATATTTTGCCAAATTCAAATGGGCGTTGATTGTCACTGTTTTTCTGGTGATTGGTTACACATTATTAGGGCTGGTCAATCCCATCCTGTTGGGCAGAGCGATTGATGTCAATATCCTGCAAAGTGATCTGGAAGGGCTCAGGCAGACGGCAGTGTTGATGCTGGTAGTATTCTTCTCCAGCGCAGCGCTGCAATTCACTGCCTCCTTCATCATGGCCAGCGTGTCACAGCGTATGCTCAAACAAATCCGCACCGAACTATTTGATCATCTGCAACAGTTGTCATTGAAATTCTTCGATGAAAACCAGGCCGGCGACCTGATGAGCCGCCTCACCAACGACATTGACGCCATCAACCGCGCCATTTCGCAAAACATCACCCAATTGATCGGCAATCTGCTGACTGTGGTGGGGGTGGTGATTGTCATGGTCACTTTAAATCTGTGGTTGACACTGGCAGCCATGATCGTCACTCCGATCATGTTCTTCGTAACCGGGCGCATCGCCATCCTATCACGTAAAAATTTCCGCCGGTTGCAGGGCGCTACCGGTGAATTGAATGCCGTCATGGAGGAAACCATCTCTGGACAGCGCGCGGTTAAGATCTTCCGACAAAACAGATCAGCCATACAGCAATTCGGCCAGGCCAACGACGAAGTACGTAATGTCGGCATTCGCGCCCTGACCATCTCCATGGTTTTGATGCCGTTGATGAGCTTCATGGGCAATATGGATGTGGCTGTCATCATCGGCATCGGCGGCTGGCTGGCGGTCAGCGGTATCGGCGGCGTAACCGTCGGCTTGATCGCCACCTTCGTCAACTACGTGCAGCGCTTCACCGAGCCGCTGCGCCACATATCAGAACTGTATAACTCGTTGCAATCTGCCCTGGCGGGCGCTGAACGTGTCTTCAAGATCCTCGACACCGAGCCAGAAATGATCGACCTGCCGGATGCCCTTCCTGTGGATGACATTGCCGGAGATGTGCGCTTTGAAAACGTCAGTTTCAGTTATGTGGAAGATGTTCCGGTAATGAAAAAATTCAATTTGCACGCCAAAGCTGGCGAAACCATCGCCCTGGTGGGCCCCACCGGCGCGGGCAAGACCACCACCATCAACCTGCTTTCACGCTTCTATGACATTGATGAAGGCGCCATCTACATCGACAACAACGAGATTAAGACCCTCAAGGTCGATGACCTGCGCCGTTCGCTGGGCATTGTTCTGCAGGATAATTTCCTCTTCAGCGGCACCGTGATGGATAACATCCGCTACGGACGGCTGGATGCTACCGATGAAGAGGTCTATGAAGCCGCACGGCTGGCAAACGCCGAAACCTTTATCCACCGCCTGCCGGAAGGCTATAACACCCAGCTTTCTGAACGTGCCAGCAACCTCTCGCAGGGACAGCGCCAACTGCTCTCCATCGCGCGCGCCATCCTTGCCAACCCCAAGATCCTGATCCTGGACGAAGCCACCTCTTCGGTGGACACCCGCACGGAGAAGCACATCCAGGAAGCCCTGCTGCGCCTGATGGAAGGCCGTACAGCCTTCGTCATCGCCCACCGCCTGAGCACCATCCGCAACGCCGATCAGGTGCTGGTTATCAATGGCGGCGAGATCATCGAGCGCGGCACTCACCACGAATTATTAGCACTGCGCGGGTTCTATTACAACCTGTATATGAGCCAGTTCAAAGGCAAAACCATCGAGGAGTTGGAAGTGGCGCTGGGTTAAACGCCCTATTTGGTTTACCCAGGCTGGTGAAAACCCGGTTTCTTCCAACGCGCAGCGGTGGGGAACCGGGTTTTGTGATTAATGCCGTGAATGTGCCATGCTGCGCCTTTGTCGCTGAGCACGAGTAGACGACTGAATCCTGAGTTCTTTGTTTTGTTGATCCATTTGCCGCCCCTGTTTTTCTACCGGTGGCATCCCATCATCTGTTTTGGTCTGACCATTTTTCCTTTAGCCCTTGACGAACACTTTCATAAATGACAACCATTAAACCGCGTTCCTTGTTTTAAAGCAGACACGGAGTTTACAAGAATAAACTCCGTGTCGGTCCTTACTTTTTTTTTGCGGACAGGGACAAGGAATCAGCAAAGCTGATACGAGCCCTGTCCCTACCGTGATTCATTGATCAATTGCGGAAAATGCGCACGCGCCGGTTAGGCTCCTGGCCGTAAGAATGCGAGACCAGCTCCGCCTGGCGTGCCATCTCATGCTGAATGCGGCGGATATTGGCAGGCGCGGGCGGCAGATCCACCCAGCTCTCGCCATTCAACACCGATTTGATGGCATTCTCCGCCATCTGCATGACATCCTCTTCGTTGGGCAGGCTGAAGTCGACGTAGGAGAGGTTGAACATCTCCACCAGCGCTTTTTCCATCTGGGCGATGGTATTGGTGCGCAGAATGTAGATGGGCATGCCGCTGCTCTCTGCGTCCATCACCGCCTGTTGACGGCTGCGGTAGTAGGAGCGCAGGGTGATGAACACCTCGGCTTCTTCCACATGGCGTGTCAGTACGGCAGGCACACCCAGTTGTTGGGCGGCCTGGGCGAGGCGGTTGCGCGCCACACCGTAGGCGTAGATGTGTATGGGCTTCAGAGCGGATTTACTGCCGCCTTTCTTCTTGGGGGCTGACTGGCTTGCTGGCGTATCCTGATCGCTAATATGCACCGGTGTGCTGCGTTGTGCCGGCGTTGCTGCCGGCCTGGCACCGCGGCCGGCGCCATTGCGCGAAAAGCCCTGTGTGCGGTTGCCGTCTGAAGGCGCAATACGTGTTTTCTCGACCGAGAAAGTGCCGTCATCGCGCCGCTGGCGCAACTCAGGCTGCAGCGGGTAGCCGCGCACCAGTTCATCCACCGCGGTGGAGACATCCGGGTGCACGATGAAGGTGTCGCGCTGCTCGATTTCGATGACGACATCAAAGGTGGGCGGGGCGCGGCGTTCCAGTACCGTTTTCTGTGTGCCGCGGCGGCGGGCTTCTTCATCTGACAGCGTGACCGACTCGATACCGCCGATCAGGTCAGACAGGGTGGGGTTAAGCATCAGGTTGTCGAGGGTGCGGCCATGAGCGGTTCCGATCAACTGCACGCCGCGTTCCGCGATGGTTCGTGCAGCAGCGGCTTCCAACTCACGCCCGATCTCGTCAATGACGATCACTTCGGGATTGTGGTTTTCCACCGCTTCGATCATGACCTCGTGCTGCAGGATGGGTTTGGCAACCTGCATGCGGCGCGCGCGTCCCACCGCAGGGTGGGGCACATCGCCGTCACCGCCGATCTCGTTGGAGGTATCGACGATGACCACGCGTTTGGTTTCTGCCAGCACACGCGCAGCTTCACGCAGCAGGGTGGTTTTGCCCACGCCGGGCGCGCCCAGAATCAGCACAGACTTGCCTGATTCGACCAGGTCCTGGATGATATCCAGCGTGCCATACACGGCGCGGCCCACGCGACAGGTGAGGCCGACGATATCGCCGCGGCGGCTGCGGATGCTGGAGATGCGGTGCAGGGTGCGTTCGATGCCGGCGCGGTTGTCATCGTCAAATTCGCCGGTTTTGGCGCAGACCGCATCGATCAACTCGCGGGTAACTTCCTGGTCGCTTATCTGGTTTTCGCCCTGGGCGTAGCGCGCGAATGGCATCCGCCCCAGGTCCATGACAATCTCGATCAGGTCATGGGCATGATTGGCGCTGCGGATGGCCTGTTCGTATTCAACTGGCAGAACGGATAACAGTTCTTCCAGATTATCAGTTATTTGTGTTTGTTTTTTACTCATATCTCACGTTTCGTTAGCAAAATGCTCCTTTTAAAATTTGTGCAGCCGCACCGCAATCACCAGAAGCGGAAGGCTTCTGGCAAAGGGTGCATCAAGGTTCAGGCAGGTTGAATCAAATCAACAGTCATCACCTCCCTGCCCCTGGAAATGACTGGGACGCATGCGTACCTTTTCGAGGGATCGCATGGCGGTCTCCATTTCCGGCAGCCTGAGCGGCTGAGCGAGATATCGTACCATCAGGCTGCGCAGTGATACCACTTCAGCCTGTAGTTTGTAAAGGATGGCTTCTAACCAGCCCTGATAGGAGGGCACCGCTATGAAGACCGGGCGGCCCATCAGGGGGAAGTAATGCTGCAAGGATTGATAGAGAATCCTGCCCGCGTCATCCTGGATGGCAGGGTGCAGGGTGGGTTTCAGAAAAATGCCGGCAGGCCCCACCACGGATTCCATGTAGCCCAGGATTTCGCCTTCCTGCCAAAAGACCATGTCGGGCATGGCGGCGGGCAGCAGCGGTTGGGCTGCCTGCACCAGTGGCGGCGTGAGAGAGACGTACAGGTGACGAATGCCGATCAGGTCGTTCTCGATGGTGGCACTCCAGGCGCTTTCCAATTGGCGGTGGAAGGTGACCTGCGGGGGCAGGTTCCAGATGCGCAGGCGGTCATAGGTGCGGAAATGCTGGTCTTTCAGGCTGGAAAAAACAGCATCACCCACCTCAACATCAGCGTGCACACACACCGCGCCTTTTTCGCCAGCCTGTTTGCAAAGCCCCTCTATTAATAATTTCATGGCGTTGGCGGTGGCATGCGTATCGGGGGCGAGAAAATTTAACTGGGCGGTATGGCTGTCAGCATCCATGCTCAGTTGTCCCATCAATTTGCTGCGTGAAAAAGGCTCGATCTCGATGCCCAGGAAGGCATTGCGTTCTGGGCTGAGTTGTTCGAACAGCAGCGAGGTACCGAGTAGATGACCGCCGCGCGTGTAGGTATAACCGCAATCAAGGGTGATTACCTGATGGCGGTAATTGTACAGCGCGGTCAGATCCTGTAAATGAAACTGGCGCATACCTGATTGATCGTTTCTTCCATTTCGTTAACTATACCGTCGGGTGTCCTGTTGCATCACCCGCCATAGCCTGATTGTATCATGGGGCAAGAAAAGCAATGATAAGAAAATTGTCAAGGAACGGTTAGGGGGGGATGTGAAGTGCCTGTCACTTACTCACTCAACTATTCCCCTGCAGCAACCAAAACCGCCCACTTCACGTATATAATATTGTTAACAATCTTTGAAGGAGAAAAACGATGGAAGAAAACAAATTTTTTGACGAGATGGATGAGAATGCGGAAGAAGTCGAAAAGGACTTCGAGCGGGTAGAGGAAGAAATCGAAGCCGGCTTTGAACGCGTCGATCGCGAGATAGACGAAGGTTTTGACCGGGTGGATGAATCCCTTGAGGGCGGCCGCCTTTCCGGCAAGGAAATTGAGGAAAAGATCAACAAGGTCGGCACCGAGTTGAGCCGCGCCGCGCGCAAGGTGGAAGAAGCTTTCGAAGAAGCATTTGATAGCGATGGCGATAACCATGGGGACAAGCCCCTTGAACCTGTAGATATCCACCGCAAAGCTGTGGACAAGCAGCGCGCAAAAAGCAGCCAGGCGGTTTTTTGGGGGCTGGCGCTGATCGCGGTAGGCGTAGTGGTTATCCTGCAGCAGATGGGTTTCATCGGTGCCGGTTTCAAATGGTGGGCAATCTTCATTCTCGTGCCTGGTTTTGCTTCGCTCAGTGGTGCGCTGTCAATGTTTGTGCGCCGGCGGCGCGTGAGCAGTTCTGTGCGTTCGATGCTTGGCAGTGGGTTGATCATCACCACGGTGGGATTCCTATTCCTGCTCAATCTGTCGTGGGGTGTGTACTGGCCGCTTATGCTGGTGGTGTTCGGCTTTTCGATCTTTCTGAACGCCTTCACCGACCGCCACGCGCACAAGAGTGTGGTTTCGCGCTGGTTCGACCAGTTCGGCTGGTGGGTCGGTATGTGTGTGATGGGGCTGGGCGCTGCCTTTCAATTGCAGAACCTGAATCTGTTCTCTGTGCGTGACTGGATGGGGGTTGGCTCCGGCTGGTGGGGAGCGTTTCTGATGCTGCCGGCGGCCGGCGGGTTGATCCATGCCCTGATCATCATCCTGAGCACCAAGCGCTTCCCGTTCCCCTCCATTCTGCTGGCGGTTGCCGGCATTGCCAGCCTGACCGTCGGGCTGGTGGCATTGTTGGAGCAGAACTTGAACCTGATCACGCCCATTATTATTGTCGGCGCGGGGCTGGCAATCATCTTGGGCGAACTGCTCAGTAATGTGATCGGCAAGAAAAAATCCTCCCCTCAAGATTAAACCCGCAGAAGAAGAAAGAACGTATACGTTCAGAGGCGGTGAATGCACCGCCTCTGCTCATCATTGACAATTCTGTGCTACTGTCACTGTCCCAATGAATATACCTGCCATAAATAGACATTTTTGGGGGCTTTGGCAGTTACCCTTTGACATGTTTACCAAAATAAGATTCCAGAACCCTGATGCTTTCTTCTCTCAAAACACCAGATCTTGCAATGGGTTTATGAAATGAGTGGTCAAATACGATTTTAGAACAGTTGCATCCTTTTTGACCAAGTATCGCTTCGAGTTCGATATTGCTTGCTGCATAAACCAGTGTGCCAAGTTTTGTCCACACCATCGCTCCACTGCACATAAAGCAAGGCTCACAGCTTGAATACATTGTGTAATCTGATAAATCTGTGATGCCTGTTTCCTGGCAGAATCTTCTGATCAAGCCAGCCTCTGCATGAAAAGAAGGATCGTGCATTGAATGGATCTGGTTTTCGTTGGTAAAAACGACTTGATTGTCTTTAACCAGGACAGCACCAAATGGTTCATTGCCATGTTCCACTGCCAACACTGATAATCTGATCGCCTCTGACATAAATCTCTCATCAGGAGTCATTTTACATATTTCCTGTAATATCTAATTTTTCTGCCATATTTGTGTGATCAGAACAGGATCGTCAACAGCAGGCTGAGCAGCATCGCGCCGCCTGCCAACGCCCACAGGGTGCGCTCGGTGGTGGAACCAAACAATTCCTGCAGTGCAGCGGCATAATAGTTAACTGAACTAGTGCGGGCGTGTACCATGCTGTTGCGCGGCCGTTTGTCCAACGGTGCGCTGCCAAGCAGGGCGTCTTCGAACATTTCGATCGATTCCGGGCGGTCGTCGGGGTGCATGGCAAGCCCCCACATGATGGCCTGTTCGCTACGGAAACTGACCTTGGGATTGATCTGGGTTGGTGCTGCCAGCAAGCCTTCGGTCAGGAAGCGCTCTCGCGCCACCGGCGGGGCGGTGTTGGTCAACAGGTGATAGAGGGTAGCAGCAAACGAATACACATCGGAACGCACATCGGTGTGGGCGTTGTCGCCGCCATACTGTTCTAACGGGGTGTAAATAGCGGTGCCCTGTCCCTGTACGATGGTGATGGTGACTTCACCCGGCGCGGCTACCTTGACCAACCCGAAATCAACCAGTTTGAGCAGCCCTGAGGGGGTTACCTTCAGGTTGGAGGGTTTGATGTCGCGGTGCAGGATGGGCGGGTCCTGGCTGTGCAGGTAGCTGAGCGCGTCAGCCAGCTGGCTGGCCCAGTTCAGCACCAGGTCTTCTTCAAGGAATTCATTCTGCTGACGGGCCTCCACCATCAATGTGCGCAGGTCTTTGCCCGGCACATAGTCCATCACCAGGTATTCGCGGTTTTTGATGGTGAAGAAGTCAGACACCTTGGGCAGATTGGGGTGGTCGAGGCGCGCCAGCACGGTGGCTTCACGCATGAACTGGTCGCGCGCTTCTTGCAGCAGTTCTTCAGGCAGCGAGCGGTCGTGTTCGACTTCTTTTAAGGCGCACTGGCGCCCTTCCAGACGCAGGTCATTGGCAAGATAGATACAACCGGCGCCCCCCTGGCCGATAATACGGTCAATGGAATAACGACCCCGCAGGACCGTTTCAATTTTAAGTGGAATCGGCATAATTTTCTTCTTCTTCGTTGCGCCTCAAAAAATTGCCGGCGCTTCATATACCTGGAATCCAGGATTTTGTGCGATGTCAGGCCCGTTTGCGATGCGTCTCTGTTGATTTCATTGGACAACGAAACAGCGGCGCCCTTACCAAACTGGCTGTAATTTGATATTATTATACACTATACGATAGATATTCTCCCTTTGCAGCTATCTCCCTGATGCTTCCATTAATACATGCTTAATCAAGGCGGAAGCGATCCTTCCTAACTGATCCAGGAGTGAAATGATGAACCCTATGAACGTTGAAAGTCCGATGTTGATTGCGCAGGCAGGCCCGTTGAATGGCGAACGCTGGGAAATTGAGCATGAATTGAACCTGGGGCGGGATATTGATTGCGAGATCGTTGTTCCGGTGCGTGAGGTCTCGCGTTTTCATGCCCGCATTGCGCGGGATGAACGCGGTGTGCTGCTGGAAGACCTTGGCAGCAAGAACGGCACGTTCCGCAACGGCCAGCGTATTGAAGAACCCGTGTATCTGCTGGATGGCGATATGATCCAGGTGGCGCTGGTGCAGGCGTTTGTCTATCTTTCGTCTGATTCCACCCTGCCGCTCGACATCAGTGACCTGGGTGGGTTGGCACGGCCTGGCTTCTCGGCATTCTCGCAGGGCATCCTCAAAGTGGATCTGCGCGCGCGGCGAATTTTCGTGCGCAACCAGGAACTGGAACCGCCTCTTTCGGGCAATCAATTCCGCTTGCTGGAACAACTGTATGCTGCACCGGGCGAGGTGGTTACCCGCACGCAATTAATCACGGCAGTGTGGGGTGAAGACGCGCTGGGCATTTCGGAACAGGCACTGGACGCGCTGGTGCGCCGCCTGCGTGAGCGGCTGGCAGAATTGGAACCCAACCACGAATTTGTGGTCACGGTGCGCGGGCACGGGCTGCGCCTGGAGAACCCCATTGACGGCGAGGCACTCACCCCGCCAGGTGAGGAATAAGAGAAACCTAAACAGGGAGCCGATGACTCCCTGTCATTTTTACGGCGCAGGCCAGGCGATGTTCACCGGCTCAGAAAAGCCGTGCTTCTCCACCGAGTAGATGCGCGCGGAGGAGGGGGCGTGGCAGCCGGCTTCATCGCGCACGGTGTAAGTGGTGACGTGATAATTGGGGAATGACACCGGCCACCATTTGTAGAGTCCGTCTTGACACACAAAGGCTTCAATCAAATAGCCGCGGTCGTCATCTTCCGTCATCCACAACGCGTCCCAGGTGATGGTGACCTCGCTGCCTTTGCGTGAGGCACGCACGTTCTGGGGCGGGCCGTACATGTTGCTGCCCACGCGTGATAGGTCCGGTTCGCGGTAATACAGCAGACTGATGTCACCGGTGATATCCAGTACACTGGGCGATGCCCAGCACCAGTAGCCGATCTTGTCGAGTTTGATGTGCAGCCAGTTGGAGTTAATATAGCGCCCGGTGACGATGCCAGTGTCGCCGGCATACATATCCGCCGCGTGCAGGTAAGCGGTGGCAGGGCCGTAACGGCAGTGCGCCTGTTTGTTGACCACGAACGAAGGAAAAGCGTAGGTGGGGGTCAGCGTGGGGGTGAAAGTCGGCGTGATGGTGGGGGTGTCGGTGACGGTCGGGGTCATCGTAGCGGTAGCGGTGGGCGTAGCCGTTGGCGTCGCTGTGGATGTGAAGGTGGCGGTGGGTGTGGTTGTGGGTGTGAAGGTGAAAGTTGCGGTAGGGGTTTTTGTCCACAACTCAGCCGTGGCGGTTTGCGCCAGAAAAGCGCGCTGGGCGCGCTGCTGCTCCACGGCCTGGCAGCCAGCCGTCAGCAGGACTGCCAGCATCAGCATGATGAGAAACATCAATCGTTTGGATGGCATGCGTGTATTGTAGCACGCGCGCGAACATCCTTCCTCTACATTTTCGTTAATGATGAACATTCTTAAGAGGGATGAGCATGCTTGAGGCGTTGCGTAGTGTGACACCCGCAATTTTCTGACTCAATTCCAATCATGTTCTAACACAAACCCATTACGATAGTATCAAACAGAGAATGATCCGGCGGCAAAGCAAATGAACCCGAAACTGGCAGAACTGACTTCCGAACCGTCTTCAATGCGCCGAACCGTGAAACAGCAGAAGAATACCTGAAACGATTGATCGTCAAGTATGAGAAACGAGCACCGCAATTAGCCAACTGGCTGGAGAGTGATCTGCCAGAAGGGCTGACGGTTTTTTCATTCCCAGTGAAACACCGCAAGCGTCTTCGAACAAACAATGGCATGGAACTGCTCAACCGTGAGATCTATCGTCGTACCCGCGTTGTCAGCATCTTTCCCAATGAGGCGGCCTGTCTTCGCTTGATCAGTGCCATCCTGATGGAGCAAAGCGAGGCGTGGGAATGTGGAAAAATCTACTTATCTCTTGAATCTTAACAAACCGTCGGATATTCTTGTTTCAATTTACAGAAAATTCCTTGCATAATCGTTAGAAAATTTTCTCACTGCGTCTGGATCAAGCCCAGCGACTGCGCGCGGCTGACGGTCTGGGCGCGCGTATAGGTGCCGAAGCGTTCCTTGGTGGCCTGGATGTGCGCCATCACCGTGCGCTGGCTGATGCCCAGGTTATAGGCGATCTGCTTGGTGGTGAAGCCTTCTGCCAGCGCCTGCAGCACCTCACGCTGGCGCGGGCTGAGTGCGGGCTCATCGCCTTCACCATGCAGCGGCTGCACCTTCCAGTGGTAGTCTTTGGGCAGCACCACCAAAAAATTGGGCATTTCCAGCAGGCACATGTCCGCCAGGTCGAGGCGCTGCGCCACACCTTCGGGCGGGCGCCAGTCGCCTGATTCCAGCGCCTGCGCGATCGAGCCTGCGCTCTGCGCCAGGTTAAAGATGGTCATTTTCTTTTCGTCTTCCAGCAAAATCACCTGTGTCATAGCAGTTTCCTCCTGTTTCCATCAACGAATCACAGCGGTAAAGGGTGAATCACCCATATTAGAAAATATGTTCTAATAATAGCCATTTCTGCACCTTTTGTCAAGCGTCAAATGTACATTGTTCTTTGTTGAACCCCCCGCCCCTGCTTTTTTCGCCTTTAATTGACATTCCGCCACGCAAAACTGGAAACCTGTTACCTGTCATTGCACCGCCGACACCTTATAATCATACTGTTATCAATTTTTCGAGTTAACAACCGCGGACCATTTCCGCTTTGGAGGACCTCTACACATGACGAAACAAGCGCTCTGGTGGCAGAAGGGCATCATTTATCAAATCTATCCGCGTTCTTTTCAAGACCGCACCGGCAACGGCATCGGTGACCTGTGGGGCGTGCGTGAACGCCTTGACTATCTGGTGAATCTGGGCATTGACGCGATCTGGTTTTCGCCCATCTATCCTTCGCCGATGAAAGACTTCGGCTACGATGTTTCCGATTACATTGACATCAACCCCATGTTCGGCGGCATGCATGCCTTTGATGCCCTGCTGGAAGACGCCCACAAGCGCGGCTTGAAGGTCATCATTGACCTGGTGCCCAACCACAGCTCGGATCAGCATGCCTGGTTCAAAGAGAGCCGCAGCAGCCGCGACAACCCCAAGCGCGACTGGTATATCTGGGCGGATCCCAAACCCGACGGCAGCCCCCCCAACAACTGGCTCAGTTTCTTCGGCGGGCCAGCCTGGACCTTTGACGAGAAGACCGGCCAATACTACCTGCACCAGTTTGTGCCTGAGCAGCCTGAGCTCAATTATCGCAACCCTGAGGTCAAACAGGCCATGCTGGAGGTGCTTGATTTCTGGATGCGCAAGGGCGTGGACGGTTTCCGCGTGGATGTGATCTGGCTGATGATGAAAGACCCCGACCTGCGCGACAACCCGCCCGACCCGAATTGGGACGGCGTGAACCCGCACAATTCCATCCTTCCCAAATACACCGCTGACCTGCCTGAAGTGCATGGGCTGATTAAAGAATTCCGCGCGGTGCTTGACCGCTACCCGGAGCGTTTCATGGTGGGCGAGATTTACTTGCCGGATGAACAACTGATGCAATATTACGGCAACGACGATGAATGCCACACCCCCTATAACATGAAATTGATCCAGACCCCCTGGCAGGCGGATGTGGTGCGTAAAGCGGTGGATGCCTATGAGGCAGCCCTGCCGCAAGGCGCGCAGCCCAACTGGGTGCTGGGCAACCACGACCAGCACCGCGTCGCCAGCCGCATCGGGCGTGAACAGGCGCGCATGGCGAACATGCTGTTGCTGACTCTGCGCGGCACCCCCACTACTTACTACGGCGAAGAGATCGGCATGACCGATACCCCCATCCCGCCCGAAATGGTGCAGGACCCGCCCGCCGTCAACCAGCCTGAGATCGCCCACATTGTGGGACGCGACCCTGAACGTACCCCCATGCAGTGGGACGACAGCCCCAACGCCGGTTTTTGCCCGCCGGATGTGCAGCCATGGCTGCCGGTCAATGACAATTTCCCCCAGGTGAACGTGGCGGCAGAGGCCGCTGACCCGCACAGTTTCCTGTACCTCTACAAGGCGCTGACCGCGCTGCGGCGTGCCGAACCCGCTCTAAATCTGGGCAGTTACCGTTCGGTGGATGCCGGCGACGAGCAGGTGTTTGCCTACCTGCGTGAAGCCGAAGGCGGTGACACCTTCCTGATCGTGCTCAATTTCAGCGACCGCATCAAAACCCTTGACCTGAGCGATGTGGCTGACAGCGCCGAGATCGCTGTTTCCAGCGACATGCTCTCCACTGGTAAGGTCAGGCTGGGTGCTCTTATCCTGGTAGAAAACCAGGGCTTGGTGCTGCGGCTATAACTTTTTTGTTGATATACTCAATGACCGGCTGAAGAAATTTTCTTCAGCCGTTTTTCTTAATGATGGGGTTCTTCTTCCATGCCGCAGCAGCGCAAGGATAGTTCCCAAATGTCACGCGCCAGGTCAGCGCGGCGTGCCTGGCGGCTTTCCTGCAGCGGCTGGCTGTCACGCCAATAAACCGCCGGCGGGAGGTTGTCCAGCTCTGCCTGTGACAGATACAGCAGGGTCTGCACCGGTACGTGCGCATGTGTGCCCTGCTGCCGTCTTAGCCGCCAGATCAATTTGATCAATGCGCCGCTGTGTTTGGCAGCGATGTCGGTATCCACCAATCCGGGGTCAACGGCAAAAGCGCGCAACCCTTCATCGCCGAAGCGGCGGTTGAACTCGGCGCAGAACAGCACGT